>WNFK01108703.1_pt1 | contig 15927 bp, 17 predicted proteins | sample 5400281 | NCBI WGS metagenome assembly WNFK01 (sample SAMN13153350, study PRJNA577476) | soil metagenome | isolation source: 20 cm soil on Douglas fir-dominated hillslope | place: USA:California | collected 2013-09-17 | reverse complement strand
CCCTCGGCGCGTCCCTTCACCGTCTCCTTATAGGGGATGCGCGGCGGCAGGAGGTTCACCTCCACGTTGTACTTCCGCTTCATCCGCTCGACGACCATCTCGACGTGGAGGCTTCCGACGCCCGAGACGAGGAGCTGCTTCGTCTCCGGATCGAAATGGTAGTGGACCGTCGGATCCTCCTCGGCGATCCGCGCCAGCGCGGTCGAGATCTTGTCCTCGTCACCGCGCGTCTTCGGCTGGATCGCGAACGAGATCGCCGCCTCCGGGAACTTGATCTTGGCCAGCACGAACGGCTGAGCCTCCTCGGTGAGCGTGTCGCCCGTCTGCGTCTCCTTCAGCTTCTGGGCGACGCCGATCTCGCCCGGCCCGAGCGCCTCGACGTTCTTCTGCGTCTTGCCCTGGAGCCACGAAACGTGCCCCATGCGCTCGCGCGCGCTGTGCGCCGGATTGAGCAAGGTCGAGTCGGCCCTGAGCGTGCCGGTCATGACGCGGAAGAGCGAGAGCTTGCCAATATGAGGATCGCTGAGCGTCTTGAACACCAGCGCCGTCACGGGAGCCTTCGCGTCCGCATTCCGCGTGGCCGCCTGCTTGGTCTTGACGTCGGTGCCGGAGACCTCAGGGCGCTCCGCCGGCGACGGCAGCTCGTCGACGATCAGATCGAGCAGCGCGTGGACGCCGATCGACTTCGACGCGGCGGCGCACACGACCGGCATCAGCTTGCCCTGGGTGATCCCGGCGCGGAGCGCCTTCAGCATCTCGGCCTCGCCGAGCGAGCCTTCCTCGAGATACTTGGCCAGCAGGTCGTCGTCGGTCTCGGCGGCCGCTTCGACGAGCTTCTCGCGATACTCCTTGACGCGCTCGGCGAGATCGCCGGGGATATCGGCCTCGGCGGGCTTGTTACCCGCGAGCGTGACCGCCTTCATCTTGACGAGATCGACGAAGCCGCGGAATCCGGACTCTTCCCCGATGGGCAGATGCAGGGCGACCAGCCGTCCCTTGAGGCGCTTCCCCAGCGACTCGAACGTGCGGAAGAAGTCCGCGCGCTCGCGATCGAGACGGTTCACGACGACCGCGCGCGGCAGGTCGTACTCCGTCGCGAACTTCCACACCTTCTCGGTCTGGACCTGGACACCGGCGACCGCGTCCACCACGACGACCGCCGCCTCGACGACCCGGAGGCCGGCGCGGGCATCCGCGATGAAGTCACCGTATCCGGGGGTGTCGACCAGGTTGATGTGGTGGCCCTTCCAGTCGCAGTACGCGACCGAGGTGTTGATCGAGATCTTGCGCCTGATCTCGTCCGGGTCGAAGTCGGTCGTGGTCGAGCCGTCGTCTACCCGGCCGAGGCGCGTGACCGCGCCTGTCGTGAACAGCATGGCTTCGACGAGGGATGTCTTACCGACGCCGCCGTGACCGACGACGCCGACGTTCCGGATCTTCCCGATCTCGATCGCCATCAGCTGGCCTCCTAGAACGACCGATGCGGTGGGCCAGATGCTACCACCGAAGGCAGGAGCCTGTTAAGCCCCGACCGTACGCCGTACCTGGGCCAGAATTTCGTCCTCGGAGCCGGCCAGATCGGTCGGCGATCCCAGCGGCGGCGGGTCGTACTTGAGCCCGGCGCCGGTGAAAATCAGCATGATCTCGGCGTCGCGGAGGGCCTCGCCGCGATCTTTGAGGATGCCGAGCGCGGCGACGAGCGCGGCCGACTCCGGGGCGGTCCAGACACCCTCGGTGCGCGCCACGAGACGCTGGGCCTCCTGGATCGCCGTCTCGCTGACCGCCATCGCGCCGCCCCGCGTATCGCGCAGGAGGCGAAGCATCTGACGACCCGCGAACGGCGACGGCACCCGGAGCCCCGCGGCGAGCGTGGTCGGGTTCTCCCAGGCCGTGGTCGTCTCGGCGCCCTCGGCAAAGGCCTTCACGACGGGCGCGCAGCCCTCGGCCTGCACCGCGAACAGCCGCGGCAGCGGCCCGGACAGCCACCCCATCGCCCGAAGCTCCTCGTAGCCCTTGGGGATGCCGACGAGCCCGGTACCGCCGCCCGTCGGATACAAAAGGACGTCGGGCATGCGCCAGTCGAGCTGTTCGGCAATCTCGAGGCCGATCGTCTTCTTGCCTTCCAGGCGGTACGGCTCCTTGAGCGTCGAGAGATCGAACCAGCCGAGCTGGGGCGCGACCTTGGCGACGACCCGGCCGGCGGTCGCGATCGAGCCCTCGATCGTGAACACGTGCGCCCCGGCAATCTGCGCCTCGGCGACGGCCGCCGCGGGCGTCCCGCGCGGCACGATGACCACGCACGGCAGACCACAGCGCGCCGCGTACACCGCCGCCGCGCCGCCGGCGTTACCGGCCGAGGGGATGACGAAGCCGCGCGCGCCGAGCGTTCGCGCCCGCGTGACGGCCATGCCGAGCCCGCGCGCCTTGAACGATCCGGTCGGGTTCTGACCGTCGTCCTTCGCCCACAGCTTCTTGATGCCGAGATGAGCGGCGAGCCGCGGCAGCTCGAGCAGCGGCGTCCCGCCTTCGCCGAGCGTCACCAGCGCCTCGGACTCGTCGACCGGGGTCAGCTCGCGGAAGCGATACATCCCGGGAGCGCGTCGACGCAGCGCGTCTTTCGTCACGCTCGCTTTGACTCGCTCCAGGTCGTACCGCACCGCCAGCATCTGGCCGCATTTCTCGCAGACGGTCAGGAGCCGCTTCGCATCGTGGTGGGCGCCGCAGATCGTGCACTCGACGTGGCTGACGAAGCTCATTCAGGTCCCCTCGTGCCGTAACTATATCCGCTCAACACACTTTCGCGCGGGCCGCAATCGTCGAGCCTTCAGCACGCTGCTTGGTGTTGCGGGGGGCGAGCTCATTATCCCGACGCTGGTCCTCGGATTCGGTCTTCCGATCAAGGCGGCCGGCACTATGAGCCTGCTGATCAGCATACCGACGATGCTGGCAGGCAGGACCTTCGTCGGCTCATCGCCTCGGCCCTGAGCGTATTCAAGGTCCGAGAACGGGACCGTTGGCGGGGCTGGCGGACCCCCTCTAGATAGTCTGACGCATCGCGGTCCGGGCCGGGAGCGTCATGCCACGCTCCTCGGCCATTCGCGCGAGCTCTTGCGGCAGCGCGAACCGCACGTCTTCCTCGACCACATGAACTTCGCGCACGGGGACACCTTGCCCGCGCAAGGCTTCGACCGTCTGCGTGACCAGAACTTCCGGCGTCGAGGCGCCGGCGGTGATGCCGACGCGCTGGGCGTTCTCGAGCCACTCCGGGCGGATGTCGCCGACGTCGTTGATCAGGTGGGCGCGAGTGCCGGCGGTCCGCGCGACTTCCACGAGCCGGATGGCGTTGGAGCTGTTGGCGGAGCCGATCACCAGCAGAAGGTCGACGTCGTTTGCCAGCCGCTTGACCGCGGCCTGGCGGTTCTGCGTCGCGTAGCAGATGTCGTTGCGCGACGGCCCGACGATCTTCGGGAACCTCCGTCGCAGCGCCTCGATGACGTCGCGCGTGTCGTCCACCGAGAGCGTCGTCTGGGTCAGGTACGCGACCTTCTCCGGGTTCGGCACTTCGAGCGTCGCGACCTTGTCCACGGCGGCGATGACGAAGATGCGGTCGGGCGCTTCGCCGAGGGTACCGATCACCTCGTCGTGGTCCTCGTGACCGATCAGCACGATCGAGTAGTCCTCGCGCGCGTAGCGAACCGCCTCGAGGTGGACCTTCGTCACGAGCGGACACGTCGCGTCGATCACGCGCAGACCGCGCCGCGCGCCCTCTTCGCGCACCTCCGGCGAGATGCCGTGCGCGCTGAAGATCACGGCTCGACGACGAGGCGGTTGTGGACGATCTCGCGACGGACATAGACGGGCGGCTTGCACACCGACAGCGCCAGCTCGACGATGTCGATCGCGCGCTCGACGCCCGCGCAGAATCCGCGCGGACCAGCCAAGAGGATCTCGGAGATAGGGGCTTTCATAACGCTCCTCAGTATCACACGTTAGGTCTGGATCAGCACCTTGAGCGCCTCGCCCTTCGCCATGAGCGCGAGGGCTTGGCCGACTTCCTCGAGCGGCATGCGATGCGAGATCAAGCTGTCCGGCACCAGCGCGCCGGACGCTAGAATCTCCACCGCCCGGCGGATCATCTCGGGCGTGTGATGGAAGGCGCCGAGCAAGCTCAGCTCTTCGTAGTGCGTCCGCCGCGTGTCCAGCCGGATCGAGGTGCCCGGTGCGCAGCCGCCGAAGAACAGCACGCTGCCGCCGCGGCCCACGGTGTCGACCGCCAGCTCCCAGACCTCGGGTCGGCCGGTCGCGTCGACCGTGACCTCGGCGCCCCGGCCTGCCGTCGCATTGTGGACCGCCTCGACGACGTTACCGGCCGTCGCGTCGAGCCATCGGGCGAAGCCAAGGGTCTTCAAGCGATCGAACCGCCAGCCGGCCTTGCCGATCATGACGACTCGCGCCTGGCGCGAGGCGGCCAGCATGCCGAGTAAGCACCCGAGCGGTCCGTGACCGAACACGACCACCGTCTGTCCGGCTTCCACGCGGGCCCGCTCGATGGCGAGGAGCGCGCACGCCAGCGGCTCGGTGAATGCGGCGCGCTCGGCTGGGAGCGACGCCGCCAGCGGCACGACGTTACTCGCGACCAGCCGCGGCGGCAGCGCGATGAACTCGCCGTACGCGCCGTTGACGAACAAGAGGTCCTCGCAGAGATTCGGCCGGGCGGCCAGACACGACGGGCAGCGCCCGCACGGCGCCGAGTTCGCGGCGACCACGCGATCCCCTTCGTGGAATCGCGACACTCCTGATCCGACCGACGCGACCGTGCCGGCGAACTCGTGGCCGAACACCGTCGGCACCTTCGGAATCATCACCGGGTGTCCGCGGCGCAGGGTCTTCACATCGGTGCCGCACGTGAGCGCCGCGTCGATGCGCATGACGAGCTCGCCCGGCGCCGGAGTCGGCACCGGCAGATCCTCTCGGCGCAGATCGCCGGGGCCGTGGAAGACCATCGCCCTCACGGGGTCACGTACACTTTCAGCGCCTCGCGCCGGCGCATGAGGTCGACGCCGGCCGCCAGGCTCGCCAGCGGCACGCGATGGGTGATGAGGCGCTCGACCTCGAAGCCGGCGCCGGCGATCAGACGAAACGCCTCCGCCAGATCGGACGGCGACGACGAGTAGGTCGCGGTGATCGTCAGCTCGCGGTGATAGAGCGTCTCGAGCGGCAGCGGCAAGGTGTCGCCGTCGCCACCCGCGAAGTAGTGAACGCTTCCCCCGTCGCGCGCGATGCCTGCCGCCCACGGGAGCACCGCCGCGCCGCCGCCGGTGAGCACGACATGGTCGGCGCCGCGGCCCTCGGAAAGCGTTCGCTGCGCCTCCGCCGCGACCTCCAGGGACCCCGCCGCGTCGGCGCCGAGTCCGCACGCGAAGACCGCGCGATCGGGCAGCGCATCCGCGCCGACGACCGCGGCGCCCGCCCGCTTGAAGAGCTGCACGAAGAGGCAGCCGATCGATCCGAGCCCCACGACGACGGCGGTGTCGCCCGGCTGGACCCGAGCGCGCCGCACTGCGCGTAGGCAGCACGCCACCGGCTCGACGAACGAGGCGGCCTCGTCGCTCACGTGCGGCGGCACACGGAACGTCGCGTGCCGGACATTGGGCGCCGGGACACGGACGTACTCGGCGAAACCGCCCGGATCGAGGTTCGAGGCCTTGAACGCGGCGCACATCGACTCGCTGCCGCGGCGGCAGTAGTGACACTCGCCGCACGGCACGTGGTGCGCCGCCACGACGCGATCGCCCACTGCGTACGCCGACACACCGCTACCGACCGAGGCGACCTCACCGACCACCTCGTGGCCGAAGACCGCTGGAATCCTGGTCGCGGGATCGACGATCTTGGCGATGTCCGAGCCGCAGAGGCCGCAGCCCTTGAGGCGTAACAGGAGCTCGCCGGGGCCGATCGATGGCCTGGGCCACTCTTCGGCAACGAGTCGGCCGTCGCCGCGGTAGACCGCGGCCTTCACGCCGCGCGTCCGCCGGGAGAGCCGGCGGAGCCGAACCGCGCCGCCGCCCAGCAGCGAAACGCGATCGCGACCTTGCGGGCCGTGGGCACCGTGATGCGCGCGCCGAACACCTGAAAGCGCCGCGCTTCGATCTCCTCGAGCAGCGCGAAGTAGATTCGCCCCATGATCTCGGCGGGCACCAGGGAGCGCGCGTCGACCGACGGGAAATTCTCCCGCGCGGCCCGGTAGAACCGCCGCGCCCGGTCCGCCTGATGGCGCATGAGCTGGACGAACTGCTCGGTGTACCGTCCGGTCTGCAGATCTTCGACGGTCACGCCGAATTTCCGCAGATCCTCCTGCGGCAGGTAGACCCGCCCGTCGCGCGCGTCGGCGCCGACGTCGCGCATGATGTTCGTCAGCTGGAGCGCCGTGCCCAGGTCGATCGCGTACTGGCGCGCGCGCGGATCGGTGTAGCCGAAGATCTCGATGCAGCAGAGGCCGACGGCCGAGGCCACCCGATAGCAATACGGATACAGGTCTTCGGCGGTCTCGTAGCGTGCGCGGTCGAGATCCATTGCGACCCCGTCGATGATCGCCAGGAGCGCGTCGCGCGGGATCGCGAAGGTCCGCACCGCGTGCGCCAGCCGAGCCGCGATCGGATCGGTCGGGGTGGCGCCGGGCTCGTAGCAGAGCGCCACGTCGCGGCGCCAGCCGTCGAGCGCGCGCCGCTGCTGCGCGCGATCGGTGCCGCGCTCGTCGCCCAGATCCGCGATGTCGTCCACGGTCCGGCAGAAGGCGTACACGGCGTAGAGCGCGTCGCGGCGGGGCTTCGGCAGCGCGAGAAACGCGTAGTAGAAGTTCGAGCGGCTCTTCCGCGTCAGCCGGGCCGCGAGATGTCCGATCATGCGGTCTTCCGCACGCGCGCGGCATAGCCGTGCGCGATGAACCACTCGGCGGCCTCGGCGAGCGCCGTCCGCACGTCGGTCTGCGGTAGTGAGAGCTCGCGCACGGCCTTGGCCGGGCTGAAGAACATGCGCTTGCGGGCCATGCGGACCGCGGTCAGCGACGCCCGCGGCGGCAAGCCGGTAACGCGCGCCGCAACTTCCATGCAGCCGGCGGCGAGCCAGGCCACCGCATAAGGGATGCGCGCGCGCGGCGCGCGGCTGCCGGCGATCTCGGCCAGCAGAGCCCCGATCTCGTCGAGACTGAGATTGGCGTTGCCGAGGATGTACTTTTCGCCGATCTGGCCGCGCTCGGCGGCCAGCAAGTGGCCGCGCGCTACGTCACGGACGTGGACGATGTTGAGTCCCGTGTCGAGCGTCGCGAACATTCGGCCTTTGAGGAAGTCGACGACCATCTGGCCGGTCGGGGTCGGCTTCACGTCCCACGGACCGATCGGCGTCGACGGATTCACGATCACGACCGGCAGCCCCTTGAGCGCGAAGCCGAGCGCCACCTGCTCAGCGAGAAACTTAGACGCCTTGTACGGGCCGACCATGTCGGCCAGGGTCACGGGGGTCGTCTCCGTCCCGGGCGTCCCGTCCTTGGGAATGCCGAGCGCGCCGACGCTCGAGGTGTACACGACGCGCTTCACGCCCGCGTCGGCGGCGGCCTGGAGCACCGCGCGCGTCCCCTCGACGTTGGCTCGGTAGATCTCCTCGGGTCGCGGCGCCCAGAGCCGGTAGTCGGCCGCGACGTGAAACACCATTCGCGCGCCCTGCACGGCCTGACGAACCGAGGCGGGATCGACGAGGTCACCCTCGGCGATCTCCACCGCGAGCCCCTCGATCGCGCGGCGGTCGCCGTTCGGCCGCGCCAGCACGCGCACTGTCGCGCCCTCACGCAGGAGCTCGCGCGCCACGTTGGCGCCGACGAACCCGGTTGCACCGGTCACTAGGGCGTCTATTGTAGCGGGGGCCATGTTTCGGCGTGGCGCCGACACGCCCGATCTCGTCCTAGAGGTCTTGCGGCTTGGCTCCGATACGCCCGATCTCGTCCTAGAGGTTTTTCGGCGTGGCGCCGACACGCCCGATCTCGTCCTAGAGGTCTTGCGGCTTGGCTCCGACACGCCCGATTCTGCGCTCGAGGTTCTGCGGATTTGGCTGCTCTCATGCGCGGGCTCTCGCGACGCGGGCCAGGGCGGCGGCGACGGATTTCAGGGCGGCGTTCGTGCCGGTCATGAGCTTCATGGCCTCGGGGATCGCGCGTGGGCGCGACAGCACCACGCGGACCGCACGCGCGGTCCGGACTCGGCCGTCGGGCTCCACGACGGCGGCCAGATCGGGCGAGACGCCGCGGCTCGCGCGGTCCGACACGCCGCGGACGACCGCGGCGCGAAGCCCGCGCTTGGCGGCCCATTCGAGGATCGGGGCCGATTCCATGTCGCAGGCGAGGGCGCCCGTCTCGACCCAGAGCCGCGCCTTCTGCTCGGGCGTCGCCACGATCTCCTCGACGGTCACGAGCGTCCCGGCGCGCCGCAACTCCGGTAGGACGACGGTGGCCAGACGCCGGGTGGCGGCGACCACCGATTCGGGTACGATCAGGTCGCCCTCGGCAAGATCCGGCGAGAGCGCGCCGCACACGCCGGCCGAGATGACGAGTGAAGCCGACTCGACTTCGGCGCAGCGCGCCTCGAGATGCGTAGCGCGGGGACCGGCGCAGACCAGATCGAGTGCGCCTCCGCGGTAGTGTGGCCAGTCGCGGCCGGTAACACGGGCGAGACCCAGGTGACGGGCGAGACCGCGCGCCTCGAGGTCGACGGCGGTGACTACGAGAACGCGGGTCACACGCCTCTGGCGGGCGCTGAGCCGGAGCCCTTCTCGGGACGTTCCCCGGATTTGGCCGCTTCCTTCGCGCGCAGCCACGCCGCGTAGGAGTTGCCTGCCGCCGTGTCCCGCCCGCTGAACCGGATCGTGCGAATGTCGCGATACGCGATCGTGCGCGGCCCCTCGCCGCTGAGCTCGAACATCTGCACGAACGGCACGGACGCGTCGGCGTTGCGGTTGAACAGATAGCCTTCGGTCTCGGAGCCGTCGGTCCGGACCACGGTGACGTTGCCGCGAAAGTCGAACGCCTTGTCGACCACTTCATGCAGCGACAGACCAGGCCCGATCTCGGGCATCCAGCCTTCGAGCGTGACGTCCGTCATGGCGTCTCCGTGCTCAATACCGGCCGGTGACGGTGGCCGCGACCGTGTCGCGGAAGCCGCGCAACGAGCCGAACGTGTGGTTCACGGCGGTCGGCTCGTAGCCGCAGTGCACCATGCAGTCGCGGCACTTCTCGTTGCCGCTCCGCTTGCCGTAGTTCTCCCAGCGGGTGGTCTCGAGTAGCTCCTTGAACGTCGCCGCGTAGCCTTCCTGAAGGAGATAACAGGGACGCTGCCAGCCGAAGACGTTGTAGGTCGGGTTCCCCCACGGCGTGCACTCGAATTCCTGCTTGCCCATCAGGAACTGCAGGAACAGCGGCGACTGGTTGAACCGCCAGCGGCGCTTGGGGTTCGAGAGTATCCGTGAGAAGAGATCGTGGGCACGCTGGGTGCGCAGGAAGTGCTCCTGGTCGGGCGCCTTCGAATAGCTGTAGCCCGGCGAGATCATCATGCCCTCGACGCCGAGGTCCATCATCTCGTCGAAGAACTCGCGCATCCGCAGCGGGCTGGCCCCGTCGAAGAGAGTCGAGTTGGTGGTAACGCGGAACCCGCGGCGCAGGGCTTCCTTGATCCCCTCCACCGCCTGGACATAGACGCCGTCGCGGCACACCGCCTCGTCGTGCTCCTCGCGCTGGCCGTCGAGGTGCACGCTGAAGGAAAAGTACTTCGACGGCGTGAAGAGCCCCGCCTCGAGCTTTTCCTTCAGGAGAATGGCGTTGGTGCAGAGGTAGACGTACTTGCGGCGCGCGATCAGCGCCTTGACCAGGCGCCCGATGTCCGGGTACATGAGCGGCTCGCCGCCGGGTATCGACACGACCGGCGTGCCGCACTCGTCGACCGCGCCGAGGCACTGCTCCACCGTGAGGTTTTTCTTCAAGATCTGGGCCGGATACTGGATCTTGCCGCAACCGGCGCACGCCAGGTTGCAGCGGAACAAGGGCTCGAGCATGAGCACGAGCGGATAGCGTTTGCGGCCGGCGAGCTTCTGGCGAATGACATACGACGCCACAGCCCACATTTGTGAAACGGGCAAGCTCATAGGCGCTGAATCCCTTGGCTCTGCGGGCTTACTTGAAGGCCCGGCTTCCGGTGAATGGACCAGACGGACATGGCGACTACGAGGTGAATCGTCGCACCGATCACCGCCAGCAGCAACTCACCGATCTGAATCGTCATGGTGAGGTTGAATCCAAGCACGGCGTAGTATAACGCGACTCCGGGCCATACTCGTCGTCCCGAAACATTCTTGGTCAGGGCCAGGAACAGGCCGACCCCCGTCGCGCCCACGATGACCCACCCCACGAAGTTCGAGATCGGCACCCCGAAGTAAGGGCCTGGCGTGATGTAAGCGAAGAGTGGCCCGAGGAACCAGCGATCCCCTCGCACGGCGAGCGGATCGATGACGATGTCGAGCGCCATCATGAGCACGCCCGCGGTCAAGGCCATCGACCAGCGCGGCGCGCCGCGCCCGGCGAGCGTGATCCGGGCCAGACAGAAGGAGGCGTAGGCGAGAAAGACGAAGGACAGCGAGTCGATGAAGGGAACATCGGCAATGAAGAGCTCCTGACCGCGCGTCAGGCCCGTGTACTGGTAGAGCCCGAAGGGAAACCCGGTGCGCGTGGACGAGAGCTCGGCCAGCATGGCCACCGGCCAGACGCATGCCGTGAACCCGAGCGTGCGGCGCCAGCCGAGATCGACTACCCCGGCGACCACGAACCCGATCAGGAACGCAAAAACATACGGGCGAAGCGTGATGGTATCGACCAGGAGGTCCATTCGAGAGGTTTCCGTAATCGAGTCAGCATGTTACCATTCCGCCCGTGAGGGACCTGCAGGACGCGATTGAGCGCGCCCAGGCGCACCTGCTCGGCCAACAGGCTCCCGACGGTCACTGGGTCGGTCAGCTCGAAGCCAATTCGACGATCACCTCCGAGCAGCTACTCCTCTGCCACCTCATCGACCAGGTGAACCGCGACCACCAGACGCGCGCCGTCCGCTACCTAAAGCGCCAGCAGCTTCCCGACGGCGGCTATAGCCTCTTCGAAGCGGGTCCGGCCAATCTGTCGGCGACGATCAAGGCGTACTTCGCGATGAAGATGGCCGGCGTCTCGCTGAGCGACCCCACGATGGTCGCCGCGCGCTCACTGATCCGCGAGATGGGCGGCCCTGCGAAGGCCGACGTGTTCACGAAGATCCAGCTGGCGCTCTTCGGCGAGTACGACTGGAACGGCGTGCCGACGATGCCGGTCGAGATCATGCTGCTGCCGCGGCCCTTCTTCCTGTTCAACATCTACGAGATCTCGTACTGGTCGCGGACGGTCCTGGTGCCGCTGCTCGTGCTGCTGGATCGAAAGCCGGTGAAGTGGCTGCCCCCTCACCTCTCGCTCGACGAGCTGTGGCCGGTGCCGCGAGAGGAGACGAGCCTGCGGTTCTCGCGCGTGCCCGAGCCCTTCAGCTGGCGCGGTCTCTTCTGGAAGAGCTTCTTCATCGCCGTCGACGACGGCCTCAAGATCTGGGAGCGCTTCTCGCCACGCCCCCTGCGCCGGCGCGCGATCGAGACGGCGCGCCTCTGGCTCGAGGAACGCCTGTCGGTGCCCGGCGGCCTCGGCGGGATCTATCCGGCGATGGCGAACTCGATCCTGGCGATGCGGCTGCTCGGCTATCCCGACGATCACCCGCTCGTGCTGGGGCAGCTCAAGGAGATCGAGGCGCTCGCCGTCGAGAACGGCGAGATGCTCCACTACCAGCCCTGCCCCTCGCCAGTGTGGGACACCGCGCTCGCCGTCAACGCACTGGTCGAGAGCGATCTTCCCCCTGATCACCCGACCCTACGCCGCGCCTCCGACTGGATGATCGCGCGGCAGGTCTTCGTGCCCGGCGACTGGCAGGTGAAGCGCCCGCACGTGCAGCCCGGCGGCTGGGCGTTCCAGTACGACAACGACTTCTACCCCGACCTCGACGACACCGCGATGGTCGTGATGGCCCTCGAAAAGGTGCAAGGGCTCGACGCCGACCAGGCGCGGACCGCGAAAGAGCGCGGGCTCGGCTGGTTCCTCGGAATGCAGGGCGCCGACGGCGGCTGGGGCTCGTTCGACGCCGACAACAATCGGCTCTACCTGAACCACATCCCGTTCGCGGACCACGGTGCCCTACTCGATCCGTCCACCGAGGACCTGACCGGGCGCGGGCTGGAGCTCCTCGGCACCCTGGGCTACCGGAAGGACTTCGAGCCGGCCCAGCGCGCGATCGATTTCCTGCGCCACGCTCAGCGACACGACGGCCCGTGGTACGGCCGGTGGGGCGTGAACTACATCTACGGCACGTGGTCGGTGCTGCGCGGGCTCGCCGCCATCGGCGTGGATCCGCGCCACGAATACATCCAGCGGGCGGTCCGTTGGCTCGAGCGCCATCAGAATCGCGACGGGGGCTGGGGAGAGACCTGCGAGAGCTACGACGACTACGAGTTCGCCGGCGTGGGCGAGTCGATTCCGAGTCAGACCGCGTGGGCCCTCCTGGGCCTCTTCGCGGCCGGCCGTACGAGCGGCCCGGCTGTCGAGCGCGGTGTGAACTATCTCTTGAGAACGCAGCGTGACGACGGCTCGTGGCAAGACGCGCTCTGGAACGGGACAGGCTTCCCGCGGGTCTTCTACCTGAAGTACCATCTGTACGCCCAGTATTTCCCGCTCTGGGCGCTGGGAATCTATCGCCGCGCGCATGCCTGAGCCGCCGCTCGCGCCGGCGCTGCGCCCCTTCGAGGCCGTCGGCGGCTGGACGATCGGACTCGTCGAATCCCTCGGGCGATTCGGGGCGTTCTTTGGGGAAGCGCTCGCCGTCCTCGTCACGCCGCCGTTCAAGGTCCGGTCGTTCCTCGACCGCATCAACTTCATCGGCTACCGCTCGCTCCTGATCATCTTCTTGACGGGCGCGTTCACCGGGATGGTGCTCGGGCTGCAGATCTACCTGACCCTGGTCCGATTCGGCTCGGAGGCGTTCCTCGGGCCCGCCGTCGCGCTCTCGCTCATCCGCGAGCTCGGGCCCGTGCTGGCGGCCTTGATGGTGACCGGCCGGGCGGGCTCGGCGCTCACGGCCGAGCTCGGCATCATGCGGATCACCGAGCAGATCGACGCGTTCACCGTCATGGCGCTGAGCCCGATGCGCTACCTGGTCGCGCCCTCGATCCTGGCGGGATTGATCACCTTCCCCCTGATGACGGCGCTCTTCGACGTGGTCGGAATCTTCGGCGGCTACCTGGTCGGCGTGAAGCTCTTCGGCCTCTCGGAGGGCACGTATTTCGGGGAAATGCAGACGTTCGTCGACATCGGCGACATCATGGTGGGCTTCTGGAAGTCGCTCTCGTTCGGGATCATCGTGACGTGGGTGTGCACCTACAAGGGGTTCAACGTCGGCCACGGCGCCGAGGGCGTCGCCCGGGCCACGACACAGGCGGTGGTCACATCCTCGGTGCTGATCCTCGTGTGGGACTACTTCATGGGGTCGATCCTTCAATGACGGCCGATGATTAAGGTCGAAGGGCTGACGAAGTCCTTCGGGCGCCAGGCGGTGCTGCGCGAGCTCACCCTCGAGGTCGCGACCGGCACCATCACGATCGTCATCGGGCGCAGCGGCGGGGGCAAGTCCGTCTTCCTCAAGCACCTCGTCGGGCTCATGCAGCCCGACTCCGGGAGGATCCTGGTCGACGGCGTCGACATCAGCCGGATGCGGGGGCGCGCGCTCGACGAGATCCGCCGAACATACGGCGTCGTCTTCCAGGGCGGTGCCCTGTTCGATTCGATGACGTGCTACGACAACGTGGCCTTCCCGCTCCGGGAGAAGTTGCGGACGCCACCCGAGGAGCTGACCAAGCGCGTCGAGGCGGCGCTCGGCCAGGTCGGGCTCGAGGGCGTGGGCGCCAAATATCCGGCCGAGATCTCCGGCGGCATGCGCAAGCGCGTGGCCATCGCGCGGGCGCTGGTGACAGAGCCCGAGATCGTGTTCTTCGACGAGCCGACGACCGGGCTCGACCCGGTGCTGGTCAACACGATCCACCACCTGATCCTGAACCTGCACCGACGGGCTCGGTTCACGGCGGTGGTGGTCAGCCACGAGATTCCCGAGATCTTCGAGATCGCCGACACCGTCGCCATGCTGCACGAGGGCCGGATCGTCGAGGTCGGCCCGCCGGCGGCGATCCAGAGCTCCACGAATCCAATCGTCCGGCGATTCATCAAGGGCGAGCCAGACAATTCGGAGGAACGCTGATGGAGCGGACGCGGGTGAACATCGCGGTGGGAATCTTCGTCATCCTGGGGATCCTGGGGCTCGCGTATCTCTCGATCAGCCTCGGCCAGATCTCGTTCCTGAGCGGCCGCGGCTATACCGTGACCGTCGATTTCCCCTCGGTGGGCGGGCTCAAGGCGGGCTCGACCGTGGAGATCGCGGGTGTCGAGATCGGGCGGGTGCAGTCGATCGGCCTGGCCGACTACCAGGCCCGGGTCATCCTGCGGGTGCAGTCGGGGATCAAGCTCCAGGAGGACTCGATCGCCTCGATCAAGACGAAGGGGCTGATCGGCGAGAAGTACATCCGGATCAGCCCGGGGGGCTCGGACAAGATCATCGGCCCGAACGGCAAGATCCGCGAGGTCGAAGCGCCGGTCGATTTCGAGGAGTTGCTGTCGAAGTATATTTTCGGCAAGGTATAGCCCCAGGAGGCCCTTCGATGACTTGGCTCGCCCGAGCGCTCGTGCTTGCGGTGTTGCTTCCCTTCGTGCTGGCCGGTCCTCAGCGGGCCTGGGCCGGCGCGCCGACCGACCAGCTGCGCGGCGAGATCGACCGGGCGGTCAAGATCCTGGAAGACCCGGAGCTCAAGAAAGACGGGCGGCAGCGCGATCGCCGCACGGCGGTCCGCCAGGTCGCCAACGATATCTTCGACTTCTCGGAGACCGCCAAGCGGTCGCTGGCGCGGCACTGGACTCCGCGGACTCAGGCCGAAAAGGACGAGTTCGTCGGCCTCTTCACCGATCTTCTCGAGCGCTCCTATATCTCGAAGATCGAGCTCTACGGCGGTGAAAAGATCCAGTTCGTCGGCGAGAGTATCGAGGGCGAAGGCGCGGTCGTGCGCACCAAGCTGGTCACCAAGCAGGGCACCGAGATCCCGATCGAGTACCGCATGCTCAAGCGGGGCGACAAGTGGCTCGTCTATGACGTCGTCATCGAGGGCGTGAGCCTCATCTCCAACTACCGGACCCAGTTCAACAAGATCATCACGACCTCCTCCTTCCAGGAGCTCATGAAGAAGATGAAGACCAAGCAGGACGAGTTCATCGGCGAGGAGAAGCCGAAGAGGACCTCACTGCGGTGAGCCGCGGACGATCGTTGGCCGGAGGATTTTCAAGCCCGTGCTAGACTTCTAGCCGTTAACGCCCCGCTCGACTGACCCCTATCTGAGGAGGACTCCGTGGGAGCCGTCAGAGTAGCCATCATCGGTGTTGGGAATTGCGCCTCGGCCCTTGTCCAGGGTGTGCACTACTACCGGAACGCCGCCGACGATAGATTCATTCCCGGCCTGATGCACCCCCGGCTCGGGGGATATCACGTCGGCGACATCGAGTTTTCGGCGGCCTTCGACATCGACGAGCGCAAGGTCGGGCGGGATCTCGGCGAAGCGATCTTCCAGGAACCCAACAACACCGTGAAGTTCGCCGACGTCAAGCCGCTCGGCGTGCCGGTCCAGCGCGGGATGACGCACGACGGGCTCGGGCACTACCTCTCCCAGATGATCAAGAAG
>WNFK01029757.1_pt1 | contig 15931 bp, 11 predicted proteins | sample 5400281 | NCBI WGS metagenome assembly WNFK01 (sample SAMN13153350, study PRJNA577476) | soil metagenome | isolation source: 20 cm soil on Douglas fir-dominated hillslope | place: USA:California | collected 2013-09-17 | reverse complement strand
AATCCCGCTCCTCCACCGAGGCGACAAGGCCGTTCGGATAGGTGATCCAGCTCCGCGCCTTGGCCGCCGCGCAGGGCGACGGAGTCAGGGCGTCGAACCGGTTCAGGCGCGGGCACTGCCCGTCGATCGGGAACGGCTCGAGCGCGATGCGCGTTCCCGCGGCTCCCGACGTGACGGGCGTGAGCGAGTCTTGCGGCGCGTTCTCCCAGGTGTCGCGCAAATACGATGTGCCCAGCGCGCACGTGAGGAACGTGCCGATGTCCTGGCCGTTCACCGCCAGATCGTACGCCACGTTGTCCCCCGCCAGGATCAACCCCCGATTCCCACCGGGCAGCTTGAGATACGATTGTAGAAGATTCTGGTCCTCGGCCGAGAGCGTGACGGAGCTCCGGTCCCCCACGTCCCAGACGATCGCGTTGTACACGCCGAGCGCCGATGCCGTGACCCCCGGCCAGATCCGGATGGGGTCCCCGGCCGGCGAGCCTCCGGGCGCGTTGCCGAGCGAGTTCAGGGGCGAGTTCACGTCGTAGCTGTCGAACCGGAGACCCAGCGACGTGAAGGTCTGGTCCATGGAGGGACCGTCGTCCACGCCGGCGTACGCGTTCACGTAGAGCACGTTCGCGGTGTTTCCGGCGCACGCGCCCGAGGGGCTCTGGATCGCGGGGAGGATCGTCGCCGCGTAGTAGTGCGAGGCGGAGAGCGCGTCGGGCGGGAGCGTGACCACCGCGTTCTGCGAATCCGTGACGGAGAAGTAGTACTGGAGCTGCGTGCCGCGCGCGTACGCGCCCGCGGGCACGTCCGCCGAATACGCCGCGGGGAGCGCCGAGCCGAAGGGCGTGAGCGGGAGGCTCGTGAAGGCGGCGCCGTTCAGGCTGTAGAAGAAGGTCGCCAGCTTGAGACCCCGGGACGCCGAGAGACGCACGGAAACGCTGTCGCCGCGCGGGGTGTTGAAGTTGTCGTTCCCGTTGAAGGCTACGGTCTTGAAGGTGTCCTGGTAGAGATCGTCCTCGGAGGCGCTCAGCGTCGGAGGCGCGAGCCCGACCACCCCCAGCGCCATGTTGTCGAAGTACACGGACGTGCCCGAGGACGTGGAGACCCCGTCGCAGTAGAGGGCGGAGTAGTCCCTCACGTCGATCATGAACTCCACCGAATCCTTCCCGGCGGCGCCGTTCAGGGCCACGACCTGGCGCATCCACTCCTTCTCGTTCCCCGCGTAGAGGTCGGAGGATGCCTGCGTCCAGAGGGACCAGGAGGGATCGCCCACGTTCCGCGTGCGGAACTTGACGTTGTAGTAGAAGCACGCGTTGAACGCCAGGTTCCGGTAGACGTCGAACGCCGCGAAGACCTGCGAGGACCGGTTCTCGAAGATGGGCGGGCTCATCAGCCGGTCGTCCATCCGCGGCGTCAGCGCTCCGGTCGCGGGATTCGTGACGTTCCAGACCTTGCTCGTGTTCGCGGTGCAGACCTGCTCGCCCGGAGGATTCGCCTGGATGCGCCAGAAGTCACCCACGGCCGGAAACGTGGAGACCGACCAGGTCCCCGGGCCGAACTCGAAATCGTCGAAGAAGCGGAGATCGTTGAGACCCGCCTTCACGGTCACGTTGTCCACGGCCCAGCCGTCCGTGTTCGGCGCCAGCCCGTCCGAGGAGGAGCCCTCCACGTCGCTCGTGAATACGAAGCGGAACTGGATCGGGTTCATCTTGGCGATGATGCTGTCGGGGATCGTCACCGTGAAGGTGTCGCACGGGATCTGCCCGGAGAACGAGGCGAGATCCACCCAGCTCTCCACGGGATCGAGAACCTGCACGGTGCCGATGTCGAAGCCCTGCTCCGAGCCGAGGTGGTGGCGGAACCCGAGCTTCACCGGGCTCGGGGCGCCGGTCAGGCTCACGAAGTTCTGGAGGGCCTGCGTCCAGCCGTTGTCGTAGCCGTAGCGGTTCACGTCCTGGACCCAGGTCGAGTCCACGCGGCCGCACCAGAACGAATGTCCCTGGCAGCCGTAGATCGTGTCGATGTGCCAGGCCGTGGGCTGGAAGGAGGCGTCGACGTGGGTGTACCCGCCCTCGTTGTTCGGGCTGGACCGTGTCTCCAGGCTGTCCTGGTAAATCCAGATGGTGTCGCCGGCCTGGGTCGCCTGGCCGCTCCGGTGGACCCATGAGGTCTCGGTGCGCGAACGGACCGGGGTCACGTCCCCGCTCGAGCGGGTGAGCGTCGGCCGTCCGGCCGCGGCCGGATAACGGATTAACTCATAGGGAGATGGGGCCGCCTGAGAGAGGGAAAAGACCCCCAGGGCTCCGCTTGCGACGAGGCAAAAAACCAGCGTGGATGCAGGCGCGCGGAGGCGGGTCACGCCCCTATTTTACCACGCCTCCCGGTGTTGGTTCCTCTCCTACGATGGGCGCCACCCCGAGTCTTTTTCCGAGGCCTCTCAGGACCGCGAGCGCCTCGGCCCCCGTGACCGAGGCCGAAGGCTCGAAACGAAGCCCGCGGGTAGGCAATCCCATCGCGACCGCCTCGCTCGCGGCGCGCGCCAGGTAGTGGCGGCGGCCCAGATCCGAGAACGAGTCCGTCGCCGGAGCCGCCCGGCCGGGGCTTCCCGCGATCCGGGCCACGAGAAGCGCGAGCGCCCCCCGCGTGACGGGATCGCCCAGGTGGAACGACCCGTCCGGGAACGGCGTGATCCAGCCGCGGTCGATCGATCCGCGGAGCCATCGCTCGCCCCACGCCCCGCGCGCCTCCTCCGTGTCGGAAGGACGGCTGACACCGCTCCGCCAGGCGGGTCGCTCGGGATCGGCCCCCAGCTCCGCGGCGAGCATCACGCCCAGCTCTCCCCGTGACACGCTCGGGTGTCCCCGCAGCGTGGGATATCCGTCCGGCAATCCCGCGGCGCGGTAGCGCGAATCCAGCGCGCTGCCGAGCGCGCTCAGCGTGGGCGCGTGGTTCGGGTCGCGTGCGAGCGCGCGCTTGAAGGCCTCGGCCGCACGCGTCGAGTCTCCGGACTGCGCGTAGGCCATGCCCAGGTGGTAGAGCGGGATCGCGGTGAGGGTGTCGAGCGCCGCCGCCCGGTCGAACTCGTTCTTGGCATCCATGTAGCGGCGCGTGGCGACGTGGAGGAGACCCAGGGCGTCGTGCGCTTCGGCGCTCTGGGGATCGAGCTGCACGGCGCGCGTGAGCGCCCGCCGCGCCGTCTCGGGCTCCGCGAGATCCAGCGACAGGCGTCCCGCTTCGAGCTGGGCTCGGAATTCCACGTCTCGCATGCCGGCGCGCCTGGCCGCCTCGGCCGCCCGCGCGTAGTCCTCCCGCGCCTCGGGCTTGTTCCCCCGGGCCGCGGAGGAATCCGCCCGCGCGAGAAGTGCCGCGGGAGGCACCTTCTCGTCCCAACGCTCAGGCCGCGGGGCCTGGCCGCCGGAGCAACCCGCGAGCACCACGGCCGCCAGGGCGAGGAGCGTCAGGAGCCGGAGCGATTCACGCATGGAGGAGCTTCCTCTCCTTGAAGCTCGCGTACGCGTCCTTCGCGACGACGACGTGATCGAGGATGTCGATGCCCAGGATGCGTCCCGCCTCGACCAGCCGCCGGGTAATCGCGAGATCCTCCTCGCTGGGCGTGGGGTCGCCGGAGGGATGGTTGTGCGCCAGGATCAGACTGGCCGCGGAGACCGCGATCGCGGGCTGGAAGACCTCGCGCGGGTGCACGATGCTCGCGTTCAGGCTCCCGATCGAGATGATCTCCCGGCGGAGCACCTGGTTTCGCGAGTTGAGATAGAAGCCGACGAAGTGCTCGCGATTCGCTCCCCGGATGTCACGCGTGAGATCGAACACCGTCTCGGGTCCCCGCACCAGCGCCGCCGCGTCCCCGTCCGGCCAGAGGCGCCGCCCCAGCTCCGCCGCCGCGAGGAGCTGCGCCGCCCGCGCCTGCCCCATGCCGCGCACGTGCAGGAGCTCCTCCACGGGCACGCGGTGGAGCTGCCGGAGCGGGATCGCCGCGGTGACGCGCGTGCTCAATTCCAGAACGCCCTCGCCCGGCATGCCCGTGCCGAAGAGGACGGCCACGAGGTCGGCATCCGTCAAGGCCGCAGGACCCGAGCCGAGCAATCGCTCGCGCGGCCGCTCGTCCTCGTGTGCTTCATCGATCGTGGTTCTCTGGTTCCGCCGCATCCTCATTTCCTCCCCGGATGCGGGGCGTCGGTGCGTGAAGCGAGGAGACCCGATGCTAGAAAGGAACGGGGCTCCGCGCAAGGGGCATTCCTAGAGCTTGAGATCTCGGGACAAGATCTCGATCCGCGCGCGTGCGCGCAGCTTCTCGGTCCATGCGGCCGAGCGCTGCTCGAAGATCTCCTCCCGAAGCTCGGCGCGGTGCTCCTGGTACTGGCTCTTGTTCAGCGCGGTCACGGAGTCCACGACCGCGAAGATCATCCCCATCGCGCCCCGTCGCGGTTTCAGCACGGCGGCGGGCTTCCCGGCGAAGATCTCGTCGTAGAAGGTGGAGTCCCGGGCCAGGACGGAGTCGCGCGCCAGATCGGGCACGGGGCCGCGTCGTGGGAAGGAGCGGGAGCGACGGAGCCCGCCCAGCGGCAGGGTCAGCGACTCGAGGTCCTTCCCCGCGCGAAGCTCCCGCGCGAGCGCGGCCGCGGTGGAATCCGCGATCCCGCGCTGGCGTTCCGTGCGCCAGTCCTCGAGAGCCTGCTCCTTCACCTCTCCAAACGTGGCGGCCCGCGGGGCCAGAGCCCGGGTGACGCGGGCCACCAGAAGCCCAGCCTCGACCGGGATCGGCCGCGAGACCTGGCCTTCCGCCAGGGACCCGATGCTCTTCTCCATGTCCGGGAGCACGCCCAGTCCTTCCACGGGCTCCCGCACGCCCACCGGGTTTACGTGCTTCACCCCGCCGTGCGCCTTGGCCAGGTCCTCGAAGGCATGGCCCTGGGCCGCCGCGTCCGCGAACGCGGCGGCGGCGGACTGGTTCAGCGAGTCCGCGATCGCGGCGCCCAGCACGCCGCGGATTTCGGCGCGGCAGTCGTCCAGGGGCCGCAGACGCTGCGGCTTCAGGCTCTCGAGGCGGATCACGTGGAATCCGAACTGCGTCTCCACGATTCCGCTCAGCTCGCCCGGCTTCAGGGCGAACACGGCGTCGCCGAACTCCTTCACCACCTGCCCGCGCGTGATCTCCCCCAGATCGCCGCCCTGCGCCGCGGAGCCCCGGTCGTCGGACAGCTCCTTCGCCAGCGACCCAAAATCCTCCCCGGCCTTGGCGCGCCTCAGAGCCTCCTGAGCCTTGGCGCGCGCGGCGGCGCGGGCCGGCGCATCCCCGGGAGGGAGCGACACCAGGATATGGCGCGCGTGCGCGCGCGCGGGCTCGGTGAACTCGAGGGGATTGGCCTCGTAGTACGCCCGGATGGAGTCCTCCGGCACCGGCGCCTGTTCCGGCTTCATCTTCGCGAAGAGGACGTAGTCGAGGGCCCATCGCCGCGGCGTCCGATACCGGTCGTGCTGCGTCGCGAACCAGCGCTCGGCTTCCGCTTCCTGATCGCGCCTCTGCTTCAGCCCCACCTCGGACCGCGCCGTCAGGCGCACCGCTTCGAACGGAGGCTGGTACCGGTCGTTCCGATCCGTGACCCGCGCCACGAACACGGAATCGCGGGAAAGGCGCGGCCCCGCCACGGCGCCCGTGGAGGTCTTGTAGAGCGAATCGAGGAGCGCGCCCTCGAGGAGCGACGCCTCCCGAGGCGGCTGTCCCTGGTAGAGGGTGACGCTCTCCAGCACGGCCCCGGCGCGCCTCGCGATCTCCTCCGGCTTCTCCCCGCGGCGTAGCCTCCCTAAGGCCTCGCCCATCGTCCGGTAGGCCATATCCAGCTGCCGCTCCTTCCGCACCAGCTCGGGGAGGGTCTTCATGAGGGAGTCCGGCACGTTCGTGGTCCGGCGCAGCCGCTCCAGGGTCCGGGCCACGTCCTTGTCGGAGACGGGTCGAGGATCCTGGAACGACGCCACCGAGCGCGCGAGGAGGACCGCCTGGATCTGCGCGACGCGGTAGTGCTCGGGTCGGGCCTCGACGTCCCGCCGCGCCAGGGAATCCGTCTCGGCGTCCCGGAGCTCCATATCGGCGCGGCGCTTCACCAGCGGGACCGCGTCGCGGAACGGACGCACCGTGGGATCGCGATGCTCCTCCACGCGCAGGATCAGGTAGTAGGGGCCGATCCGGACCGGCTCGGGGAGCCACCTCTTGAGGACGCCCGACCGTGTCGCCGCGATGAGCGCGTCCGAGCGCCCCAGGCCGCGGATCGGATCGCCCACGCGGAAGATTCCGGTATCGCGGACGCCGCCGTATTCCTTGGCCAGCTTCTCGGCGGGCTGTCCCGCGCGAAGGCCCGCGAGCACGGCTTTCGTGCCCAGGACCGCCTGCGCTTCCGCTGCGGCGTGGACGGAGTCCGAGGCGCCTGGCGCGTGCTCCACGCCGATGCGGATGTAGCTGATCCGCGCTTCCTCCGGCGTCTGGAATGCGTCCTTGTGACCCTCGTAGTAGGCCTGGATCTGGGACGCGCTCGATTGGGGCTCCAGGGAGACCTGGTCGGGCGTGAGCCAGAGATAGCGGATGACAGCCTGGGCCGTGCGGCTCTGAAATTCCTTCCTCAGCTCCGGCTCGGTGACCCGGTATCTGGTGCGCATCCACGCGACGTACTTGTCCAGGAGCACCGCGTTCCGGACCTGATCCTGGATGTCGCGGTAGTTCGACTCCGGCGCCAGCTTGTAGCTCCGGAACTTCGCGGGGTCGAACGCGCCGTTGGTCTTGAAGTAATCGTTCCGCTGGAGCCGCGCATCCAGCTCCGCCTCGGACACCGTGAAGCCGCGGCGCCTGGCGTCGGCCACCCAGAGCCGCTCGCGCACCAGCTCGTCGAGGACGTTCTTCCGGAGGAGCTGCTCCTCGTCCTTGGAGAGCGGCCGGCCGGCGCGCGCTTTCACTTCCTCGAAGTACGGCACCGCCAGGCGGTCCCACTGGAACCGCGTGATGGGAATTCCATCGACGCGCGCCAGGACCTCCTGGTCGTCCCTCGCCTTGGGGACGACGGGCTTGTCGGCGGAGACAGCCGCGAGGAGAAGAAACGCCGCGGCCAGGACGCGTGAGATTCGGAAGTGGTTCACGGGAGTGGCAAAGTCTATTGAGATGCCCGGGGGCTGTCCATGTCTATCCTCCCGACAAACCGCTCGGGAGGTGGTTTTTCTCCAACCCGATGTTGCTGTGGGACAAACCGATCCACTACGATGTCGCCTCATGGTTCCGGATCCCGAATCCAATGTCGCCGAGCGTCTCTCGCCCGAGGATCTCCTCGAAGCGTGGCACCTGCTCGTCCCCGAGGATCGTCTCGAGAGCTTCAAGGCATTGCCGCGTCCGGAGGCCGAGGACCTCTTCCTCAGCCTGAGCGCGCGCGACCAGGCGGAGCTCCTCCAGGCGTTGCCCGGCCTCGAGCGCCGCTCCTGGATGCGCCTCCTCCCGCCCGACGATTGCGCCGATCTGGTCCAGGAGATCCCGCACGAGCACCGCGAGGAGCTGCTCGCGCTCCTCGACGACAACACCCGGAAGGACGTGAACGGGCTCCTGGCCTACGCGGAGGACAACGCGGGCGGCCTCATGAATCCCCGCTACGTCCGGGTCCGCCCCGACATGAGCGTGGACGAGGCGATCACGTACCTCCGCCGCCAGGCCGCGGGGGTGGGCGCTTTGAACTACGCCTACGCGATCGATCACGATCAGAAGCTCCGCGGGGTGATCTCCTTCCGGAAGCTCCTGGCGGCGCGGCCGGAGGAGCGCGTCGAGGAGGTCATGACGGCCGACCTGGTCACGGTCCCGGAGAAGATGGATCAGGAGGAGGTCAGCCGGCTCTTCGCGACGTACCGATACATCGCCTTCCCCGTCGTGGACGATCAGGGGCACATGAAGGGCGTCGTGACCCTCGACGACATCGTGGACGTCGTCCGGGAAGAGGCCACCGAGGACATCCAGAAGATCGGAGGCACGGCCCCGATCGACGCGCCGTACTTGCGCATCTCGATTCCAGAGATGATCAAGAAGCGCGCGGGCTGGCTCGCGGCCCTCTTCATCGGCGAGACCCTGACCGCCACCGCCATGGGCTACTTCGAGGCCGAGATCGCGCGCGCGGTCGTGTTGGCGCTCTTCGTGCCGCTCGTGATCTCGAGCGGCGGAAACTCGGGAAGCCAGGCGACCACGCTGGTCATCCGCGCCATGGCCCTGGGCGAGGTCCGACTGCGCGACTGGTGGCGCGTCGTGCGACGGGAGTTCATCTCGGGGCTGGGGCTGGGGCTCATCCTGGCCTCGATCGGAGCGTCCCGCATTCTCCTCTGGCAGGCGCTCTTCCACACCTACGGTCCGCATCACCTGCTCATCGCGCTTTCGGTGGCGTCGAGCCTGATCGGGGTCGTGCTCTGGGGCACGCTAGTAGGGTCGATGCTTCCGTTCCTGCTTCGCCGGCTCGGAGCGGACCCCGCGAGCGCGTCCGCGCCGTTCGTGGCGACGCTGGTGGACGTGACCGGGCTGATCATCTATTTCACGATGGCGAAGATCATCCTCTCGGGGACCCTGCTCTAGTCAGGAGACGTGGAGCACTTCCCCCGCCTGCTCGTCGGCGTGGTAGGAGCTCCGCACCAGAGGTCCTGACGCCACCTGCTTGAAGCCTAGACTGAGGCCGTACGTCCGGTAGTGCGCGAACTCCTCGGGCGGCGCGTAGCGCTCGAGCGGAAGGTGCGATCCCGAGGGCGGCAGGTACTGCCCCAGCGTGACCATCGAGCAGCCGTGCGCGTGGAGGTCGCGGAGCAGCTCCTCCACTTCCTCCTGGGTCTCCCCGACCCCGAGCATGATCCCCGACTTCGCGGGAATGCCGGGCGCCAGCTCGCCCACGCGGCGCATCAGCTCGAGGGACCGCTCGTAGCGCCCCGCCGGGCGGACGCGCGGGTAGAGCCGCTTCACCGTCTCCATGTTGTGGTTCAGCACGTCGGGGCGCGCGTCGAGCACCGTCGCGAGCGCCTCGCGACTGCCGAGGAAGTCCGGGATCAGGACCTCCACCCGCGCGGCCGCGTTCTCGGCTCGGATGGCCCGGATCACCGCGGCGAACTGGAATGCCCCTCCGTCCGGAAGCTCGTCCCGATTCACCGAGGTCACGACCACGTAGCGGAGGCCCAGCTTGGCCGCGGCTTCGGCCACGCGGTGGGGCTCGTCCGGATCCACGGGCAGCGGCTTCCCACTTCGAATATCACAGAACGGACAGGAGCGCGTGCAGACGTTGCCGAGGATCAGGAAGGTCGCGGTGTGGCGCGAGAAGCAGTCCCCGATGTTGGGACAGTTGGCGCTCTCGCAGACCGTGTGGAGATCCAGAGTACGCAGGATCGCCTTGGTCTCGAGGTAGGCCTTCCCCGTCTGGATCCGCGCCTTGAGCCAGTCGGGACGGCGCGGCGGAGCCGGGGTGAGCGTCAGCCGCTGATAGGTACGGAGCGGCTTCCGTTTCTCGCCGGCCTCGCGCCTGCGATCGTCAGAAGTGAATGGCACGTCCATCGGTCGCGAACATCGCCTCCATGGTGGCTTCGGCCAGGGTCGGGTGCGCGTGCACCACCTCAGCCAGCTCCAGCGCGGTCGCCTCGAAGTGGCGCGCGACCACGGACTCCGCGATCTGCTCCGTGGCCTGGACGCCGATGATGTGGACGCCCAGGATCTCGCCCGTCGCGGCGTCGGCGACCGCCTTCACGAATCCATCCCCCTGGCCCAGGATGCTGGCCTTGGAGTTCGCGAGGAACGGGAACTTGCCCACCTTCACCGCACGGCCCGCTGCCTTGGCCTGGGCTTCCGTCATACCCACACTCGCGATCTGGGGATGGCAGTAGGTGCAGTTGGGGATCGCGCCGTAGTTCACGGGGTGGGAGTGCTTCCCCGCGATGGTCTCCACCGCGAGGATGCCCTCGTGCGAGGCCACGTGCGCCAGCGCGGGGCCGGGCACGATGTCCCCGATCGCGTAGATCCCGGGAACGTTGGTTTGCATCATCTCGTTCACCTTCACGAATCCGCGCTCCAGCGTGACGCCCACGCCCTCGAGGCCGATGTTCTCCGTGTTGGGCTTCCGTCCCGCGGCCATGAGCACGCGCTCGGTGTGATAGCGCCCCACCTCCCCGTCCTGCTTCTTCACCTCGGTCCAGGCCTGATCGCCTTCCACGCGCACGCTCTGGATCGATGCGCCCACGAGGACTTCCATGCCCTGGCGCGTGAAGGAGCGGAGCAGCGCCTCCGAGATCTCCTGGTCCTCGATGGGCACGAGCCTGGGCTCGCGCTCTACCAGGATCACCTTGGAGCCGAAGGAGTGATAGATCGACGCGAACTCCACGCCCACCGCGCCAGCGCCGATCACGAGCAGGGACTGCGGCACGCGGTCCACGGGGGCCACGGGCAGCGTTCCCACGCGCGATCCGGTGGCGAGCACGATCGCCCCCGCCTGGACCTCGCTCTTCGTTCCGTCGGGCGCCGTGACCTCGATCCGGTCCTTGGCCTTGAGACGTCCCTCCCCCTTGACGGTGACCACCTTGTTCTTCTTGAGGAGGGACTCCGTGCCCATGAAGTTCTTCTTCACCACGCGGTCCTTCCGCTCCATCGCCGCCTTCAGATCCAGCGATGCCTCGGAGACGCGGACGCCGAACTCGCCGGCCTTCCGCGCCTGGAGCAGCACCTCGGCCGTCTCGAGGAGCGCCTTGGTCGGGATGCAGCCCACGTGAAGGCAGGTCCCGCCGACCTTGTACTTCTCGATCAGGACGGTCTTGAGTCCCAGCTGGCCCGCGCGGATGGCCGCCACGTAGCCGCCGGGTCCGCCGCCGAGAATCGCGACGTCGTACCGCTCGCTCACTTCTTCGACTCGACGGCGAGACGCGCGCGGATCAAGGGCTCGAAGAGATCGATGGGGATCGGGAAGACGGTCGTCGAGTTGTTCTCGGTCGCGATCTCGGCGAGCGTCTGGAGGTAGCGAAGCTGCATCGCGAGCGGCTGCGTCGCGAGGACCCCGGCCGCCTCGGTGAGCTTCTGGCTGGCCTGGAGCTCTCCCTCGGCGTTGATCACCTTGGCGCGTCGCTCGCGCTCGGCCTCCGCCTGGCGCGCGATGGCGCGCTGCATCTCTTGCGGCAGGTCCACGTTCTTCACTTCCACCGTGCTGACCTTGATGCCCCAGGGCTCGGTGTGACGGTCGATCACGAGCTGGAGCTCCTGGTTGATCTTCTCCCGCTTGCTGAGCAGCTCGTCCAGATCGGACTCGCCGAGCGTGCTCCGGAGCGTGGTCTGGGCGATCTGGGACGTCGCGTAGAGATAGTTCTCCACTTCGAGGACCGCGCGATTGGCGTCGAGAACGCGGAAGTAGATCACGGCGTTCACCTTCACCGAGACGTTGTCCTTCGTGATCACGTCCTGAGACGGCACGTCCATGGCCACGGTGCGGAGCTGGATCCGGACCATCTTGTCGATGATCGGGATCAGGAAGATGAGCCCCGGCCCCTTGGCGCCGATCACGCGTCCCAGACGGAAGACCACCCCGCGCTCGTACTCGCGCAGGACCTTGATCGCGCTGGAGAGAACCAGCAGCGCCAGGACTATGACGATCGCAGCCGACACCGAGAACATGGATCCCCTCCCTAGGCCTTATGAACGCGCAGCCGCATCCCGTCGACCTGGTCGACGATCACCGGCTCGCCTTTTCCGATACGCTCATTCGCTTCCGCCGCCCAGTTCTCCCCGTGAACGAAGATCCGCCCCTCGCGGGACGTGAATTCGGTCAACGCCACCCCGCGCTCGCCCACGAGCCCTTCGTGCCCGGTCACGGGCTTTCGGCGCAGCGCTCTTAAGCCCGCGCCCACGACGAGGGTGAAGAATAGCACCGTCGTCACGGCCACCGTCAGGACGACCGAGAGCGAGAGCCGCGTCGTGCCTTGATCCCCCGGCAGCAAGATCAGCGAGCCGAGCACGAGCGAAAGAACGCCGCCCGCGGCCAGGAGGCCGTGGCTCTGCACCTTCACCTCCACCAGGAAGAGGATCATCGCGAAGAGAATCAGGAACACGCCGGTCATGTTGAGCGGCAGCGTCTGGAAGGCGAGCAGCGCGAGGAGGATGCTGATGCCGCCGACGATCCCCGGCAGGATGGCGCCGGGGTTGCTGAGCTCGAAGATCAGCCCGTAGAAGCCCAGGATGAACAGTATGTACGCGATGTTGGGGTCCACGATCCGGCTCAGGAGCCGCTGGCGCAGGCTCGGCGGGATGGCGTGGTGCTCGGCGCCTTTCGTGTGGAGCGTGCGCGTGACGCCCGCCACGACCACCGTCGTCCCGTCGATCCGGGTCAGGAGCTCGTCCAGATCGCGCGCCACGTAGTCCACCACGTGCTGCTTCAGCGCCTCGTCCTCGGGAAGGGACCCGCCGACGCGCACCGCCTTTTCCGCCCAGTCCGCGTTCCGCCCGCGCTGGTTCGCGAGCGAGCGGATGTAGCTGACCGCGTCGTTCTGCACCTTGCGCGCCAGATCCTTTTGAACGTCGCCGCCGCCCACGTTCACCGGCGTGGCCGCGCCGATCGCGGTGCCGGGCGCCATGGCGGAGACGTGCGCGGCGTAGGCGATGAACGTTCCGGCCGAGGCCGCCCGGCTCCCGGAGGGATACACGTACAGGATGACCGGGACCTCGGAGCGCAGGATGGCTTTCACGATCTGACGCATCGACGTGTCGAGCCCGCCCGGAGTGTCCATGCAGATGACCAGGGCCTGACGATGGTCCCGCTCGGCCTGGTCGATGCGGCGGACGAGGTAATCGGCGGAGATCGGCTGGATGGCGCCCTCGACGAACGCCACGTCGACGACGCGCTTCTCCTCGGCTGGCGTCTGGGTGCCCGTTCCTTTCGCCTGCGCGGAGACCGCGACGAGAAGCAGCGCACACGCGAAGAGACGCATCACGTTTCGGGGTGTGGACACGTTCGTCAGCTCCGGCCCTTGTGGGCCGGCACCGCCTCGGAGCGTCGGATCCGGTTCTTCTCGTCCACGAACACGACCGTCGGGACGTGGCGCAGCAATTCCTCGCGCTCCATCTCGGCGTACGTGAGGATGATCACGGTGTCGCCCACGTGCGCCAGGCGCGCCGCGGGCCCGTTGAGGCAGATCACGCCCGATCCCCGCGGGCCGCGGAGGGCGTACGTGTCGAAGCGCGCCCCGTTGTTCACGTTCAGGATCTGCACCTGCTCGTGCGGGAGGATGTCGGCCGCGTCCATGAGATCCGAATCGATCGTGATCGATCCCTCGTAGTTGAGATCGGCCTCCGTGACGGTGGCGCGATGGATCTTCGACTTGAATCCGGTCAGGCGCATGCGAGCACGGCCTCCCTTGCGGCGGCGTAGCTTCGTTCCGGCGCCGCGGCCGGGACGGCGCACCCCGGTCCCAGGATGAAGTGCGTGCCCTGGGAGGCCTCGATGGCGGCGCGGGCCTCGGCAACCACGGCCTCGGGGGTTCCGCTCACCATCGTGCGCTCGTGATCGATGCCGGCCAGGAGCGTCTTCGTCGTGGCCTTCTTGAGCTCGGCGACCGAGGGATTCCCAGGATCGTGGTCGGCCCAGGAGACGATCTGGACCGGATAGTCCAGGTGCTCCTTCACGAACGCGCGCGGGCCGCAGACGTGGATGATGTTCATCATCCCGCGCTTCGCTTCCTCCAGCACGCGCAGGTCGTACGGACGCGCGAATTCTTCCATCAGCGCCTTGTCGATGCGCGAGTCGTTGCCGTAGTCCGTGGTGGCGAAGAGGATTCCCGACGCGCCGCGCTGCATGGTCTCGCGCGTGAACGCGGCGAAGGTCTCGGTGATGGCGCGGAGCGCGTGGTGGACGCGCTCGCCGTGGTTCCGCAGATGCTCCACGAAGCGCGCGTCGTCGTTGATCAGGTCCGAGGCGATCGAGATCGGATTGAAGATCGTCATGACCCAGTCTGTCTCGCCCTGGATCTTCGCGGCGATGCGCTCCTCGGCGTCCAGCATCTCGCCCAGCGTTCCTTTCGTGGGATCGATCGAGCGGATCTTGTCCCAGTCTTGCGGCTCACGGATGACCGACTTCACGACCTTGGGCTTGTCGAGCGGACCCGTGCCGGGCCGCTCGGTCCGCACGCCCCAGTCCTCGACGTGATAGGACCCGCGGGGGTTCACCTTCACGAAGTCCCACTCGTACTTGGCCTGGAATTCGAGCATGGCCCTGGCCAGGTCCTCGGCCGTGCCCTCCCGGTCGTAGAAATGCCGCCAGAAGGACATCGGCGGACGGTCGGTCCGCTCGCCAGCCAGGGTTTTCCGGATTCGGTCTCGTCGCGTCATGGTTGGCCGGCCGCCTCCGGGCCGAGCGTATGCGCTTGCAAGTCGTTACAGTCGAGGAGCAAGATTGCGATGGTACACGGAAGCGGTACCCCCCACAAGCCCACTCAGCCGCTGCAGAAGCAGCCGCTCGTCTGGAGGAACCCCGTGCAACTCCTTCGAGTACGGTCGTTTCCGTTTGTCGTTCTCCGCCTGCTTTGGATGCCGGTACTGGCCCTGGCGCTTCTCCTCTCGGGCTCCCCGGCTCGCGCGGACACGGGGGACGAGAGCCGCTCCGCCACGGTTTCGGTTCTGGGCGGATGGCGAATCTTCAATTCCCAGCTCGGACTCAAGGACGACGCTTCAGTTGGGTTGAGGCTGGGCCTCGAAGTGGCGCCCCGGATCACCCTGATGACTGATTTCGGGGCCAGCTCGACGTCGCGCAAGGCCGGAACCGGAGACGCAAACGAGTACACCCTGCGAGCACTGGCACGATTCGACGTTCTCGCGGGTCGCACTCGTCCCTATCTGGTGACCGGACTCGGCGGGCTCCTGTTCGATTTCAGCGACGCCCAGGATTACGCGACCGGGACGTTCACGACAGGGTACGGGGTGGAGCGGCGCATCGGCCGAACGGGGCGTGTGGCCGTGGAGGGCAACCTGGATCTCTATCGGAACCGAACCGTCCTATACGGGCCGACCGGCCAGGAGATCAGCCGCTCGACGAAGGTGACCCAGGGCCTGGGCACCTTCTCGCTCGCCCTGGGATTCGCGTTCTGAGATGAAGCCACTTCACACCGCGCTGCTCCTGGTCGTCCTGGCCTCGTCCTCGTGCTCCGACATGGCGACGAAGCCGATCATCCCGGTCCGGGTGACCGGCGTCATTCTGGACCGCGACGGCGCACCGCTGCCGGGAACCCGTCTGGAGTTTGCGCACCGCTATTCCCCAGGTGACCCGTATTCGTATTACTTCTACACAGCGTCCACGAACGCATCGGGAACTTACTCGGTGGACCTGATTCCTGGAGGCTACTGGGTGTATGTCGCGCCGCCGGACCAGTCGGGATATTCACCGACAGGGCTCGTGGCGGACTTTTCCGGGCGCGCCGGAACCCTGGACTACCGCTTCACCGGCTTCAAGATTTCGGGGACCGTGGCCACTCCGGGGGGCGGGGTCCTCTCCCAGGGATCGGTGTACGCGCAAGGAAGCGGGGGTTCTGGTGGCGCGGACATCCGCGGTGGAGCTTTCACCCTGATCCTCCCTGCCGGCACATATGACTTTCGCCTCGATGCCTACACCGCCGTCGGGATTCCTGGCGTCACGGTTCACAACGTCGTGGTGGCCGCCGACACGGCCCTTTCCTTCACGCTCGACGGGAATCTAATCCGCGGCACCGTGCGGGGTCCGGGCGGCAGCCCCCTCGGGGCTGCTCGTGTGCGGGCCGACGCACCGGATGCGCGCGCGACCGCCATCACACTCGTCGACGGCACCTACGCGATGTATCTGCCTTCGATGGACTACCTCGTTACCGTGACGCCCGGCCCACAGAACTCCTACATCGCCTCCCTGGGACCATCGAGCCAGAGCATCACGGGACC
>WNFK01163651.1_pt1 | contig 15938 bp, 13 predicted proteins | sample 5400281 | NCBI WGS metagenome assembly WNFK01 (sample SAMN13153350, study PRJNA577476) | soil metagenome | isolation source: 20 cm soil on Douglas fir-dominated hillslope | place: USA:California | collected 2013-09-17 | reverse complement strand
GTGATGACGCCGGTCACGATCTCGGACTTGTTGAATGCCTCTTCGAGGCGCGTCCAGGTGCGCGCGCGCTTGGCCTTCTCGCGCGACAGGCGCGTTTCGCCGGTGCCGTCCTCGACCGAATCGAGGGCGACCTCCACCTGGTCGCCGGCTTTGACCTCCACCTCGCCGCGTTCGTTCTTGAACTGCTCGAGGGGAATCACGGCCTCGGACTTGAGGCCTACATTGACGATCACGACGTCGCTGGTGACGTCGATGACGAGCCCGGTGAGGATCATCCCCGGGCGGATGCGCTGATTGGCGAGACTCTGCTCGAAGAGCTGGGCGAAACTTTCTGTCATACCTTCACTTTGCACGCGCAATCGCGTGCCTGCACTGGACCCTCATCCCGCGGCCCAGGGAAAAAGCACCGGGCACCCGCATCCTGCGCGTGCCGACCTCAGAATCACCTTCCGTGCGTATCGCGACGAGCGGCTTCAGCGCCACAAGCGACGAGCGGCCCCCAGTTCCAGCACCCGTCCCACGACTGCCCCGACCTCAAGGCCGGTCGAGTCGATCACGCAGGCGTCCGGCGCAGGTCTCAACGGGGCGACCTGACGGGTCTGGTCCCTTATGTCCCGCTCGGCTATCTCGCGCGAAAGGGCGGGAAGGCTAACATCGGACCCCTTGTCTTTCAACTGCTTATGGCGGCGCAGGGCCCTCTCCTCGAGGGTCGCGGTCAGGAATATCTTAAGGTCCGCCTGGGGGAAGACCACGGTGCCCATATCCCGGCCGTCGGCCACCAGTCCGGGGGATATGGCGAAGGCCCTTTGACGCTCGAGCAACGCGGCGCGCACCGCCGGCCAGGCCGCCACCCGTGAAGCCCCCTGGCCCGCGGTTTCGGAGCGGATCGCCCCGGTCACATCCCGCCCATCGAGCCAGACGCGCTCGCTACCGTCCGGGCCCGAACCGAATGCTACCTCCATGCGCGCGGCGAGCTCGGCGTGGCGCTGCACATCCTCGCTCGCGGCGCCCGCGACCACGCCGGCGAGCGCCACCAGCCGATACAGCGCCCCGCTGTCGAGCAGATGCCAGCCGCCATGCTGCGCGACTGCGCGGCTGATGGTGCCCTTGCCCGAGCCGCTCGGGCCGTCGATGGTGACGATGGGACACCTTGGCGGGCGGGGCATCCTGATCAGGCTCCGTCAGAGAGCGCCTCGACGGCCAAGCCGGCCGCGCGCGCCGTGCCTGCAAACCCTGGAAACGAGGTCGCGACATTGGCGACGTCCCGGATCTCGATGGGCGCGCGCGCCCTCAACGCCGCGACCGCGAACGCCATGGCGACGCGGTGATCGCCGCAGCTGTCGATCGTGCCGCCCGTGAGCGCGTCCGCGCCGCGGATCCACAGGCCATCGGGCAGCAGCTGGTGCTCGACGCCGAGCTGGCCGAGTCCCGCCGCCATGGCGGCGAGCCGGTCGCTCTCCTTGACGCGCAGCTCGAGTGCCCCGCGAAGCAGGGTCTCGCCGCTGGCGCAGGCGGCGGCGATGAAGAACACGGGAAACTCATCGATCGACCCGGGAATGAGCGCCTCGGGCACCGTGATGCCGTGCAAGGCGCTGCGGTGAACCTCGATGTCGGCGACCGGCTCCGGGTTCGGCCCACCCGGCACGGTGTAAGGGTGCAGGCGGATGTCCGCCCCCATGCGCCGCAGCAGCTCGATGAGACCGATACGCGTCGGGTTCACGCCGATGTTGATGAGGGTCAGAGGACGATCGGCGGCGAGGCACCCCGCCACCAGGAAAAACGCGGCCGAGGAGAAATCCGCGGGCACGCGCACCGCCGTGCCGCGCAGCGTCTGCCCGCCTTCCATCGTGATGCTGCGCCCCTCGCGCGCCAGCTGCGCCCCGAAGGCGCCGAGCATGCGCTCGGTGTGATCGCGCGAGGGCACCGGCTCCGTCAGGTGCGTGCGCCCGCTGGCGGCGAGTCCCGCCAGCAGGACCGCGGATTTCACCTGCGCGCTCGCCACCGGCAGACTGTAGTGAATGGCCCGCAGATGCGGCGTGCCGCGGATCTCGACCGGCGGCCGGCCCTGGTGCGTCTGGATGCGCGCTCCCATCATCTGCAGCGGCACGGCGACGCGCTCCATCGGCCGGCGCATGAGCGAGGCATCGCCGATGAGCGTCGAGTCGAATTTCTGCGGCGCCAGCAGGCCCATCATCAGGCGCATGGCGGTGCCGGCATTGCCCATGTCGAGCGGCGCCTGCGGCGCCGCGAGTCCGTGTGCGCCCACGCCGTGCACCAGCACCTGCGTGTCTTGCGGCCGCTCGATGTGCACCCCGAGTCCCTGCAGCGCCCGCGCCGTGGCGAGGCAATCCTCGCCGGCCAGAAAGCCACTGATGTGCGTGTCGCCCTCGGCGAGCGCGCCGAGCATGAGCGCGCGGTGCGAGATCGACTTGTCGCCCGGCACCGTGAGCGTGCCGCTCACGCTGCCGCCGGGCTTGATGCGATAACGGGCGCCGCCGGGTTCGCTCATTGCACCGCCCGCGGATAGGAGCCGAGCACGCGAAACAGCGAGGCGCGCTTTTTCAGCGCCGCCAGCGCCTTGGCGACGTGGGGCTCATCGGCGTGGCCCTCGAGGTCCATGAAGAACACGTAATCCCACTTGCGCCGCCGCGACGGCCGCGATTCGATGCGCGTGAGCGACACGCGGTGGCGCGCGAGCGGCTCGAGCAGCCGGTACAGCGCCCCGGGCGCATCGGTGTGGCCCACGGATACCAGCAGCGTGGTGCGATCCTCGCCGCTGGGCGTGAACAGCTTGCGCCCGAGCACCAGAAAGCGCGTGGTGTTGTCGGCGCGATCCTCGATCTCCGCGGCCAGGATCTTGAGGCCGTACACCTCCGCGGCGGTCTCGCCCGCAATCGCCGCACTGCCCTTCTCGTCGCGCGCGCGCCGCGCGCCCTCGGCGTTGCTGGATACCGGCACCTGCTCGACACCCGGCAGATGCTCCTCGAGCCACTGCCGGCACTGGCCGAGTGACTGCGGGTGAGAGCAGACGCGCTCGATGCGCGCCAGCGCGCTCATGGCGCCCATGAGGTGATGGCGCACACGCAGCTCCACCTCCCCGCAGATCTTCAGCGGCGAGGTGAGGAACCGATCCAGCGTGTGGTTGACCGTGCCCTCGGTGGAGTTCTCGATGGGTACGACCCCGAAATCGGCGCTCGCCGCTTCCACCTCGTGAAACACCTCATCGATCGAGGCGAGCGGCAGGGCGCGCACCGAGTGCCCGAAATGATTGAGCACCGCGGTCTGCGTGAAGGTGCCCTCGGGACCGAGGAACGCCACTTTGAGCGGCTCCTGTTGCGCGAGACACGCCGACATGATCTCGCGGAACAGGCGCAGCACCTCCGCATCGCGCAACGGTCCGGCGTTGCGCGCCCGCGCCAGCCGCAGCACCTGCGCCTCGCGCTCCGGGCGATAGAAATCCACCGTGCGGCCGTCGCTGCTCTTGGAAATCCCCACCTGCTGCGCCAGGCGCGCGCGTTCGTTGATCAGCCCGTGAATCTGTTCATCGACCGCGTCGATGCGGCCGCGCACCTGCTCCAAGTCCAGCCGCTGCTGCGCGGATGCCCGCTCGCTCGCCGGCGCCCCCGGCGTTGCCGCCGCGCGCGAACGCCGCCGCACGGTGCGCGCCGGCTTGCTGTTCTTACGGGCCATGAGCGAGCGTTCCCAAGAGACCGCCGTCAGACGATGCGCGCGGACAGCACGCCGTCGATGGCGCGCAGGCTCGTCAGCAGGTCCTCGCCGACCGCGCCGTCGGCGTCGATGAGCGTGTAGGCGAATTCGCCGCGCGACTTGTTCAGCAGGTCGGCGATGTTGATGCCGCGGGCGGCGAGACAGGTGGAAATCTGGCCCACCATGTTGGGCACGTTGCTGTTGGCGACGCCCAAGCGCGTGGTGTTCGGCACCCGCGGCAGCACTGCTTCCGGGTAGTTGACGCTGTTGCGGATGTTGCCGTTCTCGAGAAAGTCGCGCAGTTGCTCCGCCACCATGACGGCGCAGTTCTCTTCGGCCTCGCCGGTCGAGGCGCCGAGGTGCGGCAGGGCCACCACCCGGGGGTGACCCTTGAGTGCGCGGCTGGGGAAGTCGCACACGTAGGCATGCAGGCGGCCGGCATCGAGGGCTGCCAGCACCGCCTGGGTGTCGACGATGGCGGCGCGCGCGAAGTTGAGGAGAGTGGCGTCGGTCGCGAGCGCGAGACGCGCGCCATTCACCAGCTGCTGCGTGTGCTCGTTCAGCGGCACGTGCACCGTGATCGCATCCGCGCGCGTGAACAGATCCTCGAGCGACAGCGCCTGCTCGACGCTCGAGGACAGCTGCCAGGCGCGCTGCACCGTGAGCTGCGGGTCGTAGCCGAGCACCCTCATCCCCAGTGCCAGGGCGGAGTTCGCCACCTCGACGCCGATGGCGCCCAGGCCCACGACTCCGAGCGCGCGTCCGGGCAGCTCGAAGCCCACGAAGTTCTTCTTGCCCTGCTCCACCGCCGCCTCGATGGCCTCGTCATCGCCCTCGAGTGCGCGCGCGAACAGCCACGCCGGCCCGATGTTGCGCGCCGCCAGCAACAGGCCCGCGAGCACCAGCTCCTTGACCGCGTTGGCGTTGGCGCCCGGCGTGTTGAACACCGGAATGCCGCGCCGGCTCATCTCCGCGACCGGGATGTTGTTGACGCCCGCCCCGGCACGGCCGATGGCGCGCACGCCCGGCGCAACCCCGAAGCCGTGCAGGTCGGCGGAGCGCACCAGGATCGCGTCCGGGCGCGTCACCCCGGCGCCCACTTCGTAGCGCTCGCGCGGCAGTCGCGCCAGGCCGCGGGGGCTGATGTCGTTGAGCGTGAGAATGCGGTAGGTCATGCGATGTCAGCCGTGGCGGCGCTCAAATTCCTGCATGAAAGCCACCAGGGCCTGCACGCCCGCGAGCGGCATCGCGTTGTAGAGGCTCGCGCGCATGCCGCCCACGGAGCGGTGACCCTCGAGGTTGGCAAGTCCCGCCGCGCGCGCCGCGGCGAGAAAGCGCGCATCCAGTTCGGGCACGGCGAGCGTGAACGGCACGTTCATCCACGAGCGGCATGACACCGCGACCGGGTTGGCGTAAAAACCCGACGCGTCGATCGCGCTGTACAGCAGTTGGGCCTTGGCGCGGTTGCGCTCGCCGACCGCGGCCAGCCCGCCCTGCGCCTTCAGCCATCGAAACACCAGCCCCGCGCAGTACCACGCGAAAGTCGGCGGCGTGTTGAGCATCGAACCCTCATCGGCCATCCCCTGGTAGTCCCACACCGCCGGCGTACCCGGGCGCGCCTTGCCCGTGAGATCCTGGTGCACGATGACCACCACGAGACCCGCGGGACCGATGTTCTTCTGGGCGCCCGCGTAGATGAGAGCGAACTTCGAGACCGCGATAGGACGCGACAGGATGGTCGAGGACATGTCGGCCACCAGCGGCACCCCCGCGGTGTCGGGGACGTACGGGAACTCCACCCCGCCGATGGTCTCGTTGGGCGTGTAATGGACGTAAGCCGCGTGCGCACTCAGCCTGAGCGCGTCCGGCGCCGGCACGGTGGTGTATTTCGACGCCGCCTCATCGGCGGCGATGTTGACCTTGCCGGTCAGGCGCCGGGCCTCGCCGAGCGCTTTCTTCGACCACACCCCGGTATTCAGGTAATCGACGCTGGAGTCCGCACGCGCGATGTTCATCGGGATGGCGGCGAACTGGCCGGTGGCGCCGCCCTGCAGGAACAGCACCCTGTAGTGCTGCGGAACGGCGAGCAGCTCGCGCAGCAGTTGCTCGGCTTCCTGGGCTACGGCAACAAAGGCCTTGCTGCGATGGCTCACTTCCATCACCGACATGCCGCAGCCATGCCAGTCGGTCAGCTCCTCGCGGACCTGTTCGAGGACTTCCGCAGGCAGCGTGGCCGGCCCCGCAGCGAAATTGAATACGCGCACGAGCCCTAGGTCTCTGCGGCCGGCTCGCCTGCGTCGGCCTGCGGACCACGCTCGGCAAGGGGCTCCTCCTCGCCGGTATCCAGACTCTCGACGCGCCCGATGCCGACCAGCCGCTCCCCTTCCCCGAGCCGGATGAGCCGTACGCCCTGGGTGTTGCGTCCCTGCACGGAGATCTCATCCACCGTGGTACGCACCAGCGTGCCGGTGGAGCTGATGAGCATGATCTCCTGCCCCGGCATGACCTGCAGCGCCGCGACCGTGACGCCGTTACGGTCCGAGGTCTGCAGCGCAATCACTCCCTGGCCGCCGCGGCCGTGCGGCGGAAAGTCCGCCAGCGGCGTGCGCTTGCCGTAGCCCGCGGCCGAGGCCGTCAGCACGTGACCTTCACCCACCACGATCAGCGCGATCAGATCCTGGCCGGCTCCCAGACGGATGCCGCGCACACCGGCCGCCTCACGCCCCATGTAGCGCACTTCGCCCTCGTGGAAGCGGATCGCCTTGCCGCCGCTCGACACCAGCATGATCTCGCGCTCACCGTCGGTGATCGCCACCCCGACCAGCTGATCGTTGTCGTGCAGGTCGACCGCAATGATCCCGCTGGTACGCGGCCGCGAGAACGCCGCCAGCGGAGTCTTCTTCACGGTGCCGGCGCGCGTGGCCATGAACACGAAGTGCTGCTCGTCGTACTGCTTGACCGGCAACAGCGCGTTGATCTTCTCGCCCTCCTCGAGCGGCAACAGGTTCACCATCGGCTTGCCGCGCGCGCCGCGTCCGGCCTGCGGCAGCTCGTATACCTTGAGCCAGTACACCTTGCCGCGGTTGGAAAAGCACAACACGGTGTCGTGCGTATGGGCGACGAACAGCTTCTCGACGAAGTCCTCGTCCTTGACCGCGGTGGCGGTCTTGCCGCGTCCGCCGCGGCGCTGCGTCTGGTACTCGGTGAGCGGCTGGCTCTTGGCGTAACCGGCGTGCGACAGCGTCACCACCACGTCCTGCGGCTCGATCAGATCCTCGGTGGTGAGATCCAGATGATCGCGGTTGATCTCGGTACGGCGCCCATCGCCATACGCCTCGCGGATCTCGAGGAGCTCGGAGCGCACCACCTGCGTCAGCCGCTCGGGACGCGCGAGAATGTCGCTGAGGTCGCGGATACTCTCGAGCAGCTCGCGGGATTCGGCGACGATCTTGTCCTGCTCCAGGCCCGTGAGGCGATGCAGGCGCATGTCCAGGATGGCCTGCGCCTGCGCCTCCGACAGCCGATAGACCCCGGCGCCGAGGCCCAGCTCGGCGGGCAGACCCTTGGGCCGGGTGGAAATGGAGCCGGCACGCTCCAGCAAAGCGGTGACGACGCCCGGCGGCCAGGCGCGCGCCAGCAGCGCCGTACGGGCCTCGGGGGGTGAGGCGGCAGCCTTGATGAGGGCAATCACCGCGTCGATGTTGGCGAGCGCCACGGCCAGGCCTTCGAGGATATGCGCCCGCTCGCGTGCCTTGGCGAGGTCGTAGATGGTGCGCCGCGTGACGACTTCGCGGCGATGCCGGATGAAAGCCTCCAGCATCTCCTTCAGCGACATCAGCTTCGGCTGGCCGTCCTGCAGTGCCACCATGTTGATGCCGAACACCGTCTCCATGGGCGTTTGCGCATACAGGTTGTTGAGCACGATCTCGCTGACCTCGCCGCGCCGCAGCTCGATGACGATGCGCATGCCGTCCTTGTCGGACTCATCCCGCAGGCCGTCGCCGGCGATGCCGTCAATCAGCTTCTCGCGCACCAGCTGGGCGATGCGCTCGATGAGACGCGCCTTGTTGACCTGGTAGGGAAGCTCGGTGACCACGATCGCCTGGCGATCGCCCCTGCCGACGTCCTCGATGCTCACGCGCGCGCGCACCGACAGTCGGCCGCGGCCGGTGCGATAGGCGGTGGCGATTTCCTGCGCGCCGTTGATGATGCCGCCGGTGGGAAAGTCCGGCCCCGGCATGTGCTGCATCAGCGCTGCCAGAGGCAGTGCCGGATCATCGAGCAGCGCGAGACACGCGTTGACGGTCTCGGTGAGATTGTGCGGCGGGATGTTGGTCGCCATGCCCACGGCGATGCCGGTCTGCCCGTTGACCAGCAGGTTCGGGACGCGCGTCGGCAGGACCGAGGGCTCGAGCTCGGACTCGTCGTAGTTGGGCGTGAAATCGACCGTTTCCTTGTCGATGTCCGCCAGCAGCTCGTGCGCGATGCGCGACATGCGCACTTCGGTGTAGCGCATGGCGGCCGCCGTGTCGCCGTCCACCGAGCCGAAATTGCCCTGGCCGTCGACCAGCAGGTAGCGCATGGAAAAAGGCTGCGCCATGCGCACGATGGTGTCGTATACCGCGGTGTCGCCGTGCGGGTGGTACTTGCCGATCACGTCCCCGACCACGCGCGCGGACTTCTTGTACGCCTTGTTCCAGTCGTTGCCGAGCTCGCGCATGGCATGCAGCACGCGGCGGTGCACGGGCTTGAGGCCGTCACGCACGTCAGGCAGTGCCCGCCCGACGATCACGCTCATTGCATAGTCGAGATACGAGTGTCGCATCTCGTCTTCGAGACTGACCGACAGGACTTCGCGGGCGATATCAGCCATTAAACTGCGGTGAAATAAAAGACCAAGTCTACCACGAAGCGCCTCGCGGGCCGGCGCTTTGCCGCACCCCGCGGCTTATCCGCGCCGGGTCCGCGCGGCGCGCGCACTCAGGCAGGCACCGATATACTGCGGAACGCTGTCCACTCAAGAGAACGATGTCCACCCGCGAATGCGCAGACCTGCTGATCGAGCCTCGCTGGCTGCTGCCGATCGCGCCCGCCAACACCGCGCTCGCCGATCACGCGGTGGCGGTGTCCGCCGGACGCATCCTCGCCATGGGTCCCGCCGCGCAACTGCGCGCACGCTTCGAGATCCGCGAGCGCGTGGTGCGCGAGCGCCATGCGCTGCTGCCGGGCCTGGTGAACGCCCACACCCGCGCCTGTCACACGCTGTTGCGAAACCCTGGCTCCGCTGGAACAGCGTTGCCTGAGCGCGGACTTCGTGCGCGACGGGACGCGCCTGGGGCTGGCCGAGATGCTGCGTGCCGGGATCACCTGCTTCGCGGACCTGAGCCTGTTTCCGGAGGAAGCGGCGCGCGCCGCCGCAGCGGCCCACATGCGCGCGGCCATCGGTCTGCCGGTGGCGGACGCTCCCACGCCCTGGGCCGAGAACGCGACTGCGCACCTGGCCAGGGCCGAACGACTCTGGGACGAGTACCGCTCGGATTCACGCATCGGCTTGTATTTCGCGCCGCTGACGGTGCACGCCATGAGCGAGGCGCTGCTCATGCGCGTGCGGCGCGTGGCGGATGAGCTCGACGCCCGCGTCGCCGTGCATCTGGCGGAGCTGGCCGGTCCGGCGGAATCCGCCGACGCCGGCGTGCAGGACAGCGCGCGCCCGCAACGCGCTGCCGGTCCGCTGCGTCAGCTCCATGCGCTCGGCCTGCTGCGCCCGGGGTTCACCGCGATCGGTGCCGGTGTCTGCGACGGCGCAGATCTGGAACTGCTGGCGCGCCACGGCGCGAGCCTCATCGCCTGCCCGCAGGCGGATCTGCGCCTCGGCGCACGCTCACCGGTGGTGGCGCTCGCGGGCAACCGCACCGGCCTCGGCACCGACAGCCCGGCCGCCTCCGGCGCGCTCGACGTGCTGGCGGAGGCGCGCAGCGTGGCGCTGCACTCCGGCCTCGGGGCCGGGGAGGCGTTGCGCATGGCGACGCTCGGCGGCGCCACGGTGCTGGGACTGCAGGCACAGATCGGATCGATCGAGCCCGGCAAGGCCGCCGATCTCATCTGCATCGATCTCGGAGCACTCGCTTGCCAGCCGGCCGCGGCAATCGAGGACGCCATCACATTTGCCGCGACGCGCAGCCAGGTGAGCGATGTGTGGACGGCCGGGCGGGTCGCCGTGAGCGGTGCGCGCCTCGTGGTGTTCGACGAACAGGAGCTCGCCGGGCTCCCCGCGCGCTGGGCACAGCGGATACGGATGGAGGCCGCCGCGTGAACGCCGATGGCGCGGAACTGGCGAAGTTCGAGGCCAGCGCTTCGGCGTTCTGGGATCCGCGCGGGGAGTTTCGTCCCCTGCACCTGTTGAATCCGCTGCGCGCGGAGTTCATCGCGGAGCGCACGGCTCTCGCCGGCAGCCGCGTATTGGACGTCGGCTGCGGCGGGGGCCTGCTGGCTGAGGCACTGGCGCGCGCCGGGGCGCGCGTCACCGCCATCGACCTGGCGCCCGGCATGATCGAGGTCGCGCGTCTGCACGCTGCCGAATCCGCACTCGCCGTGGATTACCGCCTCATCGCGGCGGAAGAGGTGGCGGCCGCCGAGCCGGCCGCATTCGATGTGGTCACCTGCATGGAAATGCTCGAGCACGTTCCCGACCCCGCCGCCATGACGGCGACGCTGGCGCGCCTGCTGCGGCCCGGCGGCGCCCTGTTCGTCTCGACCCTCAACCGCAACCTCAGATCCTTCCTGCTGGCGATCGTCGGCGCGGAATACCTCCTCGGTCTGATCCCGCGCGGCACGCACGAGTATGAGCGGCTGATCCGCCCGGCGGAGCTGGCGCGCTGGGCGCGCGCCGCGGGGCTCACCTTGAGTGCCATGGCGGGCATCGAGCTCAACCCCTTCACCGGACGCGTGGCGCTGAGCGGCAATGTCAGCGTGAACTACCTGGCCCATTTCCGGCGATGAGCAGCCTCGTCATTTTCATCGTTGCCGCGGCCGCGCTCGCCACCGGCGCGGTGCTGGGCGCGCTGGTGGCGCAGCTGCGCGCCGTGTGGCGCATCGAGGCGCTGCGGATCGAGCTGGCGGCCGCGCAGGTGCGCCTGGAATCGAGCGTCCTGCAGGACGCGGACCGGCTGAAGCTGCTCGAGCAGTCCGAGACGCGCCTGCGTGCCGCGTTCGATTCCCTCGCCGGCGAGACACTGCGCACCAACAGCGAGTTGTTCCTGCGCCTCTCACGCGAGGCGCTCGGGCGCGACCAGGTCGTCGCCGAGGGCGCACTCAAGGAACGCGAGCTGGCGATCGCGCATCTGGTGGAGCCGCTGCGCGCCGCGCTCGAGCGCACCGAGGCGCAGGTGCAGGCACTCGAGCGCGAGCGCCGCGACGCCTTCACGACCCTGCGCACCCAGATCGAGACGCTCGCCGGCGGCCAGGCGCAGCTGCAGCGCGAGACGCGCAATCTGGTCACCGCGCTGCGCCGCCCGGAGGTGCGCGGCCGTTGGGGCGAGCTGACACTGCGCCGCCTGGTGGAGCTCGCCGGCCTCAGCGAGCATTGCGACTTCACCGAGCAGCTGCAGGTGGTCGGCGAGGAAGGCGCGTTGCGTCCGGATCTGGTCGTACACATGCCCGATGCACGCGACCTGGTGATCGACGCAAAGACGCCGCTCGACGCGTATCTCGCCTCCCTCGAGGCGCCCACGGACGAGGAGCGCCAGCAGGCGCTCAAGCGACACGCCCAACAGGTCGAGACGCGCGTACGGGAGCTCGCGTCCAAGAGCTACTGGACACAGTTCGAGCGCAGCCCGGAGTTTGCCGTGCTGTTCCTGCCCGGCGATCAGTTTCTCTCCGCGGCGCTCGCCGAGCGCCCGGAGCTGCTCGAGACCGCGCTCGGCCAGAGCGTGATCATTGCCACGCCCTCGACCCTCATCGCCCTGCTCAAGGCGGTGGCCTACGGCTGGCGGCAGTCGGCCGTGGCGCGCAACGCGGCCCTGATCCGCGACCTGGGCCAGGAGCTGTACCGGCGGCTCGGAACCTTCAACGGACATCTCGGCCGCATGGGGCAGCGTCTCGGCAGCGCGGTGGAAGCCTACAACGCGGCCGTCGGCTCACTCGAGCGCCAGGTGCTGCCGCAGGCGCGACGCTTCAGCGAGCTGGGCGTCACCGCGGACGCGCCGCTCGCGGAGCTCGAGCCGATCGGGCAGCTGGTGCGCAACCCCGGCACGCCCACCGTCGCTGAGCCGCCCGCCGAGGCTGAACCGCCCGCCGCGGCGGACGGGCCTAATGCCCGTAAGGCCTGAGTGGCCGCCGACGCGCGTCCTGGCCCGGCTCTATTTCCCGGTGGCGCAGCGCCCGCTGCTGGCGGCGTTGTGCGGCATCGAGAGCGAAATCGCCGCGAGTCTGAGCGCGCGGCTCGATCACCAGGTCGCGCATGCGCGCCTCGGCTGGTGGCGCGATGAGTGCGAGCGCTGCGCGCAAGGGCGGCCGGCGCATCCGCTCACACGCGCGCTGGCCGCAAGCTTCGCGCCCGGCGATCTCGCGCCACTCGCCGGACTCACCGGACTGGTCGACACGGCCATGTGGGATCTGGCGGCGGCCACCTTCGACACCCGTCGCGAGCTGACGGCGTATTGCGAGCGCTGGAGCGTGGCGCTGGTCGAGCCGTTGGCGCGGTTCGCGCTCCCCGGGATCGCCCCCGACAGCTGCCTCGCCCTGGGCCGCGGGCTGCGCGAGATCGAGATGCTCAATGCTCTGGCGCGCGATGCGCGCGCCGGCCGGCTGCGGCTGCCGCTCGATGAGCTCGCGCACGCACACGCACCCCCGCAGACCCTCGCCCAGCCGCCGTGGGCCGCGGAGCTTGCCGGGCTGGTGCGCGAGCGGCATCGGCAGGTGCGCGCGGCGCTGGCCGCAAGCGTCGCGACGCTGGGGCGGCACCAGCAAGCACCGCTGCGGGGGCTTCTGGTCTGGGCGGCGCTCGCTAGTGGCCACTCGCGGCGGGCGGAGCGCGCCTTGCCCGGCGCCATCACCTCGAGCGACCATCACGCGCCGCTCGATGCCTGGCGCGCGTGGCGCGCGGCGCGGCGGGCCGATGCCGGCCGCTTCGCGCTGCGGGCGGACTAAAGGGAGGTTTGAGAGCGTGAGTGCCGCGTTCGATCCCCGCACACATCTCGCAGCTGCCGCTGAGCTGGCCGGACGGGTGATCGCCATCACCGGCGCAGGCGATGGCATCGGCCGCGCGGTCGCGCTCGCCTGCGCCCGGCACCAGGCGAGCGTCATTCTGATCGGCCGCAATGTGAGCAAGCTCGAAGCCGTGCACGCCGAGATCGCCGCCGGCAGCGCGCCCGAAGCCAGCATCGCGGTGCTCGATCTGGAGCGGGCGCTGGCCGCGGACTACGACCGGGTAGCGGATGCGGTGCTCGAGCGCTACGGGCGCCTCGATGGCCTGCTGCACAACGCAGCGCTTCTCGGCACCCTGTCGCCCATCGAGCACTACGACGTGCCGACCTGGTGTCGCGTGCTGCACGTCAATGTCACCGCCGCCTTTGCGCTGACGCAGGTGCTGCTGCCGGCGCTGAAGAAGTCCGCCGATGCCTCCGTGGTATTCACGGCCAGCGCGGTGGGCCGCCACGGCCGCGCCTACTGGGGCGCGTACGCGGTATCCAAATTTGCCGTCGAGGGCCTGTCGCAGGTGCTGTCCGCGGAGCTGGAAGGCATCAGCCACGTACGCGTGAACGCGCTGAACCCCGGACGCGCGCGCACCGCCATGCGCCGCCAGGCCTACCCGGCGGAAGACATCCAAACCCTGCCCTTGCCGGCGGCGCTCACCGCTCCATACATCGCGCTGCTGGGTCCGGCGAGCCGCGGCGTCAGCGGCAGATCCTTCGATGCTCAGCCCTCGCCCGTCGCAGCGTAGTCCGGCACCAGCGCGCGCGCCTCCTCCTGGGTTAGCTCGCGAAACTGACCCCGCGCCAGCGAGCGCTCGAGCCTCACCGGTCCGAGCTGGGTGCGCAACACGCGGCTCACCAGCGCACCCTGGCGCTCGAACAGCTGCCGCACCTCCTTGCCGCTCGCGCCGCGCACCCCGAGCGTGTACCAGCGATTGGCGGCCTCCCCGCCGGCGGCCTCGCAGCGCTCGACCGTGAGGCGTGCGCCGCTGTCGAGCGCCCCGCCGCGAATGCCCTCGAGCTGCCCGGCATTCAGTTCACCGCGCACCCGTACCCCGAATTCGCTCACCAGCGCGTGCACCGCGCGCTGCAGCCGCATCGCGAGCTCGCCGTCGGAGGTGACGAGCTCGAGGCCCCCATCCACGCGTGGCATGGGACTCACGGGGATGAAGCGCCGTCCCGCGCGGCGCGGCAGACGCTCGAGCAGCGCCGTCCGCGGCGTTTCCGCCCCGGGGTCAGCAGCGGGCAGCGCAGGCGTCCTCAAGGGTTCGCCCGGTGAGCGATGACAGACGAATGCCCGTACCCCCGCGGCGGCTGCGCGCGCGCGCACCAGACGTCCGTCGAGGCGCACCCGGTCGCGGGGCGCGACCCGCGCGCCGAGCTCTGCCACCTGTCCGTTGATGGTGAGGCGGCCGGCGCGGATCCACGCTTCCGCTTCGCGCCGTGACGCGAGCCCGGCGCGGGCGAGCATCTTCTGCAGCCGCTCGGCCTGCGCAGCCGCTTCGAGTGGCGCGCGCGGGCGCGCCGCGGCAGCGTCGCGCGAACGTCTGTGACCGGCACGACGCCTGCCGCCTGCGCGCGCCGGGCCGCGCGGCATCAGCCGTCCAGATCGCGGGACCCGGCCACGAGCTCGCGCGAACCGCCGCCCTCGGCGGAGAGCTCGGCGTCCTCGCCCGCAGCGAGGGCGCCCTCGTCCGCCAGCCCCAGCTGCAGGTTGATGTCTCCCATGGCCCTGATCTCGGCCAGGGGGGGCAGCTCATCGAGGCTCTTCAAGCCGAAATAGTCGAGGAACTCGCGCGTCGTGCCCAGCAGTTCCGGGTGGCCGGGAACGTCGCGGTGACCGACGACGCGCACCCAGTTGCGCTCGATCACGGTCCTGATGATGTTGGGGTTGACGGTGACGCCGCGCACCGCCTCGATCTCGGCGCGCGTGATCGGCTGGCGGTAGGCGATCAGCGCCAGGGTCTCCAGCAGCGCCCGCGAGTAACGCGGCGCACGCTCCGGCCACAGACGGGAGATTTCCGCCGCCAGCTCGCGCCGCACCTGGATGCGAAAGCCGCTGGCCGTCTCCTTCAGTTCGATGCCACGTCCCGAGTACTCCGCCGCCAGGGCGGCGAGCGCCGCACGCACCTGTTGCGCGCTCGGGCGCGCACTGTCCTCGAACAGCCGCGTGAGCTCCGCCACCGGCAGCGGCGTTCCCGCGGCCAGCAGCGCTGCCTCGATGACGTTCCTGACATATGACTCACTCATGAGAGATCCTCATCGGCGCGCGCCGCAGCTTCCGTGTTGTCGGTCACGACGCGCAGCATGGGGCCTGGATTGGCGGCGCGCACGTGCAGCGGCGCATAGGCCTGCGCCTGCACGATGTCGATCAAGCCCTCGCGCATGAGCTCGAGAATCGCGGCGAAGGTGATGGTGACACCCATACGCCCTTCCGCGGGCCGGAACAGCTGCTGGAACGGCACGAAGCCCGCGCCACCACCGAGGGCTGCGAGGATCTCGCTCATGCGCTCGCCCACCGACAGCCGCTCGCGCTGAATGTGATGGTGGGCGAACATCTGCGCGCGCACCACGACATCCTTGAATGCGACCAGCATTTCCTTCAGCGCGATGTGCGGCAGCGCGCGCAGCAGCTGGCGTTCCTTGAGCTCCGCTGAAGTTGGCCACACGTCGCGCTCCAGGCGCGGCAGCTCGTCGATCCCGGCGGCGGCGCGTTTGAAGCGCTCGTACTCCTGCAGCCTCCGTACCAGCTCCGCGCGCGGGTCCCCTTCCCCATCCTCATCGAGCTTGGGCCGCGGCAGCAGCATGCGCGACTTGAGCTCCGCGAGCGTCGCCGCCATCACCAGATACTCCCCCGCGAGCTCCAGCTGCAGCTCCTGCATGAGCTCGATGTACTGCATGTACTGGCGCGTGATCTCCGCCAGCGGGATATCCAGTATGTTCAGGTTCTGCCGGCGGATGAGGTACAGCAGCAGATCGAGCGGGCCCTCGAAGGCCTCGAGAAACACCTCGAGGGCCTGCGGCGGGATGTACAGGTCG
>WNFK01135351.1_pt1 | contig 15938 bp, 20 predicted proteins | sample 5400281 | NCBI WGS metagenome assembly WNFK01 (sample SAMN13153350, study PRJNA577476) | soil metagenome | isolation source: 20 cm soil on Douglas fir-dominated hillslope | place: USA:California | collected 2013-09-17 | reverse complement strand
TTTTACGTCGAACGCGAGCGCAAGAAAGCCTGAAAATGCCATCTCGTTCCGTCACGAAGACCTTTTTCCTTTGGATCGGCATCGGATTTATTAGTTTCATTTTCTTGAAGCTAGTCTTAACGGATAAGAATCCCGCCTCTGGTCTCGCATATTCCGAGTTCCAAAAGCTGGTCGACGATAACGACATCCTTTCCGTGAAGATCTACCCCGAACAAAATTCTGCGAAGGTTTTTGCCCTCCTGCGAGGTACACAGAAGTATGTGGAGACAACCATTCCTTCTGCCGAACTGCCTGATCTCACGAGGCGGCTGAGAGACGGTGGAGCGAATATAAGCATCAGCGAAGTGAGGAGTGGGAATTGGACATTGATTGTTCTCATGGCAGCGCCACTAATTCTTCTCATCGGCTTCTGTCTTTTCCTTGCAAGGAGGGTCCAGAGCAGCGCTAGGAGAGTCCAGGCTGCGGGGGGAGCGACATGCAGGACGGGAATCGGTTATGACCTGCATCGCCTGGCGGAGGGGCGGAAACTCGTCGTTGGCGGGATTGAGCTGCCGTTTGACAAAGGACCGGTGGGGCACTCGGATGGCGACGTGCTGGCACATGCTCTTTGCGATGCGTTGTTGGGGGCGGCGGGGCTTGGCGATATCGGGACGCATTTTCCGGACACGGATGCAAAGTGGAAGGGCGCGAACAGCATGATCTTCCTGGAACATGCAAGAAAGCTGCTGGATGAGAAACATTTTGCGATCGAGCATGTCGATGCGGTGGTGATTACCGAAAAGCCGAAGCTTGGTCCGCATTTCCCGAAGATGCGCGAGGCGCTGGCGAAAGCGCTGGGCGTCAGCGCGGAAAAGATTCATTTGAAAGCCAAGACTAACGAAGGCGTCGATGCGATTGGGCGGGGGGAAGCTATTGCGGCGCATGTGATTGCTACGTTGGTTTCCCACTGAATTCATGAAGCTGTGCCTGTAGGGGCGCAGCATCCCGACAGGGTCGGGACGGGTGCTGCGCCCCTACGCTACAATCTCCCTTGATGCTTCCGGCCGAACATTCTGAGGCTCTTGCCGCCGCGAATCTCTTCACAGGCGCCGACGTTCTCGGGATCCTTCGCGAGCGCGGGTGGCTGGCTGGAGAGCCTTCGCCTGAGCAACATGGCTGGTGCGAACGGGCAGCTTCGATCCTCGGAGGGCACGCCACTGACCGCGGTACGCTGGCCGATATGCTCAGGCTGGTCTTTCAATACGACGCGCGGGAAATCATCTCCAGGGTAGAGAGCCATGTGGTGCTCTCGCGCTATGCGGCACGGGATGTGCTTCGGCAAGTGGCGCTGTTGCTGCTGGATGGGGCGCCGCTGACGTCGGAAAGATTCAAGGAGATTGTCACGGCATTGAAAGATGGAATGGAATTGCGCGGGCGCGAGCTGTTTCATCCCATGCGGCTGGCGCTGGCCGGACGTGCGGGGGAAGGAGAACTTGATCGCGTAATCTTGCTGCTTGATGAGGCTGCTGCGCTTTCGTTTGCCGCGCCGGTAAAATCTGCGCGGGTGAGGATTCTCGAGTTCTGCTCGGCGTTGGATTAATTGTGCCACCGGAAAGGGCGCAGCATGCTGCGCCCCTACAAGGATGGTGGAGGCAACTATCGGCCCAATTTGAGAAAAATCGCGTGCCTTTCAACTGTGGACTGGCAACTGTAAACTCTCTACTTCATGGACAAACTGACGGGCATACACGCCGTTAAAGAAGCGCTGGAAGCACGACGCCCCATCGATCGCATCGCCATTGCAAAAGGGAGGCAGGACACGCGAGTCGAAGAAATCGTGCAGTTGGCGCGCAAGCAGGGGGTTCCGGTGCGGTTCGAGGACCGCGGACAGCTCGACCGGTTGGCCAATTCGAAAGACCACCAGGGAGTTGTGGCGTTGGCGGCGGCGCGCGCGGCGGCGACTCTGGAAGACATTCTGGCGCATGCCAATGCTAGCCAGGGCCAATTGGGACTGATCGTTCTGCTGGATGGGGTCGAAGATCCGCACAATTTGGGCGCCATCGTTCGAACGACGCTGGCCGCGGGCGCGCACGGCGTGGTGATTCCCGAACGGCGAGCGGCAGGACTCACCGATACGGTCGCGCGGGCTTCCGCAGGAGCGCTGGCACATCTGCCGGTCGCGAAGGTGACCAACCTCGTGCGTACGATGGAGCAGTTGAAGGAGGCGGGCTATTGGCTCGTGGGCCTCGATGAGCAGGGGGACAAGAACTACACCGAAGTGGACTATACCTCGCCGGTGGGCATTGTGCTCGGCAGCGAAGGCCAGGGTTTGCACGAGCTGACGCGCAAGCGGTGCGATTTCGTTGTTTCGCTGCCAACCACCGGCCCGGTAAAATCCCTCAACGTTTCCGTGGCTGCCGGCGTTGTGCTCTTCGAAGCTATTCGCCAACGGAACACGCGCGCGCGAGGGAAGTAAGTTCTTCCCGTGTCGACCCGAAATCGCGGTTGGTCTTTCCTACTTGTCGTACTGGATCAGTGAGAAGACATCGAGGCCGTTCAATTTTTTTCGGCCGTTGAGGAAAGTGAGCTCGACGGCGAAGGCGGCGCCTTCGACCGTACCGCCCAGTTGCTGGATGAGTTTGGCGGTCGCGGCGGCCGTGCCACCGGTGGCGAGGAGGTCGTCGCAGATGATTACGCGCTGGCCGGGCTTGACGGCGTCTTCGTGGATTTCGAGGGTGTCCGTGCCGTATTCCAGGGAGTAGGAGACGCTGACCGTTTTGGCAGGAAGCTTCTTCGGCTTTCTAACCGGGACAAATCCCGCGCCAAGCCGGTACGCCAGAGCGGGAGCAAAAATGAATCCGCGGGCTTCGATCCCTGCCACCACGTCGATGGTNNNTCAGCAGCGTGGTCAGGTCGTAAAAGAGAATACCCGGCTTCGGGTAGTCCGGCACTTCGCGGATCAGCTTCTTCAAATCGTTCATTCGAACGTCTCCTCGTTGTTCGATTCAAGTTTGGTGGTGCAATTCAAGCACTGGGGTTGATGAAAAACCCGCCTTCATACTGCGGATCCGGAGTTGCGGGCTCTTCCTGCACTGCGCTGACGCTCGAGAAGCGTGGTCCGCGCTCGAGCATCGTTCGCAATTCGGCATGTTGCTGCGGCGTGGCCATGGCGAACACTTCAACGCGGCCGTCCCGCAGGTTTCTCACGAAGCCGGTCGCTTGCAGCTCTTCCGCGGCGTCTTGCGTGAAGTAGCGGAAGCCTACGCCCTGGACCATTCCCGACACGAAGTACCGCTTGGCTAGTTTAGCGTCGCTCACGAATCGTCAAAATTGTAGCAGAGAGCTGCTGATTCTTCCTCGGCGTCCTACCCAAGCTGTCCTGCTAGGGCGGCACGCGCGGAGTGCGTTAAACTCTTGGTTCGGCAGGGCACGTGAGGCTGCCCAAGACGAGTGGCGCGCATCCAATTTCCTATGAACCAGGCGAGACTATTGCGGTGTTACAAACAATTCTCGTCCCTCTTGCCCGCCGTTGTTTTTCTTGCAGCGGCCGCGATTCAGGGATCGCCGCTGCGCGGGCAGGATGCTCCGCAGGGGCCGGTCGCTCCGCCCTCGGCGGAGCATCACGTCACGCGTATCGGAAATGAAGCAGAGCCGGCGGCGCCGCCATCGCTCCCGGAGGCCGAAATCGTGAAGCGCTTTTCCCAAAAAGAAGACGAGTACATCCTCTCGCGCACTCACTATACCTACCGGAAGACGATTCGAATCCAGGAGTTCGGTGCGGACGGGCAGCCTTCCGGTGAATTTGTGCTGGTGACTCAACCAGGGCGCGACGCGGACGGGAAGCTATTCGAAAAGGTAATTGAAAGGCCCCAGTCCACCCTCCAGCATCTCTTTCTCAGATCGGAAGATCTCGAGGGGCTTCAGCGCATCCCCGCGTTTCCGCTCACTTCGAGCCAGCTTGCGAAATATGACCTGAAATACCTGGGCAAGGAGCAGGTGGACGAGGTTGACTGCTACATTTTTCAGGCCAAGCCAAATGTGGTCGAACGCATCAAGGCCTATTTCGATGGCATCGTGTGGGTGGACGCAAAGTATCTGGAGGTCGTGAAAACATACGGAAAATGGGTTACCGATCAGGGCGACGTGCACACGATTGCGGATCTGCCGTTCAGCCTGTTCGAAACCTATCGCGAAAATGTCGACGGAAAATACTGGTTCCCGAGCTACTCCCGCTCGGATGACACGCTGAATCTGAAGGGGCTGGAGATTCCCGTTCGTCTCGTCATCAAGTGGACGGACTTCAAACCCATTCCCAGCGCGCCGCAAGCGCCCGCGCCGCCGGCTCCTACGGCTTCTCCCAAACCGTAAGCACGGTCGCTATGAACCCCGGCCCATCAGCGGAGTAATCTCTTCAGAACGTCCGGCAATTCCTCGATCGAGCCGATCAGAAACTCCGGACGGGCCGCGCGCAGACGCCTTTCCGTGGGGAAGGGGCCGAGCACGCCAATCGCACGCACGCCGGCGCGCCGGGCCATCTCCACATCCTGTGGCGCGTCGCCTACATAGACGCACGCGGAGGGATCCAGCTTCATCTGCCGCATGGCCATGCGCAGCGGGTCCGGATGAGGTTTCTTGCGCAGAGTATCTCCGCTGCAAACGCGCGCCGCGAATAGCGTCGTCAAACGAAACTCACGCAATTGGCGGGTGACGCGGTCGCGATCGCCGCTGGTGACGAGGCCAAGAGGATGAGCGCCGCCCAAATTCGCCAGGACCCGGCGCGCACCCGCGATCAGCTTCGGCCGGTGCTTTGCATAGTGCGCGCGCCACGCGCGGTCCGCATCTGCCCAGCGCCTGCGCGGCAAACCCGCGGCGCGATAGACCTCATACCAGTTGGGCGAATAGTTTTTCTCGAGCTCTTCGATCCCCCAAGAGATTTCCAACTCCTTGAACATTGCCAGGTATGCGGATGCGTCGGCGCGGTAGGAATTGATGAGTGTGCCATCCCAGTCGAAGAGAACTCCTTCAATGCTGCGTTTTCGTTTCGCGGTCATCATTTCTCAGAGTAGCAGAAACTTCGTGAACGTCGACCCTGTAAAGTCTGAGGGCGACGGCAGGAGAAGCTTTGGGAATTAGATTGGAATTGAACGGGGCGCGAAACCTACGGTTTCAGAAAGCGGGAAGGAATGCGATCGTCGCGGTCAAACTGGACATCATCGAAAGCTGCGGCGATGCCATACCAGCCGGGCATAGCAGCGGCCTCTGCGCGGCACACATGCGCCATCGTAACAACCACGACGTTTCCGAGGCCCAGGGGCTTGCTTACCAGTACAATCTCAAGCTCGATCGAGACGCCAACCGCCAGGTACAGGGGGCAGAGGAAAAAGACGCCGGTGGAGCTGACATCGCGAGTGACCAGAGTAATCGGAAATTCCTCGGGCACTCCGCCCGTACTCCGAAGGCGCAGCGGCAGATTCAGTGTGGCGCGGGGGTACTCCCGATGTTCTGGATGCACGCCGACGGCGTGCGTTGGCACCCGGACGAAACGCCGAGGCTGCGTGGGGACCAAGAGCGGCGCCAGCCGAAGGGCAGGAACGCGCCGCGCATCCGCGAGCGGTTGCGGTCCTAAGACAGCCTGGCGAACTTCCGCGACTGGTTTGGGAGGCCACGATTCAAATGGAACTACCCGCTTCGTCGCGCTCATCTAGCCCTCGGTGACGACACATCGCTGTCGCTGGCTACGGCCCAACAGACTGAACTGCCAAACTGACTTTCTGGAATTTCCCCGTCCGCACAAGTGCAATGCGGAGCGCTAAGATGGCACTCCTGGTAATCAACGTCAACCTGTGGAAAACACTGGAAGTGTTCTAACGTCAAACACTTAGTAATGGTACCGGAACCCACCCACTACATTCTGTGGATTCCTTTGGAGAACCCTCTACCAATATGGTGCTCGACACCTCTGCCTTTCGCCGCTATTCATAGAAGGGCAAGTCAGGCAAGAAAACATGTCTACGACAACGCTAGAAACGCAGGACACCGTGGTAGCCGCGCCCCTACCGCCCAATCCCGCCCGAACGACAACGCTGGTTCTGATGGCTTTTGCTGCGGTCTACCTCGTCTGGGGCTCTACCTATCTGGCAATCCGCATTGGAATCGAATCGTTTCCGCCGCTGATCCTGGCGGGACTCCGCCACATTACCGTGGGCCTGTTCCTCTACCCTATTCTTCGCAGGAGGACAGGGATCACTCCTACCGCCGCTAACTGGCGGACAGCCGTTGTCACCGGCGCTCTGCTTCTATTCATCGGCAATGGCGGCGTGAGTTGGGCGGAACAGACCGTGCCTTCCGGTATCGCGGCGCTCCTGGTGTCTACGGTATCGCTCTGGCTGGTGATTGTGGACTGGCTCCGTCCCGGTGGCGTGAAGCCCGCTCCCAGGGTCGCTATGGGACTTCTGATGGGATTTGCGGGGCTCGCCCTGCTGGTCGGGCCTGCGCATCTTGGAGGTTCAGAGCGCGTCGATCCACGGGGCGCTGCCGCGCTGGTGGCCGCCTCCCTGGCCTGGGCGTGTGGTTCGCTCTATTCGAAACATGGTGGGATGCCCAGTTCGCCGATGCTGGGCGTGGCGATGCAAAGCTTCGCGGGTGGAGCGGTTCTGTTGATAGCCGGGTTGTTCGCCGGAGAATTCCACGGGCTGCATCTTGGCGCGATCTCGCTCCGCTCCTGGCTTGCGCTCGCCTACCTCATCGTATTCGGGTCGGGCATCGGCTTCAGCGCGTACATCTACATTCTTCACAAGAGCACCGCGGCGCGTGTGGCAACGTATGCGTTTGTGAATCCCGTCGTGGCGCTCTTCCTGGGCTGGCTCATTGTCGGCGAGACCATAACGCTGCGCACCGTCATTGCCGCCGCGGTCATCCTCACGGCGGTCATTCTGGTGATCACCGCGCCGCACCGGACGCCGGCGCCAGCGAGGGATCCGATTCCTACCCCCGACGAAGTCTGATCGTTCCGGCTTTTCGCCGGAGTTCGCCTTCTGCACTTTGCCGCACGATTGCGGATAGATTTGCTTTTCAGTTTGCGCTACTTTTAGCGTATCGAACATGAGCCAGACACAAACCAGATTCGTACAGAACATTTCGGCGCACGCGGCCGCGCGGTACTGGCAGGCCACGCTGGCACGCGACTCCCGGGCCGATGGGAGCTTCGTGCTTGCCGTGCGCTCGACGCATATTTATTGCCGTCCTTCGTGCCCAGCGCGCCGGCCGCTGCGGCGCAACGTCACTTTTTTTCGCACGCGAGAAGAAGCGGAAAAAGAAGGTTACCGGCCTTGCCTGCGTTGCCGCCCGAATGAGGTTTCCGGCCCGGTTGCGCTGGTGCAACGTGCCGCCGGTCATCTTGCCGAGTCTTCCGAAGAGGGCGTTCGTTTAGGAGTCCTGGCCAGGACGCTCGGGACGACGCAAGCCACGTTGCGGCGCGCTTTCCTGCAGGTGACGGGACTAAAGCCGCGCGAGCTTGCCGAAGCGCTGCGCATCAAGAGGTTCAAAGCGATGCTCCGGGCGGGTAAGAGCATTGCCGATGCACTGTACGAAACCGGGTATGGATCATCCAGCCGCGTCTATGAGCGCAGCAATGCACAGCTTGGCATGACGCCGGCGACTTATCGAAAGGGAGGACAAGGTATGAAGATCGGATACACAATTGCGAAATCGCCAGTCGGAAAAGTTCTAGTTGCCGCCACGGAGCGCGGCGTCTCGGCCGTCTATCTCGGAGATGCAGAGAGTACGATGATCACCGAGCTGCGTGAAGAATACCCGCGCGCGGAAATTGCGCCCGCCACGGATTCGTTCCAGCGCTGGGTGCGGGAAATCGTGCAGCGGGTCGAAGGCAAACAGCCTAGATTGGAACTCCCGCTCGACCTGCAGGCGACGGCGTTTCAGCGCCGCGTATGGAAGGAACTGCAGCAGATTCCGCGCGGCAGGACGCGCACCTACTCGCAAGTCGCGCGGTCCCTCGGCAAGCCCAAAGCCGTTCGGGCCGTTGCCAGAGCTTGCGCCACGAACCCCGTGTCCATCGTGGTACCGTGCCATCGCGTCATTCGCGAAGACGGAGCGCTCGCCGGCTATCGCTGGGGGCTCTCGCGAAAGGAACAATTACTGGCGCAGGAGCGCGCCGTCGGCGACTAGCTTATCGTCTTTTCAGCGTGTCGGAACCGGTGAGCTTGCGAGAATCAGGAGATTGCAAGAGTTCAAAGATTACCCTCGGGGCTTTTCCACCTTTACGCCCTTTGGCCAGTCGGGCTTGAACTTCGCATCGGCAATCTTTAGATTCTTCATCAGGTGGGTGTAATGTGACAGGAAGTAGTCGTCGGAGTTCGTCTCGAAAAATTTCTGTTGCACCGGCAGCCAGGATGCTTCGTCGATCCACATTCGAATTCTCGCGATCTGGCTGCGCGACTGGTCAGATTTCGGCGTCAACTCCAGCACGACGGTCTTGCGGCTGTCGAACTCTTCTTCTCCGATCAATGTCAGAACGTAATTTTTTTTGAGCGTATCGCCTTTCGTTCCGAATCCTAGCGCCAGATACTGGTCGGCAAACGCGTGGTGCTTTCCGATGTTGTATTCCTCGATGCGATTGATCTTAGGCGTGAAAATGTAAAGCGAATCGCCGTTTCGGAGAATCGTTCGCGGATCGGGCTTCTGGAAATCGATGCGCATCTTATCATCGCGGCGCACGAAAATCTGGCCGGTCTCGGTCGAGGTATCTTTCACTACCGCGGTGTACTTGATGTGCTCGATATCGGCTGTGAGGGTGTGAAAATCCTGCGCGGACTTGTCCATCATGCTCAGGACGCCTTCGATGGTCCAATTTGCAGTGGTCTGCGCGGCCAGCGTTCGAAACCGGCCTGCGGCGCAGCACAGACTCACCAGAGCGAAAAAAAGAAAAGGTAGACGTCTCAAACGTGGCCTCAATCCAGTAAAGATGCAGCGGCTCATTTAGGCCCTCGGAATCCTAACATATACAAAGAGATGCGCGAACGCGCTGCAAGGGTACCTGGGAACAAATACTTGTGTTCGATCAGAACCACGGCTAATGGCGAACTTCCACCTGGTAGGCGAGCACAGTGCCCTGGTCATCGCGCAGTGGCTTGATATTGGCGATCGAGAAATTCCCATTGTGGAGTTCGGGCAGAGCTTCCTGCAGGGCGGTGTGCAGGTCGTTCTGAAGTGCGAGCCTGGTCGGGGGGGCCAGGATGCGCGCATCCACGCGATACGTCAGCCGGTTTCCCTCTTTCGAAATAAATTGGACCTGTCCCGGCGAGACCGGCGCTCCGCTTTGCGGTTTATCGTGGAACCAGTTCCGCGGTGTGAGAAGCACGAAGACTAGAATCAATATGACCGCGACGTCATACTGCCACATGCCTCGCTCGTAGGACCAGAAAAACATCCGGGAAAGAATTTGGCCAAGGCTTGCCATATCAATCCGCAGGCACTCCGTCGACGATAACTCCATCGCGCATGTGCACGACGCGGTCGAAATACGTTGTTGCTTCCGGGTTGTGCGTGATCATGACGATGGTCTGGCCCAGATCTTTGTTCAGTTGCCGCAGCATCTGCAGCACGATTTCCGAGTTTTTCGAATCCAGATTTCCCGTAGGCTCGTCGGCGAGGAGAATCTTCGGCTCATTGATGATCGCGCGCGCGATGGCCACGCGCTGCTGTTCGCCGCCGGAGAGTTCCGAGGGCTTGTGATGAAGGCGCCCCGCCAGACCGAGCATCTGCGTTACGACATCGAAGCGGTGCGGGTCGAATCCGTCGCCATGAATAAACTGCGCAATGGCGATGTTGCCTTTGGCCGTCAGCGTGGGGAGCAGATTGAAACGCTGAAAAACGAAACCGATTTTGTGGCGGCGCAATTTGGTGCGCGCGGCGTCGCCCAGTTCGGTGAGGTCGTTCCCGTCGACCAAGACCTTGCCCCGGGAAGCTTGCGCCAGTCCGCCGATCACATACAGCAGTGAAGACTTGCCGCATCCCGAAGGCCCCATCACCGCGACCGATTCGCCGGGTTGCACCTCGAAATTCACACCACGCAATGCCGGGACTTCGACCTTGCCCGCGCGGTAGAGCTTCCACAAGTTTTCTGTTCTGAGTATCGGCTCCACGCTCTTTTTTCCCTGGAAAATCAGCCCTTCGGCAGGTTCCTGTATTGTAGCTGCGATTCCCATTCGTGCCTAGCCATCCCGCCTGCTTCGCGGTCCTTTCCTTGCTTCTTCGTCGCCGCTGCGTTCGCGGCGCGTTACGCGCCCAATTCTTTGTGTCCTAGTCGTACGACAACGCTTCAACCGCATCTTTGTGGCTCGCCATCCATGCCGGATAACTCGCGCCGAACAGCGCGCCCAAGAGCGCAATCCCGGCCGCGCGTAGAATCCATCCCGAAGTGATTAGAATGGTCAGGGTCGGAAACTTCCAGAGGAACCCGGCGCGGAGCAGCGCCCGGATAACGAACCAGTGATTTGCGCCGAGCGATTTCAGAACGCCGATGTCCCTGGTGCGCTCGATCACCGTGGTGTACATGGTGAGAAAAATGACCAGCAGTCCGATGGTAACGGCCAGCATGATCATCGCGTTGATGAAGGATTCCAGTCCCGGAATATTTGTCGAGGTCATCAGGGAGAGATAGTCCTTGAGGGGCCGGATGGTATAGCCGGGAAGGAGGTGGCGCATGTCTTCCATCACATCCTCGGTATGCTCGGGGCGTGTGCACTTCACGAAGAAGACGCTTGCCTTGTCCCGTGCGCCCACTAATCCCTGCAAGGTTGGTAGCGGAACAAAGAGCCGCGAACCCTTTCCATGCTCGACGATTCCTGCCACATGCCAATCGTGATCGAAGATGCGGTAGGTTTGTCCTGGCTGTATCTTCTTCGTTTTCGCCGCAATGTCGTCCACAAGTAAGTCGTCGGGGCCTTCCAGGTCGTGTCCCTGAAGGAACACAAATCCACCTGAAACGGCTCGAAAGCTCTCTGGATCAATTCCGTAAACGATTTCCACACCCGAGGTGTTGAACTGAAAAAGCACGGGAGCCACAAATCGGACGTACTTCAATTCCGCAAGTTTGTCGCCGATCTTGATGGGCATGGGAGCGCTGCCAAAGGTCAAAATGAAAGACGAGTTCGGCGGCTGCAGCATGATATCCGCCCCGATGCCTTCGATGCGCTTGGCCGTCTCGGTCAACAGGCCGCTGGTCAGCCCGACGATTAGGACGACAAGCGCAACCTCCACCGCGATTCCCATGGCACCGATCAGCGTGCGCAGCGGGCGATGCAGCAGATTGCGGAGGATCAGTTCACCCATCATGGCTGCTTGTTCTCCGTGGCATCGCCGACGCGCACCATTTCCGCTCCCGCCGGTTGCTCGAGCTTGAATCGCTCGGCAGGAATCTCTTCGTTCAAGCTGACCTTCGCGACTTGCAAATCGAGCTTGTAGTCATCGTGCGGCCTTTCGATTCGAATCGCACGCGGAAACGAAGCAACACCATTGGAAAGCGCGCCTGGAACAGTCTGCGCAGCGGCACTATCCGCGGGCTGCCAGTCAGCGAAACGAATATCCGAAAGTAGAAGTCCTTTCGGCCCGAAAGTCAGCATGCGAGCGACGTGCAAGTCCGAGCGGTCAAACCAGATTTCCCGCAGAACTTCTACCTGATAGCCGCCGCGCAAAACCGTCAGGATGTAGTATCTGGCGTTCTCGTCATTGAACTCTCTTAAGGTTACCGCCTCTTCCTTGCGAATTTCCGGCCAGAGCAGCGCATCCAGAAGGTGCTGCGGCCGCAAATTCTCGATGGGCTTGCTGCTGGTGCGCTCGACGGCCACCGGCCCAACGAGGAACTTGTTCTTCGACGGAATCGAAACCCGAAACGTTTCACCGTCGCTGGCCATATCGAACACCGTGGTTCCGATCACCGGCGCCTGCCCGATCACGCGGATCTCCGCCGGCCGCGCCGCCAGGACAAACGCCTTAACCTCATGATATTCATCAATGACACCGCTATACTTTGATCCTGCTGTCGGCTTTAGCTCCACGGTGGCGTTCAGCGTTATTGTGCCGCGCGCGATCCGGTTGTATGCCTCGAGGAGTTCTTCACGCGTAGCATCCCTTGCGACTGGCCTTTGCGCTGGCGCCAGTTTTATGTGAGCCTTTACACCATTTCCGCCCCCGCAGCCGCAGGAAATGGCCGCCAGTGTCGCCAGGACCAGGCATGTTTTCACACGTCGCATCAATCAGTTCCGTCCTCACGCGTACAAATGAAGCAATCTAGCAACCACTTGCATGCCCTTCAAGCAATGCGGGTCGCAGCCAGGGAGGCATTCAATTTGGCCGCGCAATGTGGATGTCAAAAGGCTGAACCGCCGGCCGCACGCGCCGGATGACTTCGCTGGGCCAGAGGAACTCGCTCAGAAGCGTTACCCAGCCGTCTTCCGGCTCGCAAATGGCGCAAAACGCGTAGCGTGCGTAGACCGCCTGGTACGCATCCAGCCCGCGTTTTGACAGGTCGCCTTCGAGCGCGGCATCGGCGGATTGCGACTCCGTGCCTGCCCGAATGCCGAATGTCTCGCCTTCGAAACGTTCAAAAATCTGCCGCAACTGCTCCTGATCCCGCTGAGGCAGTACGGCGCAGCGTTCCGCCGCATCGCGCAACGCAATGTCCCGCGTCTTGCAAAACTCTCTCACGCGCTCGATGTGGCTGAAAAAATCCACGACGTACGATTCTGTCCCCGCAAGGGCAGGGAAGACAGCCGACCAGATCTCTGCAGCATCCTTGCCTCGCACCGGCTCGCGGTTTTCGGTTTCGACCAACTCGAGTCCCACTGCTTTCACGCCGCCGCCGAGGTCCAGTGCCTGCACATCGAGAGAAAAGGGCGGCAATTCCAGCGCACCCCTTCCTGGCGCCGCGGTTCCCGTTGTATTCATTCTTGCGACTCCAGCTGCGGAAACTTGGCGCGAAATTCCGCCGACTGCTTCCGAACGTCCAGCCAATCGAAGAAGGCATCCGGCGTTTCCAGCCAGATGCGGAACCAGCCGGCGATCTCTTCTTTTTCGGCGCGCTTAGAAGCTTCCACCTTGTTGTTGCGCGAGATCATCTCCGCGCGGCGCTTGCCGAGCCGCGCTATGTTCAAAACACGCTCCACGGCCGCGTGTTCGCCCTGTGAGCGAAACTTGCGCATCAATTCATCCAGCCGCATGATGCTGACCTCGGCATCTTCCAGCGTCTTGAAGTGCAACAGATCGTCGAACTCTTCCTCGTATTGTTCTTCGGCTTCTTCCTGCTGGTTGATGGTTACCTTTTGTCCCGCATCTTTCAGCACGTCCGCAATGTATTCCATTCCCGTTTTGCCGGCCTCGCCATGCTCCGCCACGAGCCGCCGGCGCAACTGGTCGATCTCTGCCGGCGTCCATTGCTGCACCTTGATCTCCCGGGCGGTCTCCAGGATCAGCGCCTTCTTCGTTTTTAAATCTTCAGTCATCGTGCTGTACCTCGGTGTTGCTTAGCGTGTTTTTTCTTAGGACTGGGCGACGGTTTTGGCGGCGGCGGTGGGTCCGCCGGCAGACCGGCCAGCAGCCGACGGTACTTCACCACATTCTTGTTGTGTTCCGCTAGGGTCGCACCAAAAAAATGTCCCCCCTGCGTGTTGGCCACGAAATAAAGGTAGTCTGTCCGCGCCGGCTGCAGCGCGGCGCGCAGAGATGCTTCGCCGGGATTTCCGATCGGCCCGGGAGGAAGCCCTCCGTGCACATACGTGTTGTACAGAGAATCGAAGCTCAGGTCCTTCCCCGTAAGCGTCCCGTGGTATTTTCCGAGCCGCTCCAATCCATAGATTACCGTGGGGTCGCACTGCAGGCGCATGCCTTTCCGGAGGCGGTTTTCAAATGCGCCCGCCACTAGCGGTTTCTCCTCCGGCTTCGGCGTCTCCCTCTCCACGAGCGACGCGAGCGTCACAATCCTGCTTATAGCCTGGTGATCGCCCTCGTCCGCTTGTTGTCCCGCCGCTGGCGAGGCAATCCGCTTCCACTGTTCCTTGAATTTGTGCACCATTTCCGCGGTCAATTCGCTGGCCACAGGGTGCCTGGGAAGCTCATAGGTGGCAGGGAAGAGGAAACCTTCGAGCGTCTGGGCGCCGGGCGCAAAATCACGAATCAACGCCGGATCGCCCGCGGCATAGACAAAATCGCCCGCGCGCATGAACTTTGCCGCCTCGAGTTCACGGGCGATGTCGAACATCGTTTCACCTTCGCGCACCGTGAACGGCTGCTGGTATACCTGACCCTCCGCGAGTTTCCAGAAAACCTCCCGGCCCGTCATGGCATGAGAGAAGTAATAATCGCCGGCCTGCGGGGTGCGCTTCGGATGCCGCCGCGCGTAGATCTCAAACGCCAGAGCGCTACGCACCACGCCGTTTGTTTTCAGCAGAGCCGCAACATGCCGGCTCGAAGCCCCATGCGGCACATCGACGTAGACACCTTCCGCCGCAAAGCCCTGGTACGGTTGCGTGATGCCGTACCACATCCACGCCGCGGCGCCCCCGGCAATCAGCACGATTAAAAGCAATAGGACGAGAAAAAACTTCAATTCACCCTCACCGATTCACTTTCTTAGTTCGCTCAATCCTATTCGGCCGTTTGCTCCGGCCGATCCAGGTACTCCTTCAAAATCACGGCAGCCGCCACGGCGTCCACGGTCATCTTAGCCTGCACATTCTTCGGCTTTTTGCTGCCGGTCAGTTTTTCGTCGTGGATGAATCTTCCCTGAACTTCTTCCAGCAAGCGCTCGGCCTCCCAGCTCGTTAACCGCTCGTCCACCATTTCCACCGGCACGCCAATCTGTTTCCGCATGCGCTGCGCAAAGCGCTCGGCCTCTTCGGCCATTGAGCCGCGGGTGCCATCCAGCCGCAGCGGCAGTCCCACGACGATTTGCTTCACGCCTTGCTCCCGCACCAATTCACGCAGCCGTCGCATGTCCTCGTTGCGGTTGACGCGCTCCATCGTGCTCAGCGGCTGCGCCATCCGCGTCTCCGAATCAGCGATCGCCAGGCCCATTCGCGCCCGGCCATAATCCACCGCAAGAATGGACCGGCGCCCCATTCTGTTCAGTTCGTTTGTAGCGATTGCCACACTTCCAGTATACCGGGAAGGTCCCCACGATATATGCGATGCGCCCTAAGAGGTGCCTGTCACACGGATCTGCCGCGAGAACTGGCTACTGAGTCTGGGGCCTGCGGCCGCGCGCGCCGCTCTGCCACGCGTTCCAATAACCGAGAGCCTTTAACTGTTGGCCGAGACCGGTTTCTTTGACAAGAACATCGAGTTCGGCGCGCGAAAGGCGTTTGCCGAGAGGTTCGGCTCGGTCGGCGATTCCCCAGGCCGTCAGCGAGGCGAGCGCGGTGTGCAGCTTCAACTCGCGCATATCGACCTTGTCCAGAGTGTCCGAAGCCGCGTGATAATTCGGCAGGTAGTTGGCCTCTTCCTGATTCGCCACCAGCGTGGGTACGCCTTCGAGCATGAAATCAAAATTGTCTGTGCCGAAGGAAGCGTCATAGGTGTGATTGTTCGCGCCCCAGGATTCCACTGGTTTGAATACTTCACGCACGCCTGCCTCGATGTCGCGGCGCCCCCCCAGCGAATACCCGGTGACGCGGCCGATGCCTGCATCAAACGTAATCATCGCGCGGATCTTGTCGAGCTCCGCGCGATGAGCCTTCACGTATTCAAAGGAGCCCACCATTCCCTGTTCCTCGCCACTGAAGAGCACAAAACGAATCGTCCGCCGAGGCAGAAGTCCCGTCGTCTTAATCGCTCGCGCCGCTTCGATCACGAGCGCCGCGTTGCAGCCATTGTCGAGCGCCCCCGTGCCTAGCTCCCACGAATCCAGATGCGCGCCGAGAATGACGACTTCATCCGGCTTCTCATAG
>WNFK01202597.1_pt2 | contig 15962 bp, 11 predicted proteins | sample 5400281 | NCBI WGS metagenome assembly WNFK01 (sample SAMN13153350, study PRJNA577476) | soil metagenome | isolation source: 20 cm soil on Douglas fir-dominated hillslope | place: USA:California | collected 2013-09-17 | reverse complement strand
CCGCGGTCGCACCTTGCGCCAGCCTGGCTGCGATCAATCCGGGGCCGGATTGCGCGAGGCCACACCACAGCGACGTGACGGTGAAGCCGAGCACGCCGGCCAGGAACACATTCTTTGTGCCGTAGATGTCGCCGAGCCGGCCGCCGGTGACCACCAGCGTTGCATAGGCAATGAGGTAGATCGCGATCACCGCCTCGATCTGCGCGGAGCTCGCCTGTAACTCGCTTGCAATGGTGGGAATCGCAACGTTGACGATGAAGGCGTCGACCCCGAACATGAATTGCGCGGCGACGACGATCGCAAGTACCCACCAGCGGCGCGATGAATCCACATGGGCTGAAACAATCTGGTGCATGGCGAGAAGGCCTTATCCGACGTCCGTTGCCTGGATTGATCTCAGGTTTCGGTCATCCCGGCGATTACCTCGGAGGTAGGCTTTCTCGGGTGCTTCGGCCGGGCACATAACGGGCGGTGTGCGCAAATAGACGGAGATGCAAGCGACCTCCTGCACCCAATGTTTGGGCTCGCCTCGACACACAATCGATCCAATCGAGACACAATGTTGGCGGGTAGTGCCGTGACTTTGTTCCACGTTGTTTGGGGAAATGCTCACCAAGAAAATGCACAAGTACCTGCACAGGGTGCGACGACGCGTGGGGTGCGACGATGCGGACTATGATCGACATTGCTTGGCATGCGTTGGAATTGAGATTGCCGTTGGCCAACGAAGCAATTCGTCGGCTGCGCCCGGTGGGGCGGCGCAACGTTGCGGCCGCGCTGATCTTCGCCTTGATGGCGGGTTCGATGGCGACCGGGCGGGTTTCTGCTGCGGGCCCTGGCGACAACGAAATCCGGATCGGCAACACCATGCCGTACACCGGTCCGGCTTCCTCCTACGGCATCATTGGCAAGACAATCGCGGCCTACTTCGACAAGATCAACGCCGAAGGCGGCATCAATGGCCGCAAGATCAATTTCATATCATATGACGATGCATACAACGCCGCCAAAACCGTCGAGCTAACCCGCAAGCTTGTCGAGGAGGATCGCGTCCTTCTGATCTTCGCGGGTCTCGGCACAGCGCCAGAGGCGGCGGTTCAGCCCTATTTGAACTCAAAAAAGGTCCCACAGCTGTTTGTCGCTTCGGGCGCGTCGATGTGGGACCAGCCGCGCCAGTTCCCCTGGACCATGGGCTGGCAGCCGAGCTACCAGACCGAAGCTCACATCTATGCGCAGTATCTGCTGGAGAACCATCCTCGCGGCAAGATCGCCATCCTTTATCAGGACGATGGGTTCGGCAAGGACTACGTCAAAGGCCTGAAGGACGGGTTAGGCGGCAAGATCCCGATCGTGGCTGAGGCTCCGTACAATGTCACGGACACCGCCGTCGATGCGCAGATTGCCAAACTCAAGGCCTCGGGCGCCGACATTTTGTTCGATGTGACGACCCCGAAATTCGCTGTGATGGCGGTCCGGCGGACCGTCGACCTCGGGTGGAAGCCGGTGCATATCATCCCGACGGTTTCGCTATCGATCGCGGCTGCGATGCAGTCGGCGAGTCTGCAGAATGTTGAAGGACTGCTGTCGGCTGGATACACTTTGGAGGGTGACGATCCGGCGGCCGCCGGCGATCCGGCTTACCGGGACTGGGCCGCATTCATGGACCGGTATATTCCGAGCGCAAGCAAGTCCAACAGCTTGACTGTCTTTGCTTACACGGTCGCCAAGGCGATGGTCGAAGTCCTGACGAGATGTGGCGATGATCTATCCCGCGACAATGTGATGAAGCAGGCGGCCTCGCTCAAGGGTCTGCAGCTTCCCATGCTGCTGCCCGGAATCGTGGTCAACACGAGCGCGAGCGATTACGCGCCGCTTGAGCAGATGCAGATGATGCGGTTCGCAGCCGGACGATGGGAGCGCTTCGGATCCGTGCGAAGCGGGATTGATGCGGGTAGCGTCAGCGAATCCTTCAAAACGATATTCCGTTACGGCACGGCCAAGCGCGACTTGGCGACTCAGCTCAACGCCAACACCGTCACCCTGATGACCGGCTCATTCGGCAGCACCTATGCCCAGATCGGCGCCGATCTCTCTTCAGTGCTCGACAATGGCGCAAATCTCCGGGTGTTGCCTGTTCTCGGCCGCGGATCCGTTCAGGCCGTGGCGGATATCCTGCTATTGAAGGGTGTTGACGCCGGCATCGTGCGCAAGGACACGCTCGCATACCTCGAACGCAAGGACTTCGCCAACAACATCCGCAATCAGTTTGTCTACGTGACCAAGATGTTCAACGAGGAAATGCACGTGCTCGCGCCGCGGACGATCCGCAGCATGAAGGATCTCGATGGCAAGACGGTGGTCGTCGATTTGCCGGATGCCAGCACCTTCGTAACCTCGATCAACGTATTCGAGCGTCTCGGGATCAGGCCGCATCTGCTCTATATCGAACCGCGGCTTGCACTGGAAATGCTGAGCAAAGGCGAGATCGATGCGATCGTGGCCGTCGAGGGCAAACCGTTGCAATGGCTCAGCCAGGTGAGGGACCCCAATCTGCATTTGGTGCCGGTCGGGTATGAGAAGCCTCTCCAGGAGGAGTATCTGCCGTCCACGCTTTCATCGGCGGACTATCCCAACCTGATTTCAGACGGCGCTGCTGTCGATACGATTGCGGCCGAGGCTGTTCTGGCGTCCTACAACTGGCAACCGACCAGCGACCGCTACCGCCGTCTCTCTTTGCTGGTCGAATCATTCTTCACTCAAATTGCGCAATTGCAGCGACCGCCGTTCCATCCAAAGTGGAAAGAGGTGGCACTGAAGGCTCCCGTAGCTGGCTGGACCCGCTTCCAGGCAGCGCAGGAGTGGATCGACCGCAACGTTCCCTCCCCCGGGGCTGCTGCGGCATCTGCCGCGGTTGAGGTGCCACACGCAAGCAAGCCGGATCGCGACGATCCACTGTATCGTGAATTCCTGCTGTGGCGCGCGAACCGCCTGAACTCCAAGCGGTAACGATCCCTTTGGGGCGCGGTATTTGGCGGCATCGCTCGCTTGCGCACGCTAGAGCGGGATGACTTTTCTTCGAATCGTCAGCCCGCTTTATCTTTTTGTTTGAGCATGATCTCCGCGCAAACGCTTCGCGTTTGTCGCGAGGGAAAACCGGTATCCACCCCCGGATCAAGTCCGAGGGCATGCTTTTCCGGATCATGCTCTAGTCTGGAAGACTGCCTCGTTGTGAATTCGGCGCTGCAAGCGGCGGCGGTCAGCCGCAAGGGCCGACGCGGCTCTCGCTTCCAACTAAAATATCGAAAACAACCCCATGCAAAGTAGCGTGGTGGTCGCTGGCATGGATGCCATCATCGCGCCATTTGCAAAACGCCCATGGCCCTGCCCGACAACGGGCTCCTCTAGCGCGATTGCAGGCAAAAAATCCTTACCCACAATTGAAGTTGCACCGGCTCGTGAAGTTGCACCGGCTCGCCACAGCGAAGGGTCGCCTCTCGCGTCGCTGGTCAGCGATTATAGCTGGCAAGCGCCTCGAGTTGGCGTCGCGCCTCGAGCGCACCCCATTCCTCGGCTTTCTGATACCAGTTCCGCGCTTGTGCCAGATCGGGCTCCGGGTCGGCCGCGCCGAATTGCTTCGACAGTAAAGGATCGAAGGTCTTCGCCAGGGAAAGAGCGGCGCCGGCATCGTGAGCTTCGGCGGCACGGAGCAGCAGCAAACGGGCGGCCTGAACATCACCGGCCGCCAGCAGTTCCTGCGCCCGCCTGAGAAAACCTGCGACTTCATCGGGATTGATTTCCCGCATAGGCGGCTCCGCGCGTGCGGCACCCGGCGGCGGTCCTGGGGATGTTACGGACTGTTGCTGTGGTGGCGTTGGCGCGGCGGCGGGGCCGGCAGCCACCGCTGCGGCGCTGGCGGGCGCCTCGACGGTGCCGACGGGCGTCGCGACAGTGCCGACGAGCGTCGCGACAGTGCCGACGGGCGTCGCGGATGTCCAGGTCAGCCGGACGACGCTGCTGACCAGCGCAGCCCCGTCAGAGCCACGAAGCTCAGCGGTCAAATTCATCACGCCGACAAAGTCGGCCGGTGGAACGATCGATACGTCCGCGATCTCCTGCGCCGGCACGCGCCATTCGCCGGTGCTCATGCGCCTGCCGACCGTCAGGCTGGCACCGGCCGGCATTCCGCCGATTGTGACCGTCGCGCTGGTACCGGGGGAGTTGACGTTGACACCAAGCGACAGCGGCTCATTGACGGGTCCGTTGCCGTCGCGGACCACCAGCGTCGGAGCGGGCTTGCGCTGCGGCACTGGAAACAGCGATGACGTCAACGATTGCCAGGTCGGCAGGGCCGACAATGCCCCCTCTCCAATCGAACCTTGCGATGCCGGGAAGGCAACAACGAAAACCAGCGCGACGAGAGCGGCCAGGCCGGTGGCAACCGCAAATCTGGCGACGATGCCGAGCGCTTGATTCTGGAGGACAGACGGCGCTTCGAACAGCTCTGGCTCACGCTGTTCCTGCATAACCTTCGCGACCGCCTCTGCAAAGATGTCCGGCTGCTTCTGGGTTCGCGAGTCCCGGGCTTCCGCTCGCAAATACGCGACTGTCTCATCAAGCTTGCGCTGCGCCGGCCAGTCCGGGTTACCTGCGCGCACTACCGATATCGGGTCCGGGTCGTTGCCAGGTTCGCGCAACTCGGACGGTCCATGATCGATGGAAGCGAGGCCTTGTTGTTTTGGATCGCTCACGTCAATCCTCACTCCACTCAGTCGCGCCCGCTCAGCGGATCAGGCAACATTTGCCGAGGACCCAATCCGCCTTCGTCATCCTGGGCCGCGAAAATCCCCGAAGCCTGCGATGGGGCTCAATCATCCGGCCTGGCCTTCCGAGCCCAACCACATGAAAAGCGATAGCGGAAACGCCGCCGATGCTGCGTTGCACACCGCCGTCGCCGAAGATCGCGATATCCAATCCGTGCAGGCTTGCCCACGCAAAGTTCATCAGAGTGGTCCCATCTGATGGTCCTCGAGCCGACGCGTTTCCCGCAACGATGCTCACCAGCGAGAATGGCATTCGTGAGTTCCATTCTGGCCCAAAGTATGGACGGATTGAAATTGGCGACCACAAACTGACCAAAATTGATCGTGGGCGCGACCTCGCGACGCAGGACCGTCGCGAAAACGGGAAATCTGAGTCTCGCCGAAGGTGCGCGCCTTGTAGTGGATCGGGGTCTCGATGACCTTGAGATTCTGTTTGGCGGCACCGGAGATCACCGGGCTGGATGCCTGCAACCGGATGACGCGATGACGTTCGTGGACGCGACTGACCTGCGTGTCTGCTAGCTCGCGCGCGCGACAACATTCATGCTTGCGCCGTCTCCTACCATTCGACGCAGCTCCTCCACCGCAGACGGAAGCTCGCGTCCGGTTCGCTCATGAAAAAAACGATATCCATTCGGCACAAAGAACGAGACCAGTTCCTCCAGGGACGAGCCGCGTTCGGCGAGGACGTATGGCGACAGTTCCATCATGAAAACCGGCCGGCTGTCGCGCAACAACGCGGTCGCGCCTCGGAGCACTTCAGATTCAAACCCATCAACATCGAGCTTTACGAGCTGTACGGAAGGCCCGCCGAGTTCGGCCAGAACGCCGTCAATGGAGCGGGCACGCGCCGCGTTCGTCGGCATCGGCTGGCCGAGATGCTTGGCGTGCAAGTCCTCGCCTTCGACCAGGGGCCAGCTGGAATAGATCGAAGCGGGCACATCCGCCCCGTCACTCGACGCAAGGAAAAAGTGAAACGGCGTCACCCGTTTGGCGAGATCGCGGTTGAGATCCAGATTGCGGCGGAGTTTCTGGATTGCGAACCCGGTTGGCTCGAAAGAAAGAACCCGGCCGGAAGGCCCGACGAGGCGAGCGAGAAGCAGGGTATGAACGCCAATATTGGCGCCGATATCGAGCACGACCGACGACGGTTTGACCAACTCTTTAAGCGCGTTCCTTGTACCCGGCTCAAAGATGCCGAGATAAATCGCAAAATCGATGCCCTGCGAGAGATCAAGATCAAAAATCATATCATCTCGCTTCACGATGCACCGGTCGGCACGACCAGTCATCGCGCGGGCGATGTGGATCGCCCGGTACGCAATGCTTGCCAGCGCAATCTTGTGAGCAGTCTTCATTCGGATACCGATTTGGAGCGAAATTTATCCCCGACCAAATATTCAGTTTGGCTGCCCCACGGTTCGATCCCTTGAAATTGCCGGTTCGATCTGCTCGTCACGACCGCTGAAGCCCCGCTTCTGTTAAGTAGATTTGGCCCGGATGTGCAATTGGATTTTCTATCGACCATGCACTAGAAGGGTCGCTTAATGACGAAACCGGTTGCGATCCCCAAACCTCGCCAGCCTGTCCTGGCACGGCCATCCGACACCTTCGCGCGGTTGACGCCGCTTGCATGGACAAGTGGGCTTATTTTCATCGTGGCGCTTCTGGCGGCGTCATTCCTTCTGGCTGGTTATTTCGTTGTTTATTGGCTCACGGCCGACATGGATTTTATGGTCGTCTACAGCGCCCTGCTGTTGAACGATGGCCAACCCGCGTTCTTTCCTCATCCGGCATACTTCACCGTTCTTGGCGTTAAGTTATGGTTCCAAGTATTACATCATCTCAACCTTCTCGACACATACTCACTCTCGAGAATGCCGCCGGCCTCCGACCGTCTCGCGTTTGATGCCGCGATGACCAGTGTCATTCGCGCCGCCCGTGTGGTCGCCTGGATGACGGCGACAAGCTTTGTCCTCGTTTTCGCGGGACTTGCACGTTGGCTCGTTCGCGACTGGCGGGTTGCGACACTCGCAACATTTGCATTCGCGTTTTCGGGTGGAGTCGAATTCCACATGCGCGTGCTGCGCAGCGAGATGATCGCTGGATGCCTGATTATATTTGCTCTCATGATTCTCATCGCGGTCTCAAGACGACCAACGATCTGGCGCCCGCTCGCAATCGCCGCCGCAGCAATGCTCTGCGCACTTGGCCTTGAGAACAAGATTCATGCAATCCTGCTGATTGCAGCGCTTCCGCTGTTGATTCTGCCGTTCGGCGGCCCCGCAAGCGCTTCCACCGAATTTTGGAGCAACAGCGCCCGAGCGTGGCTTGCAACATTAACAATGGCGCTGGTTGCCGGCCTGCTGTTACGCGCAACGCTGCCGCTGATTGCCCTCGGACTTGATCCCACGACAGCGATGCCATCGCTGCATCCGCTCCTGTTAGGGAAGTTCGGCGTGTATCAGCTCGGGCTGCTGGCATGGATCGGAGCTGGCATGCTGACTTTCGCAGTGGTCTGGCGCGTCTGCCTTGCGGAAACCTTCGCCGCAATATTTGCTGTGATCGCCGGCGCATCACTCGGTCTATTGGCACTCTTGATCGAATACAATCCAAGCAATGTCGTCGTCGTTCTCAACCCAATCGAGGAGATGATGACCTTCGCCGACCAGTCGGCGGCCTCGGCAATCGATAGCGGAAATCCCTTTGCCGCTATCGGTCTGTTTCTTTCGGGCGTGGCGAGTGTCCTGCAACGATATACGTTTGTACTTTTCGCCTCGCCGCGTCCGACCGTGTTCCTCACCTGGCTGATTATTCCCGGCATTGTCTATGCATGGCGGCGAGGAGAGAGACAGACGGCCACACAATCGGCCCTGCTCATGCTGTGTGCGATTGCAGTTGATTCACTTGGCATTCGCCGGGGACTGAAGGTCGAGTACTTTATTTTCACTGATCCCTTGATCATCATTGCCGGCATGGTCCTTCTGGTCCAGATGAATGATCTCCGCTTTCACAAATGGGCCTATCCGATTAGCGCGACTCTGGTCGCCTTGCATATCGGCGTCAGTCAGGCCGAGCCGGTAAGGATGGTGACGGCACGCCGGGGGCCCGAGCGCATTTGCGAGTGGAATCAGCATTACTTGCCACTCTTGCCGATGCCGTGGTGCGAGCTACCGGCCAAGCGCCCATGACCGTCATGAAGCGGCGACGGTCAAATCGCCTTCAGTTTGCGATAGGCGAACCACACCATTTTCAACAGCAGCCAGCCGTCGCGAAAACGGGAAATCTGAGTCTCGCCGAAGGTGCGCGCCTTGTAGTGGATCGGGGTCTCGATGATCTTGAGATTTTGTTTGGCGGCACCGAAGATCAGGTCGAAGTCGCCGAACGGATCGAAGTTGCCGAAATAGTCGCGCTCCCGTGCCAGCATCTCGTAATCTTTTCGCAACAGCACCTTGGTGCCACACAGCGTGTCCGTCAGCCTGGTGTTCACCAGATAGCTGAACAGGTAAGCAAAGCAGCGATTGGCGATCAGATTGAGCGGGCGCATCGCCTCGTGTTCCATCGGGTAAATCAGGCGGGTGCCGTTGACGAATTCGGCCTTCCCGGTCTCGATCACCGCATGATATTTCGGCAGCGCTTCCGGCGGCATCGTCAAGTCCGCATCCAGGATCATCAGCACGTCGCCAGTCGCTGCGGCAAAGCCCTTCCGGACCGCATCCCCCTTGCCCTTGCCGTCCTGCTTCAGCACCTTGATATCCCAACTATCGTTGTAGGCATCGCGGACCCGCTCGCACTCTTCGTAGGTACCGTCGCTGGAATTGCCCTCGACGAACAGGATTTCCTGAGCAGACCCAAATTTAGGCATCCGCAGAACCGCGTTTTCGATGTTGCCCTTCTCGTTCCTGCAGGGAATGAGAATGCTTGCGGACAATTTTCGATCGGGAAACTGGCGGACGGGGCGCCCGACGATATAGGTCCGCAGGCATAACTGCCTGATGCCGGGCAGCGGCGCGATGAACCGATTGATGAACGGTCCGAGGCCGAACCAGCGCCGCGGCAGCAATTGCCGCTGCTCTTCCCGGATCACCTCGAAATCCGCCAGATCCATCAGGTTCAAAAAGTCGGCGGTGGCGATGTAATTTATTTCTGGTTGCTTGCTCCGCAGATGCAGCGCTTCGGCAAGCTTCAGGATCGGCTCCCACAAATGCGAATAGTAGGAGATGATGATCCGCGTCGACGGTGCGCACAGCTGATGCACCAGCCTCAACGTGCCATCGATATCCTCGAACATGCCGACGGTATCGGCGATCGCGATGTAATCGAACGGCCCCTCGATCGAAGTCAGCGTTTGCGGGTCTTCGACGTCGCCCAGAACAAAATACAGATCGGGATGACGGGCGTTCGCTTTCGCGATCGTCGCGGCTCCGAAATCGACGCCGACGCCGTAGGATGGCGCCAGCGCGGCGAGCAAATTTCCGCGGCCGCAGCCCAGCTCCAGCACCCGCTTGCCGGGTGGAATCAGAAATCGCATGAACTTCTGATCGTCTTCATGGTAGGCGGCGTTGAATTCGCGCCAGCGATCCAGCTCATCGCCGTTCGTCTCGTAGTGGTCGAGCAGATCTCGCTTGCGCTGACTGGACAGCTGCAGTGAAGCAGTGGCGTCGGATTGCTTCAGATACATTGCAGCCTCGAAACCCAAAAACGGAGAGTCCTCTTAGCCGAACGGGTCTGACCTGTAAAATCGGCAAGGCAGCCCGGATCAGCTCGTTTGCCGGCCGAACTTGTCCGGTTCAAGACCTTGAGCAGCAGAGCCACAAACGCTGCGGCGGCCCGTCCGGTGCAACGAGGCATTCAAGCCTGTCGTCCCGGTGAACGCCCGACCGGGTCGCTTTGTCTTCGTGCCCCAGCCAGCTTAAGGTGCGCGCCGGGGCCGCGCTCGAATGACAACTCAGAAGCCGAAAATTCTTCTCAGCGAGGGCTCCAGCCTGTCGTCGCGCGAGGCCATCACGGCATTGGGGCTTGGCGGCCACCGGGTCGAACTGGTCTCGAGCAATCCGATGTGCCTTGGGCGCTTCTCGCGGTTCGTGACTCGGGTGCATCGGGCTCCCGCGTCCGGCGCCGATCCGGATGGTTATCTGGCGGCGGTGATTGAAATCGCAAAGACCGCTCATATCGATGCGCTGATTCCGGTGCATGAGCAGGCTTATCTGTTTGCCGCCGCGCGCAAGCAACTCCCAGCCGGTCTCGGAATAGCGCTCGCCGATTTCGAGGCGTTCGAACAGGTTCAAAGCAAGGCCGGCTTCGCAAGCTTGCTGACGCGCCTGAAAGTGCCGCAACCCACCACCGAAATCATTCGCTCGGCGGATGAATTCGCGGCCGAGCGGCCCTACCCGTTTTTCGTCAAGGCCGCCTTCGGCACCGCGAGCACCGGCGTCTGGCGGGTCGGCGACGTACACCAGCGCGATGCGCTGCTCGTTCAACTCGAAGCCCTTGACGCGTTCGCTCACGGCTTGCTGGTCCAGGCCGCGGTGACCGGCGCGCTCGAGCGCACGCAAGCGGTATTCGATCGCGGACGTCTCGTCGCCAGCCACATCTATCGTCAGGTGGTGGAAGGACCGGGCGGCGGCGACGTACTCAAGATCAGCGTCGTCAACGCCGTGGTTCGCGGCACCGTCGAGCGCATCGGACAGGCGCTCAAGTGGCACGGCGCGCTGTCGTTCGATTACATCATGGATGACGCAACCCATACGCCGTATTTCATCGACGCCAATCCTCGCCTCGTCGAGCCGATGAATGCGTGGCTGAGCGGTGTGGATCTACCCGGCGCCTTGTTGCAGATTTCGCTCGGTGAAACGCCACCGGTGCAACCCGACGGCCGCGAGGGCATCCTCACCCGGCTTGGATTGATGGGACTGCTGGATGCCGCGCGGCGACGCAGCCGCAGGCGCGACATCCTGCGCGAAATCGGTTTGCTGGCCGCCGGTTCCGGGCGGTATCGCGGCTCGCGCGAGGAACTGGTGCCGGTGCTGACGGATCCATGGTGCGCGATCCCCCTTGGCGTCGTGGTGGCGAGGCTGCTGCGTTCGCCCGAGACGGCCGCGCGATTTTCGGAGACCACGGTGGCAGCCTACAGCCTGACACCGCACGCGATCCATCGGCTGGGCGCATGGCACGATGCCGCATAGGCCCACGGCGCGCCTCACTGCGGAGGTCGCAACTCGATACCGTAACGGGCATAGATCCGCGCGATAGTGCCATCCGCCAGCAGCGCCTCGATCGCCGCATCGACACGCTGTCGCAGCTTGTCGTCGGGGCGGAACAGCCCGGCCGCGATGTTCCAGTTCAAATCCGGATCGTTGTCGAACGCCGGAATCAGGCGCAACGGCTTGTCGGCATGCTGCTGGTTGAACCAGCCGACTGTCGCCGGTGTGACCGCGGCCGCCTCGATCTCGCGATTGGCCAACGCCGCAACGATATCGTCCTCGAACACGAACGGAGACGTAACGGTGCCGCCCTTGTCCAGCGTCATGGAGACCAGCGAGCCGACCGGCACCCCGACCCGCTGATCGGAGCCGAGGCTGGCGAGCGACGACGCGCGCGAGTCGGCCCGCACCGCGAGCACGACACCGCTGCGATGGTATGGACGCGATACCTGCACGCCGCCCGCGGGCGGCGTGTCCTTGCGGGCGATGGAGTCGAGCACGAGGTCGCAATCGGCGCGGCGATACTGGATCGCACTGATCACCCACTCCCGCGTCAGCTTGACACCGAGCTGCTGGGCAATTTTCTCGCCGAGCTCGATCTGAAATCCCTGCACCGGTCCGGTCTTGCTGGCGAACGGCAGCGCGTTGGGGTTGGCGCAGAGCGTCAACGCCCCGCGCTCGGTGATGATTTCCAGCGAGCGGGCATCTGCCGCAGCACTCCCGAGCAGCAGCAGACAAATGCCCGCCACGTATCGGGCGAGGCGATCTCGCGGTTTCCACGTCGCGATTCGGCGATCGCCGCGCAGTTTCGCACGCGTGCCAGAGCTTTTTCCGTTTCGATAGAATCGAAGCGGGGCTCTGGATTCTTCATTTGACGCGTTTTCCGGACGCGAACCGGTCTCCACCCCGGATCGCGTCCGGGGCAGGCTTTCGCTTGAAAACGCTCTAATCATCCAGCCCCCGGATGTAGGCCAGGATCGCGATGATCTGGCCGTCGCTGAACACCGCACCAAAGGCGGGCATGGCGCCCATCTTGCCCTTCCTGATGCGTTCGATGATGTATTCGTCGCTGCGCTCGGATTTCGACAGCTTCGGACCCCTGCCCGCGGCGCGGCCGCCATCCTGGTGACAATAGCCGCAGGTGGTGGCGAACATTTGCTGGCCATCGATGTCGTTCGGCGAGGCCTCGGCCTGAGGCGTTGCAGATCCCGCGGAGGTTGATTGTTCGGCAGCGGTAGAAAGCCATGGCCAGGTGATGGCCAAGGAAGCAACAATCACAAACAATATTCGCATTCCGGCATCCGTGTTGACCGGCAAAGGCGGCAAGGAGCGATCCTTGCCGCCAACGCCGTCGTCATCATTGCTATCTCAGCATTGTTATCTCAGCGCGAAGACAATCAGGGCGCCGGTATTCTTCGTCATGCTCTTGTAGGGCTCGCCGTAGAGCGCGACAAACTCGTCGGCCACCAGGCTTCCCCAGCCCGCCGGTATGGCGATGTACTGCTTGCCACCCGCCATATAGCTGATGATGCCGGCATTATGGCCGGTGCCGTTGTTGCGCGACCAGAGCTCCTGGCCGCTCTCCGCATCGTAGGCGTGCACGACACCTTCGGCATCCGGCACGAACACCAGATTGCCTGCGGTGGCGAGGACGCTGGCGAGCGGCGGCGCCTTGTAGTTGACCTCCCACTTCTTGACGCCGGTAACCGGATCGCGGGCGCTAAGATGACCACGGGCCGGCCCGTCCGGTGGCGCCACCAGCTTGAACTGGGCGCCGATGTTGAGCTGCGCCATCGGCTCGAGGATCGGTGTAGTCTTCTCCACGGTCAGATCCATGCACCATTCCTGGCCGATCTTGTAATAGAGCTGGGTCTTCGGGCTATAGGCACCAGAGTTCCAGCTGATGCCGCCAGCGATCGCCGGGCACAACGGACTATCCGCCTTGCCAGCCACGTAGTCGCGGCGACCGATCAGTTCGCCGGTCTTCGGATCGATGCTCTTGACGAAGTTGATGTTTTTGACCAGCGGCCAGACGTTCTCGACCTTGGCGTTGGAGCGATCATAGACGAACACGAAGCCGCTCTTGTTGGGGTGCACCACGAGCTTCTTGTCGCCACGGTTGATCATGACAAACTCGCCCACTGCGGAGTCGAAGTCCCAGGCGTCGTGCGGCAGCTCCTGATGGTAGAATTTGAGCTTGCCGGTATCGGGATCGAGCGCGATGACCGATGTGGTATAGAGATTGTCGCCCGGCCGGGCGCCACTCTTCTTCCAGTCGGGGCCCGACCAGTCGTAAAGCGGTGCCGGGTTGGCGGTGCCCCACCACACCGAATTGGTCTCCGGGTCATAGGCTCCGGGCATCCAGCCGCCACCGCCGCCGGTCCGCCAGGAGTCATTGCCCCAGGTCGCCATCGCCTCTTCGGTACCAGCGACCGTGAAGAATTCCCATTTCTTCTGTCCGGTCTTGGCGTCGACGCCGAAGATCGGTCCGCGCCCGGGCCATTCGCCGCCCTGGGCGCCAATGATCACCATGTCCTTGACCACCAGCGGCGCGCCGGTGAAGCCTACCGTCACCTTTTTGGAATCCAGCAGCTTCAGGTCAAATACCGGCTTGCCGGTCTTCTGGTTGAGCGCGATCAGGCGCCCGTCGACCGTGCCGACATAGAGATTGCCCTGTCCGAGTGCGATGCCGCGGTTGTATGGCGAGTGCGTCTGCTTGGCGACCAATTCCTCGTCGAGCTCGGGGGTATAGCTCCAGATCGTCTTGCCGGTCGCTCCGTCCAGCGCGTAGACACGGCTGTAGGAGCCTGAATAGTACAGCACGCCGTCGAGGGCGAGCGGCGTCGACTGCAGACCGCGGGTGGCGCGCTCCGGAAAATGCATCCACGCAACTTCGAGATTCTTGACGTTGCCGGCATTGATCTGATCGAGGCCGCTGTAATGGTAGGATTTGTAGGTACCGTGATGCGTCGCCCAGTCGTTCTGGGCCGCCTCGGCATTGAGCGCAGCCGCGTCCTGGGCCTGCGTCGGCGAGGTGGTCAATATGGCAGCCACCGCCAGCGCGGCGCAGCCTCCAAGGTATCGTGTATGAAGAGCCATCTGTATCCTCCGGGTGCTGATATGTTTGTTGGACCGCGTTGTCGTCGCGACCTTTGCAATTCTGGTGTCAACGCTTCATCGGGCCAAGGTCTCGACATAGATCGCATGGACCGACGGAACTGCCGTCATCAACAGACGGCCGCACTCCTTTCCGCCGAAGTAATAGGCAGAGGTTTCCGGCAAAAGACTTTTTTCGATGAGGGCGCCGTGGTGTGGATGCCATTCGGTACATGCCGGCATAGGCCGTCGTCGCCGGGGCTTACCTGCCCCATGCTGCCCCCGACACTGCCGGCGATGTCGGTGCGGTGCACCATGACATGTCCCCCCGAAGCCCGGGGTATTAGTTGATCCGGATTGTTGTTTTTTTTGTGAAGCGCAGGTCAGCCGTCGAGACCTCGAACCGAAATCCCCGTCTGAAACGGATGTTACCTGCACTCGCTGTGGTTGATCACATACAACGTAGGACAAGGAGTTGAACTGTCAAGCGGCAGGACATGACAGCGGCAAGACTTGCAGCCGGGCTCCTGCTGCTCCGTGTCCGCGGCCGCGCGATTTTCGGAGACCGCGGTGGCAACCTGCAGCCTGACACCGCAGGCGATCCGTCGACTTCGCGCATGGCAGACGCTCGCGCCATGAGCGTCCCGTGACCGAAAGCGGTTTGCCTTGAGGCGTCGGGACCCGTAGTTTGGGATCAGCAGAGCAAACAACAACAGCCGTTCGGAGAGAAAACCCATGGCGCGCCTGAAGTTCGGAGCCTTCCTCGCCCCGCATCATCCCATCGGCGAGCATCCGATGCTGCAATTCCGCCGCGACCTCGATTTCGTCGAGCAGCTCGATGCGCTTGGTTACGACGAGTTCTGGTGCGGCGAGCACCATTCCTCCGGCTGGGAAACCATCGCGTCGCCGGAGATGTTTTTGGCCGCGTGGTGTCGCTGCCCTATCACCATCCCTTCAACGTCGCGCAGCGCATGGTGCAGCTCGACCACATGACCGGAGGCCGCGCCATCTTCGGTTCCGGTCCGGGGGCGCTCGCCTCCGACGCGCACACGCTCGGCATCGATCCGATGACGCAGCGCGACCGCCAGGACGAGGCGATCGCGATCATTCGCCGGCTATTCAATGGCGAACGCGTCACCGCCAAAAGCGACTGGTTCACCATGAACGACGCGGCGCTGCAGATTCTGCCGCTGCAGGAAGAGATGCCGTTCGTGGTGGCGTCGCAGATTTCGCCGTCGGGCATGACGCTGGCGGGCAAATACGGCATCGGCATCATTTCGCTCGGCTCGATGTCGACGCAAGGCTTGATGGCGCTGCCGACACAATGGGGGTTTGCCGAGGATGCCGCCAGGAAGCACGGCACCACCGTGAGCCGCGCCAACTGGCGCGTGCTGCTGAGCTGGCATATCGCCGAGAGCCGCGAGCAGGCGCGGCGCGAGGCCGGCGCCGGGCTGATGCGCTGGCACAATGAATATAATGTCGGCACGCTGCAGCGGCCCGGCCTGCAGCCGTTCACTTCGCCCGAGGATGCCGTGGAGAAGACCGCCGGCGGCGAAGGTGCCGCCTCCACCATCGGCACGCCGGATGATCTGGTAAAAACCATCAAGAGCCTGATGGAGGTCTCAGGCGGCGTCGGCACCATCGTCGGCTTCGTACACGACTGGGCCAACCCCGAAAATACCCGGCGCAGCTGGGACATGGTGGCGCGCTACGTGGTGCCGGAAATCAACGGCTATATCGAGACCTTGCGCAAATCGCAGAAATTCGTGATCGAGAACCGCGCGGTGTTCGAGCGCGCCGGCCAGGCCGTGATGGCGAAGATCATGGAGAACGACAAGGCCGC
>WNFK01158056.1_pt1 | contig 15962 bp, 17 predicted proteins | sample 5400281 | NCBI WGS metagenome assembly WNFK01 (sample SAMN13153350, study PRJNA577476) | soil metagenome | isolation source: 20 cm soil on Douglas fir-dominated hillslope | place: USA:California | collected 2013-09-17 | reverse complement strand
GGGCTACTCGAGGATGGATTCGAACTGGAACTTGCAGCCGATCGGCCCCTCGGCCTTCATGGCCTTGAAGCCGGACATGGTGTCGTAGTCGACGTCGCCGTTCTCGTCGAAGCTCCACTTGCCGTTGATGCCCTCGAAGTTCTTGGTGGAGGCGATCGCCTTGCGCACGGCCTCGCGCTTCTCGGTGACGTCCTTCGCCTTTTCGATCTGCGGCGCGGCCCGCTTGATGGCGTCGACGATCACGCGGCCGCCCTCGGCGGCGTACAGCGCGTACGAAGTCGGCTCCTTCCCATACTTCGTCTTGTAGGTCTCGTACGTCTTGGCGCCGACGCCGCGCATCTTCTCGAACGGCAGACCGGCGAAGGTCACGCGCATGTCGGTCGCCAGGGCGGCCTCGCACGTGGCGCCCTTCAGGAGCTCTTCTTCCAGCAGCCCGTCCGGTCCCATGAAGCGAGTCCGCGGCGCGACGAGGCCGACTTCCTTCATCTGACGGATGATCACCTGCGCGCCGGTCTCGATGACGCCGCCCAGGTAAACGAGATCCGCACCGGAGGCCCGCACCTTGGTCAGCACCGGCTTCTGGTCGGGCTGCTTCCAGTCGATGCCTTCGTTGGCGACCACGGGCAGTCCGATCTTCTTCGCGGTGGCCTCGAAGACGTCCGCGATGCCCTTGCCGTAGAGCTCCTGGTCGTTGAGGATGAACACCTTCTTCACGCCGAGATTCTTGGCCCACTTGGCGGCGACCGCGCCCTGGATGTCGTCGGCTGGGATCGGCCGGAAGTAGTTCACGAACCCGCCGGGCCGGTAGATCTCCGGCTCACCCGGCGCGGCGCCGCGCTTCTTCGTCAGCCCGGGATAGGTATTGGCCGGCGTGACCTGCGCCATGTGCGCGCGGTTCGTGATGGGGATCGACACCTTGGCGGCGCCGGAGTTGTACGTCCCGATGTACACGATCGCCAGCGGATCGCCCACGGCCTTGTTCGCGTTCTCGGCTTCGACCGCGCCGTCCCACTTGCCGGTTTGCGGTGAGGCATCGTCCAGGTTCACGATCTCGAGGCAGTAGCCCGCGACGACGCCGTTGACCTCGGCCACCGCGAGGTCGACGCCGTTCTTCATGCCCGTCCCCTCGGGCAGCATCGCGCCCTGCATCGGCCACGACGTGTAGAGGCGGAGCTTACCCTTGGGGCACTGCTGGGCATCGGTGCCGGCAACGAAGCCGACGAGCCCGAGGAACAGTGCGATTGCCGTGGTCACGCGCAACACTCTCATGGCTGGACCTCCCTGATCGGCGCTATCATGCGGCATTCTGATCGGCTGGTCGGTATCAGACTATGCCTGATCAGGGATTGTCAATGTCGGCGCGACTGCGCGCTCCGCATGCAACCGTGGACCCAGGCGCCGCGTTGAGATAGGAGAGGAGTCGCCTTCTCCCAGCACATGCGACCACGCGTGATCTACGACGCAAAACCCGGCTCACCACTCGAGGTCGACCGCGAGCTCTACGGTCGACTGGCGCGTGAGACCGGCAAGCGCACCCTGGTCGACCGGTTCGTCGTGCCCCGGCGGACGGGCCGGGCGTGGCCGGTGCGTGCCGGGCAGATCTTCCGGATCGTCGCCGTCGAGGGGCCGCAGGTGGCCGATCTGAACGTGTGGAGCCTGGCGAACCCGCGCGAGCGTTTCTGGGCGTCGCGCACGCGCCAGCTCCACCAGGCGCACCTCACGCCCTTCGACCGGCTGTGGTCGTGCTTGCCGTACCTCAGGCCGATGCTGACGATGACCGGCGACAGCGTCCGGTACGGGCGCGACGAGGACGGCGGCGGCTGTCACGACTTGCTCGGGACGCGGTGCGACCCGTACGTCCACAAGCTGCTCAACGGCGAGGAGTTCGACCTCTGCTGTCACAGCAATCTCGTGCGCGCGGTCGCGCCGTTTCACCTGACCGAGCTCGACGTGCACGACGTGCTCAACGTCTTCCAGGTCACCGGGCTCACCCCCGAGGGACGCTACTTCGTCAAGCCGAGTCCGGCGCGCACGGGTGATTTCGTCGAGTTCTTCGCCGAGATCGACGTGCTGGCCGCGATCTCGGTGTGTCCGCACGGCGATCTCTCGGTGGCGGTGTGGGGGCCCGGCGCCGGTGATGCGCTCGCCACGTGCCGGCCGCTCGGGGTCGAGATCTGGCAGCCGGCGCCCGATCTGCTCGCGGGCTGGACGCCGCCGGCGGTGTCCGACTATCGCGGCGGCCACGGTCTCCGGAGCGGATCATGAGCGTCGAGCTGATTCGAGAGTACTGGGCCTACCATCACTGGGCCAATCGCCGGCTCTTCGACGTGGTGGCGGCGCTCGGTGACGAGGCCGCCGGCCGCGAGATCGGCAAGCAGTTCAGCGAGTCGTCGCTGCGTGCGATGCTCGTGCACATGTACGGCGCCGACTGGTTCTGGCTCGCGACGTGGCGGGGCAGCCCGCCCGCGGTCGTCCGCGGCGATCCGACCTACGGCCTGGTCATCCGCGATCTCGGCGAGCTCCGCCGCAAGTGGGACGAGCTCGAGGGCGAGCAGCGGAAATTCCTCGCCGGCCTCGCCGAGGCAGACTTGTGGCGGTCGCTCGACGGCAAGACCCCGGAGGGCCGGACGTACAACCGGCCGCTCGGCATGCTGCTGCTCCACGTCCCGACCCACGCGGCCCACCACCGGAGTGAGCTCGCCACGATGCTCACGATGACGAGCGGCTCGCCTCCGGACACCGGCATCAACTCGTACTACCGTGAGAAGCCCGAAAGGGGGACTCCCAAGTGAGCGCTGAGCTCGTCACGATTCCAGCCCGTGGGGGCAAGGCGGCGCAGGCGGGCGCCGGCCAGCACATCAAGGTCGTCAACACCCACGGCACGCAGGTCGTCGATGCGTGGGCCTTCAACGCACGCGATCTGACGGAGTGGATGTCGATGGAGGCCAGCCGCGCCTCGTTCATGAAGCTCGCGGCGACGGTGGGCGACACGTTCGTCACCAATCAGCGAAAGCCGATCCTCACCCTCGTCGAGGACACGTCGCGGTGCGCCCACGACACCTTGATGGCGCCGTGCGACCGGTGGCGCTACGGCCTGCTCGGCGTCGAGGGCTATCACGACAACTGCCGGGACAACCTGCACTCGGCGCTCGCGAATCTCGGCGTGGTGATCCGCGCCACGCCGCCGTCGCTGAACCTCTTCATGAACATTCCGTGGACGGCCGACGGCCAGCTCGCGTGGGGCGACCCGGTCTCGCAGCCGGGCAGCTACGTGGTGTTCCGCGCCGAGATGGATCTGGTCATCGCGCTCTCCGCCTGTCCGCAAGACATTCTGCCGATCAACGGCCGCAGCGGCCGGACGACCGACGCGCATTTCGCGATCATCTAGGCGCGCGGCTGTTGCGCGGTCAGGCCCGAGCGAAATCGACCGCGGTGGAGTTGCCCCCGCAGACGACGACGCCGACGCGCTCGCCCGCCGCCGGCACGTAAACCCCGCCGAGCAGCGCCGCGAACGCGGCCGCGCCGCCCGGCTCGGCCACGATCCGGACCACTCTCCACAGCGCGTCCTGCGCCCGGCGGATCGCTTCGTCGCTCACGAGCACCACGCGGGCGACGTGGGCGCGCGCGATCGGAAACATCAGCTCGCCGACGCGGCGGGGCGCCAGCGAATCGGCGGCGATGCCGCCCGCCGGCGCGTCGACGGGCCGTCCGGCTTTCAGGGCCTCCGTCAGAGTCGGGGCCAATTCGGGCTCGACCCCGACGACCTTGACCGATCCGGCGAACCACGCCGCCACCCCGCCGATGAGGCCTCCGCCACCAACCGACACCAGCACCGTGTCGACCGTCGCCTGCTCGGCGAATTCCATGCCGAGCGTTCCCTGGCCGAGCAGTGTCTCGGTCTGGTCGTACGCGTGTACGGACAGCGCGTCGGTCTGCGCGATCCACGTCTCGCTGGCCGCGAGCGCGTCGGCATACCGGTCGCCGACGATCGCGAGATCTGCCCCGTACGCGCGGATCCGCGCGACCTTCTCCGGCGAGGACACGGTCGGCACGAAGATCTTCGCCGGCACGCCGAGCCGCATGGCGGCATACGCAACCGCGGCTCCGTGATTGCCGCCTGACGCCGCCACGACCCCGACCGACGGTATCTTGCGCGTCAACAAATTCGTGAACGCTCCCCGCGCCTTGAACGTCCCGGAGTGCTGCAACAGCTCCAGCTTCAACACGATCCGAAAATCCGCCAGGCCGAAATCCTTCCCGTTCACTTCCAATACCGGCGTCACCCGCACATACGGCCGAATAAGCTCCCGAACCTCCTCGATTGCCCTACGTCCAACACCACCACGCGTCAAGGGAGCCCTCCGTCCAAAAAGGTGCGCGTCGCGGAGTATCTTGACATGGACTTAGCCAATTGGCAAAGTGGCGAAGATGATTTCGGTAGACGTCGCCAAGGCGCTCGCGAACGAGAAGCGCCTGCAGATCCTCGGCTGGCTCAAGTCGCCGCGCTCTCACTTCCCGCGGCAGGTCGACGGCGACCTCGTGCGCGACGGTGTGTGCGGCGTGTTCATCGCGGACAAGCTCGGCGTGAGCCAGCCGACCGCCAGCGAGCATCTGCGGATCCTGTCGCACGCGGGACTCGTTCGCGCCAAGCGCATCAAGCAGTGGACGTTCTACCAGCGTGACGAGAAGCGCATCGCCGAGGTGAAGCGCGCGTTCCGCTCGGCCTGGTAGACGTGTGGTAGCATCGCGCCGCCATGACGACGCCGCACAGCACCGACGCATTCCTCACCACGCACACCGGCAGTCTCCCGCGCCCGGCGGACTTGATCCGCATGATGTACGCGAAGGAAGAAGGCGTGCCGGTCGACGCGGCGGCCCTCGGGGCTCGCATTCGCGCGGCGGTGGCCGAAGCCGTGCAGAAGCAGGTGAAGGCCGGCATCGCCATCGTGAACGACGGTGAGATGAGCAAGCCGAGCTACGCGACCTACGTCAAGGACCGCCTGAACGGCTTCGGCGGCGCGAGCCATCCGCTGACGTATCGCGACCTCGTAGACTTTCCCGAGATGGCCAAGCGCGTCTTCGGCGATCCCGGACGGTCGCGGCGGCGGACGCCGGCCTGCGACGGGCCGATCAGCGTGCGAGAGCCGCGCGCGGCCGAGACCGACGCGGACAATCTCCGCGCGGCGTGCGACGCGGCGAAGGCCGCGCGCGGCTTCATGTCGGCCGCCTCGCCCGGCGTTATCTCGCTGTTCTTCCGCAACGATCACTACCCGAGCCACGAGGCCTATCTGTTCGCGATCGCGGAGGCGATGCGACCCGAGTACGAGGCGGTGGTGAAGGCGGGCTTCGTCGTGCAGCTCGATTGTCCGGATCTCGGGATGGGCCGGCACATCCAGTTCGCCGACCTGAGCCTCGACGAGTTCCGCACGATGGCCCGGCTCCACATCGAGGCGATGAACCGGGCCCTCGCGAACGTGCCGGCGGACCGCGCGAGGCTCCACGTGTGCTGGGGCAACTACGAGGGCCCGCATCACTACGACGTCGCGCTGGCCGACATCATCGACATCGTCTTCGACGCGAAGCCGGCGGCGGTGTCGTTCGAGGCTGCCAATCCGCGCCACGCTCACGAATGGCGGGTGTTCGAGCGCGTGAAGCTGCCGGCCGGCAAGGTGCTCATCCCCGGCGTCCTGGACTCGACGACCAATTTCATCGAGCACCCGGACCTCGTGGCCGAGCGCATCGGTCGCTACGCGCGGCTGGTCGGGCGCGAGAACGTCATCGCCGGAACGGACTGTGGATTCGGCACGTGGGTGGGGCAGGCCGCGGTCGATCCGGACATCGCGTGGGCGAAGCTCGCCAGCATGGCCGAGGGCGCCCGGCGCGCCACGCGCGAATTCTGGTAAATCAGACGAGCCCGGCGTCGAGCTCCCGCAGCGCCGCGATCTGCCCATCGATCGCGGAGAGCAGCTCCACCAGATCGGTCGTGTACCAGTCGCAGTCGCTGCGCGCCAGCGCCTCGAGCGCCGAGCAGAGGTATCCGGCGACCCCGGACAGAACACGGATCTGGTGGGCTCGGGCGTCAGTGTCGAGCATCGCCGCTTGGTAATCCGGGAACGCCGCGGCTGTCAACCGCGAAGTTGTCCACAGTGTCTCCACTTGTTCACCGGGAAGCTGCAGGCCCGAAATCAGGGTGTTTCCCGGCCTTGACCGGTCCCGCCCGGCGGAGCATAGTTTCCGCAACGTAGCGCCTTCTCTGGTCCCGACCCGTCGAGTCTCCCACGGTGGTGGGCGTCACGCTTTCCGCGTGACGAGGGAGGAAGACGATGGCACGCCCCGCGAAGCGGCACACCCGTCGGCATTTCTTGAGAGAGTCCGCCGCGCTCGCTGTCGGCGCCGGCGCCGCATCGACCTTGTCCTTCGCGGCACCCGCCGCGGCCCAGCGGCCGAAGCTCAACTACTGGTGCTACCAGTTCCTGAAGGAAAGCGACGACGCGCGGGCGAATTTCGCCCGCGAGTGGGCGCAGAAGAACAACGTGGATCTCCAGATCACGATGGTGCCGTTGAAGGAGTTCCTGCCCAAGATCACCGCCGCCATCGAGGCCAAGGCCACGCCCGACATCGTCGAGTCCAACGCGGTCGAGCTCCGGGCCCGCGGCCAGCTGCTCGACGTCAGCGACATCTACAAAAAGCTGGAGAAGACCTACGGCGGATGGGTCGGCAACGCGCCCAAGATCATGCTGGAGCCCGACGGGAGGGTTCACCACATCATGTACGGCTTCCAGGGCTTCATGCTGGTCAGCCGCGACGACCTCCTCGACAAGGCCGGGCTCAAGCCGCCGCCGGCGACGTGGGCGGATCTCCTGACGTACGCGAAGAAGGTGCAGCAGCCGCCGCGGACGTTCGGGCTCGGCATTCCGGTGAGCAACCAGACCGACTCCCAGGTGTGGGAAGACATGATGAAGAGCTACGGCGCGCGCCTGGCCGACGACAAGGGCAAGCGCGTGATCGGCGTGCTGCCGCCGGGCGTGACGACCTGGGACAACACGATGAACAACTCGACCTACCAGGCGGGCAAGGCCGTCTTCGTCCTGAACCCGATCACGATCTCGCTCTGGCTGGAGACCAACAACCCCGAGCTCCTGGCCAAGACCGGGCACTACACGTATCCCCGCGGCCCCAAGGGGCTGGTCCAGCCGGTCACGTTCGGCTCTCGCTCGATCATGAAGTACACGAAGGTGCCCGAGCTGGCGAAGCAGTTCCTGTGGGACTCGATGGAACCGGCAAAGATGGACCGTGAGTCGGGCGTGAGTCAGTGGGGTCCGGTTCTGAAGGACTACCTCAAGTTCGACGTCTGGAAGAAGAAACCGTTCATGAAGGGCCTCATCGAGATGTCGCAGCGCGGGGAGCCGCAGGGCTGGCCCGATGTCTTCAACGACGCCTGGCGCGAGCAATTCACGAACACGACCGTCTCGCGGATGCTCCAGCGCCTCGTCGTGGACAACTGGACTCGCGACAAGGCGTTCGCGGAAGCGGTCGACGTCTTGACGAAGATTTACTCGAAGTACGCCTGAGAGCGGCGGCCGTGGCCATCCGACACCGATCCGTTGCCGTCGCTCTCCCCGCTCCGGCGAGGCCCGTACGGTGGCCGTCCGCGCGCATGCGCGAGTCGCTCGGCGGCATCGGGCTCCTCGCGCCGACCGTGCTGATCCTGATCGGGCTCGTCCTGTACCCGTTCTTCTACGCCATCTGGCTCGCCTTCACCGACAAGACCGTCGGCTCTCCCGGCCAGTTCGTCGGCTTCAAGAACTTCGCCTACATCCTCGCGTGGCCGCAGTTCACCACCGCGGTGTGGAACACGGTCGTCTTCACGGTGTCCGCCGTGGCGCTGAAGTTCGTGCTCGGGATGGCCGTGGCGCTCGTGCTCAACCAGCGGATCCGGGGCCGTAACTTCTTTCGCGCCTTCCTGCTCCTGCCCTGGGCGATGCCGGCGTTCGTGGTGTACCTGGTGTGGCGCTGGCTCTACGATCCGCTGAGCGGCCTGATCAACTACGCCCTCATCGACCTCGGGCTCATCGCGACTCCGATCGCCTTCCTCTCCGATCGCAGCACGGCGATGCTCTCGGTCATCGTCGCCCACGTCTGGCGGAACTTTCCCTTCTACGCGATCTCGTTCCTGGCCGGGATGCAGACGATCTCGCAGGAGCTCTACGATGCCGCGCAGGTCGACGGGGCCTCCCGCGCCCAGCAGTTCCGGCACATCACCTTGCCGGGGCTCTATCACATCATCGGCGTGGTGGTGCTGCTGACGACGATCTGGACCGCGAACGCGTTCGAGCCGGTCTATCTGTTGACGGGGGGCGGCCCCTCCGACGCGACGATGGTCTACACGATGCTGGTGTACGTGATGGGAATGATGAACCTCCGCCTGGGCGAAGCGGCGGCGGTCTCCACCCTCTTCCTGCCCCTGCTGATCGGGCTCGTGCTGGCGGTGACCATCCTGCTGCATCGCAAGGCGAATGCCTGAGGAGGCTGGGGACCATGCGTGAGCCGCTCTCGATCCGCGTCACCACCTACGCGCTGCTGGGCCTCTTCGTCTTCATGGTGGCGGTGCCGCTCTTCTGGATGGTGACGACCGCGCTCAAGACGAACAAGGATCTGTACGAGGACTTCACGTACCTGCCGCACCGGCCGACCTTGCAGCACTTCATCCGGGTCATCGAGCGGGACGGGCTCTTGACCAACATCTGGAACAGCTTCGCGGTGGCCTCGGTGACGACCGCGGTCACGGTCGTGGTGAGCGCGTTCGCGGCCTTCAGCATCGTCCGGTACAAGTATCGGGGCCGGGAATGGATCGGCCGCTTCATCCTGTTCAAATACGTTTTGCCGACCGCGATGCTGTTCGTCTCGCTCTACGCGATCGTGGTCGCGCTGGGCCTTGGCAACACGCTGAAGTCGCTGATGCTGACGTATCTCTCGTTCACGGTGCCCTTCTGCACCTGGATGCTGATGGGGTATTTCAGGAGCATCCCCGCCGAGCTGGAAGAGCACGCGATGGTCGACGGCTGCACCAAGATCGGCGCCCTGTTCCGGATTCTCCTGCCGCTGTCGGCGCCGGGCATCGTCGCGTCCGCCATCTTCTCGTTCACCCTGGCCTGGAACGAGTTCCTGCTGGCGCTGATCTTCACCTCCGACCAGACGACGATGACGGTTCCGATCAAGCTCTCGATGATGGTGGTGGGCGACCAGTACATCTGGGGTCAGCTCATGGCCGGTGCCGTCCTCGCCACCGTCCCCATCACGATCCTCTACTTCCTCGGCCAGCGCTTCGTCGTTCAGGGGCTGGCCGCCGGGTCGGTCAAGGGCTAGGCGTTACCCGGTGTCGCCGACGAGCTGGGCCGCGGCGATGCCGGCGAGGGCGCACGCTTCGTCCTTGTCCGAAACGTCGCCGGAGATTCCGACGGCGCCGATCACCGCTCCGCCCGCGTCGCGGATCAGCACGCCGCCCGGCGCCGGGACGACGCGGCCGTCGGACATCGCGTTGAGCGCGGCGAAGAACGCCTGCTGCTGAGGTTGCTCCGCCACGCGGCGCGCGAGCGCCCGTGACCCGATCCCCATCCCGAGCGCACCCCAGGCTTTGCCCATCGCGATCTGTGGACGAATGATCCCCGCGCCGTCTTCCCGCGCGAACGCTTTCAGGTGTCCGCCCGCGTCGAGGACGGCCACCGCCAATGGCGCGCAGCTGGTTTCGCGCCCTTTCTTGAGCGACGCTTCGACGATCGTGGTGGCTTCCCGCAAGCCGAGCTCGGCCATGTCGCGACCCTCCGACTCGAAATAGGATGCGCGCATTGTAAGCCGGACACAGGGGCCGCGCGGCTCCTACCCCACGGCCTCGTGCTACCATCGCGGCGTCTCTGACACCGAAGACTCAAGTTCTCGATCCCGCGAACAAAAAAGGAGCTCAGCATGAGGCTCTCCATCACACTTCTGGCGACGTTGCTGCTGGTCGCCGTCCTGGCCGGGCCGGCCGCCGCGCAGGGCAAGACAGATCTCACCGTCGCGCTCTCCAGCTTCTCGACGGAGGTGCTCGATCCGGTCCTGGGCGGCCACGTGGTGAAGTACTACATGTCGCTGATGTTCGACTACCTCGTCGGTGTGACACCCGACGGCCAGCTCTCGAAGGATTCCGGGCTCGCGACGCGCTGGGAAAACTCCGCGGACTACAAGCGCTGGACGTTCTATCTCCGCAAGGGCGTCAAGTTCCACACCGGCGAGGAGGCGACGTCCGAGGACGTCAAGTTCAGCCTGCAGCGCGCGATCGGCAAGCGCTCGACCACCGGCTACGCCGGGCCGCTGCGCACGCTCATCGTGGACATCGAGACGCCGGCACCCGACCGGGTGGTCATCGTCACCAAGGATCCGACCTTGATCATCCCGACGTACCTGTCCCGCTCGCTCTCGACCGAGGGAATGATCTTGCCGAAGAAGTATCTCGAGGCGGTCGGCGACGACGCGTTCGCGCAGAAGCCGGTGGGCAGCGGGCCGTACAAGTTCGTGGAGCAGGTGACGGGCTCGCACATCAAGCTCGCAGCCGTCGACAACCACTGGCGCATCGGCGTCCCCCGCTTCAAGACGGTCACCTTCAAGCTCGTGCCGGAAGAGACGACACGGATCGCGCTCCTGCGTCGCGGCGAGGTCGACATCGCCGACGTGAGCCGCGACCGGGTCAAGGAGCTCGAGCGCGAATCGTTCCCGATTCACTTCCGGAGAGAAGAGGCCATCCTGACGGCCTGGTGGATCCTGCCGCGCGATGGCCAGCCGACCAAGGACAAGCGCGTGCGCGAGGCGCTGAACCTCGCCATCGACCGCAACGAGATCGCCCAATCGATCTTCGCCGGCTACGCCGATCCGGCGTACGTGCCGCTGGGGCTCTCGTGGGCGTATCGCGACATCGGCTTCAAGGTGACGCCCGAGATGCAGTACCCGTACGATCCGGCTCGCGCCAAGAAGCTGCTCGCCGAGGCCGGGTTCGCGAACGGGTTCCCGCTCGTGATGCACGCCTTTCAGCTTCCCGGGCTGCCCGAAGGCAAGGCGTACGCCGAGGCCGTGGCCGGCTACTGGCAGAAGATCGGCGTCCAGCCGAAGCTGGTCCCCGTCGATTATCCGGCGTTCCGCAAGAACTGGTTCGATCGCGCCACCCCCGGAGCGTTCGGCTACTACAACGTGGCCAACCGAGACTGGATCGGCGCCTACGCCTTCCTCGAGAAGCAGGCGTACACCAAGTCGAAGGCGGGCGACACCGTGAACGATCCGGAGATCGACGGCATGATCGAGCAGGTCATGCGGCAGACCGACAAGGAGAAGATCGGGACGCTGATGCGCAATGTCTACACGCGGCTCCGGAGCGAGCAGAATCCGGGCACCGTGATGTACGACTTCTTCATCGACGAGCTCGCCTCGTCGAAGCGCTGAGCGGGCGTGGCGCGGTTCGTCCTCACGCGCCTCCTCCAATCGCTGGCGGCCCTGGCCATCCTCTCGGTGGTCGTGTTCGTGCTGGCCAGGGCCACCGGCGACCCGCTCCACCTGATCCTGCCGATGTCGGCCAGTGAAGAAGACTATGCGAACGCCCGGAAGTATCTTGGCCTCGACCGGCCGTACGTCGCGCAGTACCTCTCGTTCGTCGGCCGCGCGCTCACCGGGGATTTCGGGACTTCCTTGCGCGCGCGGCGCCCCGTCGGCGAGCTGATCGCCCAGCGGCTGCCCAACTCGCTGCGCCTCGCGGCGTTCGCGATGACGGTGAGCCTCCTGCTGGCGTTTCCGCTGGGCGTGCTGGCGGCGGTGTGGAAGGGGACCGGGATCGATCGCGCCGCGCAGGTGATCGCGGTGCTCGGCCAGTCGCTGCCGACGTTCTGGGTGGCGATCGTGCTGATCGAGGTCGTGGCCGGGCGTCTGCAGTGGCTCCCGGCCGGTGGCATCGGCGGGCTCGCGAGCTACGTCCTGCCCGGCTTCACGCTCGGCTGGTTCGTCGTGGCCGGGATGATGCGCCTGTTGCGCTCGGGCATGCTCGAGGTGCTCGACTCCGAATACGTGAAGCTGGCGCGCGTCAAGGGCGTGGCCGAGTCGCGCGTGGTATGGGTCCATGCGCTGAAGAACGCGCTGATTCCGGTCGTGACGTTCGCCGGCATCTATTTCTCGATCCTGGTCACGACCGCGATCGTGGTCGAGACCGTGTTCGCCTGGCCCGGCCTCGGCCGGCTCGCGTACGAGGCGATCGCGTCGCGCGACTTCCCGGTGATCCAGGCCGTGGTGCTCACCACCGCCGCGATCGTCGCGGTGGTGAACCTCTCGGTGGATTGCGTCTACGCGTTTATCGACCCGCGGATCCGCTATGTGCGCTAGGCAATCGAAGGGGGCCTCTACGGCCCCCTCCGAGCCTCCCCCAGGATTCGAGGCGCCGGCAAAGCCGGCGCTCGGACGGAGGACTTGAGTGGCGACGGCTGAGGCCGGCCGCGGAACTGTCGCGGGCGCTGTTTCGGCGCCGGTGCGGAGCGGATCGCGCGGGCAGCGGTTGCCGGTGGTGTCGCTCACGATCATCGCGGTCTTCGTCGTCGCGGCGCTATTCGCCAACGTGCTGAGCCCTGCCGATCCGGAGGAGCAGACCTTACGGCAGCGCTTCACGCCGCCGGTGTGGGAGGAGCGCGGCACGGCGCGGCATCTGCTCGGTACGGACCGGCTCGGGCGCGATCTGCTGTCGCGGATCATCTGGGGCGCGCGCGTGTCGCTGACGGCCGGCGTGCTCACCGTGCTCCTGGCCAGCGCGTTCGGCGCCGGTGTGGGCCTGATCGCCGGCTACTACGGCGGCCGGGTGGATGCCGTGCTCATGCGCGCCACCGACGCCACGATGTCGTTCCCGGTGATCCTGCTCGCGCTGATCCTCGCGGTCACAGCGGGGCCGAGCTTCATCAACGTGGTGATCGCCATCGCGGTCATTCTCTGGGCGCGTTTCGCGCGGGTGATCCGCGGGCAGGTGCTCACGCTGATGGAGCTCGACTTCATCACGCAGGCGCGCATCGCCGGTGCCTCGGCCGCGCGGATCATCCTCCGGCATCTCTTCCCGAACACGTTGAACACGCTCGTGGTATTGACCACGCTCCAGGTCGGCTACGTCATCATCGTGGAGGCGTCTCTGTCCTTCCTCGGCGCCGGCATCCCGCCGCCCACGCCGGCGTGGGGCTCGATGATCGCCGACTCGCCATCCTCCTCGTCGTGCTCGCGTTCAATCTGCTCGGCGACTGGCTGCGCGACACGCTCGACCCGAAGCTCCGCCAGCTCTGAGCGCCGGAATGGGTTCAGGCGCCCGCACGGTCGTCATCGTCGGCGGAGGATTGATGGGCCTGAGCGCGGCATTCCATCTGCGCCGCGCCGATCCCCGAGCGCGCGTCATCGTGCTCGACCGGGGGCGGCTCGGCGACGCCGCGTCGAGCGCGAGCGCCGCGGGCGTTCGCGTGATGGGCCGCGACCCGGCCGAACGGGCGATGGCGCTCGAGAGTCTCGCTCGCTGGCCCGATCTCGACCGCGAGCTCGAAGCGAAGACCGGCTATCGGCGCAGCGGCGGTCTGAGAATCGCCCTCGACGAGTCCGGCTGGGCCGAGGCCCGCGCCTCGGTCGGCGAGCAGCGCGCCGACGGCGTTCCGGTAGAGCTGGTCGAGGCCGCGGCCGCGCACAGCCTGGCGCCCGGTGTCTCGCCCGAGTGTCGCGGCGGCGTGTTCTGCGCGATCGATGGCCAGGCAGAGGCCGCTGCCACGGTCCAGGCATGGGCGACCGCGGCTCGGCGGGTCGGCACGCGGATCGAAGAGGGTGTCGGCGCCGACGCGCTCGTCGTGGAGGGCGGGCGCGTCGTGGGTGTAGTGCGGAGCGACGGCGAGCGCCAGCCGTGCGACACGACGCTCGTGGCGGCGGGCGCGTGGAGCGCGCCGCTGCTCGCAAAGATCGGCGTGAAGCTTCCCCTTCGCGGCCGAGGGCTCCAGATGCTCCTGACCGATGCAGCGCCGGCGAGCCTGACACCGGTCGTCGGCTGTTTCGGCCGGCCGCTCAGCCTGAAGCAGCTGGCCGACGGCGCCTATCTCATCGGCGGCGGCTGGCCCGCGCGCGTACCCGACGAGGCGATGAACCGCTGGGAGGTACTGGACGACAGCGTTCGCGGCAGCCTCGAGATCGCTCGCGCCGTCTATCTGCCGCTCGCCGCGCGCACGGTCACAAGGAGCTGGGCGGGCATCGAGGCTTTCGCGCCGGACGATCTACCCGTGCTCGGTCCCGTGCCGGGCATCGGGAGTCTCCTGGTCGCGGCGGGCTTCTCCGGCCACGGGTTCGCGCTGGTCCCGACGGTCGGCGACGTCCTGGCGAGGCTCGCGCTTGGGCTCGACCCGCTCGTCCATCTCTGGCGCGGGCTCGGCGTAGCGCGGCTCGCATGAGCGCGCCCGTCATTGACGTCCGCAACCTGAGAACTCACATCGTGACCCGCTGGGGCACGATCAAGGCGGTGGACGGCGTGTCCTTCGCGGTGGCCGAGGGCGAGACGCTCGGCCTCGTGGGCGAATCGGGCTCGGGCAAGAGCATGACGTGCCTCTCGATCTTGCGGCTCACCCCGCGCCCGGCGGCGCGCATCCTGGGCGGCCAGGTGCTGCTCGACGGCGACGATCTCTTGACCAAGAGCGCGCGCGAGATGCAGCGGATCCGCGGCAAGCGCGTCGCGATGATCCTGCAGGATCCGATGAGCAGCCTGAACCCGGTCTTCTCCATCGGGATGCAGGTTCGCGAGCCGCTTGCCAGCTATCACGGCCTCTCGGGCAAGGCGCTGGCGAGCCGCGCCGTCGAGCTGCTCGCGGCCGTCGGGATCTCGTCGCCGGCGGCGCGGCTGCGCGCGTTTCCCCATCAGCTCTCGGGCGGCATGCGCCAGCGCGTCGTGGGCGCGATGGCCATCTCGGCGCCGCCGCGGCTCCTGATCGCCGACGAGCCGACGACCAGCCTCGATCTCACGATCCAGGCCCAGTACCTCCGGCTCCTCAAGGAGCTCCAGGAGCGTCATCGCCTCGCGATGATCTTCGTCACGCACAACCTGGGGATCGTCGCGAAGATGTGCGACCGCGTGGCGGTGATGTATGCGGGGCGCATCGTGGAGGCCGGACCGGTCGAGACGATCTTCGCCGCGCCCCGCCATCCGTACACACGAGCCCTGCTGGAGTCGGTGCCGCGCCTCGGAGCCCAGACGGAGTGGCTCACCGCCATCGACGGCCAGCCGCCCGACCTCGCGGCGCTGCCGCCGGGCTGCGCGTTCGCGCCGCGCTGCGCCCACGCGATGGAGCGGTGCCGCGCGCAGGAGCCGCCCGAATTCGCGCTCGGGGCCGGGCACACCAGCCGTTGCTGGCTCGACGCCCCGGCATGAGCGCGACGCTCCTCGAGGCGCAGGCGCTCACGAAGCACTTTCCGGTGCGCCGCGGTCTCCTCGGGCGTTCGGCCGGTGTGGTGCGGGCCGTCGACGCCGTCTCGTTCACGATCGAAGCGGGCAAGACCCTCGGGCTCGTCGGCGAATCGGGCTGCGGCAAGACGACGACCTCACGGATGATTCTCAACGTCGAGGCGCCGACGAGCGGCGCGATCCGCTTCGACGGCGCGGCGCTCTCGGCGCTGGACCGCGACGGGCTCCGGCGGTATCGCCGCGCCGTCCAGGCCGTGTTCCAGGATCCGTACGGGTCCCTCGACCCGCGGATGCGCGTGGGCTCGATCGTCGGCGAGCCGCTGGTCATCAACGAGCGGCCCGATGCCTCCACGCTCCGCACGCGCGTCCTCGAGCTCCTGGATCTGGTCGGACTGCCGGAGCGGGCCGCCGAGCTCTTTCCCCACGAGTTCTCGGGCGGCCAGCGCCAGCGCATCGCGATCGCGCGGGCGCTCGCGCTCTCGCCCAAGCT
>WNFK01011661.1_pt1 | contig 15962 bp, 12 predicted proteins | sample 5400281 | NCBI WGS metagenome assembly WNFK01 (sample SAMN13153350, study PRJNA577476) | soil metagenome | isolation source: 20 cm soil on Douglas fir-dominated hillslope | place: USA:California | collected 2013-09-17 | reverse complement strand
TCCCCTCGAGGCCGTGATCGGCGGTCAGAGCGGAGCGACGGAGTACTACACGTACTGGTACAAGGCGCCGAACTTCATCTACCGCGCCGCGTATCCACGCGTCGGCAAGAAGATGTTCATCCTCTTCGTTGGCGATGGCTCCGTCGGCCGTGTCACGATCAACCCCTCGGCGTTCTCGATTCAGCCGAGCAATGCAGGCAAGGTGGATTCCGAGTTCGACCACTGGCCGGCCGGCATCACCAATGAAGACGCGTTCCTCACGTGGCTCACGGATGGCCGGTGGCATCGCTACACGATCATGCGGAGGCCGGAGTCGAGCGACGGTGCCGGTAATGGTGCGCTGCTGATGTGGGTCGATGGCTATCTCGTGATCGACCGTCAGAACTTCGGCACCTACGCGGCACGCACGAGCAGCATTCTGCTCGCGGGCACCTTCAACGGTGGCTCGAGCAAGGTGCAGACGGAGTACTACGATCAGGTCGTCGTCTGGCGCTGATCGGATCGTGAGGTTGTAGAAGTTTTATCCCTTCGTGTATTGCTCGGCGACAGCGAGGCATCACCAGTGCTGCACCATTCGTCGTTCCGGCGGGCGGAGGGACACACCTGGATCGGCAACAGGGAGCGCTTGCGGAGCAGCCTCGGCCCCGCGATAGACACGCTGCAGCGTGAGGCACAGCGCGATGAACATGCCGGGGAACGTCAGCGAAAGATTCCGCAGCTCGTCGTGCATGCAGAACAAGAGCAGGAGCGGAAGGTTGATCGCGAACATTACCGGGATCAGACGCCGTAGCCAGCTGGGCTTCTCGCGCCACCACGCCGCGACGGCGAAAAGCGCGAGGAAGAGATTGACCACATTGGCGCCGCGCGGCACCGGGATCAGCGGCGTTGGACCCGAGAAGACGAGGAAATAGGACCGCGGATCGGACCAGAACTGCAGGTTGGTCTGCAGCATCGTCCACACCGTGGACCCAGGGCGATCATGCAGAGCGTACCGCACGGCGAACAACACGCCGCCGCAGACCAGCACGTGCGCCGCTGAATGACGCCAGAACGCTCGACCCTCGAGCGTCTTCCACGCGATGGCCAGGAACGAGAACGCGAGCAGCGCGTCCGACTCCTTGTTCAGAATGGCGAGCACGAGCACGGCGTAGTACCACAGCCACCGTCGCTGGAGGAGGAGCGCCGTCGCCAGTGTGAGGAGCAGAAGCTCCGGAGCATCGTACACATACGCGCCATTCACGAACGTGATCGGCAGCATGAGCACCGCGACGCCCGGGGCGAAGTCTACGAAGGCCGATCGCCGGAAGCCCGCGCTGAGCAGGAGATACCTCGCCGCGACGCCGATGCCGACGAAGCAGAAAAAGAGATAGACGTACGCGATGTGGAGATGGAGCGCGCGGGGATAGTCCCAACCCGTGTACTCCGACGCGTTTCGAAGGCGGAGTACGGGAGATTCCTCGACGAGGAATTGCCGCACGCGCCCAGGAACCCGATCCGCGACGACACTGCTCGCGGCGCGAATCAGAGCCGGTGAGAGGACACGATACGCGAACGGCCGGTGTGCGGTGCCGTCGATCATGCGCTCCAGGCCCCAGATCTGTTGATCGCCGCGGAACCCGTACGACGTCATGAAGCGCTGCAGCGACGACGAGGCGGCGAACATGTAGACGAGCGCAAGAATGCCGAAGCGAAAGAACGGCGCGAGCCGCTGCGTGAGATCACGCCGCGCCGGCTTCCCGTTCAGCGTCGGCATGGACGCGAGAGAGGGCGATGTGAGGGTAGTCACGACGGGCGACTCAGTGAGCGGCGACGATGAAGAGCACGAAGATCACGCCAACCGCGAGGCTGACGCGATCGCGAATGGCGAAGGCTACCGGATCGTCCTCGAGCGCCTGACGACCCACGAAGACCCAGATGCGCGCGTGCCAGTAGAGCAGCAGAGGCAGGGCGACCAGGAGCAGATCCGGGCGACGGTATGCGACCGTCGTTTCCGGCGCCGCGGCCCACAGACAGAAGACGAGGCAGCTGGCCGTCGCGGCGGCACACCCGAGCGAGATGAGCGGCGTGATGTCTTCGATGGCGTAGGCGCGACCCGGTGCACGGCCGCCGCCGCGGCTCGCCAGCGCCTGGAGCTCCGCGACCCGCTTCGCGACCGCGAGCGAAAAGAACAGGAAGACCGTGAACGCGATGAACCAGCGCGAGAGCGGCACCGATGCCACCGAGGCACCCGCGACGACGCGCGACGCATACAGCAGCGCGAGCACCACGACGTCCACCAACAGCCGCCGCTTCAGGGCGAACACGTACGAGAGGCTCAACGCCGCGTACCCAACGAGGAACAGCGGAAAGAATCCACCGACCGTCCAGCTCAGCACCGCCGACACGACCACGAGCGCGGCGAAGAGGCCCAGAGCCGCGGGAATGGGTAGCGTTCCCGCGGCGAGTGGGCGACAGCGCTTGCGGGGATGCGCGCGGTCGTGAGGCAGGTCCGACAGATCGTTCAGAAGGTAGATGGCCGACGCGCAGGCCGAAAAAGCAATGAACGCGAGGAGATGCCGCGTGAGGTTGCCCATCGTCGGCGCCAGATGCGCCGCGAGCGCGGGCAGGAACATCAGCAGATTCTTCGACCACTGATGCGGCCGCATGGCCCGAAGGATCGTGTTCAAGCGCCCGGCCGGCTCGCCGATCGACTCTGCATCTGGCCGCGCCTTCTTGAGCGTGCGCAGACAACCCGCCGAGGCATTCGCCGCGATGGGCCGGCGAGCACGACGCCAGAGCGGCAGATCGACGCGCGCGTTGCCGATGTAATCGAACGTCGGGTGCTGCGCTTCGATCACGCGCAGCTTCTCAGGACCAACGAGATTGACGTCTCCCGGCGCGTCGACCGTACCGACGCCCAGATACTGGGCGATCTCGCCCACCCAGACCGGCGCCGCTCCAGACGCCAGCAGCACAGGCCGGTTTTCCTGCAGCGCGACGTTGATGCGGTCGCGTACCGCGTCATTCCACGGCAGCGTGTCAGCCCTCAGCGGCGCCAGCTCGGCCACCCGATTCTTCAGTGCCCGGCGGCCGCGCAGCGCGGCCCTAACGACAGACAACCAGTGCTTCGTGGGGCCGAACCCCACGTGCACCAGTCCTTCGAGGAGGAGATCCCCTCGGTGAAGCGTCCCGTCCACGTCGACGATCAGGGGCACGACGGTGGTCGCGTCTTCCTTAGACGCCGCCGACGAATCCGGTGGAGAAGCCCACGGGCTGTAGAGTTTTGAGGGCGTCACGGGTGGGGGCGCGAGAAACGTCATCTGTCCGCTGGTTCGGGCGCCTGCGCGCCGTCTGATCGTCCGTTGATAGGCGGCACTGATTCAATTGGAATGCCACCCAAAGGACCTCGTGTGAACTGGCCTAAGTCACTAAGTTGCATGGAGTTGTAGCACAGCCACATGGGTGCCTCTGCAACAACGGACGGCAGGGTGTTGCTCCGGCGCAACGCGCTGGGACGTGGCACTACAGTGTGCACCGCCGGCGGATTCAGGCAACCGTGTGATTCATCACCACCTCCAGAGGCATTTCCATCCACACTGCACTATCATCATGCGATACAACGAGCGCCTGAGCGCCCGAGCGCCCGAGCGCCCGAGCGCCGACGACGACGAACCGATAGCGGTTTTGGAGGCATGCGATGCGAAGTCCCAACCACAGATGGCGTTTCGCGCTTCTGGTGCTGCCAGCCCAGCTCGCGTGGTGCTTCGCATGTACGGACGTGGCGGCGAGAGCACATGTCCTCGCCACCGATCGCGAGCCCCAGCCAGGGCCGTCGAGCACCATCGTGTTGCAGGATGACTTCGAGCGCTATGACGGCACCTGCCGATCGATGGATGCGCAGGGCCCCTGGAACACGAGCAGTGGCACGTGCACGAGCGATCCGAATGAGGTCATCAGCGCGCCTGACAACACGGGCTACGCCGGGGACGCGCATGGAGTAGGCGGACGCTCGGCGCGCTTCGTCTGGCCGGTGAGCAGCGCAGAGCAGTTCTATCCGCTCGAAGCGCCGTTGTCGGGCTTCGGCGGACGCGGTCAGGCCGAGTACTTCAGCTTCTGGTACAAGGCGCCGAACTTCGTCTATCGCGCTGCCTTTCCTCGCGTCGGCAAGAAGATGTTCATCCTCTTCGTCGGCGATGGCTCCGAGGGTCGCGTGACGATCAATCCGTCGGCGTTCTCGATCCAGCCGAGCAACGGCGCGAAAGTAGATGCGGAATTCGATCGCTGGCCGACGGGCATCACGAGCGAGGACGCGTTCCTCGCGCACCTCACCGACGGCTGGTGGCATCGCTACACGATCATGCGCCTCCCTGAGACGCGCGACAGAGCGGGCGACGGCGCATTGCGCATGTGGGTCGATGGCTATCTCGTGATCGATCGTCAGAACTTCGGCACCTACGCCGCACGCACGGGCAGCATTCTGCTCGCGGGCACCTTCAACGGTGGCTCGAGCAAGGTGCAGACGGAGTATTACGACAACATTGTCGTCTGGCGTTAGCCTTCTCAGCGTACCTCACTCGAGCCCTCGTCCGTGCTGCCGATTCTCGCCCGCTCCCTGTACTTCTCGTTGCAACGATTTCGCGGAGGTGTGACGCCCGCGCTGGTGCGCGCAGCGAGTCAGGTGCTTGCCGCACCGCGCGGGGAACGCAACGCGTACGTGGCGTTGCGCCTCGCCGCGGTGCACGGCGAGGACGCCGACGTGGAGTGGCTGGCGCGTCAACCGCTGGTCGAGAGATCCACGCTGCTCGCCGAGATCTCGCGCCTGCGCGCCATGAAGCTCGATCGCCGAGTCGAGGCGCGAAAGACCAGCGGCTCGACCGGAACGCCGTTCGCGTTTCTCAAGGACGTCGAGATGACGGCCTGGATGGACGCCACGATGTGGGCGCTGTACGCCTGGCATGGCGTTCGGCCTGGCGATCGTCAGGCGCGCTTCTGGGGGATGCCGATGACGCCGTGGCTTCGCCGGAAACGGCGCGCGATCGACTGGGTAATGCATCGCCGGCGCCTGAGTGCGTTCGACATCGCGCCCGATCGCTGCGCGCGTTTCTTTCGAGAGCTGCGACGCTTTAGCGCGAGTCATGCATACGGCTATCCCACGTTGATGGTCGAGTTCGCCACTCAGTGTGAGGCGGCCGGGCTCGATGGCCGCGAGCTCGGTCTCCGCGTGGTGATCAGCACCGGCGAGCTGCTCTCGCCCGAAGTTCGGAAACGGCTCGAGCGGTTTTTCGGCTGCCGCGTGGTGAATGAGTACGGATGCACCGAGAGCGGCGTCATCGCGATTGAATGCGAGCACGGCACGATGCATCTCACACCCGTCGCTGCCTACGCCGAGATCGTGGCACCCGACGGAGCACCCGTGCCGCCAGCGAGCCGCTCGGCGATCACCTCGTGCGCGTGTGGGCGCGATCTCGACGCGATCGACGTCGAAGTCGGGCGTCTCGATCGTTTCATCCAGACGCCGGATCGCGGACTCGTCTACGACGCGATCCTCGCGTACAACGTGCCCACCGAGGTGTTGCGCTTCCGTGCGCATCAGACCGCGATCGATCGCCTCTACGTGGAGCTGCTGCCCGGCGCCGGATTCGACGAGGGAAAGACGCCCGAGGTCTTTCGCCAGCGGCTGGCGGCGGCGCTCGGTCCGTCGATGCGCATCGAGACACGTGTCGTCACCGACATCCCGTTCTCCACGTCTGGAAAGCTGCGATACTTCGTGCCGCTCGCCTCGTCGCCACAGGCCGATGCCGAGCTGTCCTCCTCGGACCGGCGCGCATGATCGTCCGATCGCTCGCGGCGTCGGGGGGCGCTGCCCGTTGGCTCGGTGCGATGTCGCGACAGGGGGCCATTCTCGCCTACCATGGCGTGGTGCCCGACGGTCAACCCCACTCCTCGCTGCACGTGGCCGTCGGCAAGTTCGCGGCCCAGCTCGAGGAGATCCGAGCGATGCGCTACACCTTCGTCTCGCTTGGGGACATGCTCGAGCGATTGCGCAGCGGCCGCTCCGTGTCGCGCTGCGTGGCTGTCACCTTCGACGACGCGTATGCGGGCCTGCATCTGGCATTGCCGGTATTGCAGGGCGCGGGTGCTCCGGCGACGGTGTTCGTGCCGACCGGCACGATCGGCTCGGGAAAGGCGTTCTGGTGGGATCGCCTCGACCACATCGTGCGAATGCTTGCGCCTGACGCACTCACTGCGTGGGCGCGCTCGGTCTGCTCGGAGGAAGTAGAGCCGGGCAACGAGAGCGCGGCCGTGGGGCTGCGGATCATGTCGTCGGGGCGCGGACGCCTCACGGTCGAAATGGAAACGGCCTTTCGCGCCGGCGAAGGAGACGTGCCCTACGACCCCCTCATGCTGCCGATGAGCTGGGACTCACTGCGCGAGTGGCTTCGTTGGGACGGCGCGACGTGCGCTCCACACACGGTCGCGCATCCCGTGTTGCCTTTGCTGCCCGGTGCGGCGCAGCGCGAGGAGATCGCATCGAGCCACGCTCGGCTACTCGAGACAGTCGACCGAGTGCTGCCGATCATCGCCTACCCCTACGGGCTGTACGATGGCGTCACGATCGAGGCGGCGCGCGACGCGGGAATGTCGTATGGCGTGACGATGGACCGCGTGGGGTGTGGCGCGCGCGCCGACCTGCCCCTGCGCGTGCCGCGCCTGCCGTTCGGAGGCGCGACACCCGTGGAGCGTATGGGACTGTACCTCAGCGCGCCGTGGCGTTGGTATCGGCGGCGCGATTGGCAGAACGGCTTTCCGGCGCTGCCGGGCGCGCGCGCGGCGCTCTGACGCGTTCACCGGGCCGCGTACGCACTACGCGCTCGAGCTGATCGACGAGCCGTCGCGCGTCGTGCTCCCAGCTGTACTGCTCGAGCACTGCGCGCCGGCCTGCCGCCCCCATCCGGTGACGCGTGGCCGGATCGAGCAGCTGCGTGATGCAAGCGGCGAGATCGAGCGGGTCGCGGTCGCGGAACGCCAATCCGCACCCCGTCGCTTCGACAATTCGCTTCGTCGGCGGCGCGTCCGAGACCAGCACGGGCAGCTCCGCCGCCATGTAGTCGAACAGCTTGTTGGGGATCGTCGTGCGCCAGTGTTCCGTGGCATGGTGGGGAACGATGCCCACGTCGGCGGCGGCGACGAGCCGCAGTGCGTCGTCGTATGGCACATGACCATGGAACGTCGCACGGTGCGCGATGCCTAACGCCTGAGCCTCGGCACGGTAGTCCACAGTGCCCATGCCGCCGATGACGTCGAAGTGCACCTCGACGCCGCGCCGGTCGAGCTCCCGCACCGCGCGCAGCGTCACGTCGATGCCGCGCGACACGCCAAGCAGGCCCAGATAGACGAGGCGCATGGCGCCGGAGCGCGCACCTCGCTCCCTGGCGATCGCGCCCATCGTCTCGATGCGCGCCGCCGTCGGCGTGTTGCACACCACGACCACGCGGTCCGCCGGCGCGCCAACCTCGATCAGACGATCGCGAGACTCCTCCACCACCGCGATGACACCGTCGGCCCGGCGCATCACGTAGCGCTCTACCGCCGTCGCCAGCACTGGATTCCGAACGATCAGGTTGTGCGGCTTGAACTCGCGCCAGTGAAAGCGATGCTTGAGCATCGCCGGATAGTTCTCGGCGATATCCACGACGACCGGAACGCCAAGCCGTCGGCCTACCCAGAGCGCGAGCGGCGCGAGCGGCAGGTCGCGGCAGAGCAGCAGATCCACTTTCGCCTCGCGCGAGACGCGCAGGACGTGTCGGATCCACTGCGGGTTCATGAACGCGGGAAAGCTGCTCGCCGCGTCGAACCACGTACCCGCCCGCGGCCAATTGGGCATGCGATGGAGCTCGAGGGCGCCGATTCGCTCGTGCAGTGCGAGGCCGGTGCGATTGCGGCACATGAGATGGACCTCGTGTCCGGCGGCGAGCAGCGCGTCGGTCACCTTCTCGACGCGGACATCCCAGGGATATTCGCAGTCCCAGAGCTTGCCGACGATCACGCGGTCGCCTCGTGTTGCGTCGAGGATGCACTCACGCGCAGATCCGCGAGATCCGCGAGCGCGCGCGCGGCGACGCGGTCCCAGGTGAACAGCCGGAGCGCCCGCTCGCGTCCGCGGCGGCCCATCGTTGCGGACCTCTCGCGATCCCGGAGCGACTGCAGGAGAATCGCTGCCAGCGCGCCGACATCGCCGTCGGGCGCGATCCATCCGGTCACGCCATGTTCGATGATTTCCGGCATGGCCCACCGGTCGGTGCCGATGCACGGAAGCGAGGCGAGCATCGCCTCCACGAACACTACGCCGAAGGGCTCGTACCGCGACGGAAGGCAAAACACCGTCGCGCGCTCATAGAGCGCCCTGAGCCGTTCGCTGCCCTCGGCCGTGCTGGTGTCGATGCGCCCGTGTGCCACGACGCCCGGTGAGTCCGCGCCCTCTGGCACGGCGCCCACGATGTGCAACTCCGCGTCGGGCATCTCGCGCCGAACTTGGGCGAACGCCTCCAGGAGCAGAGCGGAGCCTTTCCGGCGGTGATCCTTGCCGACGAAGAGAATCGACGGCGGGCCTGCGGCCGGCTGGTGGACCGCGGGTGCGGCGGCCGCCTGAAGGTTGGCTCCCGCATAGATGGTGACGACCTTCTCGGGCGGCTGCGCGAAGTCGTCGACGAAAGAGTCGCGCAAGGCGTCGCTCCAGCTCCAAATTCGGTCCACTCCGTCGTAGATCCGGCGCTCTCGCGCGGCGATCCGCTCTATGCTGTCGGCGTCGAGCGTGCTCACGCCGGAAAAGGGCCGTCCTCTCGCCGCGTAGCGCACGTTCGAGTCGGCGTAGAGCACCCGCACCGCCCCTCCCGAGGCGGCGCGCGGGATACCGAATGTCGCTCCCGCCTGAATGATCGCGTGGTACGGCGCCGAGCGGTGGCGGAGCGCGGACGCGGTGACCGCTGTCTTCAGTGCCCCGGCGCGCTCGCCCAGGGTGAAGCGCTGGCGCCAGCGGCGGCGATCCGGGTGCCAGCTTGCGCCAGCTGCCATCCACCGCCGCCAGCCGCGCAGCTCGGCGTTCACGACGTCGACGTGCGCGCCGCCGCGCCGGAGGGCGGCGACGAAGCCCTGGGCACATCCGGACCAGCAGTCCTTTGTTTCCGCGTCACCTTCGGCGACGAATGCGAGTCTGAGCATGTATGTCGTTAGTCATGTATCGCGCGTGCGAAGCCAATGCAACCTTGATGCGAGAGTGCCTCCGATGGCGCACCGGCGCCTCGATCGCCCTGTTTCCCCCGGAACCCGTCGGATGGCGCCGTGAGGGCTCCCTCTGACCGCAGCCGGAACGGACGTGACCTCCGGGACCGTGGCGGCGCTGCCACACCCTGGCGCGCTCGCCGGCCACGCATGCGAGAGGTCAACGTCGGGCGACGGTCCGATAGATGGACTCGTAGCGCGACAGCCAAGACGCAGTATCGAATCGCTGTCCCAATTTTTCGCGGGCGCGCCGAACTCGAATCGCGGTGGGATCCGGCTCCGACAAAGTGGCGGTCAGTGCGACCGCGATCCCGGAAATATCACCCGCTCGCACAAGGCGGGCAGACGAGGAATCGATTACGTCCGGTACCCCGCCCACCTCAGTCGCCACGATCGGGACGTTGGCCGCCATGGCCTCGAGAAGTACCATGGGCGTGCCTTCAGTCCGCGAGCTGAGCAGAAACGCATCGAAGGCGGCAAAGAGACGTTCAGCATTCGCGATTGCCCCGCGCCAGAGCACGCGATCCGCAATTCCGAGTGTCTGCGCGAGATTGCGCAGCGCAGACTCTTCTTGTCCCTCTCCAATCACGACCAGATAAGCGTCGGAACGATCGAGTCGGGCAAGTGCTTCGAGCGCGACGTCGAGCCCTTTCTCGAATGACAGTCTGCCCACCCAACCGATAAGCGTTGCATCAGGAAGCCCAAGCGCGCGCCTCGCCGCTTCCCGAGAAAGCGATGTTGCGCTTGGCTGATAAGCGTTCGGAACGAGGCTGATTTTCTCGGGCGGAACACCGGCATCTCGTAGACTTTGTTCGATTGGGGACGACACGGCAACGATGGCGTCGAACGATCTTAACGCGCGGCGCTGCAGCCAGTGGTAGATTCGTGCGCGCGTTCCCGAGTCTATGAAGCCGTGACATGTGCTCACAACTGGAATTCTTTCGGAGCGAGCTACTCCCCCGTCGACGACGTCGGGCCGATATCCGTGCGTGTGGACTACATCCGGTGCCTGACTCTTGCAAAGCGCTCGGATCGCTGCTCGCTCGGTGAAGTAGCTTCGAGCGCTTATTCTGATTGGATCGGTCGCAATGCCAACCGCGCTGAGCGACTCAACGAAGGGGTGAGGCTCATCACCGGGCGAAAGCACAGCGGCCACTCGAACCATGTGACCAAAACCGGCGTGTCCCGCGGCGAGGGCGCGGAGAACGGTTTCCAGGCCCCCGAATGGTGCGGGGGCCACCACATGCAGGATGGAAAGGCGGCTATCGTCTTCGATGATCTGCTACTTACGCCAAGCTACGAAATCGTCGATGTCGATCGTGAAATCGCATCCCGAGAACCACTGTACGACGATTCGAGGCATCTTTGTGTCCTTGAGGGGCAGATGGGGCGATTCCCCAAACGGTTCGCCCTAGGGGCCGTCGAATATGTCATAGACCGCAGTTTTCGCCAGCCCCATAAGCGACTTCCTGCGCATCATGCGCGAAAGTCCTTTCCTCTTTGCTCACAAGGCTTTATGTTGGGCGCCGCGCCTCGTCCAACCCCCTCCATGGCTAGCTCCCAACACATTCAAACGAACGTTGCAGGCTCCCAAGGCCGAAGGCGCGTCCGCCCCGTCCTCAAGGTGAAGACAGGCGTGTTCAGCGATCCGTTCCGTCTGTGCCTGATGGCGCTGATCGTTCTTTCGTTGAGCCGGTTCGGGGGCTATTTCGGCATTCTGCGTCTGCTCCGCCCCGCGCTGCTGCTGTTCGTCTTCTGCGTTGGCTACGCGTTTCTCCACAAGCAGAAGCTGAACGCCACCAACCTCGTCGGGAGTTGGTCGGTGGGCTTGATCAATGCGATCGGGCTCGTCGCGCTCGGGTCGACAGTCTTTGGGATCTCGTTGGGCCATTCCGCGGTCTTCATACTCGACAATTTCGTGAAGACGCTTGCCATCACCTACCTGATGATTTTGACGATCCGCGATCTCTCCGATGTGCGACGACTTTGCTGGGCATTCGCACTCGGCGGGATTGTGTTGGCGTATCTGTCGATTTTCGTGGTCGGAATCTCGAAGAATACCGGCGGCGTTTCCTATGACGCGAACGACGTGGGCGTGTTCATGGTTATGTCGCTCCCGTTTGCGATGATGCTGCTTCAGACCGCCAGCTCCTGGGGCGAGCGCCTCGCCGCCCTCGTCGGCCTGGGGCTGCTCGCCGAGACCATTGCCAAGACCCAATCGCGCGGTGCTTTCATCGGAGCGGTAGTCGTCGGCGTGGCTGTTCTGCTCATGCCCGGCATCGCTTACGGAAAACGGATCTTCTTCCTCGTCGCCGCCACGGTGACGATGGCAGTGGCCGCGCCCGAGGGATACTGGAAGTCGATGCAGAGCATTCTCGAGGATCCAAAGGCCGATTACAACTGGGACGCTCTCAACGGCCGGCGGAATCTTGCAAAGAGAGGCATCGGGTACATGGTGGACTACCCGCTGTTCGGAGTCGGCATCGACAATTTCCGCGTCGCCGAGGGCACAATCTCCGAAAAGGCGAAATACCTGATTCCGGGCCACGGAATCCGCTGGGCATCGCCGCACAACTCTTTTGTGCAGGCAGGAGCAGAGGCTGGCGTCCCCGGCCTGCTCTTATGGATGGCGCTTGTCGCCAGCAATATCCTCATCCCGCTCCGCCTACGGCGCAGAATGCCTAAGGGCTGGGCAAAGGGCACTCCTGAGCAACGCTTCTTTTCCGCCGCGACCCTTTATCTGCCCTTGGCCACAGTGGGATTCGCAGTAACCGCGTCTTTCGTGTCGTTCGCTTGGATGGAGCCGGTCTATATGCTTAGCGCGCTCGTCGCTGGACTGGCTCTGGTCGCAAGGAGGCAGGGTTTGGTCGCCGGCCCGACGAACCAGAGGATGGCTTTCCGCTCATTGCGGCCGCGGCCTGCCAGCACGCCCCCTTACCCCTCCCCGACTCCACGTAGCCGTCCGTGACTCGTGCAATTCTCGTCACCGATGGGGACGAGAGATCGGCCCTCGCGGTAGTGCGGTCGTTGGGCAAGGCCGGACACAAGGTTTATGTCTGTTCAACGAGCGGACGATCCATCGCCGGCGCCTCGCGACAGGCGAGCGGAGAGCGAAAGGTCTCACCATCGCTGACAAGTCCGGACTCTTTCGCCCGGGAACTGGGTTCGCTGATCTCGTTGTGGGGGATCGACGTCCTGGTCCCGATGACGGAACAGGCCTTCAACGCGGTGTTCGCGAATCGTGAACTGTTCCGCAACGTCTCAATTCCGGCGGCGTCTTCGGACAAGTTCCGCGCGATTTCGGACAAGCGGCTGGTGACCGAGGCGGCTGCGGCGTGCGGACTTGCAGTCCCTGCGCAGATCGTCCTTGCCACTCCAGCAGATGCGGCCGGCCTTGCTGACGGAGATCTCCATTTTCCAATGGTCGTCAAGCCCGCGCGCTCGGTGGCGCAGAGAAACGGCAAACAGTTCAAGCTCGGTGTAATTCACTGCCGCGACCGTGTCAGTCTGCGCAGCGCTCTCGACAGGCTGCCTCCGGAAGCCTATCCCCTGCTTCTGCAGCAGCGAATCGTCGGGCCTGGCGTCGGAATCTTCCTGCTGCTCTGGGACAACGAGCTGGTGGCCAGTTTCGCGCACCGACGTCTTCGCGAGAAGCCACCCGCGGGGGGAGTGAGCGTCTACCGTGAAAGCATTGCGGGGGATCCTGTGCTCGTCGAACGATCTAGACGCCTGCTCGACCGATTCGGATGGTCCGGCGTCGCGATGATCGAGTACAAGGTCGACGAAAAAACGGGCACGCCCTTCATCATGGAGATCAACGGTCGCTTCTGGGGCTCGCTGCAACTAGCGATCGATGCGGGTGTGGATTTTCCGAGGCTTCTGATCGCGCGAGCGTCAGGAGAAAAAGTGTACGGGCCTTCAGAGTACAAACTGGGAATACGAAGCAAATGGGAGTGGGGCGAGGTCGACTATGCGCTCGCCCGTCTTCGCCGAACGGATGCGGAGCTCTCACTTCCGCCGGGTTCGTCCGGCCGACTGCGCTCGCTACTGAGGCTGTTCGTGCCGTGGGTGCCGGGCGATCGCTTCGAGGTGTTCCGCGCCAGCGATCCCGCGCCGTTTTTCAGAGAGACGATCCGGTACTTCCGCGCCAGCTGATGACGAAAAAAGTCAGGGTGCTCCACGTGATTCAGAATCTGAATTACGGTGGCATGGAACGGGTTCTCTCGGACATCGCGATGCGCTGCGACCATCAACAGTTCGAGACACACGTACTTTGCCTGCAGTATCTCGGGCGTTTCGCGAAGGGTCTGGAAGCCGTCGCGACGCTTCACGTTGCTCGACCGATGTCCGCGGGCTCAATGATATGGCCTCGCTCTCTGGCTTCGCAGATGCGATCCATTGGGCCGGACGTCCTGCACTCGCACAGCGGTGTTTGGTACAAGGCAAGCTTTGCGGCGCGGCTCGCGAATGTTCCGCGCATCGTCCACACGGAGCACGGACGCGCGAAGCCGGATCCCATTCAGAGCCGCCTCGTGGACCGCATTGGAGCTGCGCGGTCGGATGTAGTGGTAGCCGTGTCGGCGGCGCTCGCCGAACAGCTCAAGAGCGATCTGGGCGTTCCAGAACGCAAGCTCGCAGTCGTTCCAAACGGAGTTGACACCGAGACTTATTCTCCACGCCCAGATACCGGTCGCCTCCGCCGGGAGCTCGGCATTGCGCGCGAAACTCCCGTTATCGGCAGCATTGGCCGCCTCGAGCCAATCAAGGGCTACGACGTCATGATCGACGCATTCGCGCGATTGCATTCTCGTGGCAGACACAACGGCGCAGTGCTCGTGATCGCGGGGGAGGGGACCGACCGCCCCAGGCTCGAGCAAATGGTGCGGGGCCACAACCTGGGGAGCTCGATCTTCCTTCCCGGCTGGCGCGATGACGTCCACGACATGCAATCAGCGTTCGCTTTCTTCACGATGTCATCGCGCAGCGAAGGAACGTCTATCAGCCTGCTGGAGGCGATGAGCGCGGGTCTCGCGCCGGTCGTGACCGATGTGGGCGGCAACGCGGCTGTGCTCGGGGACACGCTGCGACATTGTCTCGTTCCGTCCGAAGACGCAGAAGCACTCTCACTCGCGTGGGAGGAGATGCTTCAGGATCCAGAGCTTCGTGAACGCGGCGGCGTGACTGCGCGAGGCCGGGTAAGGGAAGCGTTCGCGCTCGACGCGATGGTCCACGCGTACGAGCGTCTCTACCTCGGCGCTACGCCGGAAACGACGAGGCGTCCTCAGGCGAGAGGCGTACGCGGCGTTCCGCCTTCTCCCCGCAACTCGGCCGAGTGTCCGCCGGTGATGTAGCCGTCGCGCTCGGCGACCGCGCGAGCCATCTTCGCTCGATCGTCGCTGGACATTTCCACAGTGTAAGGAAACGACGGTGAGCTCGCCATGCGGGCGCGATGTTTCGCCAGGTACTCGTCGAGGGTACAGATCACCCGGGCCGGGCTCCCGGCGCAAACGGTATCGGGTGGAAGGGACTTAGAGACGATGGAGCCTGCGCCGACGATCGTGCGGGGCCCAATATCCACTCCTGGAAGAATCACGCAGCGCGCTCCGATGTGGCAGGATTCGTGGATCGTTACTCGCCCCACCCGGGCCGCGTCGAGAAACTCATCCATCTGGGCGTCATGGGCGAGGATGTGACATTCCTCTCCAAAGCCGCAGTTGTCGCCGACGCTGATGAGAAAGCAGTAACTCGTGTCGATCCAGGTCGATGAAGGAAGCCAGACATTGCGGCCGATGCGCATACCCATCGACTGCAGGCGCTGCCAGCGTCTCGAAAGACGCCGGCGTCCGATCCGTCCCCTCGCCGCTGAGACGTAATTCGAAATACCGCTCAACAGCTTCACGACTCGCGTCGCACGATCTGTTTTACGCGCTCGACTCCACCGGCTACGAGCAGAACTTCTTCGGGGGAGTCGGGATAGGCGAAGCGGGGAACGCGAAAGCGCTCGCTCCCAGCCGAACGGACCGCCCTTGCGTCAGCATAACCGGTGAGCCCTGTCACCGCGCCGATGAACCCCAGCTCAGTCAAGGATCGAATCTCGCGGTCGCCGAAGTCCCCTGACTGGCCGTTGGGATAGCACCAGACCGGAACGGGGCTCTGGGCGTCTGAGGAGGGCGAAAGAATCGGGTGGGTCACGGTGTGCGCGCCGAATGTCATCGTCATGCTTTCGCACCGACGCAAGTCCGCCCATGTCATTGGAGCGTAGCAGAGCGGGGGATTCGACGGAATGTCTACTTCGGCAGAGTGCGCAAGCGCGTCGACCGCCTCGCCTTTTTGATCCTCCCTCAGAGCCTTGCACACTGAGATGAAATCACTGAGCGCCGCTCGTCGCTCCGGAGGATTTCGCCAAGCGTAATGCAGGTTGCGACCGCCGACCGAGATTCCGATCGAAACGAGTCGGGTATTCGCAAAAACGTATTCGATGCGATCCCACCAGAACCATAGCTTGGAATCAAGGAAACCGGTCGTAACGAAGGTAGTGACGGGACAATCAAACTCGGCGAACACCGGAGCTGCCACCGTCGCGTGATCGAGATAGCCATCATCGATAGTGAACGCGACGGCCGGCCGGGCGTGGTTACGACCCGCGGCAAAATCTTCAAACAGCGTTCTCAGCGGTACGATCTCAAAACGCTCGCGTCTGAGCG
>WNFK01133798.1_pt1 | contig 15965 bp, 15 predicted proteins | sample 5400281 | NCBI WGS metagenome assembly WNFK01 (sample SAMN13153350, study PRJNA577476) | soil metagenome | isolation source: 20 cm soil on Douglas fir-dominated hillslope | place: USA:California | collected 2013-09-17 | reverse complement strand
CCCTTCACCTGCTGCGGCGAGCGCACCTTGGTGATCCAGAGGTCCTGGAACGACTTGTCGTCGCACGCCCGCCACCACTGCTTGCCCTTGTAGTGATCGTAGTCTTTGTTCTTGCGCAGCGCGTTCGCCACCGCGTTCGAGTCGGTCGACTTCGCCAGCTCGACGCCCCGCGCCACTTCCATGACGCCGCTGTAGCCGTAGCCGGAGTACGAGTCGGGCGGCCGGTTGAACTTCTTCATGTAGGCGTCGACATACCGCTTGGCCTGCGGCACGGTCTCGGCCAGCTCGTGACAGAAGTTGGTCGCGCCGTAGATGTCCTGCCACACCTCGGCGCCGCCTTCCTTCGTGTAGTCGAGGAAGTGCAGCGGCACGACGATCTTCGCGTCCTTCTTCAGGCCGAAGCTGATCGCCTGCTTCAGGAACGGCACCGCGTCGGCGCCCGGCGTCACCGCGTAGATCACGTCGGGCTTGGCGGCCTGGATCCTCGGCAGGTGCGTCGAGAACTCGGGCTTGCCCAGCGGATACGGGGTGCTGCCGAGCAAAGTACCGCCGAGCTTCGGCGCGATGGCGGTGAATACCGCGGTGTTCTGTTTGCCGAACGCGTAGTCGGCGTAGACGATCCACCACTTCTTGCCGAGCTCCTTGATGCCGAATGTGGCCACGGCGCGGCTGGTGATCGTCGGATTCAGCGCTTCGTGGAACGTGAGCGGGCTCGTGTCGGGCTTGGCGCTGATCTCGTCGGACTGGCTGACCGAGATGTAGAGCTTGCCGGCGGCCTTGGTCTGCTCGTTGATGGCCATTTGCACGTGGGCCGCGAGTCCGCCGACGACGAAGTCGACTTTCTGGTTCTCGATCAGCTCCTTGGTGCGCTGCGCGCCGACGGCCGGCTTGAGCTCGTCGTCACGGAACATCACGTCGACCTTGCGGCCCATGACGCCGCCCTTCGCATTGAGCTCTTCCATCGCGAGCTGGGCGCCCCGCTGCATGTCGGCGGCGATCGCGGCGAAGGTACCCGTCAGCGGCAGCGGAAAGCCGATGCGGAGCGGATCCTTGCTCTGCGCCCGCAGCACCGCGGGGAAGGCCAGGAACGTCGCGCCGGCCGTTGCGGTCGTCAGGAACTGGCGTCGATGCATGACTACCTCCGTCGAGAGCGCGGTGTGAAAAGTCTCGAAACGCGCCGATGATAGGGGGGCGGTCCGCGAGTGTCAATCGTGATAGATTCCGCCCGTGCCGGCGCCGGCGGGCCGAATCGGAGCGCGCGTCAAACGCGGCGACGACCCCCGCCTGCTGACCGGGCGCGGCCGCTACGTCGACGACGTGACCTTGCCCCGCATGGTCCACGCGGCCTTCGTTCGCAGCCTCCACCCCCACGCGCGCCTCGTCCGCGTCGATCTCGACCGGGCCCGCCGCGCGCCCGGCGTCGTCGGCCTGTTGACGGGCGACGACACCGCGAGGCTCTGCAAGCCCTACCGCGGCGTGCTCCTGCACTACAAGGGCATGAAGACCGGCGCCATGGTGCCGCTCGCCGTCGACCGCGTGCGCTATGTCGGCGAGCCGATCGTCGCGATCGCCGCCGAGACCCGCGCGGCGGCCGACGACGCCGCGGCGCTGATCGGAGTCGAGTACGAGCCGCTGCCCGCGGTGCTCTCGCCGGACGCGGCGCTGGCGCCCGGCGCGCCGCTGATCCACCCCGAGCTCGGCGACAACGTGCTCTACGAGACGCGGCTCACCGCGGGAGACGTCGAGCGCGCCTTCGCCTCCGGCGCGCGCGTCTGGGAGCGCACGTTCACGACGGGCCGCCACACCGGTGTGCCGCTCGAGCCGCGAAGCCTGCTGGCCGACTACGAGCCCGCCACGCGCGCGCTCACGGTGTGGATCTCCACACAGGTGCCGCACATGATGCAGGCGGTGCTCGCGGAGCTGTTCGGCCTTCGCGAGCAGCGCGTGCGGGTCATCGCGCCCGACGTCGGCGGGAGCTTCGGCATCAAGATCCACGTCTATCAGGACGACATGGCCGCCTGCGCCCTCGCCTTGACGCTCGGCCGCCCCGTGAAGTTCGTCGCGAGCCGGCGCGAGTCGTTCCTGTCCGACATCCACGCGCGCGAGCAGACGATCCGTATCGAGGTCGCGGCCGACGGCCATGGCGTCCTGACCGCGATGCGCGCGAGTATCACCGCCGCGGTCGGCCCGTACTCGGCGTATCCGCGCTCGAGCGTCGTCGAGGGCGGCCAGGTGCTGCGGCTGCTCCCGGGGCCGTACCGCGTGCGGAACTACGACGCGGCCCTGCGCGTGGTGGCGCAGAACAAGGTCGTCACCTCGCAATACCGCGCGGTGGGACATCCGATCGCCACCGCGGTGACCGAGAGCATGGTCGATCTCGTCGCGCGCGACCTCGGGCTCGATCCCGCGGAGGCGCGGCGCCGAAATCTGGTGAACCCCGAGGATCTCCCCTACACCTCGGCGGCCGGCAACGTCTTCGACAGCGGTAGCTATCAAGCGGCGCTGGCGCGGCTCCTGGAGGCCGCCGACTACGTTCGGCTGCGGCGGGAACAGAAGGCCGCCCGCGCCGGAGGGCGCCACGTGGGAATCGGGCTCGCCTGCTTCGTCGAGCTCACCGGCCCGGGCGCCCAGTTCTACGGCGTCGGGGGCGTGCCGATCTCGGGCCAGGAGGGAACGACCGTGCGGCTCGAGCCCGGCGGCGCCGTCACGGCCCTCGTCGGCGTCACCAACCAGGGCCAGGGCACCCACACCGCGCTCGCGCAGATCATCGCCGACGAGCTCGACGTTCCACTCGACGACGTGGCAGTGTTTTCGGGGGACACTGCCGTCGTGCCGTACGGCGGAGGCACCTGGGCGAGCCGCGGCATGCCGATCGGCGGAAGCGCGACGTTGCTCGCCGCGCGGGCGCTGGGCGAGCGCATCCGAACCGTCGCGGCGGCGCTGCTCGAGGCGCATGCCGCCGACATCGAGCTCGGCGGGGGTCGCGCCGGCGTTCGTGGTAGCCCCGAGCGCGGGCTGAGCTACGCCGAGCTCGCGCGCGCCGCGCACTTCCGGTCGAACGAGCTCCGCGGGGTCGAGCCGAGCCTCGAGGCGACCGTGCACTATACGAACCCCGGAGCGTGGACGTTCACCAACGGCGCCCACCTCGCCGTCGCCGAGATCGACGTCGAGACGGGTCAGGTGCGCGTGCTGCGCTATGTGGCGGTGGACGACTGCGGGCGCATCGTCAATCCCGCGCTCGTCGAGGGCCAGATCGCCGGCGGGATCGCGCAGGGCCTCGGCGGCGTGCTCAAGGAGCACTGCGTCTACGACGACGCCGGGCAGCTGCTCTCGGCGACGTTGATGGACTACGCCGTGCCGACCTTCGCCGACGTCCCGCCGATCGAGACCCACCACATCGAGACGCCGGCGCCGGGAATCGCCGGCGGGTTCAAGGGCGCCGGCGAAGCGGGCGCGACCGGCGCGCCCGCCGCGATCCTCAATGCCGTCAACGATGCGCTGGCACCGCTCGGCGTGATGCTCACGGAGCAGCCGATCACGCCCGAGCGTGTCGTGCGGGCGATTCGCGGACTGAAATAGCCGCGGCTGGCGTGATGCGGTACGCTGCGCTCATGAGATCACTCTTGCCGGTCGCAGTTCTCGCCCTCGCCCTGGTCGCGTCGTCGACCGTTTCTCCATGGGCGGCCGCTCCGCCGGACTTCGAGAGCGTGCAGGTGCAGCCGTACACGCCTCCCAAGGCGGCGCCGGCGTTCTCGCTTCCGGATCTGGCTGGAAAGACGGTCAGCCTCGCGGACTATCGAGGCAAGGTCGTGATGCTCTTCTTCTGGGCGACGTGGTGACCCACGTGCCGGGAGGAGTTGCCTCCCGTCCAGAAGATCTACCAGGACTACAAAGGTAAGGGTCTCGAAGTTCTCCTCATCGACTTCAAGGAAGCTCCCGACAAGGTTCGGCAGACCGTCAAGGAGCGCGGCTACGTCGCCCCGGTCCTGATCGACGAGAGCGGCGACGTGACCGGGAAGATCTACGGGGTGTGGGGGCCGCCGACCGTATACATCGTGGACCGCCAGGGCCGCCTGGTCGGGCGGGCCACCGGGCCCAAACCGTGGGATAGTCCGAAAGGACGCCAGTTTATCGAAGCCGTCCTGGCCGCCCCAGCGACACCCTGACCGCCCGGTCGGGCGCTCGATTGCTAATTTCAGAACGCCGATGCTAGGCTGCTATCCTACGAGTGTTGCAATCCCCACGGGCTAGCAGGCTGCCGTCGGCCTTGCGGCCAATGACATGTGGCCGACGGACCGCGCCCCGGAGCAGACGAGGATGGTCATGGACCCTACATCCGCTGCTGAAGCGCGAGAGCGAGTCGCGAAGTGGATCGAGGAGGCGCGCCAGATTTTCAGCCTCTTGCCCGAGCTGATCGCGGGCGACCACCACGCGGGCGCCTCAGCACAGAAGGAAGTCGACAAGCTTCACAAGGACATCGAGGAGCTGAAGCGGGAGAACCACCTGCTCCGGCTCGAGAAGGACGAGATCGCTCAGGCGATGGGACAGATCGCGGCGAAGCTCGGCATCACGCCGCGGCGGAGCCCGTTCGATCGCTCCGGCCCTGGGGACCAGCCGCGCCAGGCCGACCAGGCCAAGCCTGTGGAGTCAGCGAAGCTCGCGGAGCCGCCGAAGGCGGCCGAACCCTCGAAGTCCTGAGCTCAGGCGGTCCGCGCCGAGCGGAAGGTTCCGGCCGACTGCTTGGTCGCGGCTGACTGCTTGAGGCTCAAGGTCAGCTCGTACTTCTTCTCAGTGCTCGGATCCGGGTTGAACACCGCCACCCACAACGTCGCGTAGTCCCGTCCCAGCCCGGGCACCGAGGTTCCTTCCGGGAAGAGCCGCAGCATCTCCGATTTCAGATCGGCCCGGCCGACCGGCGGCATGGTCAAAAGCCACGCGTGATCGGAGTCGCTGCGCCCGTCCACCAGCTTCACGTCGATCGACCGCGGCTCGCGCAGATCGGCGGCGATCGCGAAGAACCGTGCCGTGATCGGCGCCACCACGACGGGGAAGCGATGGTCGGCGAAGCGCTGCCGCTCCTGCGTCAGCCGTTGAGAATTGTGCTCGGGATCGCCGATCCGGTTGCTCGGATGGGTGAAGATCCGCGTCTCGGTCGTCGACTCGAGAATGCGTGCATGGGTCCAGAGCCCGGGCTCGGGGACGGCCGCGAGCATCACGCTCTTGACGAACTCGGGATAGATCTCCGCCAGGCGCCCCTCGCTCACGAGCACGTTGTAGAGGTGCGCGCCGACAGATCTCTGCGCGCCGGCCGCGCCGGGCTGGAACGTCTTGAGGCTGTTCAGCGCCTTGTTCACGAAGCCGGCGAACCGGTGCTCGATGTGATCGAGGAGGATCGAGTACCCGTACGCGAGCAGGCCTTCCTCGTAGTCCGTGCTCTTCTGGATCGGGACGCTGAGGACGTAGTTGAACTTGCCGAGCTCTTCCTTGACGGCGGCGTCGAAGGCGAGCGTGCCCTTCCACTTCGTCCAGCGCGCCCACGCCGACACCCACCACTGCGCCGCCTCGTCGTGCGGCGCCTGCTCGGCCGGTTGCGCCGGCTGGGCCGGGCTCGACTCGCGCGCCTGGACGGCCTCGATGGGTTCGTCACGCGTCTCCGTAATGATGATGTTCCGCACGGGAGCTGCCGCGGGAACTGGAGCCGGTGTGGACGTGAGTACCCCCGGCCGAGCTGGCGCCGCCGGCGCGGGGGCCGCGGGGCGAGGCGCCGGCTCCTTTGGGGCCGGTGGGGTTGCACGCTCCACAACCGGTGCCGGAGCGGGGGCCTTGGCTGCGCCAATCGTGAGCTTGCCGCGGGCCGCCGCGACCGCAAGAGTCCGCCCGAAGGCCGTGGTTACCGCCTCGTCGAGAACGGCAAACTTGTCGTCATCCAGAGCGTCACGTCCTTCGATGATCGACAACAAGGCGGCGAACGCCGGGATGTTGTCCAGAAACGCGGGGGCTTGCTCGGAGTCGAACGCCTTGGGGTCCTGGGCGGCCAGGCGGATCTCCTTGGCCTTCACCACGCACTGGACCATCGCCGCGAAATTCGGACCATCGGAATGGGTGATCGTCAGGACCCGGTCCAGTAACGCCATGACCCGCGTGCGCGCCTCCGATAGGGCCGCCCGCTTTTCCTCGGCCGCCAGCGCTTGCACAACGGCGTCGAGCAACGGCTCGAGCGTCCTCAGGCTGTCGATTTCCGAGGTGGCCGGGAGGTTGATCGAGAGCGAGCGCGCGGCCTCCATGACACGCTGACGAACTTCGAGGAAATCCGTGCGGACTTTGGTGATTTCGTCGGCGAGCGCCTCGCTCGGGACGGTCCCCCCCTGCAGCTGCTGAGTGGCCTGGGCAAGCGTGCCAGCGAGAGTCGAGAGGTGTTCACTCAGTGCCGCGACGCGTTTCGCCAAGTCATCAGCGTTTGGAGCCATGGGGTTGAATCGATTCTAACGCGGGGCTCCAGCAGGTGCCAAACAGTCCGAACACCTCCTGAAAAAGGGCTGGGCGCCGCCGGTTTTCGATTGCCTACGCGGTGATAGACTCCTGGCGTGGCCCACCCTTTGGAGGGCATCGTCGTCGCGGACCTGACCCAGAACGTGGCGGGGCCGTTCTGCACGCAAACCCTTGGTGATATGGGAGCCGAGGTCGTCAAGATCGAGCGGCCCGGGCGCGGGGACGACGCCAGGGCCTGGGCCCCCCCGTACTGGGGCCGTGAGAGCGCCACCTTCATCTCGTTGAATCGCAACAAGAAAAGCCTGGCCCTCGATCTGAAGTCGCCCGGCGGGCTCGAGGTCCTGCATCGTCTGGTCGGCCGAGCCGACGTGTTCGTCCAGAGCCTCCGACCGGGCGCCATCGACGAGCTCGGGCTCGACTTCGCCGGCGCCTCGCGCATCAACCCGAGAGTCGTGTACTGCTCGATCACCGCGTTCGGCGTCCGCGGACCGCTCAGCCACTTGCCCGGCTACGATCCGCTGATGCAGGCCTATAGCGGCTTGATGTCGGTCAACGGCCATCCCGATCAGGAGCCGGCGCGCGTGGGAACGTCGATCGTCGACATGGGTACCGGCATGTGGGCGGCGCTCGGAATCGTCGCCGCACTTCGCCAGCGCGATGCGACCGGGCGCGCGATCGAGGTGACGACCGCGCTCTTCGAGACGGCGCTGATGTGGATGTCCTACCACGCCATGGGCTACATGGCCTCGGGCGCCGTGCCGCAGGCGCAGGGCTCCGGCACCGCGATGATCGCGCCCTATCAGGCCTTCCCGACGGCCGACGGTTTCGCGATGATCGGCGCGGGCTCCGACGCGCTGTTCGCCAAGCTCACGGCGGCGCTCGGCTGCCCCGAGCTCGCCCAGGACGCGCGGTTCAAGGACAACCCTTCCCGGGTGACCAATCGCGGCGCGCTCGTCGCGGCGCTCTCGGCCCGCACGCGGCAGCGCAAAGCGGCCGAGCTCGTCGAGGCGCTTCGCGTCGCCGGCGTGCCGGCCTCTCCGATCCTGAACGTCGACCAGATGCTCGAGGAGCCGCAGACGCGCGAGAGCGGCGTCGTCGTCCACGCCGCCCACCCGCGCCTGCCCGACTACCGGAGCATCGGCCTGCCGCTGACGTGGGACGGCGTGCGGCCGGCGGTGCGCCACGTGCCTCCGCTCCTCGGCGAGCACAGCAGCGACGTCCTCACCTGGCTCGGCTACACGCTCGACGACGTGCGCAGCCTCAAGAGCAAAGGCGTCATCCAGTGAGCGCCGCGAGCTACCGCCATCTGCTCGTCACGCGCTCGGATGACGCTCGAGTCGTCACGGTGACCCTGAATCGCCCGGAGCAGATGAACGCGATGAACACCGCGATGGGCGAGGACCTGCTCGCGTGCTTCGACGGATTCCAGCGCGACCCGGACGTGCGCGCGATCGTCTTCACCGGCGCCGGCGACCGGGCCTTCTGCGCCGGCGGCGATCTCAAGGAGCGCAACGCCATGACCGACGAGGCGTGGCGCGCGCAGCACGTGATCTTCGAGCAGGCGGCGTTTCGCCTGCTCCGGTGTCCGGTGCCGGTGATCGCCGCGGTGGAGGGCTTCGCGCTCGCGGGCGGCTGCGAGCTGGCGATCCTGTCGGATTTCATCGTCGCCGGCGAGACCGCCGTCTTCGGCGTGCCGGAGACGACGCTCGGCATCTTCCCGGGCATCGGCGGCACGCAACTCCTGCCGCGGATCGTGGGCGCGCCGCTGGCAAAGGAGCTGATCTTCACGGGGCGGCGCATGAAAGACCGCCACCCAGATCGCCGCGACGATCGCGAAGAACGGTCCGATCGCGGTGCGCCAGGCGAAGAAGGCCATCGCCTACGGCGCCGAGACCGACCTCGACACCGCGATGATCCTCGCGATCGAGGCCTACAATGCCACAGTCGTGACCGAGGACCGCCTCGAGGGTGTCCGCGCCTTTAACGAGAAGCGCAAACCAGAGTTCAAGGGGAAGTGACGATGGCGTCGATCGAGCTCTCCCTCACCGAAGACCAGCGCGCGCTCCGCGCGGGCGTCATGGAGATCTGCAAGCGGTATCCCGGCGAGTACTGGCGCGATCTCGACAGCCGCCGCGAGTACCCGGACAAGTTCGTCACCGAGCTCACCGAGGCGGGCTACCTCGCGGCGCTGATCCCTCAAGAATTCGGCGGGGCCGGGCTCGGGATCCGCGAGGGCGGGCTGATCCTCGAGACGATCAACTACTCCGGCGGCAACGCGGGAGCCTGTCACGCCCAGATGTACATCATGGGCACCGTGCTGCGGCACGGCTCCGAGGCGCAGAAGCGCGAGTATCTGCCCAAGATCGCGACCGGCACGCTGCGCCTGCAGGCCTTCGGCGTGACGGAGCCGAACTCGGGCTCGGACACCACCAAGCTCCAGACCACTGCGATTCGCAAGGGCGACCGCTACGTCGTCAACGGCCAGAAGATGTTCATCTCGCGCGTGCTCCAGTCGGACCTGATGCTGCTGCTTGCGCGCACGACGCCGGTCGACCACGTGAAACGGAAGACCGATGGGCTGTCGGTGTTCCTGATCGACATCCGCAACCTCAAGGGCTTCGAGGTTCGCCCGCTCCGGATGATGATGAACCACTCGACCAACGCGCTGTTCTTCGACAACGTCGAGATCCCGGCCACCAGCCTGATCGGCCAGGAAGGCAAGGGCTTCTCCTACATCCTGGACGGGATGAACGCCGAGCGAATCCTGGTCGCCTCGGACTCGCTCGGCGATGCGCGCTGGTTCATCGAGAAAGCGGTCGCGTACTCGAACCAGCGCGTCATCTTCGGCAAGCCGATCGGCGCCAACCAGGGCGTGCAGTTCCCGATCGCCAAGGCCCACGTCTCGACCGACGCCGCGCAGCTCATGCGCGACAAGGCGGCGGCGCTGTTCGACGGCGGCCAGCCGTGCGGCGGCGAGGCCAACATGGCGAAGTATCTCGGGGCGGAGGCGGCGTGGGAGGCCGGCAACGCGTGCATCGACTGTCACGGCGGCTACGGCTACGCCGAGGAGTACGACGTCGAGCGGAAGTTCCGGGAGTGCCGGCTCTACAAGACGGCGCCGGTCAACAACAACCTCGTGCTCGCGTACGTCGGGGAGCACGTGCTCGGGATGCCGCGGAGCTACTAAATTAATCGGGGGGAGCGACGCCGCTCCCCCCGATGGCCCCCCACCGGCTGCCCGTTCCGTTCAGTGAGGGCTTCGATTGCGCCGGCAAAGCCGGCGCTCGAATGGGTTCGCGCCCGCCATGCTACAGTTTCCACAACCCGGAGGCCTGGAGGACGCTATGAAGCTGCCGGCGCGTGTGACGATCTGTGAAGTGGGGACCCGCGACGGGTTCCAGATCGAGCCCGATTTCATCCCGACCGAGCAGAAGATCGAGGTCGTGAATCTCCTGTCGGCCGCGGGCGTCCCTCGGATCGAGGTCACGTCCTTCGTGCATCCGAAAGTGGTCCCGCAGCTGCGCGACGCCGAGCAGGTGATGGCGGGCATCACCCGCCGGCCGGGCACGCGCTATGCGGCGCTCGTGCCCAACGACAAGGGCGCGGTGCGCGCGGTCGACGCCGGCGTCGACGCGATTCATACCGTGGTCTCGGCCAGCGAGAGCCACAACCTGGCCAACGTCAACATGACGATCGCGGAATCCATGGCAAAGCTGCGCGCGGTCATGCAGGTGGCCGAGCGCGCGAAGGTGCCGGTGGCCTGCGGCATCTCGACGTCGTTCGGCTGTCCGTTCGAAGGCGACGTGCCGCTCGCGCAGCTCGAGAGCGTGGTACGCCGTCTGGCCGACATGGGCGCGCGCGCCATCGGCCTCGCCGACACCACCGGGATGGCCAACCCGCGTCAGGTCGCGCGGGTGCTCGAGCACCTCGTGCCGAAGTTCCCGGGGACCGAATGGACGCTCCACACGCACGACACGCGCGCGATGGCGATCCCGAACATCCTGGCGGCCATGGAGTACGGCGTCACGAATCTCGACTGCTCGATCGGCGGGCTGGGCGGCTGCCCGTTCGCGCCGGGCGCCTCGGGCAACGTGTGCAGCGAAGATCTCGTGCACTGCCTCGCCGCGATGGGCGTCGAGACCGGGATCGATCTGGACCAGCTGATCGCGGTGTCGCGGCGAGTCCAGGACATCGTCGGCCGGGCGCTTCCCGGCCAGATCGTCAAGGCGGGAAAGTCGACGCGCCGCTACCCGGTGCCCGACACGGTCGCGGGTCGCGTCCCGGCCACGCGCGCGTGACGAAGCAAGCCCGCCGGATGCTGGCGCTGATGGATCGCGCCACGACGTCCTGGCACATCCCGAACGTCGGGCGGGCCAAGGGCCGCGTGCTGAGGCGGCTTCTCGACCGCCACCGGCCGACGCGCGCGGTCGAGCTCGGCTCCCTGCTCGGCTACTCGGCGATCCTGATCGCCGGCTCCATGCCGCCCCGCGGACGGCTCACGTGCATCGAGGCGAATCCGTTTCTCGCCTACCTCGTGCGAGCGAACGTCGAAGAGGCCGGCCTCGCCCGCCGTGTGAAAGTCGTCGCCGGCGACGCGCTGCGGGTCATCCCGCTCCTGCCCGGCCGCTTCGACTTCGCGTTCATCGACGCCGAGAAAGAAGACTATCTCGACTATCTGCGCCAGCTCGAGCCCAAGCTCGTGCCCGGCGCGGTCATCGTGGCCGACAACACCGGCATCGCGCGCCGCGAGGTGGCGCCGTATCTCGAGTACGTGCGGACCGGCGGCCGCTACGACAGTCGCGACTACGACTTCGACGACGACGCCATGGAGGTCTCGGTCTTCCGCCGCTGATCGGCCGCGAGCGGCCGCGGCGCCGCGCCGATGTAGTCGGCGCGCGGCCGGATGAGCCGATTGTCCGCGTACTGCTCCAGCGCGTGCGCGCACCAGCCCGCGACGCGCCCGACGGCGAAGATCGACGTGCAGAAGTCCGGCGGGATGCCGAGCGCGTCGTAGACCACCGCCGAGAAGAAGTCGACGTTGACCGGCAAGCTCGTCCGGGCCCGCATCGCGTCGTAGACGCGCTCGGCCACCTCGAAGAGCTTCTCCCGGCCGGTCGCCTCCGCCATCGACTTGGCCATGCCGCGCAGCACCCGCGCTCGCGCGTCGTCCACCTTGTACACGCGATGACCGAACCCGGGCACGCGCACCCGGGGGTTGCCGCGCTCCTGCCTGGAGAGCCCCGCCCGGGCGCCGAGGCGCGACTCGATGTAGCGCTCGGCGCGCGACGGCTCGCCGATCTCGAGCAGCATCGCCAGCACGTCCTCGTTGGCGCCGCCGTGCCGCGGACCCTTCAGGGTCGCGACCGCCGCCACGATGGCCGCATGGAGATCGGTGAGGGTCGCGACGCCGACCCGCGCCGCGAACGTCGAGGCGTTGAGCTCGTGGTCGGCGTGCAGGGTGAGCACCAGGTCCAGAACGCGCGCGACCTCGGGCGCCGGCGCCTTGCCGTCGAGGAGCTCCAGGAAGTACGCGGCGTGGGACGTGGCGCCCGGCGCCGACACGGGCGTCCGGCCGGTGCGGATCCGCTGCCAGGCGGCGACCGTCTCCGGCACCAGGGTCATCAGCCGGAACGCTTTGCGCAGATTGGCGTCGGGCTCGTTCGAGCGCACGTCGGGGTCGCGGGTCGCGGCCAGCGAGACGGCGGTGCGCAGCGCGTCGAGCGGATGCGCATCACGCGGCAGGGTCCGGAGCAGATCCGCCACGGGCGCCGGGAGGCCTCTCGCCGCGGTGAGCCGCGCGGCGAAGTCGGCCGACTCGGCGGCGGATGGCAGCTCGCCGCGCCAGAGGAGCGCCGTCACGTCCTCGAACGAGAGCGCGCCGGCCAGATCGGCGATCTCGTAGCCCCGGTAGTAGAGCTTCCCGCGCTCGCCGTCGACCTGGCAGATCCCCGACCGCGCCGCGATGACGTCCTCGAGCCCCGCCTTCCACCCCGTCTCCATCGCCGCCTCCTTTGGCTCCTGCCTCGGATTGATCAATATTGATTATACTTGATTTAGATTGACTCGACCAGCGGACCCTGGACGAGACCGGCCGGTCCTGCTAGCGTCGGAGGCGAAACGCGATGATCAGCGTGAACGGCGAGGAATACCTGACGGTCAAGGAGGCCTCGCGCCTACTCGGCGTGAAGCCGGCGACGCTCTACGCCTACGTGAGCCGCGGCGTGCTGCGCAGCTATCGACAGGGAATCAAGCGCCAGCGGCTCTACCGCCGCGCCGAAGTGGAAGGACTCCTGCGGCTGGCGCCGAGCGCGGCACGCGGCTCCAACGTGATCCCGCTCCGCGCCCGGGCGCGCCAGGCGCCGATCCCGCTCGCCGAGTCGTGGATCCGCGACTGACATGGCCCCGCTGAAGCGCGCGGCTTTCCTCAATCCGGGGCGCGACCTCGCCGCCGGTGTCGACCTCGCGCGACGCGCCGAGGCGCTCGGCTACGACAGCGCGTGGGTGACCCACGGCTCCGGACGTGATTCGTTCCTCGTGCTCGGCGCCTACGGCGCCGCGACGACGCGCCTCGGGCTGGGCAACGGCGTCGTCCCGATCTACCCGCGTCACCCCGTCGCGATGGCTCAGGCGGCGCTCACGCTCTCGGAAATCAGCGGCGGGCGATTCAGGCTGGGGATCGGCGTGAGCCACAAGGTGAGCATGGAGGCTTCGCTCGGACTCACCCTGCGCGAGCCGCTCGCCGTGACGCGAGAGTACGTCGCCGTCCTCCGCGGCGCGCTCGGCGGCACCGCGGCCTTCGAAGGCCGGCACTACAAGGTCAACTGGAGTCTCGCGGTGCCCGAGAGGCCGCCGGCGCCGCCGATCTATCTCGCGGCGCTATCGAAGAAGATGCTCGAGCTCGCCGGCGAGATCGCCGACGGCGTCGTCCTCTGGCTGTGCTCGCCCGATTACGTACGCGACGTCGCGGTGCCGGCGCTCGGCCGCGGTCGAGCGCGCGCGGGCAAGACCCTGGACGGCTTCGAGATCGTCGCCGCCGTGCCGCTCGCGATCTCGGACGACGCGCCGGCGGCCCTCGCCGCCTTCCGCGGCGAGCTCGCGCGCTATCTCACCTTGCCGTTCTACCGCGCCATGCTCGAGGCCAGCGGCCTCGGCAAGGAGCTGGCGGCCTTCGATCGGAATGGTGAGGTGGCCGAGGGGCTGACCCGCGCCGTCGGCGGGGTCGGCAAGCCCGAGGCCGGCGCGGCCTTCGTGCGCGCCTATCGTGAGGCGGGCGTGACCTTGCCCGCGATCCGCCCGATCACTTTCCCCGACGCCCCGTGGTACCGCCGCACCCTCGAGGAAGCGTCGCGCTGGTGACGCTTCGCGCGCCGCGCCCGGCGGGGTCGTCGAAGTAAATAGAAACCCGCAGGGCGCAGTCAGAACGTACAGAAGGTATGGAGGACGCGACATGAAACTCCTGGCCGTTCTGCCGCTGCTGACCGTGCTGGTTGCCGGAATTCCGGTCGGCGCCCATGCCGCCGACGTGACCGTCACCTTCAAGAACAACACCGACTTCCGTCAGGGTAGGAACCTGCCGGGGCATTTGCAGCGGCCGGACTTCACGCGCCGCCCGGTGGCGCCGGTTGTCGTCGTCCCGCAGCCGGTCTACTTCGCAGCGCCGCAGCGGTGCATGGTCCAGGGCTACTGGGCGTACACGTGGGTGCCCCAGAGCTACGCCGAGAACGTGTGGGTCCCGTCCTACTACAACTACGACGCGGTGTGGGTCGAGGGGCATTACGAGTCCCGCTCTTATAGCGGGGGCTACTACCAGCCCTACTGGGTCCCCGAGCGCGCCTGCTGAGCGACGGCCGCCGCCGGCCGGGTCACGCGTAGCACCGTGATACAACTGTAGGCCCATGCGGGCCTACGTCGTCTCCCGTCTCGCCCAGACGGCGCTCGTAGTTTTTCTGTCCCTCACAGCGGTCTTCTTCATGGTGCGGCTCGCGGGCGATCCCGTCCTGCTCTTCATGCCCATGGACATTCAGGCCAAGGACGTGAACGAGTTCCGTCAACGTCTGGGCTTCAACGATCCCCTGCCGTTGCAGTACGCGCGCTTCGTGAGCGGCGCACTGCGCGGCGATTTCGGCGAGTCGCTCCGTTACCGCCGGGACGCGCTGGGCCTCGTGCTCGAGCGGCTGCCGGCGACCTTGCTCCTGGCCGGCACGTCGTTGCTGCTCACCGTCGTCGTCGCGGTGCCGCTCGGCGTGATCTCGGCGGTGCGTCGCGACAGCGTGCTCGATCACGTCGGGACGATCTCGACGGTGCTGGGCCAGGCGACGCCCGGCTTCTGGCTCGGGCTCCTCCTCATCTATCTGTTCTCGGTGCAGCTCCGCTGGCTGCCGACCGGTGGCATGGGAGGCCTCGCGCATCTCGTGATGCCCTCGATCGTGCTGGCCGCGTTCTACTCGGCGCGGATCGCGCGCCTCACGCGCTCGGCGGTGCTCGAGGCGCTCGGCGAAGACTACGTCCTGACCGCGCGCGCCAAGGGGCTCGGCGAGGGCCGCGTGATCGGCAAGCACACCTTGCGCAACTCGGCGATCCCGATCGTCACGCTCGCGGGGCTCGAGGCCGGCCAGGTGCTCGGCGGCGCGGTCATCACCGAGACGATCTTCGCGTGGCCCGGGCTCGGCCGGCTCACCGTCCAGGCGCTCCTGAACCGCGATTTCCCCGTCGTCCTGGCCGCCGTCTTTTTCATCTCGCTGATGTACACCCTGGTCAACCTCGCCGTCGACTTGCTCTACGGCTGGCTCGACCCGCGTGTGCGTCTGCAATGAGTGATCGCGCGATGAACGAACCCCGCCCGTGAAGAAGTGGCTCGGGCTCGGCCTGACCCTGGCCGCGGTCCTCTCGGCCCTCCTGGCACCGTGGCTGGCGCCGCACGATCCGCTGCGGACCGAATTCTCCGAGAGCCTCAAGCCGCCGGGAGCGGCTGGTCATCCGCTGGGCACCGATCAGCTCGGCCGCGATCTCCTCGCCCGCCTGCTGTTCGGCGCGCGGCTGGCATTGTTCATCGGCGGCTGCACGGTCGTCGTCACCGCCGTCGTCGGCGGGCTGCTCGGTCTCGTCGCCGGATTCGTCGAGCGCTGGCCTTCGACCGTGCTGATGCGCATCGTCGACGTGCAGCTTTCGTTTCCGTTCATCCTGCTCGCGATGACGATCAACGCCATCGTCGGGCTCGGCCTGCAAAACATCATCCTCAGCCTTTCGGCCGCCGGATGGGTCGTGTATGCTCGCGTGGTGCGCGGCGAGGTGCTTTCCGTGAAGCAGCGCGACTACGTTCAGGCGGCGGCGGCGCTCGGGATGGGACGCGTCCGGCTCATGTTCCGTCACGTGCTGCCCAACGTCGCGCCGTCGATCATCGTGGTCGCGAGCCTCCAGTTCTCGTCGTTCATCGTCGCCGAGGCGGCGATCAGCTTTCTCGGCTTCGGCGTCCAGCC
>WNFK01238580.1_pt5 | contig 15981 bp, 14 predicted proteins | sample 5400281 | NCBI WGS metagenome assembly WNFK01 (sample SAMN13153350, study PRJNA577476) | soil metagenome | isolation source: 20 cm soil on Douglas fir-dominated hillslope | place: USA:California | collected 2013-09-17 | reverse complement strand
CGCGTCCAGTGCGTCCCTCCGGTGGCCTCGGTGAGCCCGTACACCACGAGGGCGTCCATGCCGAGACCCGCCTCGCGGTCGAGGATCCGGCGCATGATCTCCACCGGCACCGGCGCGGCGCCGATGGAGCCCGTCCGGAGCGAGGAGAGGTCGACCTTTCCGAAGGCGGGATGGCCCAGCATGGTGATGAACATGGTGGGCACGCCCGAGAAGATGGTCACGTGCTCGGCTTCGACGAGCCGCATGGCTTCACCCGCGTCGAACACCTCCATCACCACCTGGGTGGATCCCGCGAGGCAGTTGGCGGCCACCCCGCCCATGGAGCCGAAGATGTGGAAGTACGGCACCGGCACGAGGTAGCGGTCGGCATGCGTCCAGCGGTGGAGGTCCACGTACACGCGGCACTTGTAGTACATGTTCCCGTGCGAGAGGAGGCAGCCCTTGGGCTCGCCGGTGGTGCCCGACGTGTAGAGCATCTCGACGGGATCGCCGGGTCGCACCACGATGCCGCCGAGCGCGGGCGCGCCCGGCCGGCCGCCCGCACGCTCCACCGCCTCGAAGGACCGGGCGCCGGCGGGCACCGCGTTCCCCAGCACCACCACGTACCGGAGCGCGGGGAACCGCGCGCTGCGGAGCGGGCCCGCCTCCCGTGCTTCCGGGAGTAGCTCCTCGAGGATGGCGAGGTAGTCCACCTTGGCGGCGGCGAAGCGGTCGACCATGATGAGGGCCTTGGCGTCCGACTGCCGCAGCACGTGCTCGACTTCATAGGCCTTGTAGCGGCTGTTGCACGTCACCGTGACCGCGCCGATCTTGGCGATGCCGAGATTGGCCACGTTCCACTCGGTACGGTTCGGCATCCACAGCACGACGTGATCGCCCGGCCGGACGCCCAGGTCCAGGAGCCCCCGGGCAAAGGCATCGGCCCGGCGCTTGAGCTCGCGATACGTCACCCGCTCGTCGCGGAAGACCACGGCCTCACGGTCGGGGAAGCGCGCCGCCGCCCGGTCCAGCAGCGCCCCGAGCGCGAGCGCGGGGCCCGGATCGCTCACCGCGCGTCGGCCTGGGCGATGAGCCCCATCACGTGCTGGCGCTTGTCGAGGGCGCCCGTCAGCTCCTCCTGCGACACCCCCTCGGCGAGGCCGCGGTCGATGGCCCGGCACAGGATCTTTCCCGCCGCCTCCGCAGCGGCATGGTCACCGGCGCGCAGCCGCTCCGCGATGGCGTCCGACGCCCGCGCCGCCATGGCTTCCAGGCCCTGGGCCAGGGAGTGGCGCGTCTCGGTCGCCCGATCGGCATCGCCCTCGGCGAGCCGGAGCGCGTGATAGAGGGGCTCGAGCGCCGCCCCTTCGTCGTCGCCCTCCAGGCGCTCGACGCCGAGCTTGATGTAGCTCCACCAGAGCCGGCGTCGCAGCTCGGGTATCCGGGGCGAGGCGGAGGCGGATTCGGGGAGATCGCGGACCACCGCCTCCGCGCTCTGGAGGGTGCGAATCGCGGCGTCGAGATCGTCGGACTCCAGTGCCTGGCCCGTGAGCCGGGTCACTTCACCGGTCACCGCCTTCCAGTACGGCTCCTCCAGGGCGTCCAGACGGTCGCTGAGCTCGTCCCAGCCGGTCACCTCCTGCAGCCACCGATGCGCGGCGGCCCGGTCGCCGCGCTCGAGGAGCGCGTTGAGCTTCCTGCCACAGGTATTGGCCAGCGCGTCGCGCGCGCGCTCGACGGCGAGATGCGCCCGGAGCGCCCTGCCCCAGGGGGGAAGCTCGTCCCCGCCCCTCGCCTCGGAACCGACCGCGCCCGACGCGTCAACTGCCTCGCCAGGCTCCCCCAGCGCGACTCCGCGCAGCAGTCCCACCGAGAGCCGGAGCCCGGCGACCGTCGGGCCGGAGGAGTCGGCCGCGGCCTCGCCCGAGGCGAGGAGCTGACTGCCCAGCGAATCCGCGAGGGCCATCACGGCCGGATCGGGACCGCTCGCGTCGTCCCTCGGCACGGCGCGGACGCCCTGCTCGAAGGCGGCGCGAAGGCCTGCCTCCTCCCCCTCTTCACGGTGCGCGAGCCCGACCAGACACCAGAGCAGCGCACGGTCATAGGACGCGGTCGTGCGTCCCCGGCTCCGGCCGCGCGGCCTGAGCAGAGGCTCGGCCAGCGCGCGCAGCTCGCCGGGGCGCCCCGCCTTGAGCAGCCGCGCGCACTCGGCGACCAGCGCGGGGGTGAGGCTGGCGGGAGCGGGAACCTCCACCGCCACGGCCACGGGCTCGTCCATCATCGAATTCGTTGGGCGATCCGTTGGGCGATCCGTTAGCGGGGCATCCGGCGGCGTCGCCACCGTCACTGCGGCCCCCTCCGGGATCGGCGCGCCGGCCGCCGTCATCACGGTCTCCTCGTCGACCGGCGCGGCCATCGCGACGGGCTGGGGCGCGACAGGGTCGGGCGGGGCGGGCAAGGGCTCGAGGCTGGGTTCGATCGACTCGGGGAGCGGCGCCTCGTGGGGGATCGAGGCGGCGTCGCAAACGGGCTCACGCCGGTCCGGGTCCCGCGCGCGCGGTGCTCCAGGACGCGCTCCTCCGCGCTGAAGCTGCGCCGGGCGGACGGGAGATGGGGAGAGCGGCGCGCGTGTACTGGCCGCGGACGGCCCTCCAGCGCCAGCGCCAGGCCCACAAAGAGCAGGAGGCCGGCGATCAGCGCCAGCAACAGGATCAGGATCTCGTCGAGGCTCACGTCGAGCGCTCCTTCGTGAATGCGCCGCGGTCACGTTAGCACGCGCTCCCCGCACCTGTCACAGGATTAGCGCGTTGGTCTCCGCCCGCCCTCGCGGTATCATCGAAGGCGAGCACTCCCCATCCCCTTTTCCCCTGGAGGTCCGGATGCGCCGCGTTGCCGTGATCGGAGTCGGCGTGACCAGGTTCGGCAAGCACGATCGCTCGAGCGCGGAGCTCTTCGCGGAAGCCGCCCGCGACGCCATCATCGACGCGGAGATCGAGCCTCGCGCCATCCAGGCGCTCTACTACGGCAATGTCACCGGGGGGGAGAGCGAGCGCCAGCTGCACATGGGCCCGCTGGCCGCCACCATCCTGGGCCTCCCCACCGTCCCCTCCACCCGCTTCGAGAATGCGTGCGCGACGAGCCACGCGGCATTCCGGCACGCGGTGATGGAGATCGGCGCGGGCGTGTCCGACGTGGTGCTGGTGGGCGGGGCGGAGCGCATCCTGCACGTGCCCACCGACCACGCCACCGAGTTCTTCGCCTACTGCTCGGACGCCGCCTACGAGCAGCCCACCGGTCTCACCTTCCCCGGTGTCTTCGCGCTCATCGCGCGCGCCCACATGGAGAAGTACGGGACCACCGAGGAGCAGATGGCGCACGTGGCGGTGAAGAATCACCGGCACGGGCTGCACAATCCCAAGGCCCAGTTCCAGAAAGAGATCAGCCTCGAGGCCGTGCTCAAGAGCGCGTACGTCGCCGACCCGCTCAAGCTCCTCGACTGCTGTCCCTTCACCGACGGCGGGGCGGCGGTGATCCTGGCCTCCGAGGAAGTGGCCCGGCGGCACCGCCGGCCCATCTGGGTGCTCGGGACCCACGCCGCCACCGACACCATGTTCATGCACGAGAAGCGCGACCTCGCCCGCGTGCCCGCCACCGAGCGCGCGGCGGCGGGCGCCTACCGGCAGGCGGGCCGGGGCCCCGGCGACGTGGACGTGGTCGAGCTCCACGACTGCTTCACCATCGCCGAGATCGTGGCCACCGAGGGCCTCGGCTTCTTCGAGCCGGGCACGGGCGGCATGGCCGCCGAGAAGGGCTGGACCAGCGTGGGCGGCAAGATCCCGGTCAATCCGTCGGGCGGGCTCAAGGCCAAGGGCCATCCCATCGGGGCCACCGGCGCCGCCCAGATCGCCGAGATCGTCACCCAGCTGCGCGGGGAAGCGGGGCCGCGGCAGGTCGAGGGCGCCCGGACCGGGCTCACTCACACCCTTGGCGGCAACACCGCCACCGTGCTCGTGAGCTTGTTCGGCTGTGACTGACGACGTGGTGACGCTGCAGCGCTTCTTCGCGGAGGTTCGCGCGGGGCGGCTGACCGGCATCCGTTGCCGGGAATGCGGCGAGCTCACCATCCCGCCCAAGGAGCTCTGCGCGGCGTGCGGCAAGCGCGCGTGGGATACCGTCCCGCTCAAGGGCGACGGCACCATCTCCTCCTACACCGTGATCCGCGTCGCCCCGCGCGGGCATACCGGGGAGACGCCCTACGCGGTGGCGGTGGTGCAGCTCTCCGAGGGCGTCTCGCTGCTGGGCCGGGTCGTGGAGGTGCCCCTGGAGTCCCTCCGGGTGGGGCTCGCCGTGCGCTTCCGCCCCCTCGTCGTGGGAGAACAGACCATGGTCGGCTTCGGTCCCGCCTGAGCGCCGCGATGCCCTTGCTCGAGGGGAAGGTCGCGGTGGTGACGGGCGCGGGCAGCGGCATCGGCCGCTCCGTCGCGCTCGGGCTGGCCAGGGCGGGCGCGCGGGTGGTGGTGAACGACTACGGGGTGAGCGTCGACGGCCGCGAGCCCTCCAGCGCCCCCGCCGAGGCGGTGGTCCGCGAGATCGTGGCCGCGGGCGGGCAAGCGGTGGCCAGCGCCGACAGCGTGGCCACCATGGCGGGCGGCCGCGCCATCGTGGACCGGGCGCTGTCCACCTACGGCGATCTCAATATCGCGGTCTGCTGCGCGGGCATTCTCAAGGAGCGCATGATCTTCAACATGAGCGAGGAGGAGTGGGACTCGGTGGTGGCGGTCCACCTCAAGGGCCACTTCACCGTGATGCAGCCCGCCACGCGCCACATGCGGGAAAAGCGCCAGGGCCGCATCATCACCTTCACCTCCGCGGCCGGCCTCGAGGGCAGCCCGGGGCAGCCCAACTACTCGGCGGCCAAGGAGGGCATCGTGGGGCTCACGCGCTCCACCGCGCTCGCCATGGCGAAGTACGGCGTGACGGTGAACTCGATCTCGCCCACCGCGGACACCCGCATGACCCAGCGGCTGCCCGACGAGCGCCGGGGCGCCGCGACGGCCACGCCGCCCGAGGCCATCGCGCCGGTGGTGGTGTTCCTCGCCAGCGACCGCGCCGCGCATATCACCGGGCAGGTGATCGGGGTGCGCGGCAACGAGGTCACGCTGTTCTCGCATCCGGCGGCGCTGCGCACCGCGACGCGGGCGGAGGGGTGGACGGCGGAGGCGCTCGGCGAGGTCTACGACCGCGCCCTGGGCCAGGATCGCCTGCGGCGGCTGGACGCGATGAAGATCGCCTGGCCGCCCCCTACCAGTTGAGGATGCCGAAGCGGACGTAGCCGACCAGCTGCCAGCCGATCCCCGCCAGGAAGGTCACGAATCCGAGCGTGCAGAGCCCCCGCCAGAGACCCGAGCGCGGGCTCTGCTGGGACGCGTCCTGGGCCAAGGACCACCAGGCGGCGGCCAGGAGCAGGAGGCCCGCGCCCAGCAGGGTCACGATCCACCCCGCCATGACGGCCTCGGTGAAGAGCTTGTCCAAGAATATCGTCGGGCTATAGCGCTCGAACACGGCGGTCTCCTCTCTCTCAGCGCCGCGACGCGGTCGCGAGCACGGCATTGCCAGCAGTAGTCGTGATCAGGGACGCGGCGGGATCGCGCAGGACGCCCGCGGGGTCACTCCCCGCGGACACCGCGGCGATGGCCTGCGCGACCATGCGGCGGGTCATGATGACGCCGCGATCCGTCGTGGCCAGATGTTCCAGCGCGTGAATGGCGATGGGCCGCTGGCTCACGATCGCTTCCTTGTCCCCCGGCATCCGGTGGTGCTCCTCCTCGGTGAGCTCGGCCCAGAGCTTTCCGCCGTGCCGCGCGCGCGGCGGGAACACGGGATGACCGTCGCGCAGGGGCACGCGAAGCAGCGAGTACATCCGCGTATGGGTGTCGTCGATGGGCAGGATCCACCCGATATGCCTCGCCCGCTCGAAGCCCTCCCCGGGGCTTCCCGCCGCCACGCTGGGCACGATGCGGATATTGGGCAGGAGGATCTCGGTCACGCGGCGGAAGACCCGGCCGTCCGGGAGCTCGCGGTCTTGCGTGGAGCGCATCCCGTGCGCGCGCTCCTCCCAGCTCACTTGCGGCCGGAGATTCAGCGCGTCGGAGAACTGCCCTCCGCTGAACACCGAGTGGAGCACCGCCACGTGGAAGGGGTCCATCACGTTCTCGTAGATCTGCAGCCAGTTGCAGTCGAGGATCTCGCCGCCGCCCAGGCCATAGCTGGTGCCGTCGGCGACGACGACGCCCTCGCCTTCTTCCACCAGATCGTACCGGGGCAGGAGCGGTATCCGGTCGAGTGGTCCCATGTAGGCGAAGACCAGGCCGGCGTACTCGCGACATGGGTACCCGGGCTGACGCACGCGGTCCTTGTACGTGCTGTCCGCGGGCTCGCCGGGCTGCTCCAGGCAGCGGCCTTCGGGATCGAAGAGCCAGCCGTGATAGCAGCAGCGGATCCCGTCCGCCTCCACGCGACCGTACTCCAGCGAGGTGCCGCGGTGGCAGCAATGGGCATCGAGAAGGCCGGGACGGCCGCGGCCATCCCGGAAGAGCACGAGGTCCTCGCCCAGGACCCGCACGGGACGCGGGGGATCACCCGGCGCCGGCGCCAGCCCCACCGGCTGCCAGTAGCGGCGGAGGAGCTCCCCGGCCGGCGTGCCGGGACCCACATGGGTGACCTCGGCGTTTTCAATGGGACGAGGACGCCCGTAGCCGGATTGCATCGCGAAGGATCATAGCCGAGGGCGGCCTCGCGGCCAAGGTCCCCCTTGACTTCCGTGGGCTTTGCCGCCAAAGTGTCGGCAATTTCGCGGCCATCCGCCTCGTTTTGCGTCAGTGATGACGTCCAGGAGGGCCCCAGATGATGCCCCCGATCATGAACGAAGAGTCGAAGAAGACCCAGAGTGACGAAGGCGTCACGCGACGCAGGCTGCTCGGGCTCGGGGGCGCGGCCCTGGCCGGTGCCGCCATGGCCCCCCACCTGGTCTCCGGACCCGCCCTCGCCCAGACCCCAAAGCGCGGCGGCACCATCAATATCCGCGGCTGGGACCCGCCCCACTGGGATCCGCACCAGACCCTCTCGTACAAGACCCACATCGCCTACTCCTTCACGCACAGCCGGCTTCTCAAGTTCCGCGCCGGCCCCGGCGTATCGCCGGGGACCTTCCCCATCGAGGGCGATCTGGCCGAATCTTGGAGCCAGCCCAACGAGATGACGTATCTCTTCAAGCTCCGCAAGGGCGTGCGGTGGCACAACAAGCCCCCGGTGAACGGGCGCGAGCTCACCGCGGAGGACGTCGTCTACTCGATCGACCGCTTCCGGACGGTCAAGGGCAATGCCAACGCCTACATGCTCTCGTCGGTGGACAAGGTGGAGGCGCCGGACAAGTACACGGTCAAGATCACGCTGAAGGAGCCCTATGTCTGGCTCCTCGACATGCTCGCCAACTCGCACGCGGTGCCGATCATCGCCCGCGAGTGCGTGGACAAGTTCGGCGACCTGAAGCGCCACGAGGCGACGGTGGGCACCGGCCCCTGGATGCTCGACTCCTACCGGCCCAATGTCGGCTTCACCTTCGTGCGCAACCCCGGCTACTTCATCGCCGGCCTCCCTCACATCGACCGCGTCGAGATCTTCGTGGACGAGGACAATGCCTCCCGCATGGCCGCGTTCCTGTCGGGCAAGTACGACCTCGGCTGGGAGTTCATGGGGATCATCAACCGCGTGGACTGGGTGCAGATCAAGGACGTCCTCAAGCAGAAGCGGCCGAAGCTCCAGACGGTCGAGTTCACCACGCCGGTGGTGACCCATATCTCGATGCGCACCGACAAGGCGCCCTTCAGCGACGTGCGGGTGCGGCGGGCCATGTCCATGGCCATCGACCGCAAGGCCATCATCGACGCCGTCTTCGAGGGCGTGGGCGTGCTCAACCCGGCGGTGCCGGCGGCGCTCAAGGAGTGGTCCATCACGATGGATCAGCTCGGCGACGGTCTCGCCAGCTACAAGTACGATCCCGCCGCCGCCCGGAAGCTCCTCGCCGAGGCCGGTCTCGCCGCGGGCTTCGCCGGGACCATCGAGTTCACCACCTACGGCTCGACCATCCTCGTGGACATGTCCCAGCTCGTCCTCAAGTACCTCAAGGACGTGGGAATCGACGCCAAGCTCGTCACCAAGGAATACGGCGCCTACATCTCGACCACGTTTTACGGCAAGTTCGACTCGATGGCCTACGGGCCCCAGACGGGCTTCCAGGAGCCTGACAACCACCTCTTCGGCCAGTACTATCCCGGCGAGCTGAAGAACCAGAGCCACATCAACGATCCCGTCGTGGCCGACATGCTGATCCGGCAGCGCCGCACCCAGGATCCGGCCAAGCGCCGCGAGATCATCTTCGACATCCAGCGCTATCTGGCGAAGCAGCAGTACTACGTGCAGATTCCCTCTCCCACCCACGTAGCCGTCTGGGACGGCGCGGTGAAGAACTACGCCCCCAATCACGGCTACGATTACGGCGGCCGCCTCCTGGCCGCCTGGCTCGATCGGTAACCCACGACCATCGAGGAGACCGCATGCCCCGGATCGAGACGACGACGCCTGTGAACCGCCGACGATGGCTCGGCCTGACCGGCGGGGCGCTCGCCACCGCTGCCGCCGCCACCTCGCTTCCCGCCGTCGCCTGGGGGCAGGCGCCCAAGCGCGGCGGCACCCTGTCGGTCCGGCTCTGGGATCCGCCGCACTGGGACCCGCAGCTCCAGATCTCGTACAAGACGCATACCGCGCTCACCTTCACGCATAGCCGGCTCGTGAAGCACAAGGCCGGCCTCAACGTCCAGCCCGGGACCTTCCCCATCGAGGGCGACCTCGCCGAGTCGTGGAGCCAGCCCAGCGAGACCACCTACGTGTTCAAGCTGCGGCGCGGGGTGCGCTGGCACAACAAGGCACCGGTCAACGGGCGCGAGCTCACCGCGGACGACGTCGTCTATTCGATGGAGCGCTTCCGCACCGTCAAGGGCAATGCCAACGCCTACATGCTCGCCTCGGTGGACAAGGTGGAGGCGCTGGACAAGTACACCGTGCGCTTCACGTTGAAGGAGCCCTTCGTCTGGTTCCTCGACGTGCTCGCCAACCCCATGGCGGCCTGCATCGTCGCCAGGGAGGCAGTGGAGAAGTTCGGTGACGTGAAGAAATGGGAGGCGGTGATCGGCACCGGCCCCTGGATGCTCGACTCCTATCGCCCCAATGTGGGCTTCACCTACGTCCGCCACCCCGGTTACTTCGTCTCCGGTCAGCCCCACATCGACAAGATCGAGGCGGTGGTCGACGAGGACAATGCCTCCCGGATGGCCGCCTTCCTGTCCGGCAAGTACGACCTCGGCTGGGAGAATCCCGGCACCATCAATCGGGTGGACTGGGTGCAGATCAAGGACGTGCTCAAGCAGCGCCGGCCCGGCCTCCGCGCGCTCGAGTCACCGTCCAACGTGATGAGCCACATCTACATGCGCACCGACAAGGCCCCGTTCAGCGATGTCCGGGTGCGGCGCGCGATGTCGATGGCCATCAACCGCCAGGCATACATCGACACCACCTTCGAGGGCGTGGGCGCGCTGAACCCGCCCGTTCCCGCCGCGCTCCGCGACTGGGCCATCCCCTTCGACCAGCTCGGGGAGGGTGCGCAGTGGTACAAGCACAACCCCGCCGCCGCTCGCAAGCTCCTCACCGAGGCCGGCCTTCCCAACGGGTTCTCCGCCACTCTCGACTTCACCACTTACGGCTCCACCGTCCTCGTCGACCAGATGCAGCTCATCCTCAAGGACCTCAAGTCGGTGGGCATCGACGCCAAGCTGAATCAGAAAGAATACGGCGCCTATATCTCCTCCACCTTCTACGGCAAGTACGACGCGATGGCCTTCGGGCCCCAGACGCCGTTCCTTGATCCGGACAACTTCCTCTACGGCCAGTACTACCCGGGCGAGACCAAGAACCACGGGCTCATCAACGATCCGGTGGTGGCCGACATGCTCGTCCGCCAGCGCCGGACTCCGGATCTCGCCAAGCGGCGCGAGGTCATCTTCGACATCCAGCGCTATCTCGCCAAGCAGCAGTACTACGTGCAGATGCCGTCGGGGGTCTACGTCTTCGTCTGGGACGGCGTGCTGAAGAACTACGGGCCCAATCTGGGCTACGACCAGGGCGGCCGCCTCACCGCCGCCTGGCTGGACAGGTAAAGATGCGCAGCCACCATACCGAGGTCGTCGCTTGCGACGACCGTAGATCAAGTTTCCCCCTCGCGGAGCGAGGGCGGGAGGAGACAACATGGACGAGCGTCTGATGATGAGCGACCTGAGCCGCCGTGATCTACTCAAGCTCGGCAGCGCCGCCGCGATGGTCGGTGCCGGTGCGCAGGCGCTGGACCTCGCACGGCCCGCGCCCGCGGCCGCCCAGACTCCCAAGCGCGGCGGCACGTTCCGCCTCCGCTCCCATGTCCAGCCTCCCCACTTCGACCCGCACGCGATCCTGGCCTTCTCGACCATGATCCCGCTGTCCTTCGCGTACAGCCGGCTCGTGAAGGTCAAGGCCGGCGCCTCGGTGGTGCCCGGCACCCAGCAGGTCGAGCCCGACCTCGCGGAGTCCTGGACACAGCCCAACGAGACCACCTACATCTTCAAGCTCAAGAAGGGCGTGCGCTGGCACAACAAGCCCCCGGTGAACGGCCGCGAGCTCACCGCGGACGACGTCAAGTTCACCTACGAGCGATACCTCGCCACCACCAACCCGAACCGGGGCACGCTGGAGGCGCTGGACAAGATCGAGGTGATGGACAAGCACACGATCAAGTTCACCATGAAGGAGCCCTTCGCCTGGTTCGTGGACGCGCTGGCCTCCACCTCCACCTGGATCGTCGCGAAGGAGTCGGTGGAGAAGTTTGGCGACCTCAAGAAGCCGGAGTCGGTGATCGGGACGGGGCCGTGGATGCTGGAGCGCTACGAGCCGGGCACGCGCATGTCCTTCGTCCGCAACCCGAGCTACTTCGTGCCCGGCCTCCCCTATGTCGACAACGTGGAGATCACGATCGACACCGACCCCGCCTCGGGCTTTGCCGCCTTCCTGGCCGGCAAGTACGACTTCGGGCCGGAGTACGGCATGGTGGTGCGCCGCAGCGATCTGGACGTGGCGAAGCAGCGCAAACCGAAGCTCCAGACCAAGGACTACATCGTGGTGTTCGGCGGCATCACCTGGATGAAGCTCGACCAGGAGCCGTTCAAGGACATCCGCGTCCGCCGCGCGATGGGAATGGCAGACAACTGGCGGGAGGTCCTGGAGACCAATGCGTGGTCGCTCGGCCACGGGGTCCCCAACACCGCGGTGCCCGCGGCGCTGAAAGATTGGGCGTTGCCAGTCGATCAGCTCTCGGCCGACGGCCGGCGCCTCTACGAGCAGGACACCGCCGGGGCCAAGCGCCTCCTCGCCGAGGCGGGCTTCCCCAGCGGCATCAAGTTCCCGCTGGAGACCACCCCCGGCTATGGCCCCGACTACGTAGACGCGGTGCAGATCGGGCTCAAGAACTGGAAGGCGGCCGGCATCGACGCCGAGCTGAAGATGAAGGAGTACGGCGCGTTCATCTCGAGCACCATCTTCGGCAAGTTCGACAAGGTGGGCTCCGGTCTCTTCGGCGCCTGGACCGATCCCGACAGCTATCTCTATCGCTACTACATGCCCGGCCAGCCGCTGAACGCCGCCGGGGTGAACGACCCCAAGCTCGCCGACATGGTGAAGCTCCAGCGCCGCACCTTCGACGTCGCCAAGCGCAAGGACATCATCTACGACATCCAGCGCTATGTCGCCCAGCAGGCCTATATCCTGTTCGGCCCCTCGGTGAGCGCGGTGGCGGCGTGGGAGCCCTATGTGAAGAACTTCGGGCCCAATATCGGCCATGACTACGGCGGCCGCATGATGGCCGCCTGGCTCGACAAGTAACCAAGAGATGCGAAGCCGCCTCATGAAGGTCGTCGCTTGCGACGACCGTAGATCAAATCCCCCCGAGCGGAGCGAGGGCGCGGCGAAACCATGCGAGCGCGTTTGACCGCTTGAAGAAGTACGTCCTGCGCCGGCTCCTCGTCGCGATCCCGTCGCTGCTGATCGCGTCGGTGATCGTGTTCTCGCTGCCTCGGCTTCTGCCCGGGGACGTGGTGCAGCTCATGCTCGAGGAAAAGGCCTATGGCAAGGACCTCGAGGAGCTGCGCGCCAAAATGGGTCTCAACCGCCCCTTCTACGTCCAGTACTGGGAGTGGCTGGGGAAAGTGGCGCGGGGCGATCTCGGCGAGTCGTTGTGGACCCGCCGTCCGGTGGTGGAGGAGCTCCTTCGCCGGTTGCCGGTGAGCATGGAGCTGGGCTTGCTGGCCCTCTTCTTCGCCATCGTCATCGCCCTGCCCATCGGTGTGCTCGCCGCCGTGCGGCAGGACTCCGTCTCGGACTTTGTCGCCCGGAGCCTGGCCATCCTGGGCCTCTCGGTGCCCGGCTTCTGGATCGCCACCCTCGTGATCCTCCTCCCCGCCATCTGGTGGGGCTGGAGCCCGCCCATCCAGTTCACCGAGTTCTCGAAGGACGGGTGGGCCCACATCTCGCAGTTCCTCCTCCCCGCCTTCATCCTCGGCATCGCCTCCGCCGCCGCGATCATGCGCCTCACGCGCGCCATGCTTCTCGAGGTGCTGCGCCAGGACTATGTGCGCACGGCCTGGGCCAAGGGGCTCCGCGAGAGCGTGGTGGTAGCCAAGCACAGCCTCAAGAACGCGATCATCCCCGTCGTCACCGTGCTCGGGATCCAGATCGCCCAGATCCTGGGCGGCACCGTCATCTTCGAGCAGATCTTCGGCTTGCCCGGCATGGGCCGCTTCCTCTTCGACGCCATCAACCAGCGCGACTACCCGGTGATCCAGGGCGTCAACCTCATCATCGTGTCGGTGGTGGTCGGCATGAATCTCCTCGTGGACGCGACGTACGCGTTCCTCGACCCGCGCATCCGGTACTAGCCGGCGCATGGCCAACCACGTCGGCGCCCTCGACGCACCCCGCACCCTGCGGGACCCCACCCGGTCCCTGCGGGCGCTGGGAACCCTCTGGCGCTTCTGCCGCGCCAAGCCCCTCGGCGCGATCGGCGGCCTCCTCGTGGTCCTCATGATCGGCATGGCCGTCTTCGCCAACTGGATCGCGCCCTACAGCTACGACGAGACCATCCGGGGGGCGCGGATGAAGGCACCCGGGGCGCAATTCTGGATGGGCACCGACAACCTCGGCCGCGACATCTTCAGCCGCGTGGTCTACGGCGCCCGCGTCTCCGTCACCGTGGGTTTCGGTGCCGTCCTCCTCGGCAACTTCCTCGCCACCGTCATCGGCATCACCAGCGGCTACTTCGGCGGCAAGTACGACATCTGCGTGCAGCGGGTGGTGGACGCCTGGCAGTCCTTCCCGTTCCTCGTGGTGATCCTCTCCATCATGGCCGTGCTGGGCCCGGGCATGCTCAACGTCATCCTCGCCCTGGGCGTGCTCGGCGCCGCCGCCGCCTCGCGCGTCATTCGCGGCGCCACCATTCCGCCACCATCATCATCCTCGCCACCATCGGGCTCGGCGGGGCCATCCTCGCGGAGTCGGCCCTGTCCTTTCTCGGCTTCGGGGTTCCCCCGCCCTACCCGTCGTGGGGGGCGATGCTCTCCGGCTCCGGGCGCTCCTACATGTACACCGCCCCCTGGATGGCGATCTGGCCCGGGGCCGCGATCTCGCTCGCCGTCTTCGGCTTCAACATGCTGGGTGACGCCCTGCGTGACCTCCTCGACCCTCGCCTGCGCGGCGCGGGCGGCGGCCGGCTCCGGTGACGCCGGTTGGCGCTAGTACTCACGAATAAGCATTTGATCTACGGTCGTCGCAAGCGACGACCTTCATAGGGAGGCTTCGCAGCTGTGAAGTTCACGTGGTTTAACTTGATGCCGTGGCCGCACCTGCCCGACGACTTCCGCGAGAAGAACCGGTCGGTCTGGGTGGACATCCCCAGCCGCCTCTACGACCCGCGCCAGGGCCATCACGTCTATCACGAGTACATGGATCGGCCTCATGCCGTCGCCGAACCTCATCGCCGCCGGTCTGGCCCGGCGCACCTCCAAGGCCGCGCTGTGCGTGATCGGCAACTCCATCGCGCTCTACAACCCGCCCATCCGCGTGGCCGAGGAGTTCGCCATGCTCGACGTGCTCTCCGGGGGCCGCCTGGTCGCCGGTTTCCCGGTGGGTACCTCGATGGACACCAACTTCTGCTACGGCCAGATCCCCGCCCTCACCCGCGACAAGTACCGCGAGGCTCACGAGCTGATCATGCGGGCCTGGGCCGAGGACGAGCCCTTCGCGTTCGACGGCAAGTACAACCAGCTCCGCTACGTGAACTGCTGGCCCAAGCCCATCCAGAAGCCCCATCCGCCCATCTACGTGCCGGGCGGCGGCTCCATCGAGACCTGGGACTTCTGCCTCGACCACGACTACAACTACTCCTACCTCTCCTTCTTCGGCTATCTCCGCGCCAAGCAGCTCATGGAGGGCTACTGGAACCGCGTGGCCGAGCGCAAGAAGGACGCCTCGCCCTACCGCGCCGCCTTCGCCCAGATCATCTGCGTGGCGGAGACCGACGCGCAGGCCGAGGAGCTCTACGCCGAGCACTGCCTCTACTTCTTCAACCGGTGCCTGCACATCTTCCCGCCCTTTGCCGACCCGCCGGGCTACCGCACCATCAACACCATCAAGTACGGTGCCCTCTCCCAGCTCCGCCAGGACGCGCAGAAGATCCTCCAGAACCTCACCTGGAAACAGATCGTGGACGAGCGGTTCGTCATCGCGGGCAGCCCCGAGACCGTCCGCCAGCAGCTCGAGGAGTGCATCAAGGGGCTGCGGGTGGGCCACGTCTTCTGCCTCTTCCACAAGGGCAATATGCCGGACTGGAAGACGCGCTACTCCACCAAGCTCTTCGCCGAGAAGGTGATGCCAAAGCTGCGCGACGTGTGGCCGGAGTGGGCGCACGACGACCGCTGGTGGATCAAGCCCATGGAGGATCGTCTCCGCCCCGGAGGCCTTCCCCCCGTGGGCGCCGGCGAGGCGGTGGGGAAGAAGCGCACGCCATGAAGGCGCGAACGGTCGAGACCCGGCGCGGGGTCCGCTGCCGCGTGTTCGAGGCCGGCAGCGGCGCCCCGCTCGTCTTCTTTCACGGCGCGGGCGGGCTCCTCCGCGACAACCCCTTTCTCGACGACCTCGCCCGGCGGCACCATGTGCTCGCCCCCGAGTGGCCGGGCTACGGCGAGTCCACCGGCGAGGAGCTGCTCGAGGACATGCTCGATTTCGCGCTGCACGGCTGGGACGTGGTGGAGGCGCTCGGGCTCAGCCGCCCGCATCTGATCGGCCACTCCATGGGCGGCATGATCGCCGCCGAGATGGCCTGCCTCGCGCCCCACGATCTCAGCCGCCTCGTCCTCGTCAGCGCGGCCGGGCTCTGGCTGGACGCCCAGCCGATACCGGACATCTTCGCCGCGTTGCCCTTCGAGATCCCGGGCCTGCTCTTCGCCGATCCCGTCCAGGGCGCGGCGCTCCTCACCGGAGGGCTCGACCTCGACGACATGGACGCCCTGAAGGATTTCTACATCGGCAACGCGCGCCGGCTGGCCATGGCGGGGAAAATCCTCTTCCCTATCCCCAACCGGCGGCTGTCCAAGCGCCTGTACCGGCTCTCCGCGCCCACGCTCGTGCTCTGGGGCGCGGAGGACCGCCTCATCCCGCCCGTCTACGCCGCGCGCTGGGGCGAGCTGCTCCCGCACGCCACCATCGAGGTCATCCCGGAGGCCGGACACATGCTGCCCTACGAGCGCCCCGACGCCTTTGCCACCGCGGTCAGCCGCTTCCTCGCCTGAGCCCGCACCATGGCCTATCTCGACC
>WNFK01068731.1_pt1 | contig 15990 bp, 11 predicted proteins | sample 5400281 | NCBI WGS metagenome assembly WNFK01 (sample SAMN13153350, study PRJNA577476) | soil metagenome | isolation source: 20 cm soil on Douglas fir-dominated hillslope | place: USA:California | collected 2013-09-17 | reverse complement strand
TCCCCACTGCTGCCTCCCGTAGGAGTCGGGACCGTGTCTCAGTTCCCGTGTGGCTGGTCGTCCTCTCAGACCAGCTACCCGTCATAGCCTTGGTGAGCCGTTACCTCACCAACTAGCTGATAGGCCGCGAGCCCCTCCAAGAGCGGCAGCTTTCGCCACCTTTCCTCCCCAGATCTTGCGTCCCAGGGAACGTATCCAGTATTAGCCTCCCTTTCGAGAGGGTATCCCGGTCTCAAGGGTGGGTTACCCACGTGTTACTCACCCGTGCGCCACTAGAACCGCCGAATTATTGCTAACCCGACGATCCTCGTACGACTTGCATGTGTTAAGTACGCCGCCAGCGTTCGCTCTGAGCCAGGATCAAACTCGCCAAGAAAAGCGATGAACCTGGTCCTCAAGCTCGAACGTGTTACTGCGAACTACATTGCAGTCACTCGGCCGAGCGCAAGGTACTCGAATAGAACGGATGGTGCTCACACCTTTTCGGTGAGCCAGTAGCATATTTGGCTTTCAAAGAGCACTACGGTCAGCTTGGAAGTGACCGGGCTTACGTCTGAGCGCCTCACGTCTCCGCGAGGCAACGACTGACTATACGGATCGACCCCTACCTTGTCAAGCTCTTAACCATTCCAACAATGGAGCGATCGACTCACACGTTCGGCGCGTCGAGGATCACCCGTTTGAAGCGTCGCTTGCCCACCTGAATCAGATACTCGCCGCCCGGCGCCAGCGTCTTCTCAGTACTCGTGACTCGCTGTCGGTCGATTTCGACCGCGCCCTGTTGGATCATTCGTCGCGCTTCGGATGTGGACTGCACGAGGCCGGCCTCTTTGAGCACGAGCCACACGGGCCACGGCGCCCCTTTGGGTGGCAGGCTCTTTCCGCCGGCCGCTGCGTCGCCCGGTATCCGCGCCGTTTCGACCTCGTCGGGCACGTCGTGGTGCTGATGCACGCGCGCAAAGTGCTCTGCGGCGTCGGTCGCTCCACGGTCGCCGTAGTACTGCGCGGTGATCGTGCGAGCCAGGCGTTTCTTCGCGTCCATCGGATGCTCGGCCCGGAGCGCGGCGATCTCGGACTCCGGAATACGCGTGAGCAATTCGAAGTAGCGCCACATCATCGCGTCCGACACGGACATGAGCTTGCCGAAGATGTCCTCGGGCTTCTCGTTGATCCCGACGTAGTTGCCGTAGCTCTTGGACATCTTCTGCACGCCGTCGAGCCCCTCGAGCAGCGGCACCGTCAGCGCGATTTGCGGCTCCTGGCCGTGCGCACGCTGGAGATCGCGGCCGACGAGGAGATTGAACGTCTGATCGGTGCCCCCCATCTCGACGTCGGCGTTCAGCTCCACCGAGTCGTAGGCCTGCGCGATCGGATACAGGAACTCGTGCAGGCTGATCGGGCGCTCCGCGGCGTATCGCGCCGCGAAGTCCTCGCGCTGGAGCATGCGCGCCACCGTCAAGCTCGCCGCCTCGCGAATGATTTTCTCGAAGGTCAGCGGCCCCAGCCACGTCGAATTGAACTCGACGCGTGTACGCGACATGTCGATGACTTTGCCGAGCTGCGCGCGGTACGTCTCCGCGTTCGCGCGAATCTCATCGCGTGTGAGCGGCTTGCGGGTTTCCGAGCGCCCGGTCGGGTCGCCGATCAGTCCGGTGAAGTCACCGATGATGACGACGATCTGATGACCGAGATCCTGGAAGTCGCGGAGCTTTCTCAGCACCACCGTGTGCCCCAGATGAAGATCGGGGGCGGTCGGGTCGAGTCCGAGCTTGACCAGAAGAGGCGTACGAGACCGGCGGGAGCGCTCGAGCTTCTGGACGAGCTCGGCCTCCACGATGATGTCGGCGGCCCCTCGGCGGATGATCTGAAGTTGCTCGTCGACGGGGCGGAACTCCACGAGGCTCAAAGCACCGGCGTTGTATCACACCGATTCTAGGGGTGCAAGGCAACGCACGGTTCCCGGAGGGTCTGGGGCCTATAATGGCAGGGTTATGGCTGTCGCGATGGACCGCTCTTCAGGCCCTCCGAAGCCTCCGCTGTGGCGCCGCCGCTGGTTCCGCCGGGTCCTCATCGGCATCGGCGGTCTCACGTTGCTCGGCGTGCTGGTGGTGGGCGCTGCCGCGCTCTGGGCGTTCACGATCCTCCCGCGCTCGCTCCCTTCGGTTAGCGCGCTCGAGACGCTGCAGCCGATCCAGGGCACCAAGATCTACGACGACAACGACGAGGCGATCACGGAGCTCCACGTCGAGCGTCGGATCCTGGTGCCCTTGTCCCAGATTCCGCAGTCGCTCCGCGACGCGATCCTCGCGACCGAGGATCGTCGTTTCTACTCGCACTGGGGAATCGATCCGATCGGCGTGGCCCGGGCCATCCTCCAGAACTATCGTCGCGGCCGAATCGTCGAGGGCGGAAGCACCATCACGCAACAGCTCACCAAGGTTCTCTTTCTCACTCCTGACAAAAGCCTCGAGCGCAAGCTGAAGGAGGCCGTGCTGGCGCTGGAGCTCGAGCGGCGGTACTCCAAAGACCGCATCCTCGAGATGTACCTGAACCAGGTGTATTTCGGTCAGGGCTCGTACGGCGTCGAGGCGGCGGCCAGAACGTACTTCGGCAAGGGCGTCTCCGAGCTCACGGTGCGAGAGTCCGCGCTGATCGCGGGCCTTCCGCGGGCGCCGACGAACTACTCGCCGTTCGATCGTCCCGAAGCCGCCAAGCGCCGTCGTGAGGTCGTGCTGCGCCGCCTGGTCGAGTTCGGCAGCATCAAGGACGAAGAGGCCAAGCGTCTGGCAAAGACGGACCTCGGTTTGATTCCGCCGGAGCGGCGCCGGACGACCGGTCAGTACTTCATCGACTACGTCCAGCAGACGCTGGAAGCGAAATATGGCCCGGACCTGGTCCTCAAGGGCGGGCTGAACGTCTACACGACCCTGAACCCGACCATGCAGCTCACCGCCGAGCAGTCGCTCCGCGAAGGGCTCAAGGCGCTCGCGGGCCGTTCGGCCCAGACGACGACGACCGGCGCCCGCCCCGGCGAGTCTCCCGAGGGCGCGGTGGTGACGGTCGAGCCGCAGACCGGTTACGTGAAGGCGATGGTCGGGGGCTCCGATTTCTTCCGCAGCGAGTTCAATCGGGCCGTGCAGGCCAAGCGCCAACCGGGCTCCGCCTTCAAGCCCTTCATCTATATCGCCGCGCTCGAGGCCGGGTTCACCCCTGCCTCGCAGATCGAGGACTCACCGGTGTCCTTTCCGGTCGGCGGCAAGAACGGACAGGTCTGGAAGCCCGAAAACTACGATCGCAAGTTCCGAGGCTCGACGACCTTGCAGCAGGCGATCGAAGAGTCCGTCAATGTCGTGACCGTCAAGCTGCAGGAGCGCGTCGGGCTCGCCAAGACCATTCAGGTCGCACGACGCCTCGGGATCACGAGCCCCCTCGACGTCAATCTCAGCCTGGCGCTCGGCACCTCCGACGTCTCACTGCTCGAGATGACCTCGGCGTACGGCACACTCGCCAACCAGGGCGTCTGGATGCCGCCGGTGGCGATTCGCTACGTGACCGACGCCCAGGGCAAGCTGCTCGAGGAGCATGTTCCCGAAGGCCGAGAGGCGCTGGCGCCCGAGACCGCCTATGTGATCACGCAGATGCTCCGGGGCGTCGTCGAGCGCGGGACGGGCCAGGCCGCGAAGGGTCTCGGCCGGCCGGTTGCCGCAAAGACCGGAACGACGAACGACTACTCGAACGCCTGGTTCGTCGGGTTCACGCCGCGGCTCGCCACCGGCGTATGGGTCGGCTACGATCGGCCGCGCAGTCTCGGAAAAGACGAAACCGGTTCCCGGGTGGCGGTTCCGATCTGGGTCACGTACATGGGAAAGGTCCTGGGCGACAGTCCCAAGGAAGACTTTCCTGTTCCCGAACATGTCACCTCGATCCTCGTCGACGAGGACCCGTCAGGGGAATGTCTCCGACCGGTGCCGATGGCCTTCGTGAAGGGGACCGAGTCAGGGATGACGTGTAACGGAGTGGGCCAGCCGCGAGCTCAAATCGCGCCGCCTGTCGCGACACCGCAACCCCCGGCGTCGACGCCCGCGCTGCCGTCACCGCCTGCCGCAACGCCGGGTCCCGCGCCCGTGCAGATGACGCCGCCGGCGCCGAGCACTCCGCCGAAGGGCCAGACGCCCTAGCTACGCGGCGACGGGTAGCGCCCCGATACCTGAGGCCAGGGCGTGCCGTCGAGAAGCTCGCGGATCACGCCAGCGAGCTCCACGATCGGGACCCGCACCTGCTCCATCGAGTCCCGCTCCCGAATCGTCACACGCTGATCGCCGGTTTCTCCGCGCTCGGTGTCCCCGACGGTCTGAACGTCCACCGTCACGCAATAGGGCGTACCGACCTCGTCCTGGCGTCGATAGAGCCGCCCGATAGCCGCCGTGTCGTCGTAGACGACGCGCCACTGCTTGGCGAGGTCGGCACGAATCGCGTGCCCGGTGCGAACGATGTCATCGCGCTTCTTCAGAAGCGGCAACACTGCGACCTTGATCGGCGCCAGCTCCGGGTGGAGCTTGAGCACGACGCGCTTCTCGCCCCGCACCTCTTCCTCGCGATAGGCATCGGCCATGAAGGCGAGGAGCGCGCGATCCACGCCGGCGGCCGGCTCGACGACGAATGGCACGACGTGCTCCTTGCGCTCCTCGTCGAAGTACGTGAGCGACTTGCCGCTCCACTTCGAGTGCTGCTTGAGATCGAAATCGGTCCGGTTGGCGATGCCCATCAGCTCGCTCCAGCCGATCGGGAACTGGTACTCGATGTCGACCGTGCGCTTGGCGTAGTGCGCCAGCTCGTCCTTTTCGTGCTCGCGCAGGCGTAGATTGTCGGCGGCGAGGCCGTAGCGCAGGAACCAGGCCATGCAGTCCTCGATCCACCGGTCGTGCCAGTATTCGTCAGCCGGGCGACCGTCGACACGATCGTTCGGGTTGACGAAGAACTCGATCTCCATCTGCTCGAACTCGCGCGTGCGAAAAATGAAGTTGCCGGGCGTGATCTCGTTGCGGAAGGAGCGGCCCGCCTGGGCGATGCCGAAGGGCAGCTTGAGCCGCATCGACTGCAGCACGTTGTCGAAGTTGACGAACATCGCCTGGGCGGTCTCGGGACGCAGATAGGTTACCGCCGCGTCCTCCTCGACGGGCCCCATGAACGTCTTGAACATCAGATTGAACTGCCGGGGCGCCGTCAGCTCTCCCTTGCCGCACTCGGGACACAGCGTTCGTCGCCGCGCAGTAGTGAGTCCACGGCAACTCGTCGACGTGGTCGGCACGGAACCTTCGCTTGCACTCCCGACAGTCGACCATCGGATCCGTGAAATGGTCCAGGTGGCCGCTCGCCTTCCACACGGTCGGGTGCATCAGGATCGACGCGTCGATCCCGACCATGTCGGCCCGCTGCTGGACGAAGTCCCGCCACCACACGCGCTTGATGTTGTTCTTGAGCTCGACGCCCAGCGGACCGTAGTCCCAGCACGAGCCCGTCCCGCCGTAGATCTCGCTCGACTGGAAGACGAACCCACGCCGCTTCGACAGAGAGACCAGCACGTCCATGCTCGTGGCGCCCATACTCATAGACTAGCCTCGTCGGCAACCGCGCGCCTCTCCGAGACCGGAGAGAGCCGTTGGACCTCTCGCTGAAACTTGGTCGAGCGCGTCGGGTGCCCGATCAGACGCGCCACCTGCGCCTCCAGGAGCACAGGCAGCTCCGATTCTGCCCGGCCGAGCGGGAGCGTGAGCGCTTCCTCCCAGGACACCGAGCGGAGGCGTTCGAAGGTGACGATCGTCGCGGGCGAGATCGGCACGGCGTCCGAGCTCGGGCCCGTGCAATTCTCGCAGGTCAGGCCACCGTCGCCGAGCGCCGGCCGTGGAAACGGATAGGCCCGACCGCACGCGACACACGCATCGAGCCGCGGCCGATGGCCGAGCGCGTCGACGCACCGCACGCCGAACGCGATCGCCGCTCTCGCCGGCTGTCGCGAGCCGTCGAGCGCCCGGAGGCCGCGCACCAGCAGACCGAACAGGGCGACGTGCCGATCGCGCTCGGCGGTCAGTCGCGCCACGCACTCGACCATCCACGCCGCCTGGGCCAGCCGATCCAGATCGTCGCGTACCCGGTCGAACGGGCGGGTGATGTCGAAGTGATCGATGCGGATCAGCTCGCTGCGGCCGCTGTCGAAGAAGACGAGCTCGCCGAGCGTGCACAGCTCGAGGGCGCTGCCGAACCGCGAGCGCATGCGCCGGGCGGACTTCGCCACGCCGCGGATCTTGCCGAAATCACGCGAATAGAAGGTGACGAGACGATCGCTCTCACCCAGCGGAAACGAGCCGATCACGACCGCGGCGGTTTTCCCGAGCATCAGGACGTCTGCATGAACCCAAACTCGCGGAGCGCCCACTCGTCGCGCCGCCAGTTCCGGCGCACCTCCACGGTCGACTCGAGGAACACCTTGATGCCGAAGAACGACTCGAGATCGCGGCGGGCCGCCGTGCCGATCTGCTTCAACATGGCGCCCCGCTTGCCGATGAGGATCCCTTTCTGCGCTCCGTCAGCTCCTCGACGCGCACCGCCACTGCGTACGGGACCTCTTGGTGCGTGAGATGGAAGACCTTCTCACGGATCATCTCGGCGACGTAGAAGGTCTCGGGCTGATCGCTCGTCGCATCAGCCGGAAAGAACGGCGGATGCTCGGGCAGCTTCCCAATGATCATCTCGAGGAGACGATCGCAGTAGGTTCCTTCCGTGGCGGAGATGGGGACGATCTCGGCGAACGGGTGGCTCAGGCGCCACGTCTCGATGAGCGGCAGCATCCGGCTCTTGGCGCGGACGCGGTCGATTTTGTTCAGCACGCAGAAGACCGGCCCCGTGTAGGCGCGTAACGGGTCGAGGACGATCGGGCTGGGACCGTCCCCGGTCGACGCGTCCACGACCAGGCAGACCACGTCGACGTCCTCGACGGCGCGGTGCGCCGTCTTCAGCATGAAAGCCCCGAGCTTGCCGTCGGCCGGATAGAGCCCCGGCGTATCGACGAACACCACTTGCGCGCTCGGGAGATTCTTGATGCCGGTGATGCGGTTGCGGGTCGTCTGCGGACGCGGCGAGACGATCGAAAGCTTCTCACCGACCATCCGGTTCAGGAGCGTCGACTTTCCGGCGTTGGGCCGACCGATCAGCGACACGAACCCGGCGCGGTTGGTCATTGTCGCGGGGTCCTTGAGGCCGGCGCGAACCGAGGGTGGCCTGAGACAGACGCGACCCGGCTACGTTGTCGCTGGGGTTGTAGCGCGACCCGGCTACGTTGTCGCGAGATCGCCGCAGGCGGCGCGTCCAGGAGGCCGCGCCAGAGGCGCGCCGGCGGCGGGCGGCGGCCGGCCGAGAGGATCTGGCGCTCGCGCTCGTGCATCAGGCGCGCCTCGACCGGATCGCGGTCGTCGTAGCCGACCAGATGGAGCACGCCGTGAGTGACGAGCAAGTCGAGCTCGGTTGCGAGGGACACGTCGACCTGGCGCGCCTGACGCCGGGCCGTTTGGGCCGAGATCACGATCTGCCCCACGAGTAGGCTCGGCCCAGGCGTCTCGAGTGGGAAGGCCAGGACGTCCGTGCGCCGGTCGACACCGCGGTGCTGCCGGTTGAGACGCTTGATCGCCGGATCGTCGACGACGAGCACGTCGACGTCTCCCGCCGCGCGGCCCACGGCGGCCAGAGCGCGACCGGCGGTCCTGGCGAGCCGCGCCGGAGATACCGCCACGCGGTCCTGGCGATTGGTGACTGCTGCGGGCATCAAGGTTGCGCGGGTGCGGGCCCGCGTTCGCCTTTGCGGGCGTCGTGCGCGTCGTAGGCCCGAACGATCGACGACACGAGCTGGTGCCGGACCACGTCGCCGTCGTCGAAGAAGACGAACCGGATGCCCGGGACGCCGCGCAGCACCGACTGCACCTCGATGAGCCCGGAGCCGCGTGACGCCGGGAGGTCGACCTGCGTCACGTCGCCGGTGATCACCATCTTCGAGTTGAAGCCGAGCCGCGTGAGGAACATCTTCATCTGCTCGGCGGTGCTGTTCTGCGCCTCGTCGAGGATGATGAAGGAATCGTTCATGGTACGGCCTCGCATGTAGGCGAGCGGGGCGATCTCGATCGCGCCCTTCTCCATGAAGCTCGTCACCCGCTCCGTCTCGAGCATGTCGTAGAGCGCGTCGTACAAGGGCCGCAGGTACGGGTGCACCTTCTCGTAGAGGTCTCCCGGCAGGAAGCCCAGCCGCTCGCCGGCCTCGACCGCCGGCCGCGTCAGGACGATCCGTGCGACCTCGCGCTTCATGAGCGCGGCCACGGCCATGGCGACTGCCAGGAACGACTTGCCGGTGCCAGCCGGGCCGATCGCGAAGACCATGTCATGGTTGCGGATCGCGTCGACGTACCGCTTCTGGTTCACCGACTTGGGCGCGACCCATTTCTTGCGGGAGGGCACGGCAATGGCATCGGCGAACACGCTCTTGAGATCGGCCTGGTCGTCGTCGGAAAGCATCCGCAGCGCCGCCCGAACCTCGCCCGTCCGGAGCGGGGTGCCGGCCCGGACCAGCTCTGCGAGCTGTACCAAGGCGCGCTCGGCTTTCTTTACCTGCTGCTCATCGCCCTTCAGCATGATGTCGTGGCCGCGGGCCACGATGCGGATGTCCAGCTCTGACTCCAGGGTCCGGAGGTGATCGTCGTTGCGCCCGAGGAGCGGGAGCAGGTCAACATCTGGCGCCAGTGAGATCCTGCGAGTGATCGATGCAGTTTCGTTCAACTCCTGGAACCCTTCCCCGAGTCTTCACTCGGCAAATCGAGCTTGAGATGCAATTCTTTCAGCCGCTCGGGCGGCACGGACCCGGGCGCTCCCATGAGCAGGTCCTGAGCCTGCTGGTTCATCGGGAACGCGATGACCTCGCGGATGTTCGTCTCACCGGCGAGGAGCATCACGATCCGGTCGATCCCCGGCGCCGAGCCGCCGTGGGGTGGCGCGCCGTACTTGAACGCGTTCAGCATGCCACCGAATCGTGCTTCGACCTCTTCGCGCCCGTAGCCGGCGATCGCGAAGGCCTTGTACATGATATCCGGGCGATGGTTACGGATCGCCCCGCTCGAGAGCTCAACGCCGTTGCAGACGATGTCGTACTGAAAGGCCTTGATCGTCAGCGGGTCGGCTCGCTCCAGGGTCTCCAGACCGCCCTGCGGCATCGAGAACGGGTTGTGGCTGAACTCGATCTTCTTGGTGTCCTCGTTCAGCTCGTACATCGGGAAGTCCGTCACCCAGCAGAACCGGAACGCGTTGGCCTCGATCAGCCCGAGCTCCTCGCCGAGGCGAATCCGGACACGGCCCGCGAGCTTCTCGGCGACGGGCTTCTTGTCGCAGACGAAGAACACCGCGTCGCCGTCGCGGGCTCCGGTGGCCGCCACGAGCCGGCCGAGGCGATCCCCGTCGAGAAACTTGGCGATCGGGCCCTTTGCGCCGCCGTCAGCCAGCACGACGTACCCGAGACCCGGAGCCCCCTGCTCCCGCGCCCACTGCCCGAGCTTGTCGAAGAAGCTCCGCGGCTGCGTCGAGGCGCCCGGCGCCGACACGGCACGGACCACGGCGCCTGCCGCCACCGCCGTCGCGAACGCCGAGAAGCTCGAGCCGCGGAAGACGTCGGTCGCGTCGGCGATGAGAATCGGATTGCGCAGATCCGGCTTGTCGCTCCCGTACTTCGCCATCGCCTCGTCGAACGGAATGCGCGGGAACGGCGCGGGCGTCACCGCGGCGCCGCCCGCGAACTCCTCGAAGACGCCGTGGAGCACCGGCTCGATCGTCGCGAAGACATCCTCCTGCGTGACGAAGGCCATCTCGAAGTCGAGCTGATAGAACTCTCCGGGCGAGCGATCGGCGCGGCCGTCCTCGTCGCGGAAGCACGGCGCGATCTGGAAGTAGCGGTCGAAGCCGGCCGTCATCAGGAGCTGCTTGAACTGCTGCGGCGCCTGCGGTAGCGCGTAAAACTTGCCGGGGTGTACCCGGCTCGGCACCAGATAGTCGCGCGCGCCTTCCGGCGAGCTCGAGGTGAGAATCGGGGTCTGGAACTCGGTGAATCCGGCCTCGATCATCCGTCGGCGAATGGACGCAATGACCTGGCTTCGCAGCACCACGTTGCGATGGAGCTTCTCGCGCCGCAGGTCGAGGAATCGGTAGCGCAGGCGTGTCTCCTCGGGAAAGTCGGCCTCGCTGTTGACCTGGAGCGGCAAGGGGTCCGCCGACGACTGCACGATGAGCTCGGCGACCGACAGCTCGATCTCCCCTGTCGGCAGCTTCGGATTGACCGCGGCCGGCGCCCGCGGAACGATCTGGCCGCCGACGGTGATCACGCTTTCCAGGCGCAGCGGCTCGGCGGTCCTGAACAGCGGGCTCGAGCTATCGAGCACGCACTGCGTGATCCCGTAGTGGTCCCGGAGATCCAGGAACAGCAGATTCCCGTGGTCGCGCTTGCGATGGAGCCAGCCCGAGAGCCGGACCGTGAGGCCGGCGTGCTTGCGGCGCAGCTCGCCGCACGTATGAGTCCTCAGGCTAGCCATCGGCGCGGTCTCCACTCGAGGCACGCCGCGCGAGCGGCTTGATCTCCGGCGCGCCGGGCCCCGGCCCCAGCACGGCGTACGACCCGAACCCTTCACCGGCCAGATCGTCGAGCTGCTTCGCCAGGTTCTTGCGCTTGAGGGTCAGCGACACGACGCGCTCTCCCTGACGGAGTCGGCTCGCGGAGGCGATCACATCGCTCAGCGGATCGTCGCGATCGAAGAGGAACGCGATCCGGTCACGCTCGGCGCCCGGGCTCCCCTCTCGCTCCTCGAGGATGGACACCACTCGCTCGAAGCCGATCGAGAAGCCGCATGCCGGCACGTCGTGCCCGAGCAATCGACCGACCATCCGATCGTATCGGCCGCCCCCGGCGATCGCCGACGTACCGGCGCCGTAGAGGGCCTCGAAGATCGGTCCCGTGTAGTAGCCCATGCCGCGCACCAGGCTCGGGTCGAACTGCAGTGTCGTGTCATCGCCCGCGTCGCGCGCGACAGCCCGCGCGATCGTGCGCAGGCCGTCTGCGGCGTCGGCGGCCGCGGGAACGAGCCGCGCGAGACGCTCGAGTCTCGCGTCGGCCGGTCCGTCCTCGGCCGACAGGGCGAGATCGAACAGCTTGCCGATCGCGCCGTCGTCGTAGCCGGCCTCGCGCAGCTCGCGCTCCACACCCTCACGCCCGATCTTGTCCAGCTTGTCCAGGGTGATGAAGAACTCGCCGTGCCGGGCCGCGTCGACGCCGCAGTGGGTGGCCATCGCGGATAGGATGCGCCGATCGTTCACGCGGATCCGCGGTCGCTCGAGGCCGAGCGCGATCAGCGCCGCGGAGGTGGCCAGGATCAGCTCGACCTCGGCGATCTCGGAGGCGACACCGAGGACGTCGATGTCGCACTGGGTGAACTGGCGGAACCGGCCCTTCTGGGGCCGCTCGGCGCGCCACACCGGGCCGATCTGGATCGCCTTGAACGGATCGGGCAACGTCGCCCGATTGTGAGCGTAGTACCGCGCGAGCGGCACCGTGAGATCGAACCGCAGCCCGAGGTCGGCGAGGTCTTCTTCACCGTGCATCGTCGCGGTATCGAGCTTCGCGCCGCGCTTCAGGATCTTGTAGATCAGCTTCTCGTTCTCCCCGCCGCCGCTACCCAGCAACAGCTTCAGGTTTTCGAGCGCCGGCGTCTCGATGCGCCGGAACCCATAGCGCTTGTACGTGGCAAGGATCGTGGCCGACGCCCGGTCCCTGAGCTCCACCTCGGGCGGCAGCACGTCCTTCATTCCGCGCGGCGGCGCCGTGTCGAGCTTCACGGCCGCTCCGATCCACGGATGCACGTCGGCGGGCAGGCTCTCGCGAGCGCGGTCTGGTGACGCGGAATCATCTGGTGAAGCGCAACGGGATCAGGCTGACGGACGGACGCGTGCCGGGGTTACTCCGAGGAGGTCGTCATGATGATCTGCGTCTCACCCTCGGTCTCGCGGAGGTTGGTGTAGCGAACCACCGCGGCGACCAGCGACGGAGGGCCGCCTTCGCCCGGCACGGCGCCGAGGGCCATCACCGTGCCCTCGAAGCCGGAGTTGACGGTCTGGAAGCGGTAGCCGGCCGGGCCCTTGTAGATCACGGCCAGCCGACCAGGGATCTGGTTCTGGGGGACGATGATCTCTTCGATCCCGTCGCCGTCCAGATCCACCGAAAGCGGCATCGGCTCCGGGGCGTATACGTAGGTCCGGCCGCCCCGTTCGATCTGCGTCTCTACGCCGAGCCTGCCCATGCCGGCCCCGACCGCCGCCGACGTCCGGAACGTATCCTCGGTGTCGATCGTGATTCGCAGCCGACTGTACTCGTCGATGAAGGCCAGGGCCCGCACGCCCTTGCCGGCGATGTTGCTGTAGGTCGCGCCCGTCGCCCGGAAGTTGCTCGGGACCCGGACCTTGCCCTCGGAGACGAGCTTGCCATTCCGCAGCGCCATGCGGGTCGCGTCGCCTTGCTTGAAGAAGCCCGTCTGAGCGAACGACTGGCCCCAGAGCGTCTTCTTCACACCATCGCCGTTCACGTCGACGGCAAGGAGGATGTCCGTCACGTCGTCGGCGGCGACGAACGCCTTCTGGTTCTTGGTCGTCAGGATCAGCGAGTTGACCAGGATCGCGGGGATCGCACTGTAGCGATTGACCACCACGTACGCGGCGCCGTCGTTCGACAGCTCGGCGAGCTGGACGCTGAAGACCTTCGCGCGGCTGTCGGTCTTGTACGTCCACTCCGGCTCGAGCACCCGCTCCGGCGTGATCCGGTAGAGCCAGACGGTCGTACCGTCAGTGATAGCTATCCGGGCCACGTGGTCCTTCGACCCGACGGCGACGTCCATCGATCCGATGATGAACGGAAACTTCGCGACCTCTTTCAGCGGGATCGCGGTTTCACCGCTCGAATACGTTCCGGCATCGAGGTCCCCGTAGAGAAGCCGGGCGAGGAACGAACGCTGCTGGTTCGGCGTCTGGCTCTCCCGCGGCTTACCGGCCGCCGAGTAGTCGCCCTTGGCAGCCGGCTTCACCGTCGCGGGTACGAAGAGCGCGGTGTTCAGGCGAGAGCTCGCCCCGGGGTAGCTGAACAGCCGCACGTCCATGTACGGCTTGTTCTGGACGCGCGAGAACGCGACGATCATCAGGTTGTCGACCTTGAAACGCTCCGCGGCGGCATCGAGCCCCTTGCCGGCAAACACGTCTTCGCGTTTGGCGCCCTGCTGGGTGATCCACACCGCGATCGCATCGCCCAGACCGATCTGGAAGCGGCCGGTTCGATTGAGGGCGTCGATGATCTCGTGAATCGCGGCGTCGGCCAGGTTCTCTCTGACACCAGGGTCGACGAGCGGCACCAGGCTCAGCTTGACCTTCCCGGCCGAGATCCGCGCACGATCACCGGGCTGCACCTCGCTACCCTTGCTCGCCGTGCCGGTCGAATACGCCTCGAAGACTTGCTGGATCGAGAGGCGACCGACCTGCTGTTCCGTCCGCCCGAGGACTTCACCGGTCTTCGGATGGCGGAGCTCGCGACCCTGGCGGTAGAGGGCAAGCTCGACACCGGGGACCAGGCCGTCCTTGCTGCCGAGCGAGAGGGTGACCGCGCTGTTCTGGACCTCGATCACCTCACCGTCAACCTTCGGGAACAGCGCTTGAACTTGATCGACGAGCACACCAAGGGTGGGCGGCGCGGTCTGGGCTCCCGACGTCCCGGAACCCCAGAGAGCGACGAGGACCCCGAGGGCGACGATACGAGCCGCGGGCCAGCTCATGCGGATACTGACGCCAGCATCAGCCCGAGGCTAGCCTAGGGGGTAGGGAGAGTCAAGGAATGGGAGAAAATGAAACGGGGCATGGGGCGATCCAGCCACCCATGCCCCGTCCCCACCACAACGACTAGAAGGACAACCTCACGCGTGCCGTCGCGTAGTAAGCATCACGCGAGTCACGCTTCACCGCAACACCGTTCAGCTGCTCGGTCATGTCCAGCGCCGACCCGGCAAACAGGTAGTACGCCGCGAGGTCCAGCGCCGCGTTCGGCGCAAACCGCCACGTCATACCGCCGTTGACCTCGGTGCCGATGTAGCTGGAATCGCCCTTGGCAAAGCTCTCGCTGTTGACAGCAGTCCGTGTCGCGCAACCCGCGTTGCTCGTCGCCACCGTCAGCGCCGGGCAACCCGTGTCCGTGTCCACACTCTCCGCCGACCAGGTCGGGGCCACCACGCCGTATACAGCCCACGCCGGCGTGATGCTATAGGTCGCCCGAACGGCGAACTGCGCCCGGCCGTAGCGGTCGTATCCGATGTTCGTGTCCATGCCCTGGTTGGCACCGCCGCCGCCGTTGAAGTAGTCAACGCCGAGGCCGAGGATACCGAGCCAGCCACCGCTCCAGTACCCGGTGTCCAGGTTGAGCGGCTCGTAGTACCGCTTGCTCAGCGACAGGTTGTCGCGAGCCTTGTTACCGCTGCTGTACATACCGCGCATCTCGAGGAGCAGCGGCCCCAGCTGGTAGCTGCCGATGATGTCGAACAGCCAGGCCGAGGCGTCACCAGTGACCTTGCCGACCGAACCATTGGTCCGATTCGCCTGGCTCTCGTAGCTGCCCCACTGGTAGGAAATCGTGGGGTCGAGGCCGAAGGGTCCCACGCGCCAGCGCGCGTCCAGGCCGACCGTGTAGCGCTCTTCCGTGTTGGTCGCGTCGCCAGCCGGCGCGCCGCCGCCGACACCCGCCACGCCGGCGATGTTGCCGCCGATGGTACGAACGTTGGTCGCGCTACGCCGGGCCGCGGTGGACGTCAGGCCGTCAGCGTGGAACCACGAGACCATCGGCTTCAGGTCCAGCCCCTTGAACGGCGTGAACTCGGGGCTGAGGATGAACGCGTAGTCCTCACCGCGATTGGTCCGGGTGACAGCCGTCGACCGGTTGCCGCCCGCGAGCTGATCCTCGACGATCACGAACGCGAAGTGGTTCTTGATGTCCGGCGTGAACGTGGAGTACATGTCCAAACCGGCGAAATCGCCGTTCGCGTAATACACCTTGTAGTTGGCGATGGTACCGAACGGCTGACCGCCCGCGCGGGCCACCGTCAAGAACGGGATGAACGGCATGATGCTGTCTTTACCGGTCAGGTCGAACTCGGTGTAGATCCATTTGACCTCGAACAGCCCAGCCACGTCCGTGTTGAGGTCGAGCCCACCGCCGGTCGCCGACTTGGTGCCGCCGGCGAAGCCGCCGGCCGCTCCCGAGTTGTTGCCCGGGAAGCCGCCGTCGTTCGAGCCACCCTGGCCGTACATCAGGTCGATTTCGACTCCGAGCACAGCCTTGGTGCGTCCGACCGCGAACTCGAAGTCGGGGCGGAAGCGCGTACGCGCGTACCACTCCCGATCGTTGTCGCGGGAATAGTTACCGTCGAAGAAGTTCCGACCAACTGATGTCAGCTGGTCGAACGTCCCGACGATCGTCACCTTCGGGGCCGGCGGGGGCGTCTGCGCAAACGCAGACGGGGCCAGCGCTCCGAGGATGACGAGGGAGAGTACTGCGATGACCAAGCATCTCCTCATTACTGCCTCCTCAGGTGTAGTGAGCAGCAATCAGCCAGTTGCCACGACTCAACGCCGACATCACCAACTACTGCTTGCAGCGTCGTCAGCGGCGCCAGGGGGCGCCGATCGAGCCTGTTTGCGCGTCGTCAACCCGCGCGGGTGAGTTGCTACGAAGTCAGTCGCATCGCTGACTGGCGGTCGAGGTAGGGCGTCGTCACCAGAGCCGCCGGGAACACCTGAATCGCGGATCTCCCCGCATCCTGGCGGTAGTGCTTGGAACCTCTGATGAGGGTCATCACGGCTGTTATCAAGTGTGCACGGCAAACACCTGCA
>WNFK01198691.1_pt1 | contig 15998 bp, 13 predicted proteins | sample 5400281 | NCBI WGS metagenome assembly WNFK01 (sample SAMN13153350, study PRJNA577476) | soil metagenome | isolation source: 20 cm soil on Douglas fir-dominated hillslope | place: USA:California | collected 2013-09-17 | reverse complement strand
AGCCGCCGCTGGTCGTCCGCCGTCAGGATCCTGCCGGCGACCGCGGCGGTCGTCTGCACGACCAGCCGTCCGACCTCGCGCTTCAGCTCCGCCAGCAGCCGCGCGTGGTCCCGCGCCGCCTCCTCCTTCGCCCCGGCGACGATCTCCTGGGCGATGGCGATCGCTTTCTGGCTTTCTTCCCTCTCGACGAGAGCCGCTGCCGCACGCGCTTCCTCGACGAGCTTGGCGGCCTGGGCGTTCGCCTCTCCGATCACCTGCCGGCGGTGCTCCTCCGTCCTGGCCAGCTCGGCCTTGATCTGCGCCGCGTTGGCGAGACCCTGGGCGATCTGTTGCCGCCGCTCCTCGAGCATGGCGAGGACCCGGCGATAGGCGAACTTGTAGAGGAGCAGGCAGACGATGGCGAAGCTGACGATCTGGGCCGCCAGATGGGGCCAGTCGACGCCAAAGCTGCGGGCGACCTGTTCGATCTGCCCGCCTGCGTCGGATTGCGCCAGCAGGAGAAGAGCATTCATGGTCGCATCCTCGAGAGAGACGAAAAGCGCCCTACTTCAGCAGGAAGAGCGCGTAGAACACGATTGCTTCCGCGAAGGCGATCGCGAGGATCGACTGCACCAGGACCTTCGTGGCCGCCCCGGGATTGCGTCCGACGGCGATGGCGCCGCCCATCCCGATCAACCCGACACCGATGGCCGCCCCGAGGGCTGCCAGACCAACGTGAATGCTTCCGCTCATACGGTTCCTTCCTTTCCTTCTTCCTGAGGACAGATCAGCAAGGTGAAGACGGCGGTGAGCAGCATGAAGACCAGCGCCTGGACCAGGCCCACCAGCAATTCCATGAGGTAGAACGGGATCGGCAACAGCCAGCTGAGGCTGGGCACCAGCGAAGCCATCGCCTCGAGCATGTTCTCGCCCGCGAAGATGTTCCCGTAGAGCCGGAAGCTGAGGGAGACGGGCCTGAAGAGGATGGAGACGATCTCCAGGCAGCCCGAGGCGAAGAACACGACCACCATCACGATCTTCATCACGCCGGCGGTCTCGCCCTTGGGCCCGAACAGCTCCTTCAAGAACCCGCGCGGCCCGTTCTCGCGGAGCGCCCAGACGATCCAGCAGGCGAAGAACACCAGGGCCATGGCCAGCGTCAGGTTGAGGTCCGCGTTGGCCCCGCGCAGCAGGGGCTGGTCGATCTTGAAGCCGTGAGGGCCTTGGTGCCCCCAGCCGATGGTTCCCACGCCGGGAATCAGGCCCAGCCAGTTCGCGGAAAGGACGAAGATGAAGATGGTCGCAAAGAACCAGAACGTCCGCTGCACCAGGTGCCGGCCGATGATTCCCTCGAGGAAACCGTTGAGGCCGCCGACGACCCACTCGATCAGGTTCTGGGCTCCCTCCGGGACCTGCTTCATCTTCCGTGTCGACAGCTGGGCGAAGACGATCAGGCCCAGCGCCACGACCCAGGTCACCACCATGGAGTTCGTGATCGTCGATTCCTCCGCGGCGATCAGCAGCATTGCAGGCGGAGCGATCATTCAGCCCGGGGGACTGTGCAGTGTGCATGCCACGTGATCTAGAACCTGGAACGGGCCGCTCCCAACTCCTTAAGTGCGCGTGACGCCCTTCATTGGCGGCGACCCTGCCAGACGCTCGGGATGTTCGCTGCTCAACGCGGGCGATTCCTGGTCAGGCAAGCGGCATCGAGGCGCCGATCTCCTCTGTAGCGGAAGGCTGAACAGGTGGCCCCTCACTTGCACTGGCTTGCACCCGTGCGGATCAAGGACGTTGCGGAGAAGCTCGAGCTCGACCCGGTCGCCCAGGCCCCCCGCGAAACCCCTCAGAAAGCGGTCGCCTGAGGAGTCGCTGTGGCCGACGCGATCATCATCGTCAACGCAGGATCGTCCAGCATCAAGTTCTCTCTCTTCGTCAAGCAGGGCAAGGAGCTCCAGCTCGATCTTCGCGGGCAGTACGAAGCGATCCACTCCACGCCGCGTTTCAGCGCCAAGAAGCATGAGGGAGCGGAGACGAAGAAGTCCTGGCCCGAGGGCATGGATCTCGGCCACGATCGGGCCCTCGATCACCTGCTCTCGTTCCTGCGCTCCGAGCTGTCGCATCACCGCCTCGTCGGAGTCGGGCATCGGGTGGTGCACGGCGGACCCGATTTCACCGGTCCGGTGCGCGTCGATGCCGGTGTGGTGGCGAAGCTCGAGGCGCTGATTCCGCTCGCCCCGCTGCATCAGCCTGCCGCCCTGTTGCCGATGCGGCGCCTGCTCGAGCGCGCGCCCGAGCTCCCGCAGGTCGCCTGTTTCGACACCTCATTCCACCGCACCAATCCCGACCTGGCCCAACGCTACGCGCTCCCGGCCGAGCTCCACCAGGCCGGGGTGCGGCGGTACGGCTTCCACGGCCTCTCGTACGAGTACATCGCTTCGGCGCTGGCCGGGCCTGAGCATCGCGAGCACCATGGGCTTCACCGCCGTCGAGGGCCTGGCGATGGGCACGCGCTCGGGTTCGCTCGATCCTGGAGTGATCCTCTACCTGATGGACCAGCGCGGCATGGACGCGCGGGCAATCGAGAAGCTGCTGTACCACCAGTCGGGCCTGCTCGGCGTGTCCGGGATCTCGAGCGACATGCGGGTGCTCCTCGCCTCCAGCGATCCGCGCGCGGAGCTGGCGGTGGACCTGTTCTGCTATCGCATCCGGCGCGAGCTCGGCTCGCTGGCCGCCGCGCTCGGCGGGCTGGACGCGATCGTGTTCACCGCGGGAGTCGGTGAGAACTCCCCCGCCATCCGCGAGCGCGTCTGTCAGGACGCGGCCTGGCTCGGCGTCGAAGTGGACCCGGCCGCCAACGCCGCGGGCGGCCCCCGCATCAGCCCGACGGGAGCGCGAACCACGGCCTGGTCGATTCCCACCAATGAAGAACTGATGATCGCGAGGCATACCCGACAGCTGCTCCCGGCAACTTGAGCAACCGCAGCGGTCGATGACCCATTTCAGAAAGGAAGAAAACGTGACTCCCCCGAACACTGACACGAACCGGCTTTCCCCCGACGAGCTGCGAAAGATGGACGCCTTCTGGCGCGCCTGCTGCTACCTCGCCGCCGGCATGATCTACCTGCGCACCAACCCGCTGCTGCGGGAGCCGCTGAGCGCAGACCAGATCAAGAAGCGCCTCCTGGGGCACTGGGGCGCGAGCCCGGGGCTCAGCTTCGTCTGGACCCACCTGAACCGCCTGATCAACAAGTACGACCTCGACACCATCTTCCTGGCCGGGCCCGGCCACGGCGCTCCCGGCGTGCTGGCTCCGGTCTACCTGGAGGGCTCCTACTCTGAGGTCTACCCGAACAAGGGCGAGGACGCCGAGGGCATGCGCGAGTTCTTCGGGGAGTTCTCGTTCCCCGGCGGCATCGGCAGCCACTGCACGCCCGAGACCCCGGGATCGATCCACGAAGGGGGCGAGCTCGGCTACAGCGTCTCGCACGCCTTCGGCGCCGCCTTCGACAACCCGGACACGCTGGTGGTGCCCGTGGTGGGCGACGGCGAATCGGAGACCGGGCCGCTGGCCACCTCCTGGCACTCGAACAAGTTCCTCAACCCGATCCGGGACGGCGCGGTATTGCCGGTCCTCCATCTCAACGGCTACAAGATCAACAACCCCACCATCCTCTCGCGCATCTCGCACGAGGAGCTGGAGAGCCTCTTCAAGGGCTACGGCTGGTCGCCCCGCTTCGTCGAAGGCAGCGATCCCAAGGTGATGCACCAGCTGATGGCGGCCGCGCTCGAGGACGCCGTGCTGGAGATCCGTCGCATCCAGCAGGACGCGCGCAAGAGCGGCAAGCCCAGCCGGCCGCGCTGGCCGATGATCGTGCTGCGCAGCCCCAAGGGCTGGACCGGCCCCAAGGAAGTGGACGGCCACAAGGTCGAGGGATTCTGGCGCGCCCACCAGGTGCCGCTGGCCGGGATGCACGAGAACCCCGCACATCTCAAGCAGCTCGAGGCGTGGCTGCGCAGCTACGAGCCCGAGAACCTCTTCGACAAGAGCGGGCGGCTGATCCCGGAGTTGCGAGCGCTCACCCCCAAGGGCGATCGGCGCATGGGCAAGAACCCGAAAACCAACGGCGGGACGGTGCGCAAGCCGCTGCGCATGCCGGATTTCAAGGACTACGCGGTCAAGGTGGAGGATCCGGGCAACGTGAGCGCCGAGAACACCCGCCCGCTCGGGCAGTTCCTCCGCGACATCATGCGGGAGAACATGACCAGCTTCCGCGTCTTCGGCCCGGACGAGACCGCCTCGAACAAGCTGGACGCGATCTACGAGGTGAGCAAGAAGCTCTGGCTCGCCGACATGCTGCCGGAGGACGCGGACGGCGGACAGCTCTCGCCCGACGGCCGGGTCCTGGAGATGCTCTCAGAGCACACGCTGGAGGGCTGGCTGGAGGGATATCTGCTCACCGGCCGCCACGGCTTCTTCTCCACGTACGAGGCCTTCGCCCACATCATCGACTCGATGTTCAACATGCACGCGAAGTGGCTGGCGAGCAGCCGGGAGCAATCCTGGCGCGCGCCTGTATCCTCGCTGAACCTGCTCTTGACTTCGACGGTCTGGCGCCAGGACCACAACGGCTTCACCCACCAGGATCCGGGCTTCCTCGACGTGGTGCTGAACAAGAGCCCGGACGTTTGCAGGATCTACATGCCGTGCGACGCGAACACGCTGCTGAGCGTGGCCAACCACTGCCTGCGGAGCACCGGCTACATCAACGTGATCGTCTCCGACAAGCAGAAGCACCTGCAGTACATGTCGATCTCCGAGGCGATCGAGCACTGCAGCAAGGGCCTCGGCATCTGGGAATGGGCGAGCACCGACGAGGGCGCGGAGCCGGACGTGGTGATGGCTTGCGCCGGCGACATTCCCACCAAGGAGGCGCTCGCGGCCACGGTGCTGCTGCGCAAGCATTTCCCCGCGCTCAAGATCCGCTTCGTCAACGTCGTGGATCTCTACAAGCTGATGCCGTCCACCGAGCACTCCCACGGCCTCTCCGACCGGGACTTCGACAGCCTCTTCACCCAGGACAAGCCGGTGATCTTCAACTTCCACGGCTATCCCTCGCTGATCCACCGCCTCACCTACCGGCGCACGAACCACGCGCACATCCACGTGCGGGGCTACAAGGAGAAGGGCAACATCAACACGCCGCTCGATCTCGCCATCCAGAACCAGATCGACCGCTTCAGCCTGGCGATGGACGTCATCGACCGCGTGCCCTCGCTGCAGCGCATCGGCGCCCACGCCAAGGAGCAGCTGCGCAACCGGCAGCTCGAGCTGCAGAAGTACGCGTACGAGAACGGAATCGACGACCCCGAGGTCGAGGGATGGACGTGGCCGCATGGGCGCTGACGGCAATGGACGGCTGAAGCGGAAGGCCTACCAGAAGGAGCTGGCGAAGCTGCACGTCGAGCTCGTCAAGCTCCAGGAGTGGGTGAAGCAGAAGGGCCTCAAGATCTGCATCGTGTTCGAGGGGCGCGACGGGGCCGGCAAGGGCGGGACCATCAAGGCGATCACCGAGCGCGTGAGCCCGAGGGTCTTCCGGGTGGTCGCCCTCCCCGCCCCCTCCGAACGCGAGAAGAGCCAGATGTACGCGCAGCGCTACCTGGGCCATCTGCCGGCCGCCGGCGAGGTCGTGATCTTCGATCGCAGCTGGTACAACCGGGCGGGCGTCGAGCGCGTGATGGGGTTCTGCACGGAGGCGGAGGCGCAACACTTCCTGCAGGTCACCCCACGGGTGGAGCACGCGATCGTCGAGTCCCACATCGTGCTCCTCAAGTACTGGCTGGAGGTGAGCGAGAAGGAGCAGACCCGCCGCCTCCAGGAGCGCATCGACGACGGCCGCAAGATCTGGAAGCTCTCTCCCATGGACCTCGCGTCCTACGGGCGCTGGTACGATTACTCCCGAGCGCGGGACGCGATGTTCGCCGCCACGGACGTGCCCTGCGCACCCTGGTACGTGGTGCGATCGGACGACAAGCGGCGCGCGCGCCTGAACGTGATCCGCCACCTGCTCTCGCGGATTCCTTACGAGGACCTGACGAGGTATGGGAAGCAGGAGAAGCTGCCGGATCGGCAAAAGGCGAACGGGTACCTGGACCCTGGCCATCCGTACACGTACGTCCCGGAGAGGTACTGAGCTCATGGACACGATCAGTTCTACCGCGCGATCGCCCGGTCGCTCGCCGCGCGCCTGCGCCGCCGTCGGCATGATCGCGTTCGCGAAAGAGCGGGAAGCGCGCTCCTGACCGGGCTGTGACACCGCGGGGAGCGTTCTGCTAGATTCTCCCGCGGATCAGTGGGGGCCTCGGGCGCAAATGGCTGCCGCGGACAGGTCGTGGATGACGATCCGATCGGTGATCGGGCGCTATGGCATTGCGGCCGTGGCAGTCGCCAGTGGGACCGGCCTGGCCCAACTCGTGAAGGCCGCTCATCTCCAGAACCTGGAGATTGCGGCTTTTCTCCTGGAGCTTGCGCTGGTTGCATGGTACCTCGGAGCAGGTCCCGCGATTCTCGCGGTCGTGCTCTCTGGCCTCGCCTTCGACTACTATTTCGTCGAGCCGCTTCACACGTTCTATGTCGAGATCGAAAGTCTTCCGTATCTCGTCACCTTCGTCGTTTTTGCAGCGCTGACCACCGGGTTCGCCACCACGCGGCGCCGCTTCGAACGAAAGCTCTTGCAGTCGCGGGAGGCTCTCGCCCAGGAAATGGCCGTCCGCACCCGGCAGGCCGGCCTCTTGAACCTCACGCACGACACCATCTTCGTGCGCGACCTGAACGACAGGATCACCTACTGGAATCGAGGCGCGCAAGAGCTGTACGGGTTCACCCCGGAAGAGGCGATCGGGAAGATCAGCTACGAGCTCCTGCAGACGGAACTTCCCGCCCCGCGCGAGGAGATCCAGGCGGAGCTGATGCGCGCGGGGCGCTGGGAAGGCGAGCTGCAGAAGAAGAAGATCGACGGAACGCGGGTGTTCGTGTCGAGCCGATGGTCGCTGGTCCGGGACGAACAAGGACGCCCGATGACCGTCCTGGAAACGGGCAACGACGTCACCGATCGAAAGCGTCGCGAGGAGGAAGTCCGCAAGTTGAACGCGGAGCTGGAAAAGAAGAGCGACCTGCTGCAGGCCAGCAACAAGGAGCTGGAGGCGTTCGCGTACTCCATCTCCCACGACTTGCGCGCGCCGCTCCGCCACATGGTGGGGTTCACGGAATTGTTGCAGAAGCATGCCGGCTCGACCCTGGACGAAAAGAGCCAGAGGTACATGGCGACGATCGTGGAGTCGACCAAGCGGATGGGAACCTTGATCGACGACCTCCTCTCCTTCTCGCGGATCGGCCGCACCGAGAAGCGGGAGACGACGGTCAGCATGGATCAGCTCGTCAAGGAAGTCCGGGAGGAGATGAAGCCGGAGACGACCGGACGCGACATCGCCTGGAGCATTGGCCATTTGCCCGAGCTCCACGGGGATCGCTCGATGCTCAGGCTCGCGTTGGTCAACCTCATCTCCAACGCGGTCAAGTTCACCCGCAAGCGTCCGCACGCGCAGATCGAGATCGGCTGTCTGGAAAAGAAGGACGAAGCGGTGACGCTGTTCGTCAGGGACAACGGCGTCGGCTTCGACATGAAGTACGTCGACAAGCTCTTCGGAGTCTTCCAGCGCCTCCACCGGTCCGATGCTTTCGAAGGCACCGGCATCGGTCTCGCCACGGTGCAGCGGATCATCCACCGTCACGGAGGCAAGGTCTGGGCCGAGGGTCTGGTGGATTCGGGCGCGACATTCTTCATCGCAGTTCCGAGCCGCGGGAGATCAGCATGACGGAGAACCTGGGACGCATCCTGTTGGTGGAGGACGATCCGAGAGACGTGGAGCTCACGCTCAATGCCCTGGAGGACTACAACCTCGGCAACGAGGTGGTCGTCGCCCGCGACGGGGAAGAGGCCCTGGACTACCTCTACTCCCGTGGAACCTTCCGGATGCGCACCAACGACAATCCCGCCGTCCTGCTCCTGGATCTGAAGTTGCCCAAGGTCGACGGCCTGGAGGTGCTGCGGACCATCAAGGGGGATGCCAAGCTGAAGATGATCCCGGTGGTGGTGCTGACCTCGTCCCGCGAGGAACGCGACATGATCGAGAGCTACAAGCTCGGTGTGAACGCCTACGTGGTCAAGCCGGTCGATTTTCACGAGTTCGTCAACGCCATCAAGGAGCTCGGCGTCTTCTGGGCAATCATCAACGAGCCGCCGCCCGGAAGCGTCAAGAAGAAGCAGGCGTGAAGCCCGTCCTGGACATCCTCCATCTCGAAGACGATCCGACGGACGCCGACATCGTCAAGGAACGGCTCGAGACCGAGGGTCTCGCCTGTCGGACCACGCGCACGGGGACCGAGGCGGAGTTCCGCGCCGCCCTCGACCACGGGGGCCACGATCTCATCCTGGCCGATTACACGCTTCCCTCGTTCGACGGTCTTTCCGCGTTGAAGATCGCGATGGAGAAGCGCCCGGAAGTGCCGTTCATCTTCCTTTCCGGGACGATCGACGAGGCCATGGCGATCGAGTCGCTCAAGATCGGCGCGACCGATTACGTCTTCAAGACGCGCCTGGCGAGGCTCCTGCCTTCCATCCAAAGAGCGCTCCGGGAAGGTGAGGATCGGGTCGAACGCAAGCGGTCGGAAGCGGCCCTGCGGCGCAGCGAAGCATACCTGGCGGAGGCACAGAGGCTGAGCCACACGGGCAGCTTCGGCTGGGACCTTTCCAGCGGAAACATCTATTGGACCGCGGAGACGTATCGAATCCTGGGGTTCGATCCGAAGACGCCGCCCACCATCGAGCGGGTGCTGGAGCGAACCCACCCCGACGACAAGCCGCTCCTTCAGCGCGTGCTCAATTCCGCCCTGGGGGAAGGAAAGGCATTCGACTTCGAGCATCGGCTCCTGATGCCGGACGGCGCCATCAAGTACCTCCGGGTGGTGGCTCACCCGGCGCCAGGCGGCCAGGAGTTCATCGGCGCGGTGACCGACATCACCGAGAGCAAGAAATCCCAGGAGGCCCTGCGCACCAGCCAGGAGGAGCTCGCGCGCGCGACCCGGCTCATGACCATGGGCGAGCTGGCAGGCTCCATCGGGCAAGGGGTCAACGAGCCGCTCCAGAAGATCGTCGCGAGCGCGAACGCTTGCATTCGCCATCTTGCCGGTGCCGCCTCGAATCCCGAGGTCGCGCGGGAGGCCGCGGAGCAGATCCTCCGGGACGCGAAACGCGCGGGCGAAGTGATCTCGCGCGTGCTGGCGCTGACGCGCAAATCCGTCACCGAGAAGCAGCGCCTGGACCTCAACGGCGTCATCCAGGACGTCCTCGCTCTCACCAAGGCCGAGATGCTGAAAAAGAAGGTGTCGCTTCGAACGGAGCTTCCTTACGACCTGCCCGCGGTGTTCGGCGATCGCGTCCAGCTCCAGCAACTGGTCCTGAACCTGATCATGAACGGGATCGAAGCCATGAGCTCGGTCGGGGACCGGCCTCGACAGCTGGCCGTCGCCGCCCACGAGGGCGAAGCCGAGCACGTGCTGGTGTCGGTGCGGGACTCGGGAATCGGATTCGACCCGCAGATCAGCGAGCGCATGTTCGAGCCATTCACCACCACCAAGCCGGAAGGCATGGGGATGGGGCTGCCGATCAGCCGCTCGATCGTCCTGAACAATGGGGGCCGCCTCTGGGCGGTCCTGAACGACGGCCCGGGGGCTACGTTTCAGTTCACCGTTCCGAAGTCCAGGTAGCCCCGCGCGCTTCAGCACACTTCGTGTCGTCCGCTGTGACGGCGATCGGTGTCGATCGTGCCCGGTCGAAGGCCGATGCTCTTGCGTTTCGCGGGCTTGCCGATGGCCCGCCTGTTGCTGAAGGAGGTCGCATGCATTCGAAGCTCGCGACCCAACGGCTCTGCATGGCAGTCGCGACACCGCCCGAACGGGGTCTCGTCGCGGTGCCGGCCGAGCCTCGCCGTGCCGGACAGCGAGCGGAAGACGCGGGCCAGGCCCAGAACGAGCTGCTGGACGACGCCAGTCGGGAGCTCCGCGCGCCGGTCGACGACATCCTGAAGCGCCTCGAGGGCGTCCTCGAGACGCCGCTGACCGATGGGCAGCGTCAAACCCTGGAAGGCATCCGATCGGCGGCCGGGAGCGTGCTCGGCAAGCTGAACGATCTCGGCGATCTGTCCAGGATCGAGACGGGGAAGCTGGAGCTCGAACGGGGCGACTTCTTCCTGCGCACCGCGGTGGGCGAAACCCTGCGGGCGCTCGCCCTGCAAGCTCATCGGAAGGGCGTCAAGCTCGTGCACGAGGTGCAGCCCGACGTACCGGATGCGCTCATCGGCGACGTCGGCCGGCTGCGGCAGATCCTGTTCAACCTGGTCGACGACCAGATCAAGCAGACCGGGAACGGAGAAGTCTGCGTCCAGGTCGCCGTCGAGGGCGCGAAGGCGGATGCGCAGCTCTGCCTTCGCTTCTCGATCCGATCCACCGGCGACGCCTCGGGCAGCCCTGGCGGAAGCGGATTGGGCATCGCGCTCGCGAGGCGCCTGATCGCCAACATGGATGGCGAGTTCACCTTGCAGGGCGAGGTCGGCCGAGGCAGGACCTGCGCGTTCACGGCCCGGTTCGGACAGCGGCTCCAACTCGGGGAGACGGTGACCGTGGCGGCCACCCATCTCCGCGCGCTCGTGGTCGACGAGGATGGCGAGGATCGCAAGGGTCTCGACCGGGAGCTCCGGGAGGCCAAGGTGGACTCGACCGCGGTGGGCGACGCGGTGGCGGCGATGGATCGGCTCTGGGCGGGAGTCACGACCGGCAAGCCCTACCAGCTCGTCTTCGTCGACGCCCGGATGCAGAAGAGCGACAGCCAGGCGCTGGTGGCCCGGATCCGCTCGCGACACGAGCTGGCGGGCACCTGCGTCGTCCTCATGACCAAAGGGGACCTCGGGCGCTGCGGCGATCTGCGAGTCGATGCGCTCTTGCCCAAGCCGATCCTGCGCCACCGGCTCCTCGAGGCGATCCGCCTGGCGCTCAAGTAGACAAGCAGCGCTCAAGTCGTCGAGTAGGGGACATGATGAGCGGCGCAGCCGCGATTCGTGTCCCCTAGAGTTGATGAGCCGCGAGAGTCAGCCCGACCGATAGGCGGTGGCGTCCAGCCGGTAGCGGCCGACCCAGCGCACCACCTGCGTCCGGCCCTTCCCGACCGCCCGTGCCACTGCGGCCAGGTTTCCTCGATGTTGCCGGAGGAGCGAGATCAGCTTGTCGCGATGGCGCATCTCCTCCTCCGTCAGCTCGGGACCGGCTTCGGCCTGCGGGTCACGCAGGGCGGACGGGAGATGCTCGCGCTGGATGGTACCCACGGCCGAGAGCGCCAGCGCGCACGCCAGCGCCTGCTCGAGCTCGCGAACGTTCAGGGGCCAGTGGTGCTCGAGCAGCGCCCGAGCCGCCTCGGGAGAGAGCTTCACGTCCGGGCGCTCCGGGGAGAGCTTGCGCAGCAGGGTCGCAATCAGCAGTGGAACGTCTTCCGGGCGGTCGCGCAAGGGCGGCAGATCCAGGATCACTCCGTTGAGCCGGGCGAGCAGGTCGTGGCGGAAGGTCCCCGCCCGGACCATCCGGTCGAGGTCGCGGTGCGTCGCCGCGACCACGCGAAGATCGACCTGCTCGGGTCGCGTCGCGCCCACCGGCGTCACCTCGCTCTCTTGAATGACACGGAGCAGGGCCGCTTGCGCGGCGGGCGGAAGATCTCCGATCTCGTCGAGGAAGAGCGTGCCTCCGTCCGAGGTGCGAACCAGGCCCGGTTGGTCGCGCTCAGCGCCGGAGAAGGCGCCCTTCCGGTGACCGAACAGCTCGGACTCGACCAGGTTCTGGTGGACGGCGCCGCAATTCACCGCGACGAAGGCGCCGCTCCTGCCGGACCAGGTGTGGATGGCCCGCGCGAACACCTCCTTGCCGGTCCCGCTCTCCCCTTGCAGCAGCACGGGCACCCGGCTCGCCGCGGCGGCGCGGCTGCGCAGAAGCACTTCTCCGAAGGGATGGGAGAACGTGGCCAGCCCCGCCGGGCCCTCGGGTAGATCCTTCGCGTCCAGGATCGCGGGGCCGGACAGCCTCAGGTCGGTGCGAAATCTGAAGAACGTCCGCCCGACCTGGATCAGCGTCTGGTCGAGCAGCTCCGCCGTCAGGGTGCGTTCCCCATCCACCAGCGTGCCGTTCTTGGATTCCAGGTCGCGGATCGTCCAGCCATCCTTCTGGCGGCAGATCTCGGCGTGGGCCTTGGACATCCAGCCGTCCGGCACGCCGATTTCGAGCACTCCCTCGCCGGGCAGGCGCACGGTTCGCTTCGAGCCGCGGCACAGCCGCACGGATTGGTACCCGGAGAGCAGATGTCGCGCAGGCCCCGCCACCGGGCGCTCGCACTCGATCTCGAGAAAGAGATACGGTGCGAATTGCGGCTTCGCTCCGTGCGCCTCGCTCTGCGAAAGCGTATCGTCCGGACCGGTCACGTCCCGAGCTTAGCGCTCCGGGTCGGCACGGCAAAGCCGCGGCCAGGGCACCTGAGACGTCCGTTCCGGCGGATCGTTACTTCAAGTCCGGAACCGCTTTCGCCGAGCCGAGCTGACCGGAGGCGAACGCCAGCGCCGTCGCGGAGACGAGCGCGTCCGCGAACGCCTGCTCCTTGGCGGCGGAAGCGAGGAACCGCGCTTTCTGCGCGCCCAACGCGTCCGTCAGGGTCGACAGCCCATTCGCGTACGACTTGGTGACGGCGTCCTCGGCCGTTGCCGCGGTCTTCTCCAGCGAGGAGGCTGCCCGGTACCGGGACAGGCTGGCGTTCACTTCGTTGTACGCGGAGACCACCTCCTGCGTCGTCTGGCGCTGCAGCTTCGCGATCGCCTGCTCGGCCTCGTTCCGCCGCGAGCGGGCGATCTCGGTCTGGGCATCCCGGATTCCTCCGTCGAAGAGCAGCCAGTCGAAGCTCAGCATGACCCCGGCGTTGTGAAGGTTCGAGGTCAAGAACGAGCCGCCGTCCAACCTCGCTCCCAAGAGCGCGGTGCCGGCCGTTCCCAGGATGCTCATCCGCGGCAGGAAGGTCGCCTCGCTCTTCGACACGATCGAATCCGCGGCCGACCGCAGGGCGAGCGCCGCTTGCAGGTCCGGCCGGGTCTTCAGGGCGGCGTGCAGGTACTCGTCGGTCTGCTGCAGGAGCTGGGGAGGCAGGTCCCTGCTCCGACCGGTCGCGACGTTCAGCTTGAGGAGCGGATCGATCCCCATGGTGGACAGGAGCGCGGTGTAGACCGCCGTCTCGATCGACTCGGCCTGCGACAGGTTGTACTCGGCCTGGGCGACTTCCCTGCGCGCCTCGGCGGTCTCGACCGTCGTGGCGAGCCCCCTGCCGAAGCGCGCCTGGACCGCCTTCGCGATCCCGCGCGTCCGCTCCAGCGCATCGCGAGCGACCGCCGCCTGCGCGCGCGCGGCGCCGAGGCGGAGGTACGCGCGCGTGACGTCGAGGACCACCTTCTGGTGGTCCGCGGTGAACGAGAGGTTCGCGGCGACCGAGAAGTGCTCGGCAGCGTCGACGCCGGAGCTGCGGCCGAAGTCCAGGAGCTGCCATCGGATGGCGAGGAACGGCAAGACGTCGAAGGTGTCGACGCCCACGCGCCCCGTCGTGCCCGCTGGCACCGGGACGCTGATGCCCGGCCCGCTCTCGGACGCCGGACTGATCACGATGTTTTTCACCTCTAGAGCCGGAACCGACGTGTGCCGGAAGCCGCCCAGGGCCAGGGCGGAGATGGTCGGCAGGTATTCCGCCTTTGCCAGGCCCACCCCGAGGGCCGCCTGTCGGGCGCGCTCCCAGCCGATGCGCGTGTCCGGATTCGACGACTCGGCGATGTCGATCAGCTCCGGCAGGTTGTAGACGCGCTCGGCGTCGATCGGCGTCGGGCTCTCCTCCGGCACCGGAAGCGACTTCTCTTCCGGCAGCGTGAAGTCGTGGAGCTCGCCCGTCGCCGGCCTCCACGAGCTGGCGGGCGACGGCGGCGCGCGGTTCACGTAGGAGCCCGCGCAGGCGGAAAGCAGCCAGGCCGCCGAGATCCCCGCAGTCCGGAGCCGGGCCCTCATGGCTCGGCCTCGCCGGCGGGCAGCCGGCTCTCGCGGGCGGCGAAGCGCTCGATCTGCGCGTTGAGGAGGCCGAACCACTCCGCGCGCATCCGCAAGGCGGCCGCGGACTCATCCTTCGCGGGGGAACCGTCCACGACAGTCTCGAGCTTCTCGACCGCCGCGGCGGCCGGTTGGAACGCCGGCGTCGCGCGGGGCAGAGCGAGCGCCGCGGCGAAATCCGACAGCCACTTCGCCACGCTCTCGCTCAACGTGGAAAGCGACTCTCCGGCCGCGAGGGGCAGCGAATTCAGATCGACGCGCTGATGAACGATGGCGTGGATGGGGACGAAGAGCGACTCGATGGCCGGGATCAGCGAATGGCGACGGTCTTCGCCGGGCTCCACCACCCGGGCCGGAGCGTACTGGGCGGCCGTCTGGATGTGCTTGTGAAACCCGATCTCGGCCTCGCGCAACCCGGGGCCGGGCGTCCCCGCGCTTCCCAGGCGCATCACCGCTGCCAGGGCATCTACCGCGCGCGAGAGGGCCTGCCGGATGGTCGGTTTGATCCGGACTGGCCAAAGCGTGCTGAAGACCACGGACATGATCACGTTTCCGAGCAGGATTCCGATCAGGCGGTCGCGGCCGACGACCATCTTGGAAGTGCGCGTGAATCCCTGCAGCACGGTCAGATAGAACGCGAGCGCGACCTGCATGCCCGCGTAGGAGATGGCCTCGCTTCCCGTCGAGATCCAGGCGGCGAACAGCGTCACGATCGCGACCAGCACGAGCAGCCCGCCGATGGTCTCGAGCTGCGGCAGGATGAAGACGATGGAGAGGATGCCGATCGCGGCGCCGATGACCGCTCCGGTGATCCGGAGCGTGAACTTGTGGATGGTGGCGCCGAGGCTCGCCTGGGCGACGAAGAAGCAGGTGATCATCGCCGTGTGGATGCCCGGCCAGGCCAGGCTGTTGAAGATGATGTACGCGGTCATGACCGCGATCGTTACCTTGATGGCGAACTGGATCGCCTCCGTCTGCTGCGCCGGCGAGAGGCTCGGGTGTGCCGCGGGCTTCGCCTCGGTGTCCGGGGCGGCCGGGTTGCGCGATTCGAGAATGGCCAGTCCCAGGTCATTCACGCAAGCGAGCAGCGGCACCACGACCGCGAGCACGGCCGCCGGCGACTCCGGTGTCCCGGCGTCGAGGGTCGCGAATCGCCCCGGCTGCACGGGATCATCGCCGACGAGGGCCTTGCTCGCGGCGAGGCAAGCCTCGCCCGCTCGAGCGAGCGCCTCCTGCGTCCCAGGAGCGCGCTTCGCGTCCTCGGGGAGCTCCCGGAGGAGCAGCAGGAGCAGGTCGACCTGCCGCAGGATCGCGGCGCCTGCCGCTTCCCCGGCGCGCACTCCAGCCTTGGCGTAGGGGGCGAGCGTGCGGGTCCCTGCCCGTTCGAGCCGCTCGACTTGCTTCCGCGCCTTGGCGTCGTCGGCGGCGGGAGCGGCGAGGAAGGCGGCCGCGGCCTGCAGCCGCTCGGCGATTCCTTCGCGAAAGACGCTGGCCGGCCGCCGCCCGAGCACGAGGTCCACGACGACGAGGAGCGCAAGCGGGTAGGCGATGAACGAGAAGGCCCAGAGAAGCTGGCGGGACAACTGCTCGGGGGAAGGCCCCCGGTCCGGGAACGTCAGCGCATAGGTCGTCACGAAGGCCGCCAGAAACCCCAGCGGACCCGCCTTCGAGGTCCGCATCACATACATCCCGGCGAAGACGAAGCAGGCCATCGCCGGCACTCGCAACGCGGGCTCGCCGAGCGAAATCAAGTAGACGAGGAACGTGAGGACGAGGGCGACGGTCACGGCGA
>WNFK01167613.1_pt1 | contig 16006 bp, 12 predicted proteins | sample 5400281 | NCBI WGS metagenome assembly WNFK01 (sample SAMN13153350, study PRJNA577476) | soil metagenome | isolation source: 20 cm soil on Douglas fir-dominated hillslope | place: USA:California | collected 2013-09-17 | reverse complement strand
GTTCACCATGACTGCTCCGGCGCGCATTTCCGCCGCCAAGGCCATTCCTCGATTCTTGTTCTTTGTCCAGATGCTCGCCGCAAGCGCAAACGGCGAATCGTTGGCCCGGCTTATCGCTTCCCTGGCATTCTTCACCACTTGGATGGCGAGGATCGGCCCGAACGTCTCTTCTTGAAATAACCTCATGGAGGAATCGACATCGGCGATGACCGTGGGCTCAAAAAAGTTGGGACCAAGATCAGGGCGCGAGTTGCCGCCGCACAAAACCTTAGCGCCTCGGAAAACGGCGTCGTGGACTAAATCGCTCATGCGTTGCACGTGCTGCGGCCGGATGAGCGGGCCGACGTCGGTCCGAGGATCGCTGCCCGGACCGACGCGCAGTTTCTTCGTTTTTTCCACGCAGAGCGCCATGAATTTTTCCGCCGCGGCTCGCTCGAGGAACAACCTCTCCACGGAAAGGCAGACCTGCCCGCAGTTCGTGTAGCTACCCCAGACGGCCGCGCTGGAGGCCACCTCCAGGTCCGCATCCGCAAGAACGATCATGGCATCTTTACCGCCAAGTTCGAGCACGGAAGGAATCAATTTCTTTGCGCAAGCCTCGGCAACCCGGCGGCCGGTCGCTACGCTTCCTGTGAATAGCACTTTGTCTGGTGAGGCATCGATCAAGGCCTGGCCGACTTCCCCGCCACCCTGGACAAGCGTGACGAGATTTCCTGGGATTCCTGCGTCGATGAAAAGTTTCTCGATCAGCGCACCGCATTGTGGCGTGAAGTCGCTGGTCTTGCACACCACGGCATTTCCTGCGGCAACGGCCGGAATGATCTGGCTGAGCGGTATCGCGAGCGGATAGTTCCACGAAGAAATGATGGCGATGACACCGAGAGGGTCGTAAGCCAGATAGCCGCGTTTAGCTTTCGCAGCGGTGCTGTGATGCGGAATCCGCTGCGTGCGCAGAGCGTTCGCGGCGTTCCTGGACCAGTATTCCGCCGAATCGAGAGCAACGAAAATATCCGCAAAGAGAGCCTCCACACGCGGCTTGCCAGATTCGCGCACAACGGCATCAGCCAATTCATTGCGCGAGGCCATAATGCGTTCGCGAAGCCCATGCAATTTCGCGCATCGATCGCGGATCGGAACCTTCGCCCATGCCTCCTGGGCGACTCGCGCGCGGGAAACGATCTCCGGCAACAGTGACGACGGCGTTATCTCAAAATGCGCGACCACTTCCCCCGTGGCCGGGTTGACCGAAGGAATCGTGTCGATGGGAATGGCCGTGGCAGCCATAAGCGCGATTCTAACCGATTTTGAGGCTGGGGTGTGGATGTGGAATTACCGGCCGCGGAGCCCTTGCCAGCGAGGAAACCGCGAACTCAACCGTCACTCGATGCCCCACTTGGCGAGCTCTTCTTTGGTCATTGGCGCGAAGGCATCGGAAGTGTAGGAGATCTTTCCCTTCAAGCTACCTGGGACGCGCTTCTTTCTCAAATGAGGCACGGCCACAAGCTTGGCGACCGGCGTCCTACCACGAGCAATTATGACTTCCTCACCTCGGACTGCCTTCCGCAGAAGCATTGAAAAATTCTTCTGTGCCTGACGGATGGTATACATAGCTTCCCAGATGGTTTAACTGATTTTGATGAAGGGAGGTCTCTTACCCGAGCCTGGGGAAATGCGACGGAAGCTCGGCCTGGCATTCAGATTGTCGAAGAACATGGCTTGCTTAAAGGTGCCACGCCTCTTCGTGTTGTACTTCGACCATAACGAGGCCCTGCGAAGGCACGGTAGGGCCGGATTTAGAGCGGTCCCGGAGTTCGTACAAGCGATCGATGTCCGCAGGCATGAGTTTTCCGCGCCCGACATCGAGCAGCGTGCCCACCATCTTGCGCACCATATAACGAAGAAACGAGCGCCCGCGAACGGTGAAGACCAGCTCTTCGTTATCCGCGGTGCGCACCAACTCGGCCGAGTAGATTTCGCGCTCGGTGGATCGCTCTTTGTCGTCCTCTTCGGAGCCCGTCGAAGCCGCAAACGAAGCAAAGTCATGCGTGCCGACAAACCGGGCCGCGGCGTCGCGCATGGCGTCCTCATCGAGCGGAAAGGGATAGTGGAGGACGTAGCGCCAGACCATCGGCGGCACCACTTTCCCGCGATACAGCCGATAGCGATAGATTTTGCCGCGCGCCGACCAGCGCGCATTGAAATCCGGACCGACCTCCTCCGCGCCGGCGATTCGAATCGCGGGAGGGAGCAACGCGTTCAAGGCGCGCTGAAGTTCCTGCGCTGATAAATGCGATTGCGTTCGAAAGCTGCCGACTTGGCCAAGCGCGTGAACGCCTGCGTCGGTGCGTCCGGCGGCATGTAAAACGACGTTCTCCTGCGTCAAGCGCCGAAGCACGCCAACGATTTCCCCCTGAATCGTCGGCTTGTTCGCTTGAATCTGCCAGCCGTGGAAATCAGTGCCGTCGTACGCGATGGTGAGCTTGAAATAGCGCATGGAAACCAAGTTATCAGTTTTCAGTTTTCAGTTTTCAGTTTTCAGTCTTCAGTCTTCAGAGGAGGACGAGATTGGGCAAGTTTTAAGAAGCACTATGGAGCGGTGCGAACGAAGCGGCTCCCCGGCTTCACCGCCACGCTGCCGCCGCGACAGAGCGGGCAATCTTCTTCCTCGTAGCTGGCGATGGGCAGTTGTATCAGCGACTGCGCTTCAACTTCGAAATCGATCTTTCCGCCACTCCGGTCGATCAGCGCACCGGCAGCAACTACGCGCGCGCCGGCTTCTTCCACAACGCGAATGGCTTCTTGCGTAGAGCCACCCGTCGTCCAAACATCTTCGACAACCAGCACATGCTGGTCTGGGGTCAGCGAGAACCCGCGCCGCAGCGTCATCATGCCGCTGGCATCGCGCTCGACAAAGAGTGCAGGCGTCCCTCCACCGGGCGAGCTCTTCGGCTCAGGCAGCGCCCGCGCAACTTCCTGTCCGATGATGAGCCCTCCGACGGCCGGTGAGACCACCGCCTCAATCTTAATGTCCGAAAAAAGGGCCGCCAGCGCCTGCCCCAGCTTCTCGGCGAAGCGCGGATATTGCAGGACAAGCGCGCACTGAACGTACGTGCCGCTATGCAGCCCGCTGGATAGCTCAAAGTGCCCGTGGCGGATGGCGCCCGCCGTCTCGAACTGTTTCAACAATTCTTCGCGTTTCAGCATTCGGCCCAGCTAACCGCCGCCAGCTCCTAACCGTCGAAATGTCAGCAGACTAAGCCGCCGCGCCAAGCATTGTCAAGGATGAGGGCCCCTGCTAGACTCCTTCGTTCGGTCCGCGCGGCCCAGCCCTCGCGACGATTTCTGGACCGTCTCAGGCAGAGTGACCGCGAAACTGTCAAATTTCGGTGATGGCCTCAAAACGGTCAACTTCTTGAAACAAATTCCATTCTGCGAACGTTTTACAGAGTTGAGTCAATACAAATTTAGCCCCTTGAGGGGTGAATCTTGAGGGTAAGGAGCTCTATGAAGACGCTGTATGCTCGACCGCTGTTGGCCGCCATACTGGCCGTAACGCTCGTGGGAGGGCCCATTTCCCCGGCCTTCGGGCAGGATTCGCCGCAAAATCCGCAAGCAGCAGCCGACAAGGGGGCCACGCCAGTCGTGCCGGTTTCTCTTGGTTCGTCAAAGCACAACTATAGCCGGGCGCCCAAGGCTTTTCCGAGCCTGCTTGCTCCTTACAATCCCATCAAGATCGAAGAGCCGGGCCTCGCCAATTCACCGCGCATCGACCAGCTCATCCAAGACGGTAAGCTAGTGTTGAGCCTGCAGGAAGCCGTGGAGTTGGCGTTAGAAAACAGCATGGACATCGTCGTGGCACGCTATAACCCCTGGTTCGCGGACACGAGTATCCTGAAAACGAAAGCCGGCGGCTTTGGCTTCGGCACTCCCGGCGGGGTGTTTGGCAGTTCGACGGCAAATATTCCGTTTTTGAACTACGATCCCCTCATTACCTCGACCTTTAGCATCGACGACCGCAACATCCCGGTCAACAACCCTCTCACTTCCGGTACCGGCACGGGCCTTTTAACGCTCACCAGACTGGTGTTGCACACTTCGACCTTCAACACGCAATATTCCCAGGGTTTCCACACCGGAACGACCTTCTTTTCCTTCTGGGACAACACGCGCTCTTCCTCCACTTCAGCCGCCAACCTGTTCAACCCTTCCGTGCAATCCTCAATATTCGTGGGATTCCAGCAACAGTTGCTGAACGGTTTCGGGCGTTCTGTCAACACGCGAAATATCCGCATCGCCAATAACAACCGCACGATCGCGGACTGGGCCTTTGCCCAGCAGGCCATCACTACAGTTACCAACGCCATTACCGCATATTGGGAACTCGTCTTCTCGCGGGAAAACGTCAAGGTGCAGCAGCAGGCCGTAACGGTCGCCAACAAACTATATAACGACAACAAAAAGCAACTGGAAATCGGAACGATGGCGCCGCTCGACGTGACGCGCGCCGAATCCGAATTGGCCACCGACCGCCAGAACCTGATCGTGGCGCAAACCCTGCAGCTTCAGAATCAGCAGATTCTGAAAAACGCCATCAGCAAGAATCCGCTTGCGCCCAACCTCGTCAATGTCGAGATTATTCCCACAGAACTGCCGTTTCGGCCGGAAGCTATCGAAGCACCCTCGTTCGAAGAAGCCGCGAGGGAAGCATTTGCGAAGAGGCCGGAACTGCAGGAAGAAGCACTCAACCTCCTGAACGCAGACATCGACGTCAAAGCGACACGCAACGCGCTGCTGCCGATCGCCACGCTAACGGCGCAGTATGGAAGCGTAGGATTGGCCGGCGACGCGCCGATGAGAGGCGCAACTACCCTTGTGAGTAGTGGAATTCCTATCGTCGATGCAAATGGTATCCCCGTGTCCGTCAACGGCACCCCGATCTTTGCTCCGGCTACTTCCGCAGCCATTACCGGCACAGTGCACACTGGCTTCCCGGACGCCATGAGCTCGGTCTTCCACAACAATTTTCCCGATTACTCCGTTTCACTAAACTTGCAGATCCCTCTCCGCAACCGTTCCGCACAGGCGGATAATCAGCGCGCTATCCTTACGCAGCGTCAACTCGAAGCGACGTTGCAGCAGTTGAAAAACCTCGCCTTGCTCGACGTCCGCAATACCTATATCTTGCTCACCCAGGACCGCGCCCAGGTCGATGCCGCCAGCAAGGCGCGCGAACTGCAGCAGCAGACGTTTGATGCGGAGCAGAAAAAGTATCAGCTCGGCGCATCCACGGTCTACCAAGTGATTCTGACGCAACGCGATCTGATCTTCGCACAGGGCACGGAACTGCGCGCCCTGGCCAATCTCGTCGAAGCCAAGGCCAATTACGAGCGCGCCGTCGGGCGGACGCTCGAAGTCAATCGTGTCACGATCGCGGATGGCAAGAGCGGCGAAGTCGAGCGCGAAACACTCATTCCCGGCACGTTGCATGGACAAGTGGTTGGCACGGAGAAACTCTCCTTTAACGCCGGTCAGAAATAATCTCGTCAGAAACTTGTTCGGCTCGGCCCGGGGAGCAACTCCCCGGGCCCGGTTCCTCTTCTCCGGCTTGTGCAGCTCCCCTATCCGATTCCCAACGGCCCCCTCATGCCGCGATTCGCGCTTGACAAGCGAGAAGAGCGGACATACGTTTTCTCGCACGGTTAGTCTTTCTTTCTTGAGTGTTCCCCATGAACTGCCAAACTATGTTTCAGGAGGAGAAGCTATGAACTACAAGTATGCTTTCTTCGCCGCGCTACTCGTTTCCGGAATCATCGCTATGGCGTTACGAACTGCATCGCCCCAGGAGAAGCCCCGGACTCCAGCCGACGGTCACGAACTTCATGTCCTGGCGCCCCATCAGATGGATGGCAAAGTGATGGGGCCCTACCACCATTACTGCAAGGCTGTTTCGAGCGATGTGCTCGAATGTCTGATTTACGAATCCACCGAACCCAACGCCCTGCTCAAGCAGGTCGAATATTTCGTTGCCAAAAATGTCTCGCGTTCGAACGTTTCCCTCGAAAACTGGAACAAGTTCTATCACGATCACGCGGTCGAAATTGCCACCGGGCGCGTTCAGGTCCTCGACCGGTCGTCTGAGGAGGCCAAGAGCATCGCGGAAGCTGCAGCTCAAACGGACGGCATTATCTTTCACCTCTGGTGGCCCGACGACGGCAAAGCACCGAATGGAACCGTCAAACACGCTCAATCGGTAGGCCACAAAGAATTGACCGCCAAGGAATACACCGCCAAGTGACAACCGCAAATCGTTCGAAAAGAGCCGGTGCAGGTGCGAGACCTGAACCGGCTCTTTTGTTTCAATACTTTTCACGTCTGGAGCGTGAACTGATGCTCTCTTGTCTTCGGCGCGACCACACTACCCTTGCCCCTCGGGAACCTTTCGAATAGCATTAATCTTTGCCGTCTTTCGGGCCGATGATGAATCCTTCCCGGGGAGCGATCAGCATGAGCGAAACATTGAAGGGAACCACGCAGGCTCCGCCCCCGGCCGAAACATCTTCAGTTGATCGAGCGCGCTCCGCCAAGGAACAAGCCTGGGAGAAAAACACCCTCAGGCCGGCGCTGGAAAAAAGCCCCGAGAGGCAGCGCGAGTTCACGACCATTTCCGGGTATCCCATTCGCAGGCTGTACACGAAAGCCGATCTGCCGAATTGGGACCCTGACCGCGACCTCGGCTTGCCTGGCGAGCCCCCGTATACCCGCGGCATTCATTCCACGATGCACCGCAGCCGGCTTTGGACCATGCGCCAGTTCGCGGGCTTTGGAACCGCCGACGACACCAACCAGCGCTTCCGCTATCTCCTCGCGCAGGGCCAGACCGGCCTGTCCACAGCTTTCGACTTGCCCACGTTGATGGGCTACGACTCCGATCACCCGCTCTCCGAAGGGGAAGTCGGCAAGTGCGGCGTGGCCATCAGTTCGCTCGCGGACATGGAAGTTCTCTTCGACAAGATTCCCCTGGCAAATGTCACGACCTCCATGACCATCAATTCGCCGGCCGCCATCATTTGGGCGATGTATCTGGCCGTCGCGGAAAAGCAGGGCGCGGACTGGAAAACAATTTCCGGCACGCTCCAGAACGACATTTTGAAGGAATACATCGCGCAGAAGGAATACATCTATCCGCCGGAACCTTCGATGCGGCTAGTAATCGACACGTTCGAATTCAGCGTCAAGAACACGCCCAAATTCAATCCCATTTCGATCAGCGGCTATCACATCCGCGAGGCCGGCTCGACCGCCATTCAAGAACTTGCCTTCACTCTGCGCGACGGCATGGAGTACGTCGAATGGGGAATGCGCCGCGGTCTCGACGTCGATCAATTTGTGCCGCAGCTCTCGTTTTTCTTTAACGCGCACAATGATTTCTTCGAGGAGATCGCCAAGTATCGCGCAGCCCGCCGTATCTGGCACAAAGCCATGGTCGAGCGCTACAAATCAAAAAACCCGCGCTCCTGGGCGCTGCGCTTTCATACGCAGACCGCCGGCTGCTCTTTGACCGCGCAACAACCCTACAACAACGTTGTCCGCACCGCGATCCAGGCCCTCGCCGCGGTGCTCGGTGGCACGCAGTCGCTGCACACAAATTCCCTCGATGAAGCCTGGGCGCTGCCGACGGAGTTCGCCGCCACCATTGCCCTGCGCACCCAGCAGATCATCGCCCACGAAACCGGCGTCACAAACACTGTCGATCCGCTCGGCGGCTCCTACTTTGTCGAAACTCTCACCAATGAAATCGAGCGTGGCGCTTGGGATTACATCGAGAAAATCGACGCCATGGGCGGCATGGTCGCGGCCATCGAGCGCAGCTACCCGCAGCGGGAAATCGCCGAAGCCTCCTATCGTTACCAGGTGGCTGTGGACAAAAAGGAAAAGATCATCGTCGGCGTAAATGATTTCGTAGCCGAGGAAAAGCCTCTAGACATTCTGCAAATTGACGAAACGGTCGCGCACCGCCAAGCCGCCCGCTTGAAAAAGCTCCGCGCCGATCGCTCCCAGGCCCAGGTCGACCGCCGCCTCAGCTCCCTGCGCGCCGCCGCCAAAGGCAAAGACAATCTCATGCCGTTTATCTACGATGCCGTGAAATGCTACGCCACCCTCGGAGAAATCTGCGACGCCCTCCGCGACGTCTTCGGCACCTACGAAGAAGTCGCCATCACCTAACTCTTCTCTGTGCTCTCTGTGACCTCTGTGTTGAAGCCCCCTGCCCCATGACCGACAACGAAATCACGCACGAGATCATCGGTGCCGCCATAGAAGTCCACAAACTTCTTGGACCTGGCCTGCTCGAATCAGCTGACGAAGCATGTTTGTGCCATGAATTTGCGATTCGCAAAATCAACTTCCAAAAGCAAAAGCCGGTGCCGCTCGTATACAAAGAAATAAAACTCGCTTGTGGCTTCAGGCCGGATCTGCTCGTGGAGGAGCGGGTTGTCGCGGAACTCAAGTCGGTGGACGCACTCGGGCCGATCCATGAAGCCATCATGCTAACTTATCTTAGGCTGTCGGGTCACAACCTCGGCCTACTGATCAGCTTCAACGTTTCAATATTAAAAGAGGGCATCCGCCGATTTATCATGTAGCGGCGAAGAACGTGTTTTTTCAACACAAGGGCACAGAGTACACTGAGAAGAGGCAGAGAAATGCCGGAGAAGAAAATCAGAGTGCTGATCGCCAAGCCGGGGCTGGATGGCCACGACCGCGGCGCAAAAATAATCGCCCGCGCCTTGCGCGACGCCGGCATGGAAGTCGTTTACACCGGCTTGCGCCAGACCCCGGAAATGATCGCCTCCGCCGCCGTGCAGGAAGACGTCGACGTCATCGGTCTCTCGATCCTCTCCGGCGCCCACAACACCATCTGCCCCCAGCTCATGAAGCTCCTCCACGACAAAGGCATGAACGACGTCACTGTCCTCGTCGGCGGCATCATCCCCGAAGCCGACATCCCCGCCCTGAAAAAATCCGGCATCGCCGAAATCTTCCTCCCCGGAACCTCCACCCAAGACATCGTAGAATTCATCCACAAGCGCGTCTCGCTCTTCTAGTTCTCCCCCGACGTGACACGAGCGTACAGGACTACGCCATCACCGCTTCCCCCCGTCTTTTTCCCTCTGCTGGTATTTCTGCCGCGCGGCTCTATGAATCTCCTTCCATTGCTCCTTTTGCACCTGCCGCGCTTCGGGATCCATTTTCCGCCGAAGGAATTCCTGCTCGCGCAATAGCTTGCGCCGGTTTTCGACCCGCACCGGATCCAGTGTTCCCGCGCTCAACGCCGCCAGGACCGCGCATCCCGGCTCCGCTTCATGACGGCAATCGCCAAATCGGCACTGTGCCGCCAGCGAGTCAATGTCGGCAAATGCTTGCGCAACGCCGTGCTCCGCGTCCCACAGTTGCATCTCGCGCAATCCCGGTGTGTCCATCAGCAGCGCGCCCCCCGGCAAGACGAACAGTTCACGCGTGGTCGTAGTGTGCCGTCCGCGGCTATCACTCTCGCGAACCGGCCGCACTTCCTGAACCGTTTGCCCCAGAAGCCGGTTCGCGATCGTTGACTTACCCACTCCTGAAGAACCTAGCAGCACCAGCGTTTCCCCCGGTCTGAGAAACTCCTCCAATTCACCAAAACCCTGCCCCGTTCTCGCACTGACAACGCACACACCCGTGCCGATTGCGACGCGCTCCATCTCGGCGGCCTTCCCGCGCGCCTCCTCGCAAGCGTCGGCTTTGTTCAACACGATGACCGGCTTCGCCCCGGACTCCCAGCACTGCGCAAGATACCGCTCGGCGCGCCGCGGATTGAAATCGTCGTCCAATGCGGACACCAGCAGCGCCGTGTCCACATTCGCAGCGATCACCTGCTCCTCCATTTTCTTTCCCGGCGATTTGCGGACAAATTTGCTCCGCCTCGGCAAAACCTCCTGAATCGCCGCGGTCGTGTCTGCACCGTGCAATTCCACCACCACCCAATCGCCGACTGCCGGCCAGTGTGCGCCCTCGTCGGCGGCAAGACGCAGCTTGCCGCTCGCTTCAGCCCAGCATTCGCTGAAGTCTCCCGCGACGCGCCAGAATTTCCGTTGCTGTGCCACAACGCGCGCTGGCACGGCATTTTCCCAGCCGCCGCCCCGCCAAAACGCTTCAAAATACGAATTCCATCCCCATCCTGCAAGAGATCCAGTAATAGACACGGAAAAATCCTCCCGCAGCCATGGCGCAACACACAGCCGCCGCTAGTGCCAAATACAAAACAACATTGGTCTTAGTGGATGTGAAATGCGGGGGGGGTGACGCGGTCAGTTCATGCAAGCCACGGAGACACACCCGCCCGCGAGAACTCTGGTAATGATTCGCACAGGCGCCTCCGTAGTTGAAATGAAGGCTCCCGCGATTGCGCGGGAACCTTCTCAGTCAAATCTTAGCGGCGGGCCCGGTCCGAGTCAACACTCGAAACATTTAAGCTCAGTGAACGATCTTCCCATCGGTGTCCCGAATCTCAACCTTGCCCAGATTGAGCTTCTTCATGTCCTCTTCGATCTTCGCGCGGTCGCCTACCGCTAGAACGATCATCTTTTCCGGCAAAATGTATTTTCGCGCCATTGCCTGAGCCTGCTCGGCCGTCACGGCATTGATGCGATCCGGAAGATTCGAATAGTAGTCCAGCGGCAAATCGTAAGTAAAAAGCTCGGCGAAGCTCACTGCCGCTTCCGTGCCGCGTTCGAACCGCCCCGGCAGCGACCGCGCGATGGAATCCTTCGAAAGGGCAAGTTCCGCCGGCGTCAGTTGTGTATCTCGCATCCGTCGCAATTCGTTGAACACTTCCATAGTCGCGGGAGCGGTCACGTCCGTCCGCACATCCGAATACGCGACGAACGGTCCTGGCGCCCGATGATAATTGAAGAACGATCCAGCGCCGTACGTGTAACCATGCTGCTCGCGCAGGTTCATGTTGATACGGCTCGAAAAAAGCCCGCCGAGATCCGTGTTCATCACCTCCACGGGCGCGTAGTCAGGCGTAGACCGCGCCAACCCCATCGAGAAGCACACCAGCGTCGTCTGCGGCGCTCCTGAACGGTCCACAAGAATCAGCTTCGCGTCCGTTGTCTCCGGCGTACCCATCGCCGCCGCAGCCGGCTTCCCTGCCTTCCATGCGCCGAACTGTTTTTCGAGCAGCGGTTTCAACGCAGCCAGCTTGATGTTTCCCGTCACGACCATTGCCGCATCGTCCGGAAAATAATTCTGCTGCCAGAAATGCAGTAGGTCCTCGCGCGAAATCGTCTTGACGGATTCCGTCGTGCCGCTGTCCGGGTACCCGTACGTGTGTCGCGGTCCATAAAGCGCCACCTTCAACACGCGGAACGCCAGGGAAAACGGCTCGTCTTTTTCCTGCACAATCCCGGTCAGCCGCTCGGAGCGTACCCGCTCGACCTCCGCCTGCGGAAAGCTCGGATGCAGCGCGACGTCGGCAAGCAATTCCAGCGCATCGGGAAAATTCCGGGAAAGCGAGCGCGTGGATATTCCAGTCGTGTCGGTTCCCGCGCCCGAATTCAGCGTGGCGCCCAGATCCGCCGCGCGATCCGCTATCTGCGGCGCGGAACGCGTCGTCGTTCCCTGCTGCAGCATCCGCGCCGTCATGCTCGCGAGCCCCGGCCGATCCACGGGGTTCACCCCGCTTCCGGCGCGCAGAACCAGATTGGCCGCCACCAGCGGCAGTCCTGGCCTTTCGCTGTACAGCACGGTCAACCCATTCGAAAGCTTGAATTTTTCCGGCACGGGCAGGTGCAACGCGCTGGCAGGGCCGGGCTTTGGCGCGTCTTTCCGCCACGCCGCATCGGCGTTGACCGCTTCGCCATTGTTCTTGGATGGATCCTTCTGTTCCGCTTTCGGAGTCGCCACCTCTGGCCCTAGATCCTGCTTCCCCGGCAACCCATATACCACCACGCGCTGATTCCCATGGAGCTGCCCTTGCGCAAACGCCTGAATCGATTCGGTAGTGGAATCTTCGTATCGCGCAATGTCCGCCGCAAGAAAATCGGGTGTGCCCAGATAATGGTTGTAACTGTTCAAGCGGTCCGCGACGCCTCCGAACCCTCCCAGCGTCTCGAGGCCCGCAATGATTCTCGATTCGATCACGTTTCGCGCTCGCGTGAGCTCCGCGGCGGTCGGTCCGTCTTTGCGGAATGCTTCCAGCTCCTCGTTGATGGCCTTCTCGAGCTCTTCGGGTTTCACGCCGGATTTTGCCGTCGCCTGTACTTCAAACACGGAACCAAGAATCAGCGACTGTTGATTCACCCCGACGTCCTGCGCGATCTGCTTTTCATACACAAGTTTTTTGTACAAACGGCTCGACTTCCCGCCGCCCAGAATTGTTGCCGCGAGATCCGCTTCGGCGTCGCCCGGTTTGAAAATCGGCGAGGTCAGCCAGGCCATGTACACGCGAGGGAGCTGCACATTGTCCTGGACGACGGCGCGCCGCTCGGTAGCGATTGCCGGCGTATGCACTTTGATCTTGGGAACGTCCTCCCCGCGCTTCAGCGGGCCGAAATATTTCTCCACGAGTCCCCGGGCTTTTTCGGCATCGAAATCCCCGACGATCGCCAAGCTAGCGTTGTTTGGCGCGTAATAAAGCTTGAAAAAATTCCGCACGTCTTCGAGTTTGGCGGACTGGACATCGGCATGCGATCCGATCACATCGCCGTAATACGGATGTTCTTTCGGAAAAATCTGGTGAAACATCGCCTCTTCCACCACGCCGTACGGAGTGTTTTCTACGCTCTGCCGCCGCTCGTTTCGGACCACGTCCTGCTGGTTCGAAAGATTGGCCTGGTCCAGTTTGTCCGGCAAATAACCCATGCGGTCGGACTCCAGCCACAACGCCAGCTCCAGCTGATTCGAAGGCAGCGTTTCGAAATAGTTGGTGCGGTCGAAATCGGTCGTGCCGTTGATATCTGAAGCGCCCGCAGCTTCCAGAAAATGGAAATGGGAGCTGCCCGGCACGTGCCGCGATCCTTCGAACATCATGTGTTCGAATAGATGCGCGAAACCGGTGCGGCCCGGAAGTTCGTTCGCCGGCCCCACGTGGTACCACAGGTTGACCGCCACCATCGGCAGGCGATGATCCTCGGAAAGGATGACCTCCAGTCCATTGTCCAGCTTGTACTTTTCGAATTTCAGTTCCGGCACTTCGAGTGGCGCGGGCTTGGCGGCCGCCGGCTTCGCGGGCGCTTGTGCTGCCGCTTTCGCCGGCGTCTTTGCCGGAGGCGCCGGCGGCGTCTGCGCTCCGGCCGAACTTGCGAACAATAGAAAAGCGGTCCAGCCAAACGTTTGAACAATCTTGTAGAGATGCCTCATCATCATGTCCTTTCGAATTGGCACAATTTGGCGTTCAGCCAACGGACAGCACTCGCAGGTGTCCTCAGAAACCCCGCTGTTAGCTTACCTCGCTTCCGAATGAGTGCAAGTACTTTACGTCTTTGAATCATCGCGAGGAACCCGCGGCGGTTCGCACAACCATGGTCAAAACTCGTATACTGTCACACTTGGTTTGCCAGGCTGAACATTTATTTGTGTTTTCTGAAAGATCGTGCCTGCGTGAGGACTTCGCGTGTCTGATTCCGTTCTGAAAACAAGTGCGAATCTGAAATCTCCTGAATTTGAAAAGAATGCCCGCCGCATCGTCGGTTTGCTGACAAAAATCAAGAATGAAGAAGAACAGATTCGCCAGGGTGGCGGAGCCAAAGCCATCGACTCGCAACACAAAAAGGGCCGCCTGACCGCGCGGGAACGCGTTGCGAAGCTGATCGATCCAGGTTCGCAATTTTTCGAGCTGGGCATTTACGCCGCCTTCGAAATGTACGAGGAATGGGGCGGCGCGCCGAGCGCCGGAACGATTACGGGATTGGCGAAAGTTTGCGGGCGCACCTTCATGGTTATCGCCAATGACGCGACCGTGAAAGCCGGGGCGTTTTTCCCGATGACCGCCAAGAAAGTAATTCGCGCGCAGAACATCGCCATCGAAAACAGAATCCCGACAATTTATCTGGTTGATTCGGCAGGAGTGTTTCTTCCACTGCAAGAAGATGTGTTCCCGGATACGGATGATTTCGGGCGCGTCTTCCGCAACAATGCGGTGATGAGCGCGATGGGCATTCCGCAGATCACCGCGATCATGGGGATGTGCGTGGCGGGTGGAGCGTACCTTCCGGTGATGTGCGACCACATTCTGATGACGGAAGGTTCCGGATTATTTTTGGCGGGACCGGCGCTGGTGCAGGCCGCGATAGGCCAGAAAACTTCCGCCGAAGATCTAGGCGGCGCGAAAATGCACGCGCAGATCAGCGGCACGGTGGATTTCCGCGAGCCGGATGATGATGCGTGCATCGCGCGGATTCGCGCGCTCGTCGACAAAATCGGCGCGCCGAACGCCTCGCCATTTAGCCACGTGAAATCGCGCGAACCGCTGTATTCCGCCGAAGAGATTTACGGACTTTTTTCGAGCGATCCGGGCAAACAATATGACCTGCGGGAAATTATCGCGCGCCTCGTGGACGCGAGCGAATTCGAGGAATATCGCGCGGAGTACGGCGAAACTCTGCTTTGCGGATACGCGCGCATCGGAGGATGGGCAGTTGGAATTGTCGCAAATCAAAAAAAACACGTGCAGACGCTGGCACGCGGCTCCGACCAGAAGCGCATCGAATTTGGCGGCGTGATTTATACCGAGTCCGCCGAAAAAGCCGCACGATTCATTCTCGATTGCAACCAGAACCGCATCCCGCTTGTTTTTCTGCACGACGTAAACGGTTTCATGGTCGGCAAAGACGCGGAGTGGAGCGGCATCATCCGCGCCGGCGCAAAAATGGTTAATGCGGTGGCGAACAGCGTCGTTCCCAAAATCACGGTAATATGCGGTGGCAGCTTCGGCGCCGGAAATTACGCCATGTGCGGAAAGGCCTACGACCCGCGCTTCATGTTCGCCTGGCCCACAGCCCGCTTCGCCGTCATGAGCGGCGACGCCGCAGCCAGCACCCTGGTCGAAATAAAACTAAAACAGCTCGAGCGTGAAGGCAAAAAAGTCGACGAAAAACAAAAAAAAGAATTGTACGAATCCGTCCGCGCCACGTACGAGCACCAAACCGATCCGCGCTACGCCGCCGCGCGTTTGTGGGTCGACGCCATCATCGATCCCGCCCATACGCGCGACGCCTTGATCTGGGCCCTCGAATCCGCCGCCCTAAATCCCGAAATCCGTGAATTCAAGACCGGTGTCCTGCAAACATGACGACGTCGCCCGCACCACCGCCGACAAGGAGCGAGGAGCGTGTCAACTCTCTCATCCTCATATTGTTTGCTCCATCTGTTCTTGGCTTTACTTGTTCCATCTTGAGCCAAGCCAATCCCGGCGGCGCCTGGTGGGTGTTTGCTGGTTTTGGAAATGCCGTGGGAGTTTTGGGGCTGGCCGTCGCAGTATTGATCGCGCTTGTTGCGGCTGGGCGCCGGAGAATCAGCGGTCCGATACTCTTGCTCATTTTGCTCGAAATTGGCGCGGTCGCGGTTGTGTCGTGGTTCTCCGCAAAGCTCGTCAAGAATCCCTGGTTCTGACGCCCATGGATCATAAGACAACGATCATAGAATGTCCGAGAGATGCGTGGCAAGGCTTGCCGGATCTAATCCCGACGGAATACAAGGCGGAATATTTGAAAGAACTTGTTCTTGCGGGATTCAAGCATATTGACGCAGTGAGTTTTGTTTCGCCGAAACATGTGAAGCAAATGGCCGACAGCGAAGAGGTGATGGCAAGGCTCAACACTTCCCTTCCCTATGGCGCCACGGAGAAAGCTGGCCGCCAAGATGCTGGCGCTACCATCGAGCCTCCTGAAATTATTGGAATCGTCGTCAACGAAAAAGGGTTGGAGCGGGGCTTGGCGACGCCGGGCGTGACGACGATTGGGTATCC
>WNFK01093825.1_pt1 | contig 16006 bp, 30 predicted proteins | sample 5400281 | NCBI WGS metagenome assembly WNFK01 (sample SAMN13153350, study PRJNA577476) | soil metagenome | isolation source: 20 cm soil on Douglas fir-dominated hillslope | place: USA:California | collected 2013-09-17 | reverse complement strand
GTGAGGCCGCTTGGGCCGGGTGCGGACCGAGCGCGGCGGCCGAGATGGAAGCGAGGGCGACCAGGCCGACGGCGGCGAGCATGCCGACCCTCGCGGCCAGCCAGTCGCCACCCGCGGCCAGCCAGCCGGCATCCACCAAAACGATCGGGCGGGATTGTCTCCCGCCCGTCCGTATCGATCCTACTGTCTGCGGCGCCACAGCGCTGCGATTCAGGCGCTACTCGCCCGACTTCCCTCGCTGCCGCGCGCGGGTCGGTGCCTTGCCGGTCTTGGGGGGTGCCACACCCTTGCCGGGACGCTCGGGCTTCGCGGGGGCAGCCTTCCTCTTCTCCTTCGCGCGGCCCCTCTTCTCTTCGACAGCGGTCCCGGCCGATCCACCGGCCGCGCTTTCCCCTTCCGCCGCCGCTTCCTTCGCCCCTTTGCCTCGCGCCGGAGCCAGTTTTCCCGCGGCCTTCGCGGCCTTGATCGCCGCTTCCTCTTCCTTCCGAAGCTTTTCCTTCAGCTCAGGGGACTTTACGAACTCGAGGAGCGCCATCTCGCCCGCGTCACCGAGCCGGCGGCCCAGCTTCAAGATTCGCGTATAGCCGCCGTTCCGGGTCTCGTACCAGGGCGCGACCGTATCAAACAGCTTCCGGACGTTGTGGTCGCCGTGGACGAATCGCGCCACGTGACGGCGTGCCGAAAGATCGCCCCGCTTGGCGAACGTGACCATTCGTTCGCCGACACGGCGCGCTTCCTTCGCCTTGGCGAGCGTCGTCTCGATCCGCTCGTGCTGGATCAGGCTCGTCACGAGATTCCGGAGCAGCGCCCTGCGGTGCGAGTGTGTCCGGCTCAGTTTTCGATGGTCTTTGCGGTGGCGCATTAGGCAGCCTCGATTTTCTCCCCGAGTTTGTATTTCGAAACGTCCATCCCGAAGTGAAGGCCCATGCCCGCCAGGATGTCCGCGATCTCCTTGAGCGACTTCCGGCCGAAATTGCGGTACTTGAGCATTTCCGGCTCCGACTTCTGCACGAGGTCGCCGATCGTCTTGATGTCGGCCGCCTTCAGGCAATTGGACGAACGCACCGAAAGCTCCAGCTCCTCGACGCTCCGCTCGAGCAGCGTCTTGATGCGCAGGAACTCCTCGTCCACTTCCTCTTCCACCTCTTCGACGATCTCTTCTTCGAAGTGCACGAAGAGGGCGAAGTGGTCCTTCAGGATTTTCGCCGCGTACGCGAGGGCGTCCGATGGGAGAACGCTCCCGTCGGTCCAGATTTCAAGAGTTAGCTTGTCGTAGTCGATGCGCTGGCCGATCCGCGTGTTCTCGACTTCGAAGTTGACCTTCGTGACCGGCGAGAAGAGCGAATCCACCGGGACGACACCGATCGGGCGGTCGACCGTGGGCTGATTCTCCGCGGCCACGTAGCCCCGCCCGGCCCCGATCTCGACCTCGGCGCGGAACTCGCCGTCCTTGTTCAGGGTCGCGATGTGAAGCTCGGGATTCAGAAGCTCGATGTCGGGATCCGCCTTCAGGTCTCCCGCTTTCACCTCGCCCGCGCCGCGGGCGTCGAAGGTCGCGGTCTTGGGTCCCTCGCTGTGAATCTTGAAGCGCATCCCCTTCAGATTGAGCAGGATCTCGGGCACGTCTTCCTTGATCCCCGGCATCGTCGTGAACTCGTGCTGGACGCCGTCGATCTTGACCGCGGTCACGGCCGCGCCTGGGAGCGAAGACAGAAGCCCACGGCGCAGCGCGTTCCCCAGCGTGACCCCGAAGCCGCGCTCGAGCGGCTCGACGGTGAACCTGCCGTAACGGTTCGTCGAGACCTTGTCGTCCACCTCGACGTTCTTCGGCATTTGCAGATTCTTCCACTTCATAATGGTCTCCTACCTCCTTGAGACTCCGGTTATTTCGAGTAAAGCTCCACGATGAGCTGCTCCGACACTTTCGTCGGGATATTGGCTCGCGTCGGATACTCGAGGATGCGGCCGGAGAACTTTTCGTAGTCCACCGAGATCCAGTTCATCATCTCGCGCCCCTTGCTCTGCTCGACCGATCCCAGAATGAACGGCACGTTCTTGCTGTTCGGACGCACGCGAACCTCGTCCCCGACCTTCACCTCGAAGCTCGGGATGTCCACGATCCGCTCGTTCACCGTGAAATGCCGGTGCCGCACGAGCTGCCTGGCCGCCGAGCGGGACGAGGCGAATCCCATCCGGAAGACGATGTTGTCGAGACGCCGCTCGAGCTGCAGGAGCAGGTTCTCGCCCGTGACGCCCTTCTGACTCTCCGCTTTCGCGAAGTAGTTCCGGAACTGCCGCTCCAGAACGCCGTAGATACGCCTGGTCTTTTGCTTCATGCGGAGCTGGAGACCGTAGCTCGTTTCCTTGGAGCGGCGGTCTTTCCCGTGCTCCCCGGGCGCGTAGCCGCGGCGTTCGAACGCGCACTTCTCCGTAAAGCAGCGCGTTCCTTTGAGGAAGAGCTTCTCTCCCTCCCGGCGGCAGAGCCGGCACTTTGCTGCGCGATACGTCGCCATAGGGTGTGCTTTAAACCTCCTTCTTTCTCGCTTCGCCGCTCTTCGTTCCGACGTGCTCGCCCATTAGACGCGACGCCTCTTGGGCGGACGGCAGCCATTGTGAGGAATGGGCGTGACGTCTTTGATGGCGGAAATATCGAGGCCCGCCGCCTGCAGCGATCGGATCGCCGCCTCGCGCCCCGAGCCCGGACCCTTTACCCACACTTCGACCTTCTTCAAACCCAGCGAAATCGCCTCTTTCGCCGCCGACTCGGCCGAGATCTGCGCCGCGAATGGCGTGCTCTTGCGCGAGCCCTTGAACCCGACCTTCCCCGCGCTGGCCCAGGCCACGGTGTGCCCGTCCATGTCGGTGATTGTCACGATCGTGTTGTTGAACGTCGATTGGACGTGGGCGATCCCGTTGATGCCCACCTTCCGCTCGCGCTTTTTCTTCGGCTTTGGGGCTGCCGCCGGTGCCGCCGGCGCTGCTGCTGGTGCCGTTGCTTCAGCCACTCGATTCTCCTCTCATCAGCCTGCCGGCTTCGGCGCCGGACGTTTCGGTGCGGCGGCGATCCTTTTCATCGCGCCGGCCGTCTTCTTGGGACCCTTGCGGGTCCGCGCATTGGTTCGGGTGCGCTGCCCGCGGACGGGAAGGTTCTTCCGATGCCGGAGGCCCCGGTAGGCGCCGATATCCATGAGTCGCTTGATGTTCATCGCGACCTCGCTGCGGCGTGCTCCTTCCACCTTGAGCTGCGACTCGATCACCTGCCGCAGCTTGCCCGTCTCCTCTTCCGTGAGACCCTTCACGCGCGTGTCCGGGCTGACGCCCGTCATCGCGAGAATTCTCTTCGACGTCGGCCGTCCAATCCCAAAAATGTACGTCAGCGCGATTTCGATGCGCTTTTCGTTCGGCAGATCGACTCCGGCGATACGAGCCAAGACTCTCCTCCTTACCTAACCCTGACGCTGCTTGTGGCGCGGGTTCTTGCAGATGATGCGCACGACGCCCTTGCGCCGGACAACCTTGCAGTGCTCGCAAATCCTCGTAACGGACGCTTTGACTTTCATTGCCGCTCTCCCGCGGTCGCTATTTGTACCGGTAGATGATCCGCCCGCGATTCAAATCGTAGGGCGACAGCTCCACCGTGACCTTGTCCCCGGGCAGGATCTTGATGAAGTTCATCCTCATCTTGCCCGAGATGTGCGCCAGGACCTTGTGACCGTTTTCAAGCTCGACCCGAAACATCGCGTTCGGAAGCGGCTCGATAACCGTTCCTTCGACCTGGACGCCTTCTTCTTTTGCCATTCTCCTAGTCGGCCTCGACCTTGGAGAGGATGACCGGCCCATCGGCACCGATCGCGACGGTGTGCTCGAAATGGGCCGAAAGATTCCGGTCCGCCGTCACGACCGTCCACTGGTCCGGCATGGTGATCACTTCCGCGGTGCCCGCGTTCACCATCGGTTCGATCGCAAGCACCATGCCTTCCTTGAGCTTCGGCCCCTCTCCCACGCGCCCGTAATTGGGCACCTGGGGCTCCTCGTGCAGCTCCCGTCCGATCCCGTGCCCGACGAGCGCGCGCACGACCCGGAACCGGTGGCGCGTCACTTCCCGCTCGATCGCGGCCGAGATGTCCGAAACGCGGTTCCCCGGCCTTGCCTGCTCGATGCCCGCCTCGAGACCGCGCTGCGTCGCCTCGAGGAGCTTCGTCGCGACCGGCGTCACTTCCCCGACGGCGTAGGTGTGCGCCGCGTCCCCGAAGAAACCCTCGCGCTTCACCCCGATATCGAGCGAGACGATGTCTCCTTCGCGGAGAAATCGGCTCGCGCTCGGGATCCCGTGCACGACCTCCTCGTTGATCGAGGCGCAGACGCTCGCGGGAAACCCACGATACCCCTTGAACGCCGGCTCGCCGCCCGAGTCACGGATGAACGCCTCGGCCAACCGGTCCAGCTCCAGCGTGCTCACCCCGGGGCGGATCTCACGTGAAAGCATCAAGAGACAACGCCCCACGATCTGCGCGCTCTTGCGGATCAGCTCCACTTCGCCCAGCTCGTGGATCTGGATCACCCTTTCCTCGACCGGGGCCCGGCTCAGGCGGCCTTCCCGATGGAGCGCTGGATTGCCGCGTAGACGTCCGCGGCCAGCCCCGACGCGTCCACGTTTCGGAGAGCGCCTTCCCGCTCGTAGTACGCCACGAGGGGCGCGGTCTCACGCGCGTACACCTCGAGGCGCTTCCGCACCGTCTCGGGCTCGTCGTCCGTCCGCTGTGTGAGCGCGCTTCCGCACACATCGCAGCGGCCCGCGACCTTGGGCGGAGCCGTGCTCGCATTGTAAATGGCTCCGCACTTGGCGCAGAGCCACCGGTCCCGAAGCCGGCCCACGACGACTTCCGTCGGGACCACGAGATTCAAGACCAGGTCGAGCGGCCGCCCGCCGAGCAGGCTCTTCAGCCCCTCAGCCTGGGCGACGGTGCGCGGAAATCCGTCCAGGATAAAGCCCCCTTGTGCGTCGCGGCGTCCAAGCCTCGTCTCGATCAGCCCGAGCACCGTCTCATCGGGAACGAGCCTCCCCGACTTGACCTGCTCCTGCGCGCTCTTCCCGAGCGCGGTGCCTTCCGCGATCGCCTGGCGCAAAATATCGCCGGTCGCGACCAGCGGCACCCCGAGCGACTCCGAGAGCCGCTTGCCGTGCGTGCCTTTGCCGCTCCCCGGCGGTCCGAGGAGCACCACTCTCATCGGCGGCCCCGAAGCTTGCCGCTCTTGACGAAGCCTTCGTAGTGCCGCATGAGCAGATGCGATTCCATCTGCTGCAAGGTGTCGAGCGCCACGCCGACCACGATCAGGACGCTGGTTCCGCCGAAATAGAACGGAACGTTGAATCGGCGAATCAGGATGTCCGGGAGCACCGCGATCAGCGCCAGGAACACGGCCCCAGGCAGCGTGATGCGCGAAAGGACCCGGTCGATGTACTCGGTGGTCTTCCTCCCCGGACGGATCCCCGGGATGAAACCGCCGTACTTTTTCATGTTGTCCGCCATATCCGTCGGATTGAGCACGATGGCGGTGTAGAAATAGGTGAAGAAAATGATCGTGACCGAGTAGATCCCGATGTAAATGATGCTCCCGACCGAGAAGAGGTGCGCGAGCCCCTGGATCATCGAATTTCCGTGAAAATAGAGCGCGAGCGTGCTTGGAAGCATGATCACCGACTGCGCGAAGATGATCGGGATCACGCCCGCCGTGTTCACCCGGAGCGGGATGTGCGTGTTCTGGCCGCCGTACATCTTCCGGCCCACGACCCGCTTCGCGTACTGGACGGGAATCTTCCGCTGCGCCTGGGTCATCGCGACAACCGCGGCGATCACGCCCACCATGATCGCGATCATGAGGATCGCGACGATCGGCGAGAGCGTCCCCACCCGCAGAGCCCGGACGCTGTTCACGATGTCGGCCGGGAAACGCGCCACGATCCCGGTAAAGATGATAAGCGAGATCCCGTTTCCGATCCCGCGCTCCGTGATCTGCTCGCCCAACCACATGATGAGGATCGTCCCGGCCGTCTGGGTGATCATCGTCATGAGCTCGAACGCAGGGCCGGGGTGCGGCACGACCGGCACGCCCTGGGCGCCCAGGGATTCCAGGAACTTCGCGAACGCGATCGACTGGACCGCCGAGAGGCCCACGGTCCCGAGGCGCGTGTACTGGGTGATCTTCTTCCGGCCTTCCTCTCCCTCCTTCTGGAGCTTCTCGAAGTACGGCACCACCGCTCCGAGGAGCTGGAGAATGATCGAGGCCGAGATGTACGGCATGATGCCGAGCGCGAAGACCGTCGCCTTGGCGAAGCTTCCGCCGACGAAGAGGTCGTACAGCCCGAAGAGCGAGTTGGCCTGGCTCGCGAACGCCGTGACCAGCGCCTCGCTGTTCACGCCCGGGGTGGGGACGTGCCCGCCCAGACGGTAGACGCAGAGAAGCGCGATCGTGAACAAGACCCGGCGCTTCAGCTCCGGGATTCGGAATACGTTCTGGAAACTCTCGAGCATTGCCCTCGATCAGCCCTGGGTTCTCGTCTTGCGCTCGCCCCGCGCGCGACGCGTCTTGGGCGCGGGAAGCGTGATCGTCCCGCCCGCGGCTTCGACCTTGGCGCGCGCCGTGGCGCTCGCCGCGTCGACCGTGATCTGAAACGCCGCCTTGACCTCACCCTCGCCCAGGAGCTTGACGCGCCGGTCGCCGCGAGCGATGAGCCGTTTCGCCGTCAGCGTTTCGCGGTTCACAGCCTCGCCGGGGGAAAAACGCTCGAGCGACCCCACGTTCACCGCCTGGTAGCTCACCCGGCCGGGGTTCACGAACCCCCGCTTGGGGATCCGGCGCTGAATCGGCATCTGCCCGCCTTCAAACCACCGCGGTACCTTGGCGCCCTTGCCCGCCCGCGCCCTCTGCCCCTTGTGGCCCCGTCCGGCGGTTCCGCCCAGCCCCGAGGCCGTGCCCAATCCGCGGCGCTTCTTCGCATGAGTCGCCCCGCGCGCCGGCTTCAGCTGACCGATCTTCATGATCTAGGCACCCTCTTCTTCCCCTTGATATTGAGACCCGAAGCGCCCCGAGCCTTCCTTCTGGCTCCTGAAGCGGCCCGAGCCTTCGACCTGGCGTCCGAGGCGGCGGCTGACTTTCTCTTCTTCGGAGCGGCCTTCTTCCTGGGCCGCGGAGCGGCCGTGCCGCCTGCCGTCGTCACCGCATCGGCCGGCTCCATGCGGACCAGATAGCGGACGAGATGGACCATCCCGCGAATCTGGGGCGTGTCCTCGTGGACCACAAAATGGTTGATGCGGCGCAATCCCAGCGCCGCCAGCGTGCGCTTGTGTTTTTCGATGCAGCGGATCTTGCTCCGCTCCTGCGTGATCTTAACGAGTGGCATCGCCCTATGCCGCCGGCGCCTTCGGCCGCATCCCGAGTAGCTCGCTCACGGTCTTCCCGCGCGTCGCGGCGACTTCGCTTGCCTGACGCAGGCTCTGAAGACCCGCCACGGTGGCCTTCACCACGTTGTGTGGATTCCCCGAGCCGAGCGATTTCGTGAGCACGTCGTGGATCCCCGCCGCCTCGAGAACCGCGCGCACCGTTCCGCCCGCGATCACGCCCGTTCCCGGAGTCGCGGGCTTCATCAACACGACACCCGCTCCGAATCGACCTGTGACCTGATGCGGAATGGTCGCCTTCTTGAGCGGAACCGCGAACATGCCCTTCTTCGCCGCTTCGCCCGCCTTGCGGATGGCGTCCGAGACTTCGTTCGCCTTGCCGAGGCGTCCGCCCTTCACCACCTTGGCGACGCGATTCACGTGGATCACGCGCTCGATGAACTCGGAGTCCTGCTGGGACTGCATGCGTCCGCGCATTCCTGGATAGGCCATGAAATCTCCTAGAAGTTCAGGCCGCCCTCGCGGGCGCCCTCAGCGACCGCCTTGACCCGGCCATGATAGAGATAGCCGCTGCGGTCGAAACACACACGTTCGATGCCCTTCTCCTTCGCCCTCGCCGCGATCTGCTTTCCGACGAGCTTGCCGGCTTCGATCTTCCCCTTCGTCTCCTTGAGCCTCGGCGCCACCTCTTTGTCCATCGAAGAGACGGTGAGGATCGTCCGGCCCGTGAGATCGTCGACCAGCTGGGCGTAGATATGGTTCAAGCTCCGGAACACGGTGAGGCGCGGCCGTTCGGCCGTTCCCATGACCTTCTTCCGGATTCTAATGTGACGCCGGGTCCGGCCCGCGAGCCGGGGTGTCGCTTTCGATTTCATCGTTCCGTTCCTGCCTCACGTGGCGCCGCGCCGAGCGCGGCGCGGTGCTAGGCGGCCGTCTTGCCGCCCGCGGCCTTACCCGCCTTGCGGCGGACGTACTCGCCGGCGTAGCGGATCCCTTTGCCCTTGTAGGGCTCGGGTGGCCTGAAGTCGCGGATGATCGCCGCTACCTGTCCGACAAGCTCCTTGTTGTATCCGCTCACGACGACCTTGGTTTGGGATTCGGTCGCGATCGTGATGCCCGCGGGGGGCTCGTACTCGATCGGGTGCGAATACCCCAGCTGCATCGTGAGCTTCTTGCCGCTCATCTGGGCGCGGTAGCCCGTACCCTGGATCTCGAGCGCCTTGGAGAAGCCCTTCGTGACGCCTTCGACCATATTCGCGAGTACCGCCCGCGTCGTGCCGTGCAGCGCGAGCGCCTGCTTGCCGCCCCCCACCTGGGCGACCAGGATCTCGCTCGGCTCGATCTTCACGTCGACGCCGTGGGCGAGGTGGAATTCCATCTCCCCCTTCGGTCCCTTGACGTGGATCGCGAGAGCTTCCCGCTTCACCTGCACCCCGGCGGGAATCTGGATCGGCATTTTTCCTACTCGCGACGGCATCGTTCGCTCCTACCAGACGCGGAAGAGGTACTCGCCACCGAGCCCCTCATCGCGCGCTTCGATATCGGTCATGACCCCGCTCGGCGTGGACACAACGGCCGTCCCCATCCCGCCTTGGACTTTGGGAATCTCGTGGCGGCGCAGATACACGCGGCGGCCGGGCTTGCTCACGCGCTCGATCCCCTGGATGACGCTCTTTTCCTTCGCGTCGTACTTGAGATAGATGCGCAGGAGTCCCTGCTTCTTGTCGTCGATCGACTTATAGTTATTGATGAACTTCTCCTTGAGCAGCAGCCGCACCAGCTCCGTCTTCAAATTCGAAGCCGGAACGTCCACCTTCTTGTGCTTCGCCTTGCAGGCGTTGCGGATGCACGTCAAGAGATCCGCAACCGGATCGGTAACCGACATAGTCCCCTTTCAGCCGCGGGCGCTCGGCCCGGATTTCGGGCGCGCTGCCCGGATTACCAGCTCGCCTTGACCACGCCCGGGATCTGGCCCATGAGGGCAAGCTCCCGGAAGCAAATGCGGCAGAGTCCGAAGTCGCGCAGGAACGCGCGCGACCGGCCGCAGCGGTGGCAGCGGTTGTAGCGGCGGACCTTGAACTTGGGCGTCCGCCTCCACTTCTCCATCAGCGATTTCTTGGCCAACTTCGCTCCTTCGCCGTTACGCCTGGCGCTGCCGGAACGGCATGTTCATGAGCCTCAAAAGCTCCTGCCCTTGCTCGTCGTTCTCGGCCGACGTGACGAACGTGACGTCCATCCCCCGGATCTTCTCGACCTTGTCGTAGTTGATCTCCGGGAAGATGATCTGCTCGGTGATCCCGAGCGTGTAGTTCCCTTGCCCGTCGAACGACTTCATCGGCACGCCGCGGAAGTCGCGGATTCGGGGCAGCGCGACATTGATCAGCCGGTCGTAAAACTCGTACATCCTCGGGCCGCGCAAGGTCACCATGCAGCCGATGGGCTGCCCCTCGCGCAGCTTGAAGTTGGCGATCGACTTCTTCGCCTTGCGGATCGAAGGCTTCTGGCCCGTAATCGTGGTCAGCTCCGCCACCGCCGCGTCCAGCATCTTGATGTTCAGAAGCGCATCCCCCACGCCCATGTTCACCACGATCTTCTTGAGCCGCGGCACCTGCATGGGGTTCTTGTACTGGAAACGTTTCATCAGCTCGGGGAGTACCTTCTGCTCGAAATGCTCCCTCAGCCGGGGGACCCGTGCCGGCGGCTCGGCTTCGCCGATGGCCGGACCGGAGGGAGCATCTTTGCCCCCCTTCCTTCTCGAATCCCCTTTGGCCTTGCCGGCCTTCGCCTCGCCCTTCGGCTTTGCGTCCCCTTTCGGTTTCGCCTCTCCTTTGGGCTTGGCGTCGGCTTTGGCTTCGGCCGCGCCTTCCGGCTTGGGCTTCGCCTGCTTCTTCTCTTTTGGCTCTTTATCGTCCGCCATCAGCGCACTCTCGGGATCGTCTCGCCGCAACGCGCGCAGTAGCGCTCGCGCTTGCCGTCGGCCGTCCGCTTCATCGTCACGCGAACGCCCATCTGGCACTTGGGGCAGAGATGCATCACGTTGGAGATATGGACCGGGGCTTCACGCTCGAGAATCCCGCCCTGGACCTTTTGTCCGCGCGGCTTCGTGTGCCGCTTGATGAAATTGACTTTCTCGACGATCAGCCGGTCTTCATCGATCAGGACCTTGAGCACTCGCCCGGACTTGCCCCGGTCGTCGCCGGCGATCACCACCACTTGGTCGTTTCTCGCGAAATGGGACACGGTTACCTCAAATCACTTCAGGTGCCAGCGAGATGATCTTCATGAACTCACGCTCGCGCAGCTCACGAGCCACGGGACCGAAGATGCGCGTCCCCTTGGGCTCCTTCTGGTCGTCGATCAGCACCGCCGCATTCTGGTCGAATCGGATGTAGGAGCCGTCCTTACGTCGGACCTCCTTGACGGTCCGAATGAGCACCGCCTTGTGGACGTCCCCCTTCTTGATCTGCGCGCCCGGAAGGGCGTCCTGGATCGAGACGACGATCACGTCGCCCAACCGGCCGTAACGCTTTCGGGTGCCTCCGAGTACTTTCACCACGCGGGCGACCCGCGCTCCGGAGTTGTCCGATATCGTGATGATGCTGCGTGGCTGAACCATCCGCGCTCTCCTCCTCCCGGCCCGCTCAGCGTTCGACGCGCTTGACGAAGTCGAGAAGGCGCCAACACTTGTCCTTGCTCAACGGACGCGTTTCCATGAAACGGATCACGTCCCCCACCTTGCACTCGTTTTTCTCGTCGTGGATCTTGAAACGGCTCCGGCGACGAACGTACTTGCCGTAGTCCGGATCCTTGACGAGCCGCTCGATCGTAGCCACCACGGTCTTCTGCATGGCCGCGCTGACGACCTTGCCGGTCATCACCTTCCTCCGGCCTCGATTCTTCACGTCCTGTTCCGTCACGCCTTGGGCTCCCCATGGCCGGAGAGCTTGCGAACGCCCGTCCGGTGTTCCGCCAAAATCGTATGGAGGCGCGCGATGTCCCGCCGCCGCTCTCGAATCAGGAGAGGGTTCTGGAGTTGGCGCATCCCGTTCCGGAAGCGCAGGTTGAAAAGCTCCTCATGCAGCTCGCCGATCCTGTGCTGGACCTCGTCCTCGGTCATGTCGCGGATCTTCTCCGCCTTGAGCTCTCTCATCTCAGCTCCCCGCCAGATCCTGCCGCTCGACGAACTTCGTCTTCATCGGCAGCTTGCTTGCGCCCAGCTTCATCGCCTTCTTCGCCAGCTCGGCGCTGATTCCCTCGAGCTCGAAAAGAACGCGCCCCGGCTTCACCACCGCCACCCAGAACTCGGGCGAGCCCTTGCCCTTCCCCATTCGCGTCTCGGCCGGCTTCACCGTCACCGGCTTGTCCGGAAAGATGCGGATCCACATCTTGCCGCCGCGCTTGATGAAGCGCGTGATCGCGACGCGGGCCGCCTCGATCTGGCGGTTCGTGACCCACGCCGCCTCGAGCGCCTGCAGCCCGAACTCGCCGAAGGATACGGTGGCGCCGCGGTAGGCCATGCCCTTCCGCCGGCCCCGCATCTGCTTCCGGTGCTTGACCCGCTTCGGTACGAGCATGCCGCTTTATCCCACCGCCGGCGTCGCGGTGCGCGTCTGGCTGGGCGGGAGGACCGGCGGCTGCTCCTTCTTCTCCAGCACCTCGCCCTTGAAGATCCAAACCTTCACGCCCACCGCCCCGTAGATCGTCCGGGCCGTGCCGCGCGCGAAATCGATATCGGCGCGCAGCGTATGAAGCGGCACCCTCCCCTCGCGGTATCCCTCGGTCCGCGCCATCTCGGCGCCCCCCAGGCGGCCGGAGCACACGATGCGGATGCCTCCCGCGCCCGAGCGCATCGTCGAAGCGATCGCCTTCTTCATCGCGCGCCGGAAGGAGACCCGCTGCTCGAGCTGCCGGGCCACATGCTCCGAAACCAGGATCGCGTCCAAGTCGGGCTTCTTCACCTCGTCGATATTGAGAAAGATTTCCTTCTTCGTGATGTGCTGAAGCTCGTCGCGAAGCTGGTCCACCTGCTGGCCGCGGCGCCCGATGACGAGCCCGGGGCGCGCGGTGGAAATGTTGATCGTGACCTTGGCGATCGCCCGCTGGATGATGATTCTCGAGATCCCGGCTTGCGCGAGACGCCGTTTCAAATATCTCCGGATGAAGATGTCCTCTTCGAGAAGCTTCGGATAATCCTTTCGGGCGAACCATCGCGAATCCCAGGTGGCGATGATCCCGAGCCGCATGCCGATCGGGTTCGTTTTCTGACCCACTACTTGGCCTCCTTAGGCGCGGGCGAACGGCGCCGCGCGCGGCGAGCGGGTTGGGCCTGGTCTTCGACCGGGGCTTCCCCTTCGACAATGATCGTGATGTGGCTCGTCCGCTTGATAATCGGCGTGGCCCGTCCCTGCGCCCGCGGGAGAAACCGCTTGAGCGAGGGCCCCGCGCCGGCCACGGCTTCCTTCACGCGGAGGTGCTCGATGTTGATCTTGCCCTCGATCGCCACCGCGTTGGCCACGGCCGACTTCAAGACCTTGCCGATCACCTTCGCGACGTGCTTGGGCGTGAAGTCGAGGATCTCGGTGACCTGGTCGACGCGCTTGCCGCGAATCAACTGGAGCACCTGATCCGCCTTGCGCGGAGTGACCCGGACGTATTTGGCGACCGCTTTCGCTTCCATGTCGTTACTTCGGCGCCGGCCCCGCACCGACGGATGCGCCGGCCGGAGTCGTCGTCTTCTCCACGTGGGAGCCGTGTCCGCGGAAGATCCGCGTCGGCGCGAATTCCCCGAGCTTGTGCCCCACCATGTTCTCCGTGATGTAGACCGGGATGAACTTGTTCCCGTTGTGCACGGCAAGCGTGTGCCCCACGAACTCCGGAGAGATCGTGGAGCGCCGCGCCCAGGTCTTGAGCACCCGGCGCTCGTTCACCTTGTTCAGCGACTCGAGCTTCTTGAGAAGCTTCGCGTCGATGTACGGACCCTTCTTGACCGAACGGCTCATAACGCTCTCGTCGCTCCCGGCCCGCTAGGCCTGCTTCCGCCGGCGGATGATGAGCCGGTCGGAGAGCTTCCGCTTGCGGGTCTTCTTGCCCTTCGCCAATAGCCCCCACGGCGAGCACGGATGCCGGCCGCCCGAGGATTTGCCTTCACCGCCGCCCATCGGATGATCCACCGGGTTCATCGCCACGCCCCGGACGTTCGGCCGGCGGCCGAGCCAGCGCGACTTCCCCGCCTTTCCGATCACGACGTTCTGGTGGTCTTCGTTCCCCACCTGGCCGATCGTGCACGCGCATTCGGCGGCAACCTTGCGCATCTCGCCCGAGGGAAGCCTCAACACCGCTTCCTCTCCCTCCTTCGCCATCACCTGGCAGAAGGTGCCCGCGCTCCGCGAGATCTGCCCGCCCTTGCCGGGCGTCATCTCCACGTTGTAGACGAACGTGCCGAGCGGGACCGTGCGGAGCGGCATGGCATTCCCCGGCTTGATCTCGGCGTCGGGCCCGGAGATCACGCTGTCCCCGACGCGGAGCTGCTGGGGCGCCACGATGTAGCGCTTCTCGCCGTCAACATAATGTAGAAGAGCGATTCGGGCGCTCCGGTTCGGGTCGTATTCGATGTGCGCGACCTTCGCGATGATCCCCTTCTTGTCCCGCCTGAAGTCAATCACGCGGTAGTTGCGACGGTGGCCGCCCCCGCGCTGCCAGGAGGAGATGTGTCCCTTGTTGTCGCGGCCGCCGGTTCTCTTCAGCGGCTCGACGAGCCTCCGCTCCGGACGGGAGCGCGTGATCTCGCTGAACGTCGGAACGGTCTTGAATCGCGTGGCCGGCGTGAGCGGTCGATATTTGCGTAGCGGCATCGGTTATACCTGCTCGAAGAGCTCGATCGTCTGACCCTTCTTGAGGGTGACGAGAGCCTTCTTCCAATCGGGTCTGTGCCCCGCGAACCGGCCCATGCGCTTCGGCTTGCCATGTACGCGGATCGTGCGCACCGAATCCACCTTCACGTTGAAGATCGATTCGATGGCCCGTTTGATTTCGATCTTGTTCGCGGCGCGCGAGACCTCGAAGAGGTACCCGTTCTGCTTCTCGCGGATGCGGGTCCCCTTTTCGGAGATCATCGCCCGGCGCACGATGGTTCGGGCTTCGCGGTTCATGCGTTCACTCGCTCCGCCAGGCTCTTGAGACCGCCCTCTGTGAGGACGAGGCAGTCGCAATTCATGAGCGCGTACGTGTGCAGCGTGCGGCTCTCGGCGGTGCTGAGCCGGGCGAGATTCCGCGTGGACTTGAGTGCGGCGCTGTCGATCCGATCGAAGACCCAGAGCACCTTCTTGTCCGTGAGGCCGATTTTCTGGATCAGCTCCGCCATGGTCTTCGTCTTCGGCTGATCGAGCGACGGCGGATTCACGATGATGACGCCGCCGTCCTTCGCGCGAGCCGTGAGCGCGCCGCAGAGTGCCTTCATCTTGGCCTTGGCGTTCAGCCGCGTCGTGTAATCGCGGGGCCGCGGCGGAAATGCGACGCCGCCACCCGGCCAGAGCGGGGACGTGTTGGAACCCGCGCGCGCGCGGCCGGTGCCCTTCTGCTTCCAGGGCTTCCGCCCGCCGCCGCTCACCTTGGCGCGATTCTTCGCGGCCGCGGTGCCCTGGCGCTGATTTCCCAAGTAGCTCTTCACCGCCTCCCAGATCAGATGCTCGTTGACCGGGGCCTCGAAAAGCTCCTTCGGAAGATCGACCGAGCCGAGCTCCTTCCCGTCGCTTCCGTATCGTTTCGCCTTTGCCATCGTCTTACCCATTCTTCCGGATCAGGACCGTGCTCTTGGGCGGCCCGGGAATGGAGCCGCGGACCCAGATCAAGTGCTGCTCCGGGTCGACCCCCACCACATGGAGGTTCTTCACGGTCACCCGCGCCCCGCCCATGCGGCCCGGCAGCTTCTTCCCTTTGATCACTCGGCTCGGATAGGCGCTCGCGCCGATGGAGCCCGGTTGCTTGTGCGTCACGCAACCATGGGTCTCCCTTCCGCACGTAAAGTGGTGCCGCCGTATCACACCCGCGAATCCACGCCCCTTCGAAACGCCGATGACGTCCACCTTGCTGCCGACCTCGAAGAGGGAGACCGTCAGCTCCTGGCCGACCTTGTACTCCGACGTGTCCTGGACGCGCACTTCCTTGAGCGCGCGGATGCCGGCCGCGTTGTGCTTTTTCAAATGGCCTTGGAGCCCCTTCGGGATCAACGCCTCGCGCTTCCGGCCGAAGCCGATCTGGAGCGCGGCGTAGCCGTCGGTTTCCGGCGTCTTCACCTGCACGATCGGGCACGGCCCGGCCGCCAGCAGCGTCACCGGCGTGACGCGCCCCCGCTCGTCGAAGAGCTGGGTCATTCCTATCTTTTCCGCGAGCAAGCCGATCATGGTTGGGTCCCGGTTAGAGCTTGATTTCAATGTCGACGCCGGCCGGCAGATCGAGCTTCATCAGAGCGTCGATCGTCTGCGGGGTCGACTTCACGATATCAATGAGCCGCTTGTGGACGCGGACCTCGAACTGCTCCCGCGATTTCTTGTCCACGTGCGGCGAGCGAAGCACGGTGTACACGGACCGCTGCGTCGGAAGCGGAATCG
>WNFK01083390.1_pt1 | contig 16006 bp, 15 predicted proteins | sample 5400281 | NCBI WGS metagenome assembly WNFK01 (sample SAMN13153350, study PRJNA577476) | soil metagenome | isolation source: 20 cm soil on Douglas fir-dominated hillslope | place: USA:California | collected 2013-09-17 | reverse complement strand
ACCGGGCTTTCTTCTCGACCATCGCTTTGTCCCTCGGTTAGTCCCTTTTGTGTTCGGTTCCCTCGAATGCCCTTGCCATGCGCTCATTTTGTATTCGTCTTTGGTAATGACGTCATGACCCGGCCATTTGTTCCATTCCAGGCTGTCGATATCCTACCCCCAGCCTATAGACCATCTACCCCCTGGCTCCGAGCAACTCCCTTGCCGCTCCATCTATACCTTCAAACCCCTCTCGGCTGGCGCTTTATGCTCCTCCTTCCTCTTCCCCACGGTTATTGGCTGCTCGCTTCCGCCATTGCCCATCCCAATTTCGGACACTCCGTCGGGCAATAGCCGTCCAGCGAACCGTTCTCCAACTGCGGTATCATGGAATGAGGAGCAGGAAGATATACCCCTACACTCTTCGCTGTGCGTTTTAGGAGAAAGAATTGATCCCACGTTACACCCGCCAGGAGATGGGCCAGGTTTGGAGTGACGCGAACAAGTTCGCCAAGTGGCTGGAAGTCGAGCTTGCGGCGACCGACACGCTCGCCGAAGCAGGCCAGGTCCCGAAGGATGCCGCCGCCGCGATTCGCGCTCGCGCCAAAGTCGATGTCCCCCGCATCCACGAACTCGAAGCCCGCGTGAAGCACGACGTTATCGCTTTCACAATGGCCGTGGGTGAATCAATCGGCGATCCGGCTGCCGCTCGCTGGCTGCACTACGGCATGACATCGAATGATGTCGTTGACACCGCGCAAGCCCTCCGGGTTCGCGATGCTTCAAAACTAATCGAGCGTGCCTTGGTGATGTTTGGAGAAATTCTCGATCTTCGCGCTCACGAATTCCGCCACACAGCTCAGATCGGCCGCACTCACGGCATTCACGCCGAGCCCATCACGTTTGGCTTGAAAATCGCCAACTGGTTCGCGGAAAATCAGCGCAACATCGCGCGCTTCCGCGAAGCCGCCGCGCAAATGGCTGTCGGAAAAATTTCTGGCGCCGTCGGCAACGCTTCGCATCTCGGCCCTGAAATGGAAGAGCGTATTTGCAAGCGCCTCGGGCTCAGCGTTGCGCCCGTCGCTTCACAAGTAATTCAGCGTGACCGCCACGCGTACTATCTCAGCGCCCTCGCGCTCATCGCCGCCACGCTCGAAAAAATCGCGCTCGAAATTCGCCATTTGCAGCGCACCGAAGTCCGCGAAGCCGAAGAGCCGTTCAGCGGCGAGCAGCGCGGCAGTTCCGCCATGCCCCACAAACGCAATCCCGTCACCTGCGAACAAATTTGCGGCCTCGCGCGCCTCGTGCGTTCGAATATGCTCGCCGCGTTTGAAAACGTCGCCTTGTGGCACGAGCGCGACATCTCCCACAGTTCCGTCGAAAGAATCATCCTTCCCGATTCCACGATTCTCGTGGACTATATGCTTTCGAAAATGAGCGCCATCCTCGGCCAGATGCGCGTTTTCCCCGAGCGCATGATGCGAAATCTCGAATCCACCCACGGCCTCGTCTACTCGGGACAGTTGTTGCAGGATCTGGTGGAAAAAGGCATGCCCCGGGATGATGCCTACAAGGCGGTGCAGGAAAATGCCATGAGCGCGTGGGAATCGGAGACAAGTTTCCGTGACCTTGTTGCCGCTGACGCTCGCATCACGAAATACCTGGATGCGAAGGCGCTCGCGCACACGTTCGACTTGCAGCGCCAGCTTCGCTATGTGGATGCCATCTTCGATCGCGTGTTTGGCGCGCATCCCGCCGGCGAGAAATCTGTGGCGGGTTCGGCGGGAAAGCATTAAGAAAAAACAAACCGCGTCCCGGCCCGAGTCGGGACACTGTTCTGCCTCGTCTGATTTCGGCTTGCGCTGAAATCGGCTGCGGAGGCGGAAATTCGAATCTGGAAAATCGAAATCAGAAAATAGAAATTATTGACTCAAAACTAAAAACTAAAAACTAAAACTAAAACTAAAACTAAAACTAAAACTAAAACTAAAAACTAATCCACGCGCTGCACGTAACGCGCTTCCGAGGTGTCCACTTTTATTCTGTCGCCTTCATTGACAAACGGCGGCACCTGCACCACCAAGCCAGTTTCGAGTGTAGCGGGCTTCATGACCGCGCTGGCCGTAGCCTTCTGCAGGGTCGGCTCGGTTTGGACCACCTTCATATCCATGGTATCGGGCAAGTCCACGCCGATGGCTTTTTCCTCGAAAAATTCCACCTTCACAATGGTGCTGGGAATCAAGTAGTACACGGTTTCGCCCAGCTCTTCGCGGCTCATCTGCATCTGCTCGTAGTTCTTCGTATTCATGAAGTGAAAATCGTCGCCTTCGTTGTAGAGGTACTCGAACTCGACTTCATCGAGGATGGCGCGGTCCACGAATTCTTCGGCGCGGAACCGGTAATCGATGATCGCACCAGTGCGGAGGTTTCTCATGCGGGTCTGCATCGAGCCGCGCTTGTTGCCGGGCGTGCGGTGATCGACGCTGAAGATGGTGAAAAGCTGTCCCTCGTGCTGGATGACCATGCCGGGGCGAAGTTGTGTCGCTTTGACGCTGCTCATATGCTCCCTAGAAAGATGGATGATTTCGGAAATTCCTGCAGGCAGCCCGCTCTGCGATGCGGTGCACGCGGAATAACGCGAGGCACGCTGGAATGGCCACTTCCCAGCGCGAGGTACAAGTATAAATGGCTGCGTTTGCCGGGGTCAATCACTCCCGAGCGCTTACAGGCATTCCGGAATAGTGAACGTGAACCAAGCGCCATCGATCTTGTTCCTTCCGGTAGAGCTGTGTTTCTCTGCCGTGTGTCGCGAGGGGCGAGCCATCTTTTCTAAACTGGCCCGCGAAATCCCAATAGAACTCGGCCCAGGCCGCATCCCCGTAAACATGAACGGAGACGTCATGAACGCTCAGTTTGCGTTCCGAGAACGTATCGCCCATGAGGCGCATGTAGACATTTTGCTTTATTTGCTCGAAACCGTGCTCATGGCCCAACGGGTGGATGAAGGAGACGTCAGGAGAATTCAACCAGACCTGCGCAGCGAGAGTTGTATCCGCGTCGTCAACCGATTTCGCGTATTTCTCAATCAAGCTCCGGATCACAACGCTGTCGGCGGGGGACTCCGCTGGCGAAACCTGTGCGCGGGCCTCGCTTTTTTCTCCCTTTGCGCGTGCCAACCCGGCTTCCGCCATGATCTTTTCGATTTCAACGGGATCGCGGGGGAGGCGTTCGCTGAGCAGCTTGTGGCCGGACTCGGTGATGAGGACGTCGTCCTCGATGCGGACCCCGAGATTCTCTTCGGGTATGTAGATGCCGGGCTCGACGGTGACGAACATGCCGGGTTGCAGCGGCGGGCAGTACTCTCCGGGGTCGTGGACATCGAGGCCGATATGATGGCCGAGGCCGTGAATAAAATACGGGCCGAGGGACTTGCCGTGGAGATCTTTTCCGTGGGAGTTGATGTAATTGTAGGCGAGCTTGTAAACGCTCTTGTCGCCCTTGGCGCAGTAGTCCGCGCCCGGCTTCAGCGCTCCGATGGCCGCATTTTGCGCACCGAGGACGATGTCGTAGATTTCGCGCTGGCGCGTCGTAAACTTGCCGTTGGCGGGCAGCGTGCGCGTGATGTCCGCGGAGTAGCCGGCGTATTGCGCCCCAACGTCGAGCACCACGATGTCGCCGTCTTCGATCTTGCGCGAGAGCTTGTCGTAGTGCAGCGCGGTGGAGTTTGGGCCGGCGCCAACAATCGGGGCGTAACCCTCCGCTTCGGAGCCGCCCCAGGCATGAATTTCGACCATTTTCGCCGCCACCTGATATTCGTAGAGCCCCGGGCGCATCAACTTCATCGCTTCGAGGTGGGAATCGAGGGACAGGTCAATCGCTTGTTTCAAGAAGGCGATTTCGCCGGGCGACTTGATCTGGCGCATGGCGCCGATCTGCGCGCGAATATCTTTCAGCTTGGCCTGCGGCGCAGCGAGCTGCAGCCAATCGACAACGGCCTTTTCGTGCGGGTAGCCGCCGAGTTCCTTTTGATAAGGAAGAATCGTATAGAAATTCGGAAATGCCTTCGCAAGATTCTCGACAACGGAACGGAAGTCGCTATCGAACGTTTTTACGGCAGCAAATCCGGTGCGCGCTTCGGCGCCCGGGTCCGAGGGCGACATGCGAACGCCGTTCCATTTTTCTTTCTGTGGATTCTTTGCGGGCAGAAAAAGAGTTTCGCGCGCAACGTTCGGGAGGTCGTCCTTCTGACTCGCGGGAAGGATAATCAGGCCTGCGCCTTCTTCATTGTGGCCGGTGAGGTAGTAGAAATTCTCTTCCTGGGCAAAGAGGTAGGCTTGGGAAACTTCTTCGCGGCCTGTGAAGCCCCAAAGAACGATGGGCCCATCGGCGTGTGCCGCGAGCTTGGCGCGGCGTTCGGCGTAGACGCTATTGGGTTCGCGTTCGCGGCGCTCCTGGGCTATCGCGCTGGTTGCTAAGCAAGCCAGGCATAGCAATCCCAAGAAAACCAGTGCTGCTGAATTCAATAGACCACGCGACCGCACCGATCCCGGGCGACCACTCATTCACGCACCTCGAACCTACCGATTTGTAGTTGCACCCACAGAGCATTTGGGTTTGCGGCGTGCCACTCACAGCCGGGCGATTGTAACCGAAAGAGCTGAGCTGCCGAAATGTCTCGTTAACCATAACATGCAGCCGCAGTGAAGCAACCCATTCTGGTAGTCCCCCTCACGTCTTCAGTTTGAGCTATTCTCAAATCTGCACTATTCCTGGAGGATTCTAAATGAGGCGTAGTATTCCTTTTGTGTTGGCGCTTGTGAGCAGTGCTTTTCTGTCTGCCTGCGGCGGTTCAACGAACTCGATGACCGCAGTCGGTGGTGTTCCCATGAGTTTGACAATTCGTGACACACCGCCGAGCGGTGTTGCCGTTCTTTTTTTTGAGGCTTCCATAACTGGGGCCAGCCTGCAGCCTTCGGATTCGACCAAGCCTGCGGTCTCCGTCCTGTCGGCGCCTGTGGAAGTCGAGTTCGGGCATTTGCAGACCGACACGGCCTTTCTTAGCCTGGCAAACGTCCCGCCCGACGCTTATGGGAGCATTCGGTTGACCTTCGGGAGCGCGCAACTGACGATCGCCAACCATTCGGGAGCCGCCATCGGTTCGTGCGCCAACAACACGGTCTGCCAGTTGACGCCGAATATCAACCCCTCTTCGGCAACGGTATCGGGCGTGCCCTTCCCGATCACAGTGGACGCCAATTCGGTGTTTGGCATCAAGCTGGATTTCAACCTGAGTTCTTCCATACAGAGCGACCTTTCCATCAACCCGACAGTCACCATCGCCAGCGTGACCCACAGACAAGCTTCGGACGAAGCGCAAGAGATGGTAAAGCTGGATGAGGTGGAAGGTCAGGTGACCGCGGTCGGGACCAACCAGTTGACGGTGGTGAACCGGAGAAGCGGGCAGTCATTCACCATCAATGTGGACAGCAGCACGGTGTTCCAGGATTTTGAACGCGGGGGTTGCACCGTCAGCCCGCAGGACTTCAGCTGCGTCAAGATGGACCAGATCCTGGAGGTCGAACTGAGCGAAAGCGGCACCGGCACAATGCTGGCCAAACGCGTGGAGTTTGTAGAAAACGCCAGCAAGCAGGCGATTAAGGGAACGATCACGAGCGTGGACAGCAGCACGCAGTTCCACATGGTGGTCTTCAAAGAAGAGCCCGCGGTGAATGGGATTTCCGAAGGGTCCCCCGTGGTCATCACCATTAATCCGAATGCCACTTTCCAAGTGGGAGCGGCAGAAATGGGCGAGCACGGAGGATTCAGCAACTTGGGCTTCAGCTTCTCCACCTCTGCCGACTTACTAGTGGGCCAAGACGTTCAGATCCGGCCAGGTACGGTGACGTCGAGCGGCGGTGTCATTGCGGTCACGACGGACCTGGTGCGTTTGTGGTCATCGCAGATCACCGGCCAAGTCGGGAGCACAAACTCCGGGACTGGCACTTTCACGCTGACGAACCTGTCGCCCTTGTTCACTGGTGCGGCGCCTCCTGTCACCACCATTACCGTCCAGATGCTTACGGGAATGGACTTTGAGAACTTTCCGAACCAGACCTCGCTGGCTGTGGGCAACACCGTATCGGTGAAAGGACTCCTGTTCAACACTTCAGGAGCACCCACGCTGGTGACCAGGACTGTCAGCGATCACCACGGCGATTGAGCGCCAGCCAGGCCGTTTTTTTAAGCAGGGGCAAGCCTCCCGCAATCGCGGGAGGCTTGCTGCACCTGCCTTGCCGGCGCCATGCAGGCGGCGGTCGCATTCCTGGGATACCTTGCCGGAGTTGTGGCGAGCGTCCTCCGCTAGCGGCAGTGGCACTGGGCGCCGGGGCATGAACGGCGCAGCCGTGGAAGCAAACAGTACCATTTTGGCGGCTCGGCGAATCTAATCTTACATGCGAAGACGGGCCGGAATCATCGCGTTTGCAACCGTCATTCAATCCATTTTGTTCTTGACCCACTTTTTGATTTACAAAACGTGGACGTTTGCGCCGGCAGTGAGTAAGGTCTCCTCCCCGCCCTGGCTCAAGGTGATCGTGGGGTTGTTATCGGTCAGCTTTCTGACTGCATCGTTGCTCGCGTTTCGCTACTCCAATCCCGCGGTGCGAACTCTCTATCGGATTGCCGCTGTGTGGCTTGGAATAGTCAGTTTCCTGTTCTTTGCAGCTGTTGCGTCGTGGTTCGTTTTTGGAGTGACGCGACTTGCCGGGGCGGATCTGACTTTCCATAAGATCGTGGAGGTCCTGTACGCAGCCGCCGTATTGTGCGGAATTACCGGAGTGCTGAATGCCGGGTGGACACGGACCCGGCGGATTACGGTGCGACTCGAAAATTTGCCGGAAACGTGGCGTGGGCGCACAGCGGCACTGATCAGCGACTTGCACCTGGGGCACGTACGGAACGGCGGTTTTCTGCGGAGGATCGTAGCGAAGGTGATGAGAGAAAGTCCTGATGCCGTTTTCCTGGCCGGCGATTTGTACGACGGGACGGCGATCGATGCGGCGAAGGCCGCGGAGCCTTTGCGCGGTCTCCGAGCGCCGCACGGAACATACTTTGTTGCGGGAAACCACGAACAATTCGGTGACGATTCCCGCTACCTGCAAGCCGTCAGCAACGCGGGAGTGCGCGTGCTGCACAACGAGAAAGTGGAAGCGGATCAACTACAGATCGTGGGCGTGCCCTACAATCACGCCACGCAGGACGAGCATTTCCAAAAGGTGCTGCGGCAGATCGGCGTGGACCGGAATCGGGCCAGCATACTGCTGACGCATGCGCCGGACCGGCCGCACATCGCGGAGAAGGAAGGGATTTCGCTGCAAGTCTCGGGGCATACGCACGTGGGGCAGTTTTTCCCATGGACCTGGATGGCGCGGAGGATCTATCGGCAGTTCGTGTACGGGCTCAGCCGCATCGGAAAGATGCTGATTTATACCAGCAGCGGCGCAGGAACCTGGGGACCGCCGCTGCGTTTGGGTTCCAGCCCGGAGATCGTGCTGTTTCAATTTGAGTGAGAGTTGTGAAATCGCGTCGGCGATGGCCAACTGAGCCGGCGATCAGCCGCGGAAGAAATCAATCAACAATTCAGAAACGCGAGCGGGTTCTTCATGCTGGAGCCAATGGGAGGCGTTGGCGAAGGTGAAGAGCTCGGCGCTCGTGCAGTAGCGCAGGCTTTCGTGAGCCATTTCGGTCAAAAGGAAATGGTCGCGCTCGCCCCAGAGGATACGGGTGGGGACGCGGACGGATTTGTCCGGGAATTTGGAGCGAGTGCGGAAGAGGGCGCGGTACCAGTTGATCATGGCGGTTAGGGCGCCGGGCTGCGACCACGCGGAGCGGTATTGGGCGAGATCTTCGGCGGTGAAGGTGCCCAAGCGGCTGGAGCGGAGAAGCGATCGGGAGCCGGCGCGGAAATGGAAAGCGGAGAAAAGCGCTTCCGGCAGCCAGGGGAGTTGAAAGAAGAACATGTACCAACTGCGGAGGATTTGACGCGGACGCGTGCTGAGGAATTTCCGCATCACCGAGGGATGAGGGACGTTGAGGACGGCGAGCTTCGCGACGCGCTGCGGATGCAGGAGGGTGGTGTTCCACGCGACGGCGGCGCCCCAATCATGTCCGGCGAGAAAGATTTTCTCCTTGCCCAGCTGCTCGGCGATAGCAATGACGTCGGAGACGAGTTTAGTTAGAGCGTAGGCTGCCACGCCGGCGGGTTTGCTGCTTAGGTTATACCCACGCTGGTCGGGGACGATGACGCGAAAGCCAGCAGCGGCCAGCGGCTCGATTTGCCGGCCCCAGCCCTACCAGAATTCGGGAAAGCCATGGAGAAGAACGACGACGGGGCCGTCCGTGGGCCCCGCAGCGACGGCGTGAAGCCTTAGGGCGCCAAACTGAAAGTTGAGTGTATCGAGCCCGATTCCCACCTCCGCCCTTGTCGTCTGTTTCAAGTTGACACTCATTCGAATGATGAAGCGGAAACCAGTGTACTAGGCCCTGGTATTTTTTTTCAGGGCCAGGCGCAAATCGAGGTTGCGGATGAGGCGGTGCAAATAGTTGGAATTCACGCCGAGAAGCTTTGCGGTTTCCGTGATGTTGCCGTCGGCTTGCTCGAAAGCGTTTAGGATGAGCTGTTTCTTCAGATTGATGATGGCGGCGTGATAGTTGGCGGGCGAAGAAGAGCAGGCCGGCGCTGTTTCCAGGAGAGTCTCGGGAAGGTCCTCGGGAAGAATAAACTCCGAGGTACCGATGACGACAGCGCGCTCCATGGCGTTTTCCAGTTCGCGGATATTTCCCGGCCAATCGTATTGCAGAAGGCAGGCGCGGGCCTCGGGGGAGATACCCCTGATCCTGCGATTGCATTTTTTCGCGTAGCGCGCGGCGAAATGCTCGGCGAGGAGAGAGATATCTTCAGGGTGTTCGCGAAGAGCAGGCATGGCCAGCGAAATCACATTGAGGCGATGGAAGAGATCGAGGCGAAATTTGTCCTCGCGGACGGCTTTCTGGAGATCCTTGTTGGTGGCGGCAAGGAAACGAGCATTGACGTGAATGGGGCGCGTCCCGCCGACGCGGACGAATTCGCGGTGCTGGAGAACACGAAGTAGCTTGGCCTGAAGGGAAAGGGGAAGTTCGCCGATTTCGTCGAGAAAAATGCTGCCGCCCTCGGCGACTTCGAGGAGGCCTTTTTTCTGGGCGATGGCGCTGGTGAAGGCGCCGCGTTCGTGGCCGAAGAGTTCGCTTTCAAGAAGCGATTCGGTTAGCGCGGCGCAGTTGAGCGCGACGAAGGGTTGATCCTTGCGCGGGCTGTTGTTGTGGATGGCGCGGGCGGCTAGCTCCTTTCCGGTACCGCTTTCACCGTGAATGAGCACGGTGGCGTCGCTGGGGGCCACGCGCTCAATCAATTGATAAACGTCACGCAAGAGCGGACTATTGCCGACCATACCATGCTGCAAATTGACCTCGGCGCGAAGCTGCTGGTTTTCGAGCCCCAGACGTTCGAATTGATTGGCGTTGTTGATGGCGACCGCGGCCAAACCCGCGATAGCTGCGAGGAGTTGAAGGTCATCCTGGCTGAAGGGCGTCGCAGGATTGCAGGAGTCCAGATAAATGATGCCGAGGAGTTTGTCGGCGGCCACAAGAGGAACGCAGAGCAGGGAATGGGCGCCTTTCTGCCCGGCAGCGTCCGAAAGGCGAACAGTGGCGCACGGCTGAACCTCGTTGTCGAGGATGGAAACGCGCTGATCCAAGACGCGGCGAACCAGCGCGCGGTTTACGTGGACCCGATGTTCGGGGCCGGAGACGCGATCCCAAGCAACGGTGGAGGCAGGCTCGCAGGCGCCGTCGTCCAGGAGGAGAATCGCGCCGCGTTCGGCGGGAATCACGTCGAAAATCATGCCGAGCAGCTGCCACTGGAGCGATTCGGCGTCGCGCATCGAACCGATGACAGTGCTGATCTTGAGAAGAGTGATGAGGGCGCGGTCGAGCCGTTCGGAGTGAGGCAATGCAGCAAGTGCTTCAGGGCGAAGATAAACCAATTCATCATGACGGAGCTGGTGAGCCTGCGTGCTGACTGCAAAATTGTCATCGAGTTGGACGGGACTGCTGGCGGTGAGAGGAGATTCCTCGACCTCAAAAAGGAAGAGAGAACTTCCTACACCGATCTGATCACCCGGAGAAAGAATGCGCTGCTTTACGGGAATGCCATTCACAAAGGTGCCGGAGGTGCTGTCCAGGTCCGTTAAGAGATAGCGCCCGTCGTCCCTTGTGATGCGGCAGTGGCAGGCAGACACGGCAGAGTCTTCCAGGCATATCGGATTGGAGGCAGCGGCGCCGATAGACAAGGGAGCGGCAACGGAAAATTCCGACTTGCCGAGAGGACCGTTCAGAGCTGATAGCTTCGGGTGCACGGGATGCGAGACAGACACGATATCTTCTCCGACCAACCTACACCAAGGAAATGGCAGATTCCAGCGGCAAGCGCCAGAGTCGCCCGAGAAAATGAACTCTCCGAATGGAGAGACCGGCTCTCCGTTTGGTTAGTGCGGAAAGGTGGCGCATCGTTTCAGGTAGGGATGGCCTCCCCGAGAGCAGACTATCTATTGCATTTTCTATTGTTTACGACACAGGACGGAAATGAATTCCGGGACGGCAGATGCCCAGAGGAGCGCACCTCCGTCGCAAGCTAGGACTGGATCCAACGCCTCACGGATAGACCTGGACTCTACGGACAATAACGATCGTTCCAGAGCTGTCGACAAGCGATTCGAGAACCCCTTTCAGTTCAATAGTTTTGGAGGTCTCTGGCAGGTCTGTTGCGATTTGGACGAGCTTGGCGCGTGAGTTGCATTTCTTTAGAGCATCTCGGGGTACTGAACGAAAAGTAAAGTGGAGGGCGAAAATGAAATTCAAGAGCACAATTCGGATGCAGGCAGTTTTGGTAGGCCTCGGAGCCGCTCTGTTTTTTGCGAATGCCGCGTGCGCGCAGCAGGACGTGGATCCCACGACGTTTGAAACCAACCCGGCGGCGATGCAGGAGCAAGGATCGCCGATCGCGCAGTCTTCCATTCCAGACGGTGTGTCCGCCGCACCAGTCGAGGCGCCCACTCCGGCCGCAATGGACACGGAGTCCGTCGCAGTTCAGGAAGCCGGTGCCAAGAAATGGTCGCCCGTCGATACTCTTACATTGATGGCGACGATCTTGGGGCTGGCTTTCGTCGTCGTGCGCGGAATCGCAGAAGCACGGCGTCCGCGCAACTCGCAAATTCCCGCGTAACTGCTCCTTCACGCCCCCGACCAAGGCAGTGGCTCGCACTAGAGCCGAATACGCGGTGAGTAAAAGCTCTGGGAATCGTCACGTGACGCGATTCCCGGAGCTTTTCGCCTTTCCCGGCCTCAGGCTAGAGAAAAGGGAATCATCGAGCACTTGCGATACGGCGTCGTACATGGGGGAGTGGCAAAGATTGTCAGAATCCCGGAGCGCCGGACGTGGCGGGGCGCATTTCCGGTGCGTTGACGCCGAAGCGGAGACGCGCGAAGTACGTTTGGCCGAGGGACATGCAGCCGGTGTACAGGTAGCCCCAGACAAAGAGCAGCAGGAACGGGACGGTGGCGTAGTTTTCGTTGGCGATGGCGTAGATGATTGTGAGCGAGAAATACAAGCCGAGCAGCACCTCCGCATAGGGCATCCAGCCGGCTTTGTTCCTGTACGATTTTTTCGCGAACGTGCCCTGCTTCCCTTCGATATTGAATTTGGGCGTGCGGGCAAATTCGCTTTTTTTGCCGAGAAGCGCTTCGATCACCGCTTGCGCGTTGCGGACGGAAATTCCGATGCCGGTGGCCATGACGAAGGGCATGTAGAGAAACGTTCGCCACCAGGTCTTGGGCCGCAGTTCTCTTTGCGCGACGAGATAGAAGCTGGAGATGGAACACGTGGACGCGAGGAAGAGCGGCAGATCGATCAGCAACATCTGGATCCAGCCTTGATAGAATCGCACGATCATTGCGGGCAGCAACATGGTGGAGAGCACGATCATCAGCGGGTAGCTGATGTTGCCGGTAAGGTGAAAAAAGGCTTCGGCTTTGACGTGCCAGGGCGCATCCGATTTCCAAACTTTTGGGAGGATTTTCTTCGCGGTTTGCATAAGCCCCTTGGCCCAGCGCGCTTGCTGGGCTTTGAAGCCGTTCATGTCCACGGGGAGCTCGGAAGCGCATTCGATTTGCGGGAGGTAGAGAAACTTCCAGCCTTTGAGCTGCGAGCGATACGAGAGATCGGTGTCTTCGGTGAGGGTGTCGTGTTCCCAGCCTCCGGCATCGTCAATGGCTTTGCGGCGCCACACGCCGGCGGTGCCGTTGAAATTGAAGAAAGTGCCGCGGCGCGAACGCGCGCCGTGCTCGACGACGAAATGTCCGTCGAGAAGGATCGTTTCCACGTTAGTCAGCAGCGAATAATTGCTGTTGAGATATGTCCAGCGCGTCTGCACCATGCCGATATTGCCGCCGCCACCGGGATTCATGAAATAAGGAATCGTGCGGCGAAGAAAATCGGGTTCGGGGAGGAAGTCGGCGTCGAAAATGGCGACGAATTCGCCCTTGGAAGTTTTCAGGCCGTTTTCTAGGGCGCCGGCTTTGTAGCCTTCGCGGTTGCTGCGATGAATGTAAACGATGGGCATGCCTTGTGCGGAGTGGCGCTCGACGCAAGCGCGAGCGACTTCGCAGGTCTCGTCGGTAGAGTCGTCCAGGACCTGCACGTCGAGCAGTTCTGGGGGGTAGTCGAAGCGCGAAACCGCTTCGACGAGACGCTCAATGACGTAACGCTCGTTGAAGATGGGCAACTGCACGGTGACGCGGGGCCAGTTTGTAACCGGCGGCGGAGCAACGGGGATATTTTTCGAATAGACTCATCGCGAGGTCGAAGGCATTGGCGTGATAGATTCCCGCAAAGGTCTTATCCGTAATCTTGTGCCAGTAATGGCTGATAGGGTTCTGCGCTGCGAGACCAACCGAGAGTGAGAGGGCGATGTGCACGATGAGATCGATTCCGATGACCGCCAGGGCTTCTTCGCGTCAATATTAGCGAGTCCCGATTATAAGGCATAATGCCACCCGGAAATGAACTCGGAACAATTTGGTCCGCGGCACCGCCATTCCGCTGCAAGCGGAAGGCTCGAACACTACATTAAGGAACGAGGACGATCTTGCCTGCGGCGCCGGGCTCGAGGATTTCTTTGTGGGCGCGCGCAGCCTCGGCGAGCGGCAACTCTTTTTCGACCACCGGGCGCAGCGTGCCATTTTCAAGTCCGGCGAAGAGACCGGCATGGATTTCTGCTTCTTCCGCGGGAGTGAGAGCCCAGATCGTGAAGCCCCGAGCCGAAGCACGACGCGACATCAAGTCCCGCGGGTTAATCGTGATCTCACCGCGATTGCCGATGATGATCACGCGTCCTTTGGTGGCGAGTAGCTTCAAATCGGTGGCCAGGTTCACGTTGGCGAGCATTTCGAGAATGATGTCCAAACCGCGGCCGCCCGTGGCCTTCAAGATTTCTTCCTGATAGCCCGGCTTGCTGTGATCGAAGACCTGATGCGCACCTTCCCGCTTTGCGAGGTTGAGGCCTTTTTGCGTTCCGGCCGTGCCGCAGACGGTGAGGCCCATGGCGCGCGCCATCTGCACAGCCGCGCTGCCGACTCCGCCGCTCGCGCCGTGCACCAGCACGCTTTCGGAAGCATGCGCTTCCGCGGAGTGATAGAGCGCATGATACGCGGTCCCGTAGGGAACCCAGACGCCTGCGCCCTGGCCGAAAGTGATTTTTTCGGGCAGGCAATGCACCTGCTCTTCCAGCGCGAGAACGTATTCCGCGTAAGCGCCAGTGACGATCTTCGCCGTGTAGACGCGGTCGCCCGGCTTCACTTTTGTCACTCCGTCGCCGATCACCGCAACGACGCCTGCGCCATCAGAGCCGGGCGTGTAGGGAAGCGGCGGTTTGACGGCATACGTGCCCGCACGCATGTAGGTGTCGTAGGGATTCACGCCTGCGGCATGGATGCGTACAAGAACTTGTCCGGCGGCGGGCTTTGGCGTGGGCACTTCTTCGAGCCTGAGAACTTCAGGACCACCGAATTCACGAACGAGAATGGCTTTCATGTTGGTTCTCCCTCTTGGAGCGATACTGAGAATTTGATGTTCGGAGAACTCCTCAATTGCACACTCGGGTAAAGTCCGGCGCTACACGAACTCAGGAGATGTGCGCCTCAGAAATGGTCATCGGCGACTACGGTGGCCGCTTTTGTATCAATAAGCCCCGCGGACTGCGCCCAGGCCGTAGTCTGCCAATTGTCTTTGCCTTTTTTCAGGGGAATCCAGGGCGGCAGCGTCTGGCTCAGATGATTGGCCAGCGCATAGATATAGGGCTCATACATTTTGCGCAACGTGTCGAGCTTGCTGTCGGCTTCTTCTCCGTCATGGAGTTTCATGCCGTGCTGGGCGAGGATGTCGCGGATTTGGCGCAAATCTTGCGCGGGCAGCCTGTCGTGTGACAGCGGCTTGGGCGCCGTGCCGAATACCTGCGAAAGGTCAACGACGGCGTGGCGCGCAATCGCGAATGTAAGTTCCGCCTGTTTTTCACACGCACCCTCGATGCCGACGATGGCGAGAGCGCAAGTGTCCAGTATCGCCGTTAGCGAAGCGATCCACGATTGGTTGTCGTGCTGCGAACGAAAATAAGCCAGCACCGGATACGAGAGATGGCTCTCCATCAGCTCGGCGCACCAAAGCTCCCAATCCTTAAGCAGAACACAAAGCGCGTCCTGGCCATGAGCGTAGCTGTGGCGGCGAATTCACCTCGCGCTGGGAGAACGAGCCGTAGATGAAAGGCAAGTAACCAATGATGGCGGCAAGAAATCCGAAACCAAACCCAGCTTCGGTGACGACCAGGGCGCGAGCCAAGCCGGAGCGCGGAATGACGTCGCCAAGGCCGAGAGTGAAGAAGGTCGTGCCGCTAAGATAGATGTCCGTCTGAAAGCCGGGCTGGCCGCCCGTCGCCACCACGGCGGACCCGGCGCCATATTGCATGAGGCCGAAGCTAAGCACGAGGCCAACAGCCCAAACCCCGACGAGAACCAGGAGCGAGAGCGGACCGTAGAAACCCAACAAGGCTTCACGGGTCCTCCGCTTAGGGATGAGGCACATTACGAATTTCCACATGGACCAGGTGGAGCGGTAAAACAGGCGAGCAAGGCGGAACTTTCGCGTGACGCGGCGGGGCAGGATGATGGCCTCGAACGCATCCCAGAGCACGATCAGAAAGATCGCGACACCTGCAACGAACGCTCCTGGAGCTGAAATCATGTGTGGCATTGTACCTGTTTGGTCCTCTCGATGAGAATGTCCGGTAAGAACTTGCAGTGTAATCGTCCGGTGAAAACGTTTGGCGTGAACGTCCGGTGAGAACGCGTGGTGTCCTAGGATACCAGCCGGGCGGTGACGCTGATTTCTGCCTTGAAGAGTTTCGAGACGGGGCAGCCGGTTTCTGCGGCTTGGACCGCCGCATCGAATTTGGCCTTGTCCGCACCGGGGATTTGCGCGACGAGATCCAGGTGGCTCTTCGTGATGGCGAAACCGTCCGGGAGCTTGTCGAGGGAAATCGTTGCGGTCGTTTCGAGCCGGCTCGCGGTCATGCCGGCGTTTCCGAGTTGCGCGGAGAGCGCCATGGTAAAGCAGCCAGCGTGCGCCGCGGCGAGGAGCTCTTCCGGATTGGTGCCCACCCCATTTTCAAACCTTGTGCTGAAGGAGTATTGCGTCTGTTTCAGGACGCCGCTGTCCGTCGAAATCGAGCCCTTTCCATCTTTCAGACCCCCTTGCCAAACCGCGGATCCTTTGCGCTGCATCGTTTTTCTCCTGTGCGCCGGTTAAACCGGCGAGGTGTAGTGAATGCAAAAGTCATACGAATGTGAAGTAGCGACCCACATCGGCCCCGAGTCATGCGGAGCT
>WNFK01062734.1_pt1 | contig 16006 bp, 13 predicted proteins | sample 5400281 | NCBI WGS metagenome assembly WNFK01 (sample SAMN13153350, study PRJNA577476) | soil metagenome | isolation source: 20 cm soil on Douglas fir-dominated hillslope | place: USA:California | collected 2013-09-17 | reverse complement strand
CGCGCCGGGGCTGCCGCTCTTTGCGGGAGGAAAATCATTCGGCGGTCGGATGACATCGCAGGCCCAGGCCCACGAGCCGCTCCCGGGCGTTCATGGCCTCGTGTTTCTCGGATTCCCGCTGCATCCGCCCGGCCGCCCCGCGACAAGTCGCGCCGAGCACCTGTCGCAGGTGGGAATCCCGATGCTATTCCTTCAGGGGACGCGCGATGAGTTTGCCGGCCTCGACTTGCTGCGGCCGATCGTCAAGAAGGTCGGCACAGGAGCGACGCTGCACATCGTCGAGGGTGGCGACCACTCGTTCAAAGTGCTCAAGCGCACGGGTCGCACCGAAGCCGACGTCATGAGCGAGCTGGCAGAAACCATTGCCTCGTGGGTCGCGAACCCCGGGGCCAGGCCCCGGGGTTAACGAATGCCCAATTACTGGTTGGTCAAAACCGAGCCGAGTACCTACAGCTTCGACGACCTGAAGCGCGAAGGCGTCGCGACTTGGGACGGTGTCAAGAATCCGGTGGCGATGAAGCACCTGCGCGCCATGCAGCCAGGGGATGAAGTGTTCGTGTACCACACCGGAAACGAGAAGGCCGTCATCGGGATGGCCACGGTTGTGGCCGCCGGCGATCCGCCCAAGCTCAAAGCGACGGCTCCTCTCGCTCGTCCCGTCACGCTGGCGGAGATCAAGAAGGACAAGACCTTCGCGGACAGTCCGCTGGTGCGGATCGGGCGTTTGTCTGTCATGCCCGTGGCCCCCGCGCAACACAACAAACTCTTGAAGGTCGGCGGCGCGGGCGTATAATAGCGGCTCCTTTCCACTCGGAGTCTGGCTGTCCATGTCCCGCCTCGTCGCGCTCGCGAGTTGCTTGCTCGTTTTTACTACGACGGCGACCGCCCAGCGGCGCGCTCGCGCCACCCCTGCCGCGGCCGCGGCTCCAGCTCCCAGCGTCGATACCTCGCTCTACAACGCGCTCGAGTGGCGCTCGATCGGCCCGTTCCGCGGCGGCCGCGCTACGACCGTCGCGGGCCACGCCGATCAGCCGTCCACCTTCTACTTCGGTGCCACGGGCGGCGGCGTCTGGAAAACGACGGACGGCGGTCTGACCTGGCAGCCGGTCTCCGATAAGGATTTCCGCGCCGGCTCGGTCGGCGCGATCGACGTCGCGCCGTCGGATCCCAACGTGGTTTACGTCGGCATGGGCGAGTCGCCGATCCGCGGCAACGTCTCCCCGGGCGACGGCATGTACCGATCCACCGACGCTGGGAAGACATGGGCCGCGTCTGGACTGCGCGACGCGGGCCAAATCGGCGCGATCCGCGTCCACCCCACGAATCCGGACCTCGTCTACGTCGCCGTGCTGGGCCACGCCTTCGGCCCAAATGCCGAGCGTGGAGTGTTCCGCTCCAAAGACGGCGGCCGCACCTGGGACAAGATCCTGTTTCGCTCCGACTCGGCGGGTGCGATCGACCTGGCGATGGACCCCGCTAACCCGCGCATCTTGTACGCTGCGTTCTGGCAGGCGCGGCGCGGCCCCTGGTACATGTCGAGCGGCGGACCGGGGAGCGGGCTCTTCAAATCCACTCACGGCGGCGACACCTGGAAAGAGATCACCCGCAACGAGGGCCTCCCCAAAGGTGTGATCGGCAAGATCGGCGTCACCGTGTCGGCTGCGAATCATGAGCGCGTGTGGGCGATCGTCGAAGCCGAGGAGGGCGGCGTGTTCCGCTCCGACGATGGCGGCGCCACGTGGCGTCGCACCAACGAAGAGCGAAATCTCCGCCAGCGTGCCTGGTACTACACGCACATACACGCCGACCCCAAAGACCCCGAGACCGTGTATGTCCTGAACACGGGGTTCTACCGGTCGGTGGATGGCGGACGGACCTTCACCGCGATCCGCACGCCGCACGGCGACAACCACGCCCTGTGGATCGCGCCGAATGACCCGATGCGCATGGTCGAAGGCAACGACGGCGGCGCCAACGTCACCTACAACGGCGGCCTCACCTGGACGGGGCAGGACAACCAGCCCACGGCGCAGTTCTATCACGTCACGACGACGACCCACTTTCCCTACCGCGTGTGTGGCTCGCAGCAGGACAACAGCTCCGTCTGTATCGCCGGCCGCACCGACGGCGGCGGCATTACCGAAAAGGACTGGTACGAAGTCGGCGGCGGCGAGAGCGGCTGGATCGTGTCGCGCCAGGACGATCCCGATATCGTGTACGCGGGCAGCTACAGCTATCTGTCGCGGCTCGACGTCCGTACCCACCAGGAGCGTGATGTCACCCCTTGGCCCGAGAATCCGATGGGGTGGGGAGCGGCAGATCTGAAGTACCGTCTGCAGTGGACGTTCCCGATCGCGTTCTCGCCCTTCAATCCGCGCGTCCTGTACGCCGGCGCGCAGGTGGTCTTCCGGTCCACCAACGAAGGCCAGAGCTGGACCGCGATCAGCCCCGACTTGACCCGCAACGACAAGTCGAAACAGGGACCGTCGGGCGGGCCCATCACGAAAGACAACACCAGCGTCGAGTACTACAACACGGTGTTCGTGATCGCGCCGAGTCCGCGCGACAGCAACCTCATCTGGGCAGGGACCGATGACGGTCTCGTGCAAGTGACGCGCGACGGCGGCAAGACGTGGAGTAACGTGACGCCCCCCGCGCGCGACTTGCCCGACTGGTCGCTGATCAGCTCGGTGGAGCCGTCGCCGCACGACGCAGGAACCGCATACGTCGCCGCCACGCGCTACAAGTCGGACGATTTCCGTCCGTACGTCTTCAAGACGACGGACTATGGCAAGACGTGGCGCAAACTGGTCGCAGGGATTCCCGACAACCACTTCATTCGCGTGGTGCGCGAGGACCCGGTGCGGCGTGGGCTGCTGTACGCCGGCGGCGAGTTCGGCGTCTACGTCTCGTTCGATGACGGCGCCGGCTGGCAGACGCTGCAGCGCAACCTGCCCATCGTCCCGATTCACGATCTCGTGGTGAAGGACAACGATCTCGTTGCGGCGACGCACGGCCGGGCGTTCTGGATCCTCGACGATCTGACGCCGCTGCAGCAGCTGGCCGACTCCGTCGCGCGCGCGGCGCGCTTCCTGTTCACGCCGCGCGATCCCTACCGGATCGGTGGCGGTGGCGGGTTCGGCGGCGTGCCGACTGGGGTAGGCGCGAATCCACCGAGCGGCGCCGTCGTGTTCTTCTATCTGAAGGACAAGCCCGATTCGACGGCCGACGTGCGGCTCGATTTCCTGGATTCCCGCGACTCGCTGATTCGACGCTTCACGACGCGGCCCAAGGAGCCCACTGATTCGCTCAAGGTGCGCGAGGGGATGAACCGTTTCGTCTGGAACCTGCGTTACGCCGAGGCGAGTCGCTTCCCGGGGATGATCTTTTGGGCGGGAGGCACGCAGGGGCCCGTCGCGGTGCCCGGGACCTACAAGGTGCGGCTGTCGGCCGGGGACTGGTCACAGACCCGGAGCTTCGCGCTCAAGAAGGACCCGCGCGTCGCCACCACGCCGGAGGAGTACCAGCGGCAGTTCGACCTGCTGATCCGCATCCGCGATCGGGTGAGCGCCGCGAACGATGCGGTGAAGCGCATTCGTGACGTGAAGGAGGCTTTGGACGGTGCGGCAACGCGAGCGCGTGGCCTCTCGGGTGACGCGGGCAAGCGCATCGCGCAGCAGGCCGATTCCATCAAGGGCCGGCTGTCTGTGATCGAGGCCGAGATCTATCAGGTGAAGAACCGCAGCAGCCAGGATCCGCTCAACTATCCGATCCGGCTGAACAACAAGATCGCGGCCCTCGCCGGCGTGGTGGCGAGCGCCGATGCGGCGCCCACCGACCAGTCCGTGCAAGTGTTCGAGCAGCTGTCGGCCGCGCTGCAGGTGCAGCTCGACCGCTTAAAGGCCGTCCTGGACGCCGATATCCCGGGCTTCAACAAACTGGTGAAGGACAGCGACGTCCCGGCGGTGATCCTGAAGTAGCGCTAGCGCTTTTTCCCTTCGCGGGCGGCGGCGAGTCCCGCAGCCACGCCCGCGACGAGTGCTGCCTTGCCCGCGGCCTTGAGGACGCGCCCCGTCTTTTGCAGCGCGCGCTTGACCCGCCGCCGCCGCGCCGCGGTGTCCACACGCTGGCGCGCCGCCTCATAGAGGCGCCCGGCCTCCCGCGCTGCGGCAATGGCGGCCTGCTTGGCCTTCTTCGCGGCGGCCAGTGCCGCGCGTTTCCAGCGATCTGTATTAGCCATGGCTAGTGCCCTCCTTCGGTTTTCCAGAAGTCGATGCCGCCTGCCATCTGTCCCACATCGGCGGAGGCGACGGCCGCGCGATTCCGCACGTCGATCACTTCTACCGTCCCGGGCTGTGACCCGATCCCTTCGACCGACACGAAGGCGTACCGATCGTCCGGAGACACGACGACGCCATGCACAATGCGCCGCTTCGTGGCGATGCGGGCCAGCTCCTTCCCTGTTGTGAGCTCAAAGATCGACACGGACTGCCCCCGCTTGTTCGTTGCCAAGAGCAGCTGACCGTCGCGCGTGACGGCCAGGTTGTACACGCCTTCGGCCGCCGGGAAGCGACGCGTCAGCGCCCATCGACTCACATCGATTTCGAGAATCTCGTTCGACTTGTTGCACGCCACGTAGACCCGGGCCCCGTCGGCGGAGGGTTGGGCCCAGGTGGGGGAGCAGGATGGGGCGTGGGCCTGCTCCGCCCCCTTCGCCACGCTGAACACGCGCGACACGCCGAACGTCCGCGTGTCGATCTCCACCATCTGATCGTCCATCATGCAGGCCGAGTATTGCTTCGTGCCCTGCGGATTGAGGCGCGAGCCGTGCGGCATCGTGCAGGTCTCGACCCTCGCGATTTCCACCATGTCGTCCGTGCCCACGATCGACACCGACGACGGAACCATCTCGCCATGCACGTTGAAGTTCACGACGTACGCAAATGCGCCATCGGGAGTGAGCTGCAGCGTGGCGGGAAACATCCCCAACTCCACGCGACCCACGACGGCGCTCGTCACCGCGTCGATCTTCCAGAGGAAGCCGAACGGTTGGCCGTGCGCGGTCGTGATATAGAGGAAGCGTCGATCGGGCGAGACCGTCAGACCGTGGGGGCCGTCGGGGTCGGTGGGGAGGAGGCCAATCGTGAACTCGCGCTCGACACGGGCGCCCGTCGCGGCATTGAAGCGGACCAGGGCGATGCGGTCCGTCGCCTCAGACGCGACCCAGACGAGATAGTCGGGACCGGCCGTCGGACTCTGCGTCGGCGACCGTGCCACCAGCGCGAACGTCGCAAGACAACATGTCAGGATCTCGCGCACCTGCTCCCCTCGGTTCAAAACCGGGTTTACATTCTCCGGTCCTAAGCTAACCCTCGAACCGGGACTCGCCGATGATCGTCACCGCACTCGTTGCCATCGCCATGCAGCAGCCGGCGCCACCGCCGCCTCTCACGCTGCCCGCCTCGCCCGTCGCCGATGTGGTCGTTACGCCGGCGAGTGGTGTTCTGACCCCGGGGGATACGCTGCGGTTCCGCGCGGAAGCACGCGATTCGGCGGGCCGACCGATGGCCAACGTGAAGCTGCTGTTCCGAGCGGCCGGCGGGCGGTTCGAAGGCAGCGTCGACTCGAGCGGCCTCGTGAAGGCGGGTTCGACGGGGACGATTCCAGTCACGGTGATCGCGCTCGTCACAGGGACCAAGCCCTACATCAAGCGCACGGAAGTGCGCATCGTCCCGGGGCCCGCGGCCAGGATCGTGGTGACGCCGCGCGTGACGAGGCTCGTCACCGGCCAACGGCTGCGGCTCAGCGGCAGCGTGTCGAGCGAGGACGGCGACGCGCGCCAGGACACCGTGACGTGGCGCAGCTCCAATCGGGCCGTCGTGCGCGTGGACGCGAACGGCCTCGTTACCGCCGTGGGCGCGGGGAGCGCGAGCGTCACAGCGGCCGCGGGCACAGTCACGGAGCGCGTGCCCGTCACCGTCGTCGCGAATACGATCGCGCGGGTCGAGATCCTGCCGGCGAGCGCCAAGGTCCGGCAAGGCGATGTCATCCAGTTCACGGCCCGTCCCCTCACGGCCGCGGGCCGCGAGATCACGGGACTCACGCCGTCGTGGAGTTTCTCCCCCGGGGAAGGGATGATCACGGACGACGGCAACTTCGTCGGGTACGAGACGGGCGACTACGTGGTGACCGCGAGCTTCGGCACACGCTCCGCCGAGGTTCCCGTGACCCTATCGGCGCGCAACGCGCGCCGGCCCGTCGAGATCGTGGGGCGGCTGCCGCGCTCGCTGTTCACCACCGAAGAGGTGTGGATCCATCCCAACGGCCGTATCGCGTACCTCGGCAGCGGCTCGGGCGGCGACCGCATGTACGCGATCGACATCTCGGATCCCGCGAGGCCGGTCGTCACCGACTCGATCGTCGCGAACACGCGCCGCGTCAACGACATCATGACGACGCCCGACGGGAAGTTCCTCGTGTTTACGCGCGAGGGCGCGTCGGACCGTAAGAACGGACTCGTCATCGTGTCGCTCGACGACCCTGCGCACCCCAAGCCGATCGCCGAATTCACCGATGGTGTCACCGGCGGCGTGCACTCGGCGTTCGTGTATCGTCAGGAGAAGTACGGCACGCACGTGTACCTCACGAACGACGGCACCGGCGCGCTGCACATCCTGGACATCAGCGACCCCTATCATCCCAAAGAAGTCGCGCAGTGGCGCACGGCGCGGGCCGACGCGGGCCGCACGCTGCATGACGTGGACGTGCAGGATGGGCTCGCGTATCTGTCCTACTGGAACGATGGGCTCGTGATCCTCGACGTCGGCAACGGCATGGCGGGCGGCAGTCCCTCCAACCCGCAGCTCGTCACGCAATACAAGTACGACCTGAACGAGTTGTACCGCGACGTCGAGCTGCGGCATGGACCCGGGTTCATCCGCGGCACGCACACGGCGTGGCGGCACAAGAACTATGTGTTCATCGGGGACGAAGTGTTCCCGGCGGGGGCCGTCGAAGGCGCCAAGGATGCCGCGGCGTTCCGCGCGTTCGGCCGCCTGCAGGTCCTGGACGTGAGCGACATCCGTCATCCGCGCCCCGTGGCGTGGTACGAGCCCGAGTACGGCGGCGTGCACAACGTCTGGGCCGCCGGCGACACGCTCTACCTCGGCGCCTACAACGGCGGCTTCCACGCGTTCGACGTTTCGGGCGGGCAACGTCAAGAACACGCCGATGACGTGGGGCGTCGTGGTGCGCGACGGGCTCGCCTACGTCAACGACATGTTCAACGGCTTGTGGATCGTGCGGATCAAGCCGCCGCTCGGGACGAAGCCCGTCCCCTAGCGCGCACCACGAGCCACACCGCGGCCACGATCGCGCCGAGCGGGATGACGACGCCGAGCGCCTGCACGAAGACGGCGAGGAACGTAACGAAGTTGCGCCACGCCTGACGGAACGCCTCGCCCATGACGCTCGTGCCGGCGCTGCCGACGACCGGCAGCGGTTCGTGGACGTACACGCTCAACGTGCTCATCGCGGTATGGGCCTGCAAATAGCGGAGCCGCCCCTCGTAGCGCTCGATCTCCTCACGCACCCGCGCCAGCGACTGCTCCACCTCCAGCACGTCGGCCAGCTTGCCGGTGCGCGTCGCCAGCAGGTCGATCAGGCGGCGCTCGAGCCGGCGGGCATTCTCCATGCGCGCCGTGACATCCACGTACTCCTCGCCGACGTCGTCGGCTTGAACTTTTGAATTCTCGAGTGTGCCGATCGGCTGGAGCCCCGAGAGCGCCTCGTCAAAGCGCGCCGAGGGGACCTTCACTTCAATCGTCGCGCGGCGTAGCTCGCCCTGTCCCGCTTGGATACCGGTGTTGGCGATGTAGCCACCCAGCTGCGTGGCCAGTTGGTGCAACGCCGCGATGGCCGGTTCGAGGGAGTCGACTTTGACGGATGCGATAGCGGTGCGGATCACCATGTTCGTGGCTACGGCGTCCGCCTTCATGGGCGTGCTCGCTGCCGAGTCGCGCAAAACCCGCCCTCGATCGCGCGTCAGCCCAAGTCGGTCAGACGCCTCGAATTGATCGTGGAAATACAGGCTCTGCTGCTCGACGGGTGCGGCGGCGGGCCGCGAGAAGTCGCATGCGAAGAAGACCAGCGGGATGAGTGCAAGCAGCGAGCGTCGTTTCACGGGGCAGCTCCTGTGAGGGGGACTGCCCCTATGAGACGACGCTCACTCCAATCCTTGCACTACAGCATCACGCCCAGCGCCGCCGCGGCTTTCTTCAGGTCCTTGGGCTTCACCCACAGCAGCGTTCCGAACCGCCCCATCCCCGAGCACACCGCGTCCACGGCCGTAACGTTCACCTTGACCGCGCCGAGTTTGGCCAAGACGTCGGACAGGGCCCCCACCCGATCGTCCCCGTCGATCAGGAACACCTTCTTGGGGCCCTTGAGCTTGAGTTTGGCGGCCTTGGCGGCAGCGACGAACGCCGCCCGGTCTTCCGGGACGAAGTCGGCCTGCGACTTTCGTTGGCTTGGGAACGCCGAGAACGCCAGCAGGTTCACGCGCGCATCGCGCAGGATCCTGAGGAGCTTCACGCCTTCACCTGCTTTGTCGGGCGCCATCGTGTAGTAGTAGTCCACTAAGCGCGTCGCGTCTGCCATGGCCGTCTCCTGTGGGCCGTTGTGTCTAGGTATGCGCCACAGGAACCGGGTCGTCAAGGACGCCGTAGTTTTGGGCATGGCGCGAGGCAACAACGCGGACCGGCTGGCCAAACTGCGCCGCGAAGCCCAGCGGGAGTGGCAGCAGCGGGCCAAACAACCAAAGCGGGAGCCGCGCGAAGCGCGCGACTGGCGCGCCCTTGGCGTCGAGCTGCTCCAGGGTCTGCTCAGGCTGTTCGCGATCATCGCGCTGCCATTTGTCGTGCTGGTGCGCGGCGCCGTGTTCTTCTACGAGCACGGTCAGGTCCCGAGCTGGCTCGCGCTCCTCGTGTCCGCGCTCCTCACGATCGGCTTGGTCACCCTGTACGCGCGCTGGCTGCTGCGCAAGTTCACCGGCCGTCCACCGGTGCTCCTGCTCGCGAAGTGGGTGGCGCTGCCGCTCGTCCTCTTTTACTGCGCCTTTTCACTGCTCTACGTCTCGCGCGTCAACGCGAAGCCCGACGCGCGCGCGTACTACACGACCGTCCACCCCCTGCTGCGGCTCGCGTTGTCGACCTGGATCCTCGTCGATGACAAACTCCTCGTCACCGATATGCGCCGCGCGCGCGAGGACTACGCCAAGATGGGCCTGCCGGTGAACGAGACGTCGCTGCATTACCGCCAGGTGGACGGCTGGGTGCACGCGGTCGATCTACGGACGGCGCAACGTGGGTGGTTCCGGAACCGGCTCACGCAGTTCTACTTCTGGGCGATGGGGTTCAACACGCTGCGGCACGTCGGGACGGCCGATCACCTGCACGTCGATATCCGCTAACCGAACAAGCGTTGCAGGTCCGCAAACGGGATCCCGTAGGCGGCGAGCGTCCCATACGTCCCCTTTTCCTTCCACTCGCGCGCCATCCGCCGCACCAGGCCGAGCGTGGCGCGCATCGGAGCGGACCCGAACGTTACGCGCCGCACGCCCAGCGCCTCGAGGGCGGCGAGGTTGGGCGCGTCGGGTGTCCCGAGCACGTTGAGCGGCGCCGCGATCTCCTTGACGAGCCGTTCGATCGTGCCCGAGTCGCCCACGAAGGGCACGAACACGCAGTCGGCGCCCGCCTCGCGGTAGGCGTTGCCGCGCCGCACCGCCTCCGCGAACTGGCGGCCCTGGGGCAAGGTCCCCGGGTGGAAAGCGTCGGTGCGGGCGTTGAGGACGAGCGGCACGCCGGCCGTCGTCGACGCCTCTCGGGCGGCGCGCACGCGCGCCACCGAGAGATCGAAATCGAACAGCGCATCTCCTTCGCCCGAATCCTCGAGGTTCATCCCCACCGCGCCCGCCGCGAGTACGCCGCGTGCCGTCTCAGCGACGGCCTCGGGCGCGCGCCCGAAGCCCGCCTCCATGTCGGCCGTCACCGGGACGCTCACGCGCTGGGTGATGCGCGCCACCGCGGCGAGCATCTCGGCCCGGCTGATCTTTTCCCCATCGGGATAACCGAGACTGAACGCGATGCCCGCGCTGGTGGTGGCGAGGGCGGAGAAACCCGCCTCGACAAAGATGCGCGCGGAACCCGCGTCCCAGGCGTTGGGGAGGACGAGGAGAGGGCCGCTCGTGTGGAGCGTGCGGAGCGTGACGGCTTTGTCCATGACCGATATCTTAATGGATGATCCTCTCCCTCGTCGCCCTCGTACTGCAAGCGCAGTCGACATGCGTTTCCAAGCCCGCAGCGCCGGTCGGGCAACGCTGGGCCGCCGCCGCGGCGCGCGCCCACGCCATCGCCTGCGAGAAACTCGTGCCCAACATTCCCGGCTTTGCGCTCGCGGTTGCGGTGGATGGTCGCATCGTCTGGTCCGAAGCGTTCGGGTTCGCCGACGTCGCGGCGCAGCGCCCGGCGACGGCGGCGACGCAGTTTCGCATCGGCAGTGTGTCGAAGCCGCTGACCGCCACGGCGATCGCGCAGCTGTTCGAGACTGGGAAGCTCGACCTCGACGCGCCGGTGCAGCGCTACGTGCCCACGTTTCCGGACAAGGGCGCGCCCATCACGACGCGTCTAGTCGGCGGCCACCTAGCCGGCATCCGGCATTACCAGGGCGACGAGTTCCTGCTCAACCGGCGCTTTGCGACCGTGACCGAGGGGCTGTCGATCTTCAAGGACGACTCGCTCCTCGCACCGCCCGGAACGCGCTTCTCCTACTCGAGCTACGGATTCAATCTCCTCGGTGCCGTCGTCGAAGGGGCGTCGGGGGAGGAGTTCCTGGTGTACATGAGCCGTCACGTGTTCCAGCCGCTGCGGATGACGGCGACCGCGCCCGACAAGAACGACAGCCTCATCCCCAACCGCACGCAGTTCTACGAGACCCGCAGCCGGTTGTTGGGAGGCGGGTTCACCGTCGCGCCGCCGGTGGACAACAGCTACAAATGGGGTGGCGGCGGGTTTCTCTCGACCGCGGAAGACCTCGTGAAATTCGGGTCGGCGCTCCTCGGACCGGGTCTCTTGAAGAGCGCGACATTGGAGCTGCTCTTCACGTCGCAGCACACGACAGCGGGTGAGGCGACGCCGTACGGCATCGGCTGGTTCGTCGCCAAGGACACGCTCGGCCACCGCTACGTGTACCACGGCGGCGGGTCGGTGGGCGGCACGACCGCGTTCGGCGTCGACCGCGACTCGCGCGTGGTTTTCGCGCTGGTGACGAACCTCAGCAACGCGCAGCTCGCGCCGGCGCAGGAGATCCAAGCGGTGTTCGACTCTGTCGCTTCGGGGCTGCGCCGCTAAGACTTGCCGCGCGTCGCCTTCCACTGGCGGGGATCCCACAGCGCGTCGGGCATCGCGACATTCGCCTGGATGTCCCGGTATTCCTCGAAGAACTGTCGCTGACCGTCGAGCAGGAACTCGACCTCGGGGGACATCCAACCGCCCGCGAGCGCGTAGTATTTGCTGAACCGGGTCTCGGACGTCTTGGTCGAGTCCTGGGGCGCCGGTTCGAGCATCCGCACAAACACCAGCCGCTCCTTGTCCACCCAGAACTGACGGGTATGCAGGTCCCCCGCCTTGGCGCCCACGACCCAGACGGGCCGGTTTTCCCACGTGGCCTCACTCAGCACAGCGAGATCGAAGCGCCGTTGGGTCAGCGCCGCGATCGTCTTCTCGACGGGCTGGGCGTAGACGTCGAACCCGAGCACGAGCAGCGGGTGGATGAACGACCGGGAGTGGAGGATCGTGTCGGCACGGAACACGTATTGCGAATCGTTCGTGAACAGGCCGCCGTTTCCCGAATCGGCCGGGAGGAACTCGATCCGCAGTTTGCCCGGGCTGGCGAGCCACTCGCGCCATGCGCCGTGCGTCGTCGTGCCGTCGGGATGGCGCTCCGTGACGTCCTGCACGAACGTGACGTTGCGGTACCACTTGCCTTCGTACCGCGCGCGCATCGCGCCCAGCAAGTCGCGCAGCGTGGTGATCGGCCGTTGCGACGCGGCTCCCTGCAGCAGCGCGACGAGCAGAGCGATTCGGTGATGCACGACGCCTCCTTACGGGTGGTTCAGCGGTCCAGGCGGTAGCCGGTCTTGCGCACGGTCACGATGTGCGCGGGGTTCGCCGGATCCTTCTCGAGTTTGCGGCGCAGCTCGGCGACATGCGTATCCACGGTGCGGCTCATCACTTCGGCGCTGTAGCCCCAGACTTCAGTGAGCAGCTCCACCCGGGTCGCGCAGGCGCCGTTACGGTGCAGCAACGCCACCAGCAAGTCGTACTCCTTGGGCGTGAGCAAGACGGTCTCGCCGCGGCGCAGCACCGTGCGCGACGGCGTGAGCACTTCCACCTCGCCGAACCGCAGCGTGGCCGGCTCGGGGCTGTTGCCGTTGCGGCGCGGCGACGCGGCGCGCCGGAACAGCGCCTCGACACGCGCCAGCAGCTCGAGCACGCCGAATGGGTTGGTGACGTAGTCGTCGGCGCCGAGCCGCAGGCCGCGGACCTTGTCGGCTTCCTCGCCCCGGGCCGTGAGAATCAATACCGGAGTGGCTTGGCCGTCGTCGCGCAACGTGCGCAACACGCGGAAGCCGTCCATCCCCGGGAGCATGAGATCGAGGATGACGAGATCGGGTTTCGCGGCACGAGCGCGCGCCAGGCCTTTGGCGCCGTCGCCCACGACCTCCACTTGGTAGCCCTCGATCTCGAGATTGTTGCGGAGGCCGTACGCGAGATCGGCGTTGTCCTCGATCACCAGGATGCGCTTCGCGTTCATGCCGGCAGCTCGACGATGAAGCGGGACCCACCCGACTCCGCGTCCTCGACCCAGGCGCGCCCGTGGTGCAGGCCGGCGAGCTCCCGTACGACGGCGAGGCCGATACCGCTGCCGGCGACGGCGGAACCGCGATCGCGCTCGAGCCGCCAGAACCGGTCCCAGACGCGCTCGCGATCGGCGCGGGGGACTCCCGGGCCGCAGTCCTCCACCCACAGTCGCGCGTCGCCCGTCGGCCCGGCCGCCGCCCCGACCGTGACGGTTTGGCCCGTGGGTCCGTACTTCACGGCGTTGTCGAGCAGGTTGAGCAGCATCTGGCGCATCGCGCCGGGGTCCACGGGGGCGACCAGCCCCTCGGCGACCGTCGCCCGCAGCGATACGCCCCGCGCGGCCGCGAGGGGCGCGAATCCCTCGATGACTTCCTGTACCAGCGGCGCGAGCGCCGTCGGCTCTGGCACCACCCTCGTGGCCTGGCGTTCGGAGCGCGAGAAGTGCAACAGATTCTCGACCAGATGCGTGAGGCGCCGGGCCTCCTGGTCGATGATCGCGAGTGAGCGGTGCTCCTCTTCGTCGGAGCGCACGCGGCCGAGTACCAGCGTCTCCGAGAACATGCGGATCTGGGCGAGCGGCGTGCGCAGCTCGTGCGAGACGCCGGAAATGAAATCCGCGCGGAGCCGTGCCAGCTCGTACTCGCGGCGCAGCTGCACCAGGGCCGTACCGATCAGGACGGCCGTCATCCCCAGCAGACCTAGGATCAGCGGCAAGCGCGTCTTGGGGAGTCCGCCGATGATCAGTTGGGCGGCGACCTCCGGGCGCAGGGTCGCCACCGCGAACAGGTCGCCCATGTCTTTGCCGATCGTGTCGCGCGCGGTGAACGGCGAGACGTACTGCGCGCCCGAGCGGTACAGCTCGATGCCGTAACGGTCGGTGATGATGAACGAGCCCATCGAGTCGTACTGCACGCCCGCCGTGAGGGGTCGGGGCAGGAGCGGGAACTTGTCGGTCGCACTGGCGAAGAACGGCGGCAGCCCGTTGGGGTTCGCGTCGAATCCGATGGCGGTGCGCAGCGTCTTCGTCCGGTCGCGCAGCACCGTGTAGGCGACGTAGTGACGTTCGGCGGCGGGGGGCCCGAGGATCGTCCCCTGGGTCCACGACGTGTCGTATACGGTGCGCAGGTGCAGCGGCAGGGTGTCGAGCAGCCAGGCGCGCGTCGCGGGCGACGCGGGGTCGCCTTGGATCTCGAGCTTTCCGGTCGGCAGATCGAGCCGGAACGTGAAACGGATCGGCAGGGCGAGTTTGCTCTCGGCCTCCATCTCCCAGACTTCGGTGTGCAGCGCCGTGGGGCCGGGGAGGGGACGCCGCGGCGCGAGCTCATGAGCGCGTTGCAGCGCCTTGAGGGGCGGGATGATCCCGTAATAGTAGATCTGATACGCGCTGCGCTGGGCCACGCGGGCGGCGGCGAGCGCCGCATAGTCGCGCAGCACGCGATCCGCCTGGTCGCGGTGATACCGCGCCACGCCGTACGCCTGGATGGCGAGCACGGCGGCGACCCCGAACGCCAGGACCAGCAGCGCCGTCACCACACGTCCTCCGCTGCGACCTACGCGAACGTTCATGGACTGAACAATCCCTCTCGGTGCCGCGAGCGGCAACCGGCCGCGGTTGGCGCTTGACCGTTCTCTGACAAACCTCGCACGTGGGAGCGGGTCCGCGGATGCACAGATTGCAAGTAGGTCGTGGAGGGAGTGCTAGACGGCCACTTCGCCCGATCTAACCGACCCGGAGTGCAGCGCGTGGCTCCGGGTTCGGTTTTTTTAGCCGGGCTAGTTGAAGAAGATGACCCCACCGCCGCTGCCGAAGCGCGGGTTCACGACGTTGGCGAACTTGGAGCCGAACGTGTACCGCAGCCCGACAAATCCCGAGTAGCTGTACGACGTCGCGAGCTGGCGGCGTCGCAATAGCACCTCTTGCGGCGTCGCGCCGCCCTTTTCAATCGACAGCTGGTCGTGGATCAAGCTCACGAAGCTGAAGAAGTCGAAGGACAAGCCTTTGAACAATCGGAAGCTCCCGTTTCCGAAGATCTGCAGGTGGTTCTTGCTGAAGTCGTACAGGTAGTTGCTGGCCTCAACTGATAAGCCTGCGTTCCCCCACGGTTGCTTCACGTCGAGAGAGACGGTGAGGCTCTGGGTCGCCCGCGTCTCTGAGAGGCGGTTAAAGATCGTCGTGTCTCGGTAATTGAAGGAGGTAACGCCGAGGTTGTAGCGAAGCGAAAGCAACTTCCGCGTCGACTGCGAATACGGAAAGACGTCGAACTCAACGGCGGGACCGAACTTCAGCGTGAGGTCCTGATTCGAATACGTGGATGAGAACACGGATCCCACCGCTCCCGCGGACCAATGCGGCCCCATGCTCCGGACGACCAGCAGATCGCCCCCGTAGCTCCGCGTGATGTTTCGGGAGAGATCCTCCCTGATCAGGGTGTTCGTCGAGTCGTACACGGGGACCAGGTAGTCATTCTGCTGGTAGTTCTGGTTCGTCGAAAGATCGATCTTCCAGGCCTCCGTGATCCGGCTCGCCGACAGCCCGGCGTTGATGTAGGTGTTCTTGTAGCTGTGCTCTCCGTAGAAGTTGCTGTTCACGTGCACGTTGAATACCCAGTAGTTCCAGGGGTCGTGCACCTGCGCGGCGGCTCCCGCCGGCGCGCTGTACGTGATCTCGATGTGCGGTGCCACCGGCGTGCGGGCCGCGAACCGCACCAGCCCGAGCCTCAACACTTGGCCGAGACCCTTGCGCAGGTCGTCCTGCGTGTCGCCGGTGTGTGACACGTAATGGAGGGTGTCTTCCGTCCCCGCGAAGCGCTCGAGTCCGATGAACCCCAGCGTGTACTCCTGACCGCCGCCGGTCGCCTGGCTTGTAACCAGGATGTGCACCTGCGCGAACTGACGGTCCCGCACCCAGTTCACGAACGTGATTTCAGTTCTGTAGTAGTCGAAGTCACAGAACGAATTCGGACAGTCGAGGAAAACGCGGAGCGCCGAATCCTGCGCCGCCCGGGCGGTGTCCGTCGGGTTCTGCGCGATGGCCGCGATGAGGAGCCACGCGGCGGAGGTCACGGCCGGCGGCTCAGATCCTGGTAAAG
>WNFK01203151.1_pt2 | contig 16031 bp, 21 predicted proteins | sample 5400281 | NCBI WGS metagenome assembly WNFK01 (sample SAMN13153350, study PRJNA577476) | soil metagenome | isolation source: 20 cm soil on Douglas fir-dominated hillslope | place: USA:California | collected 2013-09-17 | reverse complement strand
CCCCCGCCCGCGCGCTGGAGAGCGCGCTCGCCCGCGGGCTGGACATCCTGCTCGACATCGACACCAGCGGCGCCCGGCAGCTCCGCGCCCGCTATCCGGAGGCGGTGTCGGTGTTCATCATGGCCCCCTCACTGGCCGAGCTGGACGCGCGGCTGCGCGAGCGCAAGAGCGACGCGCCGGGTGAGATTGCCCGGCGCATGAGCCGGGCCCGCGAGGAGATCGCGGCCTGGCGCGAGTACGACTACCTGATCATCAACCGCGACGTCAAAGAAGCGGTGGACCAGCTCGCCACCATCATCCAGGGCGAGCGCCACCGCACGAGCCGTCTCACCATTCGCTTTCCCGACGTGGAGGTTCCCGACTGATGACGTTCCCCTCCCTGGAGCGCTCGCTGGACAAGGTATCCAATCGCTATCTGCTCGTCGTGCTCGCCGCCAAGCGGGCCCGCCAGCTCAACCGCGGCGCGCAGGCGCAGCTCGACTCCAAGCACAAGAAGCCCACCAGCGTGGCGCTGGAGGAGATCGCCGACGCCAAGGTGGGCTATCGCCTCAAGGACGAGGACGCCCCCAAGGACTGAGTCAGTGGCGCTCGGCGGCCGGGAGCTGATCCTCGGGGTCACGGGCAGCATCGCCGCCTACAAGGCGGTGTATCTGCTCCGTGAGCTCGTCCGCCTGGGCGCCCGCGTCACCGTCGTCCGCACCGCCCATGCCGAGAAGTTCGTGGGCGATCTCACCTGGCGCACGCTCTCCGGACGGCCGGTGCTCGCCGACCTCTTCGACCCGGGGAGCGGGGAGGCGGTGGAGCACGTGGCCCTCGCCGAGCGCGCGGAGGCGGTGGTGGTCGCGCCGGCCACCGCCAATCTCCTCGCCAAGGCGGCCCACGGCATCGCCGACGACTTCCTGACCACCGTGCTCCTCGCCGCCCGCGGGCCGGTGCTGATGGCGCCGGCCATGGACGGCGGGATGTGGGGCCACGCCGCGGTGTCCGCCAACGTGGCCCTGCTGCGGTCCCGCGGCGTGACGGTGCTCGAGCCGGACGCGGGCGCCCTCGCCTCCGGGCTCAGCGGCAAGGGCCGCCTGCCCGAGGTGGACGACATCGTCGAGGCGCTGGAGCGACTCCTCACGCCCGCCCGCGACCTCACGGGCGAGCGCTTCCTCGTTACCTCGGGGCCCACGCGCGAGCCCATCGATCCCGTGCGCTATCTCTCCAACCGCTCGTCGGGGAAGATGGGTCACGCCATCACCACCGCCGCGCTCCGCCGGGGCGCCGCCGTCACCCTGATCTCGGGCCCCACCGCGCTCACGCCACCGCCGGGCGCCACCTTCGTCCCCGTACAGACCGCGGAGGAGATGCGCGAGGCCGCGCTCCAGCACCTTCCCGCGGCGACGGTGGTGATCAAGGCCGCCGCGGTGGCGGACTACCGCGTGGCCAACCCCGCCGGTCAGAAGATCAAGTCGAAGAAGGACGAGGGGCTCACCCTGGATCTGGTGCCGAATCCCGACATCCTCCGCGAGCTGGCCGCGCGCAAAGGGCGGACCTTCCTGGTGGGCTTCGCCGCCGAGACCCATGACCTCCGGCGCCACGCGCAGGCCAAGCTGGCCGCCAAGGGGATCGACCTCCTGGTCGCCAACGACGTGAGCCGGAGCGGTATCGGCTTCGAGGCGGACGACAACCAGGTGGTGCTCATCGATCGCTGGGGCGGCGAGGTCGAGCTCCCGAAGATGTCCAAGCTCGCCGTCGCCGACGCCATCCTCGACCGCGTGCTGGCGCTTCGGGCGGCCGCGGTCGCCCCTCACCCTAGCCCGCTCGCCTGAGGAAGAAGGGCCGGCGGTGGGTGACCGGGAAGAGCTCGCCGACGCGCTGCGCGACCTCGCGGGCACGCTTCGCCACCATCGCGACCTCGGCCTCATCGAGGTGCCCATGAGCGCGGCCGCCGCGCCCACGCCACCGATTGACGCCGCGAAGGCGCTCGCCGCCCAGGAGGCCGCGCTGCAGGGCTGCACCCTCTGCAAGCTCTGCCAGAGCCGGACGAATATCGCCTTCGGCTCCGGCAATCCGCGCGCGGGGCTCATGGTGGTGGGCGAAGGACCGGGCGAAGAGGAAGATCGGCAGGCCAAGCCCTTCGTGGGTCGCGCCGGCCAGCTCCTGACCAAGATGCTCGAGTCGGTGGGCTTCGACCGGGAGCGTGACGCCTATATCGCCAACGTGGTGAAGTGCCGGCCGGAGCGGAATCGCAATCCGGAGCCGGACGAGGTCGCGGCCTGCAATCCCTTCCTCATGGCCCAGCTCGACACCGTACAGCCCGCGGTGATCCTGACCCTGGGCAACTTCGCCGCCCAGACTCTCCTCGGCACCCGCGAGGGCATCACCAAGCTGCGGGGCCGCGCTTACGAGTATCGGTCGAGCATCCTCGTGCCGACCTTCCACCCCGCGTTCCTGCTGCGAAACCCCGGCCCCGAGTACCGCCGGATGGCCTGGGATGATCTCAAGCTCGCGAAGCGCGAATTCGACCGGCTGACCGCCATCAAGCGCTAGCCGCTTGCTTGTCGCCGATCTCCTCTTCGATCTCCCGCTGCGCCACCCGCTGTCCTACGCCGTGCCCGACGGGCTCGTGCTCGCGCCGGGCCAGCGCGTCAGCGCGCCCGTGCAGGGGCGCGCCCGGGTGGGCCTCGTGCTCGCGCTGCGCGACGCCGACGCGGCGGGACTGGCGACCGTCGAGCGAACCTTGGAACCCGCGCCGGTTCTCTCGCCGGTGATGCTGGATCTCGGCCGCTGGGCCGCCGCGGAAAGCCTCTCCGCTCCCGGCTCCACCCTGTCCGCGATGCTGCCCCCCGTCCCTCGCCGCGGGAGCATGGAGAGCGTGGCTCCGCCGCCGATGCCCGCCCCCGCGGCCGCTCCCGCGCCCCCCGAGCTCTGGACCGATCTCGGTCGAGAGGCGCGGCTGGCGGAGCTGGCCGCGCGGGCGGACGGGCCCGTGCTGGTGGTCGCGCCCGACATCGAGTCCGCCGCACGCTGGGCCGAGCGGCTCGATGGCGGGCGGCTGGACAGCGGCGCCCCCGACGCCGCGCGCCGCGCGGCCTGGTTCGGCGCCGGGCGCGGCCGGCCCCGCGTCGTGGTGGGCACGCGCTCGGCCCTGCTCGTCCCCTTGCCGCCGCCCACCACGCTGGCGCTGCTCGATGAGGGCGACACCGCGCACAAGCCCCCAGGCGCCCCGCGACTGCACTCGCGCGAGCTCCTGGTGGAGCGGGCCCGGCGCGAGGGCAGCCGGCTCATCCTTCTCGCCGGCGCGCCCGCCGTCGAGACCTGGCACCACGCCCGGTCCGGAACCTTTCAATGGGTCGCCCCAATGACGGGTGAGGCCGCCTGGCCCGAGATCATCGCCGCCGACACGCGCGGCATCCTCCGCAATCATCCCCTCACGCTGCCGCTCACCCGCGCCATCGAGGAGGCGGGCCGACGAGACCGACGCGTGGCGCTGGTGGTCTCGCGCGGCGCCGCCGCGCTGGGTTGCGATGAGTGCGGCGAGGTGCTGCGCTGCCCGGATTGCGGCGTGGCGCTGGGGCTCGCGCGCACGGGAGAGCCGCTCGGCTGTCGCATCTGCGGCCGCCGCGAGGCGGCGCCGGGCGCCTGCCCCCGTTGCGGCGGCCATCGTCTCTCGCCCTTCGGCTGGAGCCCCGAGCGCGTCGAGGCATCGGTGCGCAGGCGGTTCCCCGCGCTGACGGTGGCCCGCGCGGGCCCGCGCGCGGCCAGGGCACACGCGGCCCGGGCACAGGTGGTGATCGGCGGGGCCGGCGTGCTGCGAGGTCTCGCGCTCGGCAGTCTGAGCGCGGTGGGATTCATCGCCCTCGACGGGCTCCTGCGCATCCCCGACTTCCGGGCCGGGGAGCGCGCCTTCCAGTCCCTCTGGGCCGCGGCGGAAGCGGTGGGCGGCAGCGGACGCGTGATCGTTCAGACTCTGCATCCCGAGCACTACGCGATCCAGGCGGTTCGCCAGCACGAGCCACGACTGTTCTACGAGCCGGAGCTGCAGTTCCGCGCCGAGCTGGGGTACCCGCCCTATCGCCGGCTTTGCCTCCTCGACGTGCGGGGCAAGAGCGAGGAGGGGGCCCGGACGCTGATCAAGGAGTGCACGGCCGCGCTGAGCGGCATCGCGGGCATCCGCGCCTATTCCGCCACGTCGCGGGGCACGGCGGCCGCACGGCGGCCCTGGTGGCGCATGCTGGTCAAGGGGCCCGCCGACCTGCCGCGCTTGCTCGAGGAGCCTCTTCGCCCGCTCCTCGAGCGCCGCCGCCGCTCGCCCGGTGTGGTAGAAATAGAGGTGGATCCAATTTCCTTATAGAGGTCGTCCCTTGGGACGACCGTAGATCAATAAAAGGCCGTAAGGAAAGACAGAAGACTTAGGAGTGGAGAGCACATGCCCGTCCTGAACGTCAGGCGCTACGGCGACCCCATTCTCCGGCAGAGGGCCCAGCCGGTGGAGACCGTGACGCCCGAGATCCGCAAGACCCTCGCCGACATGCTCGAGACCATGTACCACCAGGTGGGCATCGGCCTGGCCGCCCCTCAGGTGGGGGTCAGCCTCCGCATCATCCTGGTAGACGACGGCCCGCGCGGCCCGCGCGCGTTGATCAACCCCGCGATCGTCGAGCGACGGGGCGTCGTGCGCGGCGAGGAGGGCTGCCTGTCGATCCCCGGCTTCTTTGGCGAAGTCGAGCGCAGCGAGTGGGTGCGGGTAGAGGCGCTGGACGCCGAGGGCCTTCCGCTGGCCTTCGAGGCCAAAGGCCTGCAGGCCCGGGTGATCCAGCACGAGATGGACCATCTCGACGGCGTGCTCTTCATCGACCACCTGCCTCCGGTGACCCGGGACCGGATGAAGAAGAAGATCCAGAAGGACGGCCTGCCCGAGGACGCGCCGCACCACGCCTTCGCGCTCTAGCGGAGGAGCGTTGCGGGTCCTCTTCTACGGGACGCCGGCCTTTGCCTTGCCGACCCTCGAGGCACTGCTCGGCGCCCATCACGTCGTCGGCGTCGTCACCCAGCCGGACAGGCCCGCCGGGCGGGGCCAGCGCATCACCGTCCCGCCCGTGAAGGAGCGCGCGCTCGCGGCCAGGGTCCCGGTGTTGCAGCCCTCGCGCCTGCGAGACCCCGGCTGGCCCGAGCGGCTCACGGAGCTCGGCGCCGAGATTGCGGTGGTGGTGGCCTTCGGCCAGATCCTACCCAAGGCGGTGCTCGACGTCCCCGCGCGCGGCTCCATCAATATCCATGCCTCACTGCTGCCGCGCTATCGCGGCGCCGCGCCCATCGCCTGGGCCATCATCCGCGGCGAGAGGGAAACCGGCATCACCACGTTCCAGATGGACCCGGGGATGGACACCGGCGACATGCTGCTCCGCGAGGCCACCCCCATCGGCCCTGGAGAGGCGGCGGGGGAGCTGGCGGCGCGCCTCGCGCCCCTCGGCGCGGCGGTGATCCTGCGCACGCTGGCGGACCTGGACGCGCTCACGCCGACGCCCCAGGACCACACGCAAGCCTCCCTGGCCCCGCGGCTCAAGAAGGAAGACGGCTGGCTGCGGCTCCACGAGCCGGCGAAGGCGCTGGTCGATCGAGTGCGCGGGTGCAATCCGTGGCCCGGTGCCGTGCTCGCCGCCGCGACCAATCGCCTGCTGATCTGGCGCGCCGTGGTGGTGCCGCATCCAACGACCGCGGCGCCCGGCACTCTGGTAACGACCGGACCCGGCGCCACCGCGGTGGCGACCGGCGAGGGCCTGCTCCTGCCCGTCGAGGTGCAGCCCGAGAATCGCAAGGCCATGTCCTGGGAGGACTTTCTCCGCGGCGCTCGGCTCGGCCCCGGTGATCGTTTGACCGAGATCGCCTCGTGAGCCCGGTGCTCCGCGCCGGGCCCGTGGCGCAGGCGCGCTACGAAGCCCTGCGGATCCTCGTGCGCGTGGAGACCGACCGGGCCTTCGCTGACATCACGCTCGAGCACGCGCTCGACCGCGCGGGGCTGGAGGCGCGGGACGCGGCGCTCTGCACCGAGATCGTCTACGGGACGCTCCGCTGGCAGCGTCACCTCGACTGGCGGCTCGCCGTCCATCTGCACCGGCCCATGGCGCGGCTCGATCCGTGGGTGCGGGCGGTGCTGCGTCTCACCGCGTATCAGATCCTCTTCCTCGACCGCGTGCCCCGCTGGGCCGCGGTGGACGAGGCGGTGAGCCTGGCCAAGCTCAAGTCGCGTACGCCGGGCCCCGCGGAGTTCGTCAATGCCGTGCTGCGGTCGCTGACCCGCGCGCCCGGAGCGCCGCCTCTCCCTTCCAATCCAGTCGAAGCGGCCGCCGTCCGGTGGTCCTTTCCTGACTGGATCGCCGGGCGGTGGATTGCCCGATACGGTCGCGCGGAAGCGGAGGCGCTGATGGCGGCGCTCAACGAGCGGCCGCCGCTCACCCTTCGCGCCAACCGGCTCCGCATCACGCGAGAGGCGCTCGCGGCCCGCCTTCGTGAGGAGGACCTTGCCGAGGCTCGGCCCACCGCGCTGGCGCCCGACGGGCTTACCCTGGACAAGGGGACGGTGTCCCGTCTGGCCGCCTTCACCGAGGGCTGGTGCACGGTGCAGGACGAGGCCTCCATGCTGGTGGCGCTGCTCCTCGACCCGCAGCCGGGCGACGTGGTGGCGGACGCCTGCGCCGCGCCCGGCACCAAGACCACCCAGCTCGCCGAGCTCATGGGCAATCGGGGGCGCATCATCGCGCTCGATGCCTCGGCCGGGCGCCTCAAGCTGCTCGACCGCGCGGCCGCGCGGCTGGGCGTCAGCATCGTGGAGAGCCACGCCGGCGGCGCCGCCGCGCTCGCGCCCCGCTGGAACGGTCGCTGCGACCGGGTGCTCGTGGACGCTCCCTGCTCCAACCTGGGCGTGCTCCGCCGGAACCCGGAGGTGAAGTGGCGGCGCACGGAGGAGGATCTCCGCCGCCTGCAGCAGAAGCAGCGCACCATCCTCGCCGCCGCCGCCGCGATGGCGAAGCCGGGTGGCACCCTGGTCTACGCCACCTGCTCGCCCGAGCCCGAGGAGAACGAGGACGTGGTGCTGCCGTTCCTCGCCGCGCATCCCGACTGGGCGCTGGACGCGCCGGCCGAGTTCCCGGTGCCGGCCGACGGCCGCGGCATGGTCCGGCTCTTTCCGCACCGGCACGGCACCGACGCCTTCACCGCGGTGCGCCTGCGCCGGCGGGGACGCGGATGAGCGAGCCGCCGCGCGCGCGCCGGCGCTGGCTGGGACCGCTGGGCTGGATCACCGGAGTATCCTCGGTGATCCTCGGCGCGGCCGGTGTCGGCGCCGTGCTCTGCCTCTGGTACCCGGCGCTGCTGACCACGCCCGCCCTGCGCGACGTCTACGACATGCGGCTGATCCGCGGCCTGATCAAGGCGGGCCTCATCGCCGCCTTCGTGCTCGGCGCGGCCAGCCTGCTGCTCAAGCGCCGGAAGGCGCTCGGACTCACCGGCGTCGGACTCGCCGCGCTGGCCACCCTCATGGGCGGATCTGCGGTCGAGGTGGCCACTCCGGTACGGCCGTCGGACTATCTCGGGCTGGACTGGTTCCTCATCAATCTCCTCATCCTCGCCACCGTCTTCGTCCCCCTCGAGTCAGTGTTCGCGCGGCTGCCCGCGCAGCGCGTCTTCCGCCGCGGCTGGACCACCGATCTCGCGCACTTCGCGGTGAGCCATCTCCTGGTGCAGGCCGGCGTGCTGCTCACCCTCACCCCCGCGGCGGTGTTCTTCCGCTGGGCGGTGAGCCCCGCGCTCCAGGGCATGGTGGCCGCGCAGCCGATCGTGCTCCAGTTCGTGGAGATCCTCGCCATCGCCGATCTCACGCAGTACGGGATGCACCGGCTCTTCCACCGAGTGCCCTGGCTCTGGCGTTTCCATCAGGTACCCCACTCGAGCCGTGACATGGACTGGCTCGCCGCCTCGCGCCTGCATCTGGTGGACATCGCCATCACCCGGGCGGTGGGGTTCGTGCCGGTGTACATCCTGGGCTTCGCGTCGGGGCCGACCTACGCCTACCTCGTCTTCGTGTCCTTCCAGGCCATCCTCATCCACGCCAACGTATCCTTCGCCTTCGGGCCGTTGCGCTGGCTGCTTGCGACGCCCCAGTTCCATCACTGGCATCACGCGGCGGAGTCGGAGGCGGTGGACAAGAACTTCGCGGTGCACCTGCCCGTGATCGACTGGGTGTTCGGCACCTTCTACCTGCCGGGCCGGCGTTGGCCCGCGCGCTACGGACTCGAGGGGGATCCCGTGCCCGAAGGCTACGGGCGGCAGCTCGTTTATCCGTTCCTTCGCGGGGGCGGGCCGTTTCGCGGGGGGCCGTTCCTTCGCGGGGACGGGTCCGCGGGCGGCTGAGGGGCGCGCCGGCGCGGCGCGGTGACCGACATCGGCAGCCCCAACGCGCAGAGCGCGCGCTCGGTGGCCGGGAAGAAGCCGATCCGGTCGAGGACGGGATTCAGCCAGCCGGTGGCGACACAGTAGGCCTCCGCCTGGGTCCGATGATGCCGGGCATGATGCACCGGGCGGAGCACCAGTCCTGCCTGCTGAAGCCGCACCACCGCCCGGGGCGCCGCCGGCAGATGCGCCCACTTGTGGAACTGGTTGGTGATCACCGCCCCCACCGCGAAGGTCAGGAGCGTGGTGTGCGACACGAGCGAGAGCGGCGCGCCTGCGGCCGGCGGCGGAAGGAGCGCGACGACCGCGAGGAGCGGGGCGACGGCGAGACAGCTGTTGCCCGCGATCTCCGCGAGGCCGTGCCGTGTCATCGCGAGAGGATCGCGGTGGTGCTCGCGGAAGGGCTCGATGAGCATCCGCCCGACGAGCGGCGTGTCCTCCTCGAAGAAGGTGTCGCAGAACCAGTGGACGATGCCGGAAAAGAAGTCGGCCGCGAGATAGCCGAGCACTACCCCCGCCCCGAGCCACCCGAGCCGGGAGGAGGTCGGCCCCGCGCCGGCGAGACGAACGACGAGGACGAGCCAGAGCACGGAGGCCGTCGTCATGGCCGCCCATTCGACAGGGGCGAGCCACCCGGGCCGCTGGCCCGTCACCGATTCCGCGCCCGAATCGCCGGGGGTCCGGGGCATCGGGCAGATTCTACCCGGTCACGGTGTCTGGCGACAGATCTCTTCCGCGGTCCGCATCAGGGAACCGGAAAGGCCCACTCCTCGCATGTGGCCGACATCGGGGGGGTTCCCCCGCCGGATCACGCCCGCTTGCTTTGGCATTGCCCATGCTCTTTCGCGCAGAGGGCGCACCGCGCGCGCCATCTGAACCCACATCGCGAGGTGCGAGTGATGAAGGTCGCGAGAATTCGACGAGTGCTGGTGGCGGCGCCGGCCTTTCGGATCGCCGCGTCCCTCGGCGGATGCATCTACACCGGCGCGACTCCGCCGACGCCGCCCGCGCCACCACGAGTCCCCTGATCGCCGGAGTGGCGGGCCTCGCCCGGGCGGGAGCCCTGCTGATAGCCGCCCTCGCCGTCCCGGCATGGGCTCCCGGCCGCGCCGGCGCGGATCCAGTCGCGGTGCGCTTCATCGAGGGCATTACACGGGGCTTTCTCGTCGTGAGCGCGGTGGACGGCAAGCCCCTGGGCCAGGGCGACATCCGGCAGACCGCGCATCCAGGCCATGTCGAGAGCCGAATGATTCTCCGCTTTCGCGACGGCTCCCTCCACGACGAGACCGTCACCTATACCCAGGACAAGGTCTTCAAGCTGGAGCGCTTCCGGCTGGTCCAGAAAGGCCCCTCCTTCCCGGAGCCCGTCGAGATCTCCCTGGAGGCGGGATCTGGCGAGTACCTCGTCAAGGCCCACCCCGGGGCCGCCGACCGCGAGAAAATCTATCGCGGAACGCTCAAGCTGCCCCCCGACACCTATAATGGCCTCCTCCTGATCGTGCTCAAGAACCTGCCGACCGGCGCCGCGGCAAGGGTTCACTACATCGCGTTCACGCCCAAACCCTATCTCATCGATCTCGACCTGCTTCCCCAGGGCGAGGAAAAGGTCCGGGTGGGAGACGAGTCGAGGCCGGTGACCCGGTACGAGCTCAAGCCGCGCCTGGGAGTTCTCTTGCGCGTCGCCGGCGCCATACTCGGCCGGACGCCGGGACGGCAGCAGTGCTGGATCCTGGCGGACCCGGTGCCTGGCTTCGTGGGCTGCCAGGCGCCCCTGGCCAATGGCGGGCCGCCCTGGCGTATCGGCCTCACGAGTCCGGCGGCGACGCCCAATGGGACCAAGCCATGAGCCCGGCTCCGCGCCCGCGCATTCGCGAGCGCATTTCCCACCGCGCGGGTCTTCGGGCGCGTGCTCATCGTGCTCAACACCGAGATGGCGGAGACGGCCAAGCGCGGCGGCGAAGCGTTCCGGGAGCGCTCGTCTTCCTCCGGAAGCAGCCGCCCATCAGGCCGAGCGCGCGATGTAAGCCCGCGCATTTGCGCGGCGCCCGGCGCGTCGAGTATGGTGAAGGCGTGGCCCGCATCGCGCCGAGCATCCTGTCCGCCGATTTCGCCGCGCTGGGGGACGCCATCGCGCGCGTGGAGGCGGGCGGCGCGGACCTGCTCCACGTGGACGTGATGGACGGCCACTTCGTTCCCAACCTCACCCTCGGCCCGCCGGTCATCGAGGCGATTCGCAAGCGCGCCCGGATACCCCTCGACGTCCATCTCATGATCGAGGAGCCGGAGCGCTGGGTGGACACCTATGTCCGCGCCGGCGCGGACTGGGTCACCGTGCACGTCGAGGCCTGCACCCACCTCCAGCGCGCCCTGTCCCTGATCCGGGAGGCAGGAGCGAGGGCCGGGGTGGCACTCAATCCGGGCACCTCCCCTGAATGCCTCCGGTATGTGCTCGACGACCTGGACCTGGTGCTGGTGATGTCGGTGAACCCCGGCTTCGGCGGGCAGTCCTTCATCTCCAGCGCGTATCAAAAGATCCGCGATATCAAGATCTTGGTCGCTTCTAGAGCGATCGAGGTCTCGGTGGACGGGGGCGTCAAGCGGGACAATGCGGGAGCCCTCGCCCGGGCCGGGGCCTCCGTGCTGGTGGCGGGGTCGGCCGTCTTCGGGACCCCGGACCCCGCCCAGGCGGTCAGGGAGCTCCGCAGTGCTTCGGAAGTAGCGAAATAGGCTTGACTTTTCGGTTTTCCGCCATTAATCTTTAGTCTTTCCAGAAGCATACTTCTGGGGCAGCCATGTTCGACAACCTCACGAGTCGTCTGAACGGAATCTTCGACCGGCTACGCGGATTCGGCCGGCTGACGGAGGAGAACGTCCAGGAGGCCCTCCGCGAAGTGCGGATCGCCCTCCTCGAAGCCGACGTCAACTTCAAGGTCGTCAAGAGTTTCATCGAGCGCGTCCGCGAGAAGGCCCTCGGGCAGGACGTTCTCAAGTCGCTGACGCCAGGGCAGCAGGTGGTGAAGGTCGTCCACGACGAGCTGGTCACGCTGCTGGGCGGCTCGGCGCATCGCCTGGCCATGGCATCGCATCCGCCCACCGTCATCATGCTGGTCGGGCTGCAGGGATCGGGCAAGACCACCACCGCGGCCAAGCTCGCGCGCCTGTTCCAGAAGCAGGGCCAGCACCCGATCCTCGCCTCCGCCGACGTGTACCGGCCGGCCGCCATCGACCAGCTCAAGACGCTCGGCGCCTCCCTCGGCATTCCGGTGCTGGGCGACCCCGGCGCGAAGCCGCTGGCCATCTGCGCCGCCGCGCGGGACGAGGCGGCGCAGCGTGGCCTCTCCCCGCTCATCCTGGACACCGCGGGGCGCCTGCACATCGACGTGGAGATGCTCGACGAGCTCAAGGCGATCAAGCGCGAGGTGGCGCCCCATCACGTGCTGCTGGTCGTGGACGCCATGACCGGGCAGGACGCGGTGACGGTGGCCGACAAGTTCAACGCCGCCGTGGGCGTGGACGCCTTCGTCCTCACCAAGATGGACGGCGACGCACGCGGCGGCGCGGCGCTGTCCGTGCGCGAGGTCACCGGCCGCCCGATCGCCTTCGTGGGGCTCGGCGAGAAGACGGACGCGCTGGAGCCCTTCCACCCCGACCGGCTGGCCGCGCGCATCCTGGGGATGGGCGACGTGCTGTCCCTGGTCGAGAAGGCGCAGTCGGTGGTGGACCAGTCGCAGGCGGAGGAGCTGGCGCGGAAGATCCGCGAGGAGACCTTCTCGCTGGAGGACTTCGCCAAGCAGCTCAAGCAGCTGCGCTCCATGGGCCCGCTGGAGCAGATCATGGAGATGGTCCCCGGCCTCCGGGGCGCCGGCATGCCGAAGGAGCTCAAGGGCGAGGAGGGCGAGCTGCGCCGCTACGAAGCCATCATCGCCTCGATGACGCCGGCGGAGCGCGAGACGCCGGCGCTCATCAACGGGAGCCGGCGGCTCCGGATCGCGCGGGGCAGCGGCACCCAGGTCGCCGACGTCAACCGGCTCCTCAAGCAGCACGCGCAGCTCAAGAAGATGATGAAGGGCCTCAAGCAGATGGAGGGGCGGATGGGCAAGCTCAAGGGCGCGCTCCCGTTCCTCAACCGATAACCCCCAGCAACCGAGGTGATCACGTGGCGGTACACATTCGATTGAGACGGACGGGCACGACCAGGAAGCCGACGTATCGCGTGGTGGTGGCGGACTCCCGCGCCGCACGCGACGGACGGTTCATCGAGATCATCGGCCACTACAACCCGCTGTCCAACCCGCCGCTGCTCAAGATCGAGGCGGAAAAGGCCACCGCGTGGATCAAGAAGGGGGCGCAGCCGTCGAACACGGTGAAGCACCTCCTCAAGCGCGCCGGGGTCGGCAAGGCCTGACGTGACGGACGCTTCCGGCGCGCCGCTCATCGCGGTGGGTGAGGTGCTCGGCCCCCACGGGGTTCGTGGGGACGTGCGCGTGCGCCCCCTCACCGACCGGCCGCGGGAGCGGTTCGACGCGCTGACGTCGTGCTTTCTCTGGGAGCCCGCGGAGAATCGCAAGGAGCCGTGCCGCATCGTCTCCCGGCGCTTCGAGGCGACGAGCGTGCTCCTCCGGCTGGACGGCGTGGATTCACCCGAGGCGGCCCGCGCGCTGGCGGGCCGGCTGCTCGCGGTGGAGCGCGACGATGCGCTGCCGCCCCGCTCGGGCGAGTTCTATCCGTGGCAGCTCGAGGGCGCCTTGGTGGAGACACCGGACGGCCGAGCCCTCGGCCGGTTCCTCCGGGTGATGGAGTCGCCCGCCCAGCCCCTCTGGGTGATCAGTTCGTGGTGGAGGTGAGCGTGGCGGAGCGACGCATCGTGGCGACTCCGCCGGAGGGACTGGAGACGCTGTGAGGATCGACATCGTGACCCTGTTCCCGGGGATGCTCACCGGCGCGCTCGGCGAGTCGATCCTCGGCCGCGCGCGCGAGCGTGGGCTGGTGGACATCCGCGTGTGCAACCTCCGCGACCATGCAACGGGCCGGCACCTGGTCGCCGACGACGCGCCCTTCGGGGGCGGCGGCGGCATGATCCTCAAGCCGGAGCCGCTGGCCACTTGCCTGGAGACCCTCCGTAGCCCGGCGGCGCGGGTGATCCTGCTGGACCCGGCCGGCCGCCGCTTCAGCCAGGCGGTGGCGCGGGAGTACGCGCGGGCGACCCACCTGGTGCTCGTGTGCGGGCGCTACGAGGGCGTGGACGAGCGGGTGCGCGAGCATCTGGTGGACGAGGAGCTGTCCGTCGGCGACTACGTGCTCACCGGCGGCGAGCCGGCGGCACTGGTAGTGGCCGACGCGGTGACGCGCCTGCTCCCCGGCGTGCTGGGAGATGCCGAGGCGCCGGCCCACGACTCGTTCCGCCGCTCCTGCTGGCCGGCGACCACGCCCGCGTGGAGCGCTGGCGGCGCGTGATGTCGGTGTGGCGGACGTGGCAGCGCCGTCCGGACCTTCTCGAGACCGCGGACCTCGCGCCCGAGGAGCAGAAGTGGGTGGACGGGTTCGGCCAGGGGCGCGAGCCCTCGGATTACATCTAGCGAAGGAGCGGAAGAGGCCATGGACGCGATTCGACTCGTGGACGCGGGGCAGCTCAAGAAGGACCGGGGGGGCTTTGCCCCGGGCGACACCGTGCGGGTGCAAGTCAAGGTCGTGGAGGGCGAGAAGGAGCGGCTGCAGGCTTTCGAGGGCGTCGTCATCCGGAAGCGGGGAGGCGGGGCGAGCGCGTCGTTCACCGTGCGCCGCATCTCCTACGGGGTGGGCGTGGAGCGCACCTTCCCGGTGCACTCGCCGCGCATCGACAAGATCCAGGTGACGAAGCGGGCGGTGGTACGCCGCTCGAAGCTCTACTACCTGCGCGACCTCGCGGGCAAGGCGGCGCGATTGAAGGAGAAGCGGCTGGCGCAGGTTCCCAGCTCGGGCGATCAGGCCTAGGAGGGCTCCGGCCACGGTCGCACCGTATCGGTTCGAGGGGGCCGCCTGGCGGCGCGGCGTCGTCCGGGTGGCGGGAGTCGACGAGGCGGGGCGGGCCCCGCTCGCGGGGCCCGTGGTCGCGGCGGCGGTGATCCTGGACGCGGAGACACGCATCGTCGGCCTGGACGACTCGAAGCTCTTGCCGCCCGAGGAGCGGGAGCGGCTCTTCTTGCTGATCCAGTCGCGGGCGGTGGCGGTGGGCGTGGGGATGGCGGACGCGCAGACGATAGACCGGGTGAACATCCTGGAGGCGACGAGGCTGGCGATGGGCGCGGCGGTGGCGGCCCTACAAGTAGTGCCGGAGCTGGTGCTGACGGACTTCGTGCGCCTGGCCGGGCTCGACTGCCCGCAGCGCAACCTCGTCCGGGGTGATCAGCGCTCGGCGACCGTGGCCGCGGCCTCGATCATCGCCAAGGTCACGCGGGACCGGCTGATGGAGGAGGCGGACTTCGCCTTCCCCGTCTACGGATTCCGCCGGCACAAGGGTTATCCGACGCGCGAGCATCGCGCGGCGCTGGAGCGGCACGGGCCCTGTCCCCTGCACCGTCGGACTTTTCAGGGTGTCTCGACACAGATGGGGCTCTTCACGGTATGACGCTACGGGTGTTCCTCATGGTCGGCGTGGTCCTGCTCGCGCCCGCGGCGTGGGCGCAGGGAGCCTGCGCGCCCACGCGCGCGGACATGGAAGGGCCCTTCTACAAGCCCGATGCGCCGCGACGCGAGGCCACCGGCAAGGGGCTCTCGGTGATCGGCGCCGTGAAGTCCGCCGGTTCGTGCGCGCCGCTGCCGGGTGCCCGAGTCGAATGGTGGCAGGCCAATCCGCGGGGCGATTACGACGACGCCCACCGCGGCACCCTGGTCGCGAGCGAAGGCGGCCGCTATCAGATCGAGACCGGGCGCTCACCACCCAGCTCTATCCCCGGGCGGGTCAGACCGCCGTGACCTTCGATCTCGTGCTGATCAAGGAGTGAACCGTGCCCACTGACACTCGCAGGACCACCGGAATCCGGGGTGAGGACGAGGCGGCGCGCTTTCTCGCGCGCTGCGGCTACGCGATCCTGGACAAGAACGTCCGGACGCGCGCGGGAGAGATCGACCTCGTGGCGAAAGAGGGCAAGACCCTCGTCTTCGTCGAGGTCAAGACGCGCAAGGTCATCGAGGGGGATCCGCCCCAGGCCGCCGTGAACGTGCGCAAGCAGAATCGCCTCGGCAAACTGGCGCACGGCTATCTCAAGTCCAAGCGCATGCGTGAGACGCCCTGCCGCTTCGACGTGGTGGCGGTGATCGTCAATGATGACGGCGGCGTCAAGGCCATCCGTCACATTCCGAACGCCTTCTCCGTCGCTCCCTGGTAGCGCATGACCGATCGGTCGGCCGCCTTCGAGGGTGCGCTGGCCCCGGCCGCGGGGCGCACCGCGCTCGTCGTGGTGGACATGCAGCGGGCCTTCCTGGAGCCGGGGGAGGCGATGGAGGTGCCGCCGGCGCGCGAGGTGGTGCCGCGGATCCAGGAGCTGCTCACAGCCTTCCGCGCCCGGAGGCTTCCGGTGGTGTTCACCGAGTTCCTCTACACGGAGACCGCGCCCCTCCTG
>WNFK01138794.1_pt1 | contig 16032 bp, 14 predicted proteins | sample 5400281 | NCBI WGS metagenome assembly WNFK01 (sample SAMN13153350, study PRJNA577476) | soil metagenome | isolation source: 20 cm soil on Douglas fir-dominated hillslope | place: USA:California | collected 2013-09-17 | reverse complement strand
TCCATAACGGGCTTTACCAGCCACGCAATGGCCCCGCCGAGACCGCCGGTGGCGAGCGCGCACAGAGCGCCGGCTCCGACCGTGCGCGAATGCGCCTTGAGGTACGGAACGAGCCGAAGGAGGACCCGATATTGTGGGTTCATGTGCGCGGCCGCGAGGCGATCATGTCAGGGCTCGCGCCGACGTAACCCCCACGCACCAGGGGCTGCACGTCTCAATGCGCAACAGCAGGCTGACCCCAGCGATCACTCATCGACCTTGCCAGACCCGAATCGTCACTTCAAGTTTTGGATCAGGCAGTTCAAAAATAGTTGACATGGTGGTGCCCGGGTAGTACCTACTCAGTCAGTGCGCACACGAGCCTCTCTGAACGGGCTGGTGCTGTTTTTCATCGCGTGCATCCTCACGCTCACTCCGCTGGCGTATGCCAGCCCCCCCGACCCCACCTGGCAGCTCGGCTTCTTCGACGACGACGACTTCGACGAGGTCGTCGGGTACATCACCTCGGCCGCCGGATTGGCCGAGGCGCCCGTTGTTCGGTGTCTCCGACCCGTTCCCATTCTCGTCGTCCTGAAGAATAGACAGTCAGAGGATCCCGTCCCGTTTACTCCGCTGTCGTCGTCTGATCCCCGCGCTCCGCCCACCGTCTAGCCCCTTTCCGTCCGGGTAGCTGCGGTTCGCGTCACCGACATCGGGCGAGGTCTGCTCGGCGCCCTCCGTCCGTAGGCCGCACGCGGTTACCCATCATGGCCAAGAAATGTGGGCGACGGGCTCGCCCTGCCCAGTGCACTGGCAACGGGGTGTGAGCCGATCGGGAGGAGTCCGGGATGCGCAACCTGCTCCCAAATGTCGAGGCGTGCCCCGATCCCGGTCCCCGAGCGTTACGATGTGCGGCATAGCGGGGGTGCTGGTGAGGCACGGCTGCGCCGACGAGGGCGCGCTGCGACGCATGGCCGCGGCCCTCGCTCATCGCGGGCCGGATGATCTGGGGATTCATATGGCGGGGCCCCTCGGGCTGGCCAGTGCCCGGCTCTCCATCATCGACCTGGCGCATGGGCACCAGCCCATGGTCGACACGGGCCTCTCCCTCGTCGCCAACGGCGAGATCTACAACTTCATCGAGCTTCGGTCAGCGCTCGAAGCCCGAGGCCGACGGTTCTCGACGGGTTCGGATAGCGAGACCATTCTGCACGCGTACGCGCTCGACGGTCTCCAAGCCCTCTCGTCCCTGCATGGCATGTTCGCCTTTGCCATCCACGATGCCGAGAAGGACGAGCTCGTGCTGGCGCGTGACCGCCTCGGCATCAAGCCTCTCTACTACGCCCAGCTGCCAGACCGCTTCCTCTTTGCCTCCGAGATCAAGGCCCTCCTCGCGGTGTGGCCCGGCGAGCCCGAGCTCGAGCCTCAGGCCCTCGCGCAATACCTCGAGAACCGCTTCAATACCGCCGAGACCGGTTTGGTGCGCGGTATTCACCGCCTGCCCCCCGGCACCGCCCTCGTCGTCGACGCCGATCTCAAGGTGCATGAGTATCGCTACTGGTCGCCCCTCGACGTGCAGCCGCGTCGGCTCAACCTCGACGAGGCCTTGGAAGAATTCGAGCCGCTCTTTCGACAGGTGACACTCGAGCATTTGCGCTCGGACGTTCCGTACGGGCTGTGCGCACGTTTTCCGTCGGCTATGGCGACGTGCTTGCCGGAGACGAGCTATCGCATGCGGCGGAGATCGCCCGCCAATTCGGCGCCAAGCACACCGAGATCGTCCTCGACCGCTCGGCGGTATTTCGGCGCCTTCCCTACACCATCTGGTCCACCGACGACCTGCTGCACGACTACGCGAGTCTGCCGACCTCATTCCTTGCCGAGCAAGCGGGCGCCGAGCTGAAAGTGGTGCTGACGGGCGAGGGGGGCGACGAGGTATTTGCGGGCTACGGGCGCTACCGGCGGAACCCGTTCCAGCACTGGGTGAAGAGCCTCGTCGCCCCGGGTTCGGGCGGTTTTCGCACTCGCAGCTACTGGCGCCACCGCTGGGTGCGGCAGGTCTTCGGTCCGGAGCTGCGCGTCGCCTCGGCAGTGCGCCGTGCGCCGTTCATCGCCGCCTGGCAGGCCACGCCGCGCCGCTGGAGTCACCTCGCCCGCTCTCAGTATGTCGATCTGACCACGTATCTGGTCGACGATCTTCTCGTGAAGGTCGATCGCGTGCTGATGGGATTCGGGGTGGAAGGCCGGGTGCCCTTCCTCGATCAGCGGGTGGTGGAGTTTGGCCTGGCCCTGCCGGACTCTCTCAAGGTCGGGGGCAGGCACGGCAAGCTGATCCTGAGGCGATGGGCGGAGCGTCGACTGCCCCGTGAGTATGTGTGGCGGCGGAAGCGCGGCTTCTTCGTGCCGATGCGACAGTGGTTTCGCGGTGACTTTCTCAACCGGCTGGTCACGATCCTGCCGTGGAACGCGGCCATCCAGCGCTGGTTCCAACCCGACGGCGTGGCCGCGCTGGTGCGTGAACAGCAAGCGGGCGGCAACGTGAGCCGGGCCATCTGGGGACTGATGCAGTTCGCCATCTGGCATCGCATCTTCATCGAGGGTCGGACGCCGGGCCGGGACGAGGACCCGCTGGACTGGATCGCGTGAGGAGGCAGCCGCCCCTGGCGCGGGCGGGACGTCTCTCGCCAGGGGGCATGAAGACCGACGAGAGCAGGGTTCGTTCAGCCCAGCCCCGCGCCGGGGCGGTGATGGACCTTGGTCCACTATCCAGGTGAGAGAGCGGACCGCTACACTGGCGCCAGTCTGGTGCCACTCACACATGCCCGAAGTACCTGGAGGTGTCTCATGAAAGTACAAGGCGCGTTGCTCAAATCAGGAGCCTGGGGCGCAGTTATCGGTAGCATTATCACCATGATCGTGGGGTTCAGCTGGGGAGGCTGGACGACGAGCACCACGGCGAACCAGCTCGCGACGACCCGGGCAGAGGCCGCGGTCACGTCGACGCTGGTGCCCTTCTGTGTCGCCCAGCAGAAGACAGATGCGACAATGGCCAAGAAGCTCGGGGAGTTGAGGGCCATCACATCGTCCTACGAACAGACCGACTTCGTCATGAAAGCCGGCTGGGCGACCTTCCCGGGGACAGCCGACCCCAATCGAAATGTGGCGGAGGCCTGCGCGTCGGCCCTGCTCAAGACGGCGGCGGCCAAGTAGCCCTTCGTAGGCTCACCCACCCGCGGTGGCACAGCATCGCGGCGTAGGTGCGGCATATCGTCATGCCATCCTGGCGCTTCGACCACATCAGCGCGGTGACTCTGGCCGTGCGCGATATGGCCGAGTCGATGGCCTTCTATGCAGGGCTGGGCCTCGAGGTCGAGTACGGGGGGGCGAATGCTCCCTTCACGACGATGCGGGCCGGCCAGAGCTTCATCAATCTTCGCCAAGAGCCGGGGTGCGCCCACCATCGTGGGATGCGCGTAATTCTCCGCGTGCACGGGGTAGACGCGCTCCACCGGAGTCTTATCGAAAAAGGCCTGGCGCCCGCCCAACCCCGGGATGCCGAGTGGGGAGAACGGTATTTCGAGCTCTCGGATCCCCAGGGGGTTGTGATCAGCTTTGCCGAACCGCTCTGACATTCGCCCCCTGGTTCAGGCTCAGGACTGTCCTTGATCGCTGACCTCTCCGGCCGGTCGGGCGGTCTCTGACGGCAGCCGGGTGGGCGACGATTCGATGGTGGGTGCCTTCATTCCGGCCACCAGCCTCCGGACCGTACGAGTGTCCGGGGGATCGCGGAAATGGTGACCGGAGGCGTGCCACAAACTTTGGGTCTGGCGAGTGTGGCGAGTAGTCAATACTTATATATGGTATCTCTTCATATAGAATTTATATTCTGATATATAATGCAGGAGAGAGAAGAGGTGAATCCACCTCTTGTGACAGTCACCCGCACCAGGGAGGCACCCGCATCATGGCGAAGGCAATGACGATGACCCTGCAGCCACTTCACGACCGTATCGTGGTCCAACGGATCGAGGAGGGAGAAGTCCGCCGCGGCGGACTCATCATTCCCGACAGCGCGAAAGAGAAGCCGCAGGAGGGCAAGGTTCTCGCGGTGGGCAAAGGCACGGTGACCGAGGACGGCAAGAAGATCCCCCTCGACGTCAAGGCGGGGGATCGCGTGCTGTTCGGCAAGTACTCGGGCAGTGAAGTGACGCTGGACGGTGAGGAGTACCTAATCATGAAGGAGGACGACGTTCTCGGCATTCTCGGCACCTAGACTGCCGGCTCCGCCGCAGTTGATCGTCTGCACCCACCTGAGAGGAATCCATCCATGGCAAAGCAGCTCCTGTTCAACGAGGAAGCGCGCGCGGCCCTCCTGCGCGGCGTCAACGTCATCTCGCACGCGGTCAAGGTCACCTTGGGCCCCAAGGGACGGAACGTCGTGCTCGACAAGAAGTTCGGCAGCCCCACCATCACCAAGGATGGGGTGGCCGTCGCCAAGGAAATAGAGCTCAAGGATCCCTACGAGAACATGGGGGCTCAGATGATCAAGGAGGTCGCCTCCAAGACCTCCGACCTCGCCGGTGACGGCACCACCACGGCCACCGTGCTCGCCCAGGCCATCTACCGTGGCGGCCTGAGGAACGTGACGGCTGGTGCAAACCCCATGGGGCTCCAGCGGGGCATCGACCAGGCGGTGGAGAAGGTGGTGGTGGAGCTGAAGAGGATGTCGAAGTCCACCAAGGACAAGAAGGAGATCGCCCAGGTCGCCACCATCGCCTCCAACAACGACAAGACCATCGGCAACCTCATCGCGGAGGCCATGGAGAAGGTCGGCAAGGACGGCGTCATCACCGTGGAAGAGGCCAAGGGGATGGAGACCGCCCTCGAGGTGGTGGAAGGCATGCAGTTCGATCGCGGCTACCTCTCCCCCTACTTCGTGACCGACCCCGCGCGCATGGAAGCCGTCCTCGAAGATTGTCTCGTGCTCATCCACGAGAAGAAGCTCGGCAGTATGAAGGAGATGTTGCCGTTGCTCGAGCAGGTGGCCAAGGCGGGCAGGCCGCTCCTCATCGTGGCCGAAGAGGTGGAGGGCGAGGCCCTGGCCACCCTCGTGGTCAACAAGCTGCGCGGGACTTTCGCCTGCTGCGCCGTGAAGGCGCCGGGCTTCGGCGACCGCCGCAAGGCCATGCTCGAGGACATTGCCATCCTGACCGGTGGGAAAGCGATTACCGAGGATCTGGGCGTCAAGCTGGAGAACCTCAAGCTTGAGGACCTGGGCAAGGCCAAGAAGGTGGTGGTGGACAAGGACAACACCACGCTCATCGAGGGTGGCGGCAAGACCGGCGCCATCGAGGGCCGCATCAAGCAACTCCGGATGCAGATCGAGGAGACGACGTCGGACTACGATAAAGAGAAGCTCCAGGAGCGCCTCGCGAAGCTGGCGGGGGGCGTGGCCATCGTCAAGGTAGGCGCGGCCACGGAGACGGAGATGAAGGAAAGGAAGGCGCGCGTCGAGGACGCCCTCAACGCGACCCGGGCCGCCGTCGAAGAGGGCATCGTGCCGGGCGGCGGGGTGGCCCTTCTCCGAGCCTCGAAAGGCCTCGACGGCCTCAAGCTGTCGGGCGACGAGGCGACCGGTGTCGAGATCGTTCGGCGGGCCCTCGAGGAGCCCATCCGGCAAATCGTCCAGAACGCCGGGCTCGAGGGCTCGGTGGTGGTCGAGAAGATCAAGGCGGCCAAGGATGTGGCGTACGGCTTTGACGCCGAGTCGAATCAGTTCGTTGACATGATCCAGGCCGGGATCATCGACCCCACCAAGGTCGAGCGCGTAGCCCTGCAGAATGCGGCCTCGATCGCGTCCTTGCTCCTGACCACGGAAGCCCTCATCACCAGCTTGCCGGACGATGGGAAGAACGCGATGCCGTCCATGCCGCACGGCGGCGGCGACGACTACTAGACGTCGACTCACGTAGCCAGGATTTTCTCCAAAGGAAGTGGCCTCCAGGGGAACGCCCCCTGGAGGCCGCCGAGAGCAAGGCCGGTGATTGACGCAATCGGGGGTCGCGTTCGGGAGAGGGCTCCTCAGGGGGCCGAGCCGGCTCCCATCCGACGCGACAGGTTCTCGGCGATCGTCCGCAGCTCCCGGGCCAGGGTGTCCACGCCGGTCTGCCGGACCTGCTCGCTCACGCCGACCACCACGATCATGTGGCTGACGGGGCCATCCGACGGCCTCACAGGCGCCGCGATGATGGTGACACCCCGGATGTAGTTCCCCTCGTCCACCGCATAGCCCTGGGCGCGCGTGGCCTCGACCTCGGCCCGCCACGTCTTGAGCGCGGGCGGCCGGTCCCAGCGAAGGGCGCGGAAGCGGCGCTCGAGGGTGGCCCAGGGATGACCGGAAAAGGCGGCGACGCAGCGTCCGGAGGCGCTGATGAGGGCGGGAAAGCGGCTGCCGATGTCGGCGTGAAGGCGCAGCCCCTGATCGGACCGCGAGATAGCCACCACCACAATGTGCTCGAGCCCAATGGCCTGTACCCCGATCGCGGTGACACCGTGGTGGCGCGAGAGGCGGTCCAGCTCCGGCTGCACGGTCTCCGCAAATCCGTTCCGCCTGAGCGCGCTCAGCGCGATGGTGAGGATGCCCGCGTCCAGGCGGTAGCGCTTGGTCGCGGGATCGAGGGTGACCAGCTCCTCGGCCACGAGCACGCGGAGGATGTGAAGGCAGGTGCTGGGGATCAGGCGCAAGGCGCGGGCAATCGCGTTGACGCCGAGGGACTCCTCGCTCCGGCCGAGCAGGCGCAGGATGGCCACGGCCCGCGTCACCGCGGGAACCTGCCGCACCTGGGCCACCGCGCGGGGAGACCTCGCCCGCGGGTCTTCTATCGCCCGCGGGTTTTTTACTGCCCGCAGGTCTTTTTCGGAATGTCCGGCCGTGGTGGATGCGCTCATCGTCGAAGCGTTGTCAATATACAACGGCACCACCATATTGACAATGGCTCGGCCTCGTGTTCCGATGGCGGGGCCCAAAGGAGGGAACGAGCGCCATGGCGCGCCTGACCGACTACACGAGCTACGCGGACGCGCACCGACACTTCTCGTCGGCCGCCCTCTGGGAGCTGTTCGACGGGGACCGGCAGGCGTTCAATCTCGCCCACGAATGCGTGGACCGTCACGTGGCTCCTGGCCGCGTGGCCGTGCGGGTGGCCCACGCGGACGGGCGCGACGAGACCATCACCTTCGCCAAGCTCTCCGCGTCCTCGTCGGGCTTCGCGCACTGGCTCGCGGCGAGGGGCGTCGTGGCCGGCGACCGCGTGGCCATCATGCTGGAGCCCTCGCTGGCCTTCTACGCCGCCCTCTTCGGCGCGATCAAGCTGGGCGCCATTGCGGTGCCGCTCTTCACGCTCTTCGGACCCGACGGGGTGCGCCTCCGCGTGGAGGATTGCCGGCCGCGCCTGCTCGTCACCAATGCCGAGAAGGTGGAGACGGCCCGCGCCGTCTCCGGCCTCGACGTGCGCGTGGCCGACGACACGCTCATGGCCGAGCTGGCGGGCTACCCGTCGCACTACGCGGTGCGGACCAGCGCCGACGATCTCGCCGTGTTCCAGTACACGTCGGGCACCACGCGCGAGCTGCCCGCGGCCGTCCGCCACACGCAGCGGGCCGTCGTCGTCCTGATGGTGGCCGCGCTCTACGGCACGGGAATCCGCCCGGGCGACTGCTACTTCTGCCCGTCCTCGCCAGCGTGGGGCCACGGGCTCTGGCACGGCACGCTCGCCCCGCTCGCCATGGGGGTGACCACGGGCACGATGGCGGGCAAGTTCGAGGCGGTGCGCCTGCTCCGCGCGCTCCAGGATTACGAGGTCACCAACCTGTCGGCCGCGGCGACCCACTACCGGATGATGAAGAGCTCCGGGGAGATGCCGCGCTATCGCTACGCCATCCGCAAGCTGTCCTTCACCGGCGAGCCCATCGACAGCGCTACCCGCGCCTTCGTGGAGGACGCGCTTCACGTGCCCGTGTGCAGCATGTACGGCACCACCGAGGTCGGAGTGATCCTCGCCGACTATCCCGGGGCCGAGGACTACGTGGTCAAGCCCGGCGCCCTCGGCCCGCCGAACCAGATCGGCGAGATCATGGTCCGGCGCCGCGACGCCTGGTTCGACACCAAGGACCGCGGCTCCGTCGACGCCGAAGGCTACTTCTATCACGCGGGGCGGGCCGACGACGTGATCATCTCCGCCGGGTGGACGATGAGCGCGGTGGAGATCGAAGACATTCTCCTCAAACACCCCGACGTCCGCGAAGCCGCGGTGATCGGGGTGGCCGACGCCTTGCGCGGACAGGTGGTCAAGGCCTTCATCGTCAGCGCGCGCTCCGCCGACGACGCCTTCGCCCGCGAGCTGCAAGACTTTACCCGGGCCCGGCTGAGCCAGCACGAGTACCCGCGCCATGTACCCCCTGACCCGACGACAGCCCCCACGCCACCCACGACGTCGCTGTTCCCGAAGATCACCGACCAGGGCCTCGACGACCTCCGGCGGCGCATCGGCGTCGAGATCACCGACACGCTCGAGCCCTGGTGCCACGAGGCCACGCGCGACGGGATACGCCACTACGCGCATGGCATCGGCGACGACAATCCGCTCTGGTGCGATCCCGAGTACGCGAAGGGCACGAGCTGGGGCGACATCATCGCGCCGCCGAGCTTCCTGTTCGCCACGAGCCGCATCATCTCGGGCTACGTGGGCGGCCTGCCCGGCGTGCACGCCATGTGGGCCGGGGCGGACTGGAACTGGCACCTGCCCGTGCGCCGCAACGACAGCATCACCACCGAGGCGTGGCTGAAGGATCTGATCCCGCACCAGACCGCCTTCGCGGGCCGGGCCATCCAGCAGATCTATCACGTGGACTTTTACAATCAGCACGGCGAGCTCGTGGCGGGGGCGGACAGCTGGTGCTTCCGCACCGACCGCGACATCGCGCGCGAGCAGGGGACCAAGTACACCGAGGTCAGGGCGAGGGCGCCCAAGCGCTACACCGATGAAGAGCTCGCCGAGTTCTTCCAGCTCTACGCCAACGAGGAAGTGCGCGGGGCCGTGACACGCTACTGGCAGGACGTGGCCGAGGGCGAGCGGCTCCCCACCATGGCCAAGGGGCCGATGACGGTGACGGGCTTCATCGGTTATGCCCAGGGCTGGGGCGGGCTCTACATCCGGGCCAACAAGCTCGCGTGGAAGCAGATCCACCGCCACTCCGGGCTCGGGATCAAGAACCGCTTCGGCATCCCCGACTGCCCCGAGCGCGTGCACTGGGAGACGGAGTTCGCGCACATGGTGGGAGCGCCCGGCGCCTACGACTACGGGCCCGAGCGCTGCTCGTGGCTGACCCACCACCTCACGAACTGGATGGGCGACGACGGGTTCCTCCGCCAGGCCAGCACCAAGATCCGTCGCCACAATCCCGAGGGCGACGTCCTCCGCATCGACGGCAAGGTGGTCCGGAAGTTCGTGGAGGGCGGCCGGCACCTGGTGGAGATCGAGCAGGAGGCGCGGAACCAGGACGGAGAGCAGTCTGTGATCGGCCGCGCCGTGGTGGAGCTGCCGGCGCGCGCCTAGTCGATTCGTAGTCGGACGACGCGTCGACGGCACGAGCCGGCCCGCGCGCGGCAGCGCTGACGGCAGGGCCCCGCGCGTCGTGGGCTCTCTAACGCCTGGCGTGCCGGATCTTGTCCTCGATGTAGGAGGAGAAGTAGCCGCGATACCGGCGCTGCAGCCGCGGAATCATCCAGTCCCGCCCGGTGAGGACGCGCCGGCAGGGGCGCGCGCCGCATCGGCAGAGGGTGCGCGCGCGGCCATGCTCCTCCATCGCCCAGTCGTACGTCAGCTCTTCTCCGGCCCCGATGTCCCGCAGGGCGACGTAGGTGATCTGCCCGCGGATGCCGAGGTTGGGCGCACAGGAGTGGTTGATGAATATCTTGTTGCGCGCCACCTCGGCGGCGGTGAGGGCGCCGATGAAGAAGCGGTCGGCGATCTGGATGTAGGAGACCGCGATACGCCCTTTCACCTTCGCGAGCGTGCGCGCGCCATAGACGTGTCCGCCCTTGATGGCGACGATCTCGCCCTTGCGGATCCGCCGGCGCGCGAACAGTCCTCGGCCCTCTATGGGGCTGGTGCCCACGCGGGTCTTCGGAGACAGGTAGGACGCGGGCATCGCGGAGGGTAGCCCTCAGCGGGGCGACGGGCCGAGCACGAGGTTTCCGTACTCGTCCACGGTGGCCGCCCAACCCGGATGCACGAGGGTGCTCGCGTCGGGCTCCTCGATGATGGCGGGGCCGGCGAGCACGTTACCGCGCAGGAGCTTGCCGCGGTCGAAGACCAGGGTCGGCTGAAAGCCGCCCGCTTCCGCGAACCAGATATCCCGCTCACCCTTCTGCGCGCGGGTGGCCGCGGGCCCGCCGGCGGGCAGGGGCGCCCGCCGGGGCTTCGGCGTCACGCCAACCGCGGCGAGGCGGACGTTCACCAGCTCCACGGTGTCCTCGGGCGCGGCATAGCCGTAGGCACGCTCGTGCATGGCGTGGAACTGCTCGCGCAGTCGCACGACGTCGACCGCGGACAGTGGGCCGGGGGGTACGGTCACCGGCAGCTCGAACGACTGGCCGTGGTAGCGAAGATCGGCGCTTCGCTGCATGCGCCGGTCGGCGAGCGGCACGCCGTCGCGGGTCAGCCGCGCCTCGCCCTCCGTCACGAAGTCCGCGAAGAGCGCCTCGAGGGCCGCGGGCGCGAGCCCGCCCAGGCGCAGCCGGCGCGTGGCCACGAACTCGTGGCGGATGTCGGTGGCGAGCATGCCGAGGGCCGAGGCGATCCCGGGACTGGGCGGCACGAGCACGGTGGGAATGCCGAGCTCGCGCGCCAGCGCGTTGGCGTGGAGAGGACCGGCGCCCCCGAAGGCGACGAGCACGAAGTCGCGCGGATCATAGCCGCGCTGGACGGAGACGAGGCGCATGGCGGCGATCATGTGGGCATTGGCGATCTCCACGATGCCGCTGGCCGCGGCGAGGGGATCGAGATGGAGAGGCCCCGCCACGCGCTCGGCGACGGCGCGGCGGGCCGCGTCGGCGTCGAGCGCCATCTCGCCGCCCAGGAAGAACGCGGGGTCGAGGCGCCCGAGGGCCAGGTTCGCGTCGGTGATGGTCGGAGTGACGCCGCCAAGGCCATAGCACGCGGGGCCCGGTCGGGCTCCCGCGCTGCGTGGCCCGACGCGAAGCGCGCCTCCCGCGTCGATCCACGCCTCGCTGCCTCCGCCCGCGCCAACCTCCACCAGGTCGATGACGGGTGTGCGCACCGGATAGCCGCCGCCACGTCCCTCACCGAGCGGCGTCACCGCCTGGGCGCCCACTTCCATCTCGGTGGATAGCTTGAGCTGCCCGTCCTGGATGAGACCGACCTTGGCCGTGGTGCCGCCCATGTCGAAGGACAGGACGTTGGCGTAGCGATACGGCGCGGCCACCACGCCCGCGGCGATGACACCCGCGGCCGGACCCGACTCGACCATGTAGACAGGCCGCTCCTTGGCCGAGGCGGACGTCATCACGCCGCCGTTGGACTGCATCACGTAGAAGGGCGCGGTGGCGCCGAGGGCGGCGAGCCGGGACTCGAGGGCGTCCACGTAGCGCGACACGATGGGCATGACCGCCGCGTTCACCGCCGCCGTGCTGCCGCGCACGTACTCGCGGAACTCCGGGCACACCTCCGACGAGACGGACAGCCAGGCCTCCGGAAACTCCTCGCGCACGATGGCCGCGGCGGCCCGCTCGTGCGCTGGATTCAGGTAGGAGTGGAGAAAGCAGATCACCACCGCCTCCGCGCCCTCCGCCCGGAGGAGGCGCACCCCCGCGCGCACCTCGTCGACGTCGAGCGGCTCGAGCACGGCGCCCTCGGCGTCGAGCCGCTCCGTCACCTCGAGGCTCCAGCGCCGGGGCACGAGAGGCGACGGCTTCTGCAGGTGCACGTCGTAGAGCCGCGAGCGGATCTGCCGGCCGATCTCGAGGATGTCGCGGAAGCCGCGGGTCACCAGCATGCCCACGCGCGCCGTCTTGCCCTCGATGATGGCATTGGTGGCCACGGTGGTGGCGTGCACCACCGCCGCCACGTCGCGTCCGCCCGCCCCGCATTCCTGGAGGCCGCGCTCCAGGGCGCTCATGAAGCCCTTGGCAGGATCCTCGGGAGTGGTGAGCACCTTGACCACGCGCACCTGGCCCGTCTCGCTGTCCACGAGGGCGGCGTCGGTGAAGGTGCCGCCGATGTCGATGCCCACCCGCCAGGAGGTCATGCGCGTCGCCCGAGGGCCACGGCCTTGCGGCGCTCGGTCTCCGCCACCACGCGGGCGCGCGCGAGGACGACCTGCGCGCGCTTGTACACCGGCACGTCGACCATCTTGCCGTCGAGATTGACGGAGGCCGTCCCGCGGCGCACCCCGTCCTCGAATACCTCGACCACGCGTCGCGCGTAGTCGACCTTGGCGGGATCAGGCGTGAACACGCGGTTCAGCACGGTGACCTGGTCGGGATGAATGCATCCGGCGCCTTCGCAGCCGAGCTGGCGCGCGCGTTGGGCCGCCTGCTCGAAGATGGCGAGATCCCGGAACCCCGCGATGCTCCCCACGAGCCCCGTGGGCTGCACGCCGACGACCTTGCACACCGTGACCAGATGCGCCACCGGGTAGAGGAGCTCGATCCCGTCGGCCGAGGGCTCGACTCCCAGCTCCAGGCAGTAGTCCTCGACGCCGATGCTCATGGTGGCGATGCGGTCGCTCGAGCGGGCGATCTCCTCGATGGCGAGAAATCCCCGTGGCGTCTCGATGGCGAGGGAGAGGCGCAAGTGTCCGGGCGGGAGGCCGCGGCTCTTCTCGAGCCGCTCGATCTGGGCCACGATGCCGTGGATCTGCGCGGCGGACTCCGCCTTGGGGATGGCGAGGCCGTCGAGGCCCGGATGCACGGAGGCGTCGATATCGTCGGCGAGAAGCGCGGGGTCGTTGTTCACCCGGACCAGCACCTCGGCCCCGCCGCGGGCGGCGAGAGGGAGGGAATCGCGAACGAGCTGGCGGGCACTCGCCTTTTCCTGGAGGGGCACGGAATCCTCGAGGTCGAGGACGATGGCGTCGGCTCCGCGATCGTAGGCTTTTTCAACGAAGCGGCGCACGTTGACGGGAAGAATCAGCGCCGAGCGACGGGCGTGCGGGGCGACCATCGTCAGATGATCCCTTTCTGAGTGAGCGCGCCGATGCGCTCCTCGGAGTAGCCGATGCGGGAGAAGATCTCTCGATTGTGCTGGCCCACCGCGGGCGCCGGGTAGCGCAGCGGACCGGGCGTGCCGCTCAGCCGCGGCACGATGGCGTGCATGGGTACCTCGCCCATATCCTCGTCCGGCGCCTCGATCACGATGCCGCGCTCCTGGACATGCGGGTCGTCGAGGAACTGGCCGATGTCGTAGACGGGGGCGGCGGTGACCTGCGCCTCCTCGAAGAACCGGATGGCGTCGGCCAGCGTGCGCTGCTTGATGAAGCCGCCCACGATGGCGTCGACCTCCTCCCGGCGCTTCACCCTCTCGGTATTGGTTTTGAAAGCCGGGTCCCGGTTCAGGTCGTCACGGCCGATGGCGCGGAAGAGCCGCTCCGTCATGGCCTGGGTCGAGGCAGAGATGGCCACCCAGCCCCCATCGCTCGTGGCGTACACGTTGCGGGGCGAGGTGCCTTCGGAGGCGCTGCCCACGCGCCGGCGCGTCTTGCGCGAGAGCTTGTAGATGGCCGCCTCGGGGCCGAGGATCGAGAAGATCGATTCGAGGAGGCTCAGATCGATGACCTGGCCGCGCCCGCCGTTGATCTCGACGTTGCGCACCGCGATCACCGTGGCCATGGCGCCCGAGAGTCCCGCGATCATGTCGGCCATGGCAAGAGGCGGGAGCACGGGCTCGCGATCGTCGAACCCGTTGCGCGAGGCGAAGCCCGACATGGCCTCGACGAGGGTGCCGAAACCTGGACGCTTCGCGTATGGCCCGGTCTGCCCGAACCCCGAGACCCGCACGAGGACGAGCTTGGGATTGCGCTCGAGGAGGATATCGGGCCCGACCCCGAGGCGCTCGAGATAGCGGAAGCGGAAGCTCTCGATCATGACGTCGAAGTGCGACACGAGATCGAGAATGATGCCGGGCGCCTCCGGCGTCTTCAGATCGAGGGTGATGCTCTTCTTGTTCCGGGCGTACACCTTCCAGTGGACGCTCATGCCCGCCTCGCGCCAGTCGCGGAGGGTGTCGCCCCGCCCCGGCGACTCAACCTTGATCACCTCGGCGCCGAAGTCCGCGAGCTGGAGGCTCAGCATGTTGCCCGCGACGAGACGGGAGAAATCGAGCACGCGGACACCGTGAAGCGGGCCTTCGCGGTCGGGCTCGAAAGGTTGCTTGGGGATGGGCATCGCGTGTCCTCTAGCTTGGGGTCTTCATGAGGCGCACGGTAGAGGCTAGGAGGTGCGGAGTTGTGCCCGCGCGGCCGAGGTCGCGGCGGCGTCGAGGGCCTGGGTCGCCGGATCCACGACCACGCCATAGACGGCGCGCGCGCGCTCCTCAGAGATCTTGCCCTGGGCCACGTCGGCGGCGACGAGGGCAGGGTCGCGCTCGCTCGCCGCGGCGGTGCCTCCGCCGCCCGGGGTTTGCACGCTGACCACGTCACCCGGCATGAGCTGGAAGGTGATCTTGGAGGGCAGCTCGCGCGCCTGCTTCGTGTCCGGATTCAGGATGTACTTAGCGGGCCGCGCCGCCCCGCCCCCGAAGAGTCCCCACGGCGCGTAGCGCGCCTTGTCGGAGAGGATGGAGAAGCTGGGCTCGTGGCCGGGGAAGGCGTAATCGCGCCGGACGCCAAGGCCGCCCCGATGGCGCCCGCCGCCCTCCGAGTTCTCGATGAGGGCATAGCGCAGGATGCGCACCGGATAGTTGGCCTCCGTCTCTTCCACCGGCGCGTTTTCCGTGTTCTGGAAGTGCGCCTGCACCGCGTCCATGCCGTCGGTGGTGAGGGTGGCGCCGTAACCGCCCGCGATGGTCTCGTAGTACGTGAAGTATTCGCCGCTGGCCGGATTGATGCCCCCGAACGCGATATTGCACACGCAGCCCTTGGTCCCCGCGACCACCCGGTCGGGCAGGGCGGGGGCGAGGGCCTTGAAGAGCAGATCGCAGAGCTGCATGGCGATCTCCCAGCCCGCCGCCACCGCAGCGGGGTGCCGCGCGTGCACGACGGAGCCGGGGCGGCTCCGGATGTCGATGAGGCGATAGAAGCCGTCGTTCACCGGGATGTCCGGATCGATCAGGCACTTGAGCACGTACACCACGCCCGAGTAGGTCTGGGACGACGTGGCATTGGTGGGCGACTTGCGCTGGTCGTCGCAGCCCGCGAGGTCGACGGACAGGCGGCCCTGCTCGATGGTGACGATGGCCGCGAGCTTCACCGGCTCATCGGTGACGCCGTCGCCGTCCATGAGCATGTCGGCGGCGAAGCGGCCGTCGGGGAACTCCGCGAAGGCGGCCCGCGTGCGCCGCTCCGTGTAGAGCAGGAGCTCGTTCAAGTACTGCGCGAGGGTGGCCGCGCCGTGCTGCGCCACCAGCGCCTCGATGCGAAGCGCCCCCAGGCGGTTGGCCGCCGTCTGGGCCCGGAAGTCTCCGGAGATTTCCCGCGTGCCCCGGAAGTTGGAGCGGATCAGGGCGAAGATGTCCGGATCGATCTGCCCGCCCTTGACGAAGCGCACGGGCGGGATGACCAGCCCCTCCTGGTAGATCTCGCTCGACACCCCGATGCTGCCGGGAGCGCCCCCGCCCACGTCGACGTGGTGCGCGATGTTCGCCACGTAGCCGAAGAGCGCGCCCTCGTGGAACACGGGGGTGATGAGGGTGATGTCGTTCAGGTGCACCCCGCCCAGGTACGGATCGTTGATGAGGATGCCGTCGCCGGGGGCGAGCCGCTCGGCTCCATAGGCGCCGATGGCCCGCGGGACGATGTGGGCGAGGGAGCCCAGGT
>WNFK01000116.1_pt1 | contig 16034 bp, 17 predicted proteins | sample 5400281 | NCBI WGS metagenome assembly WNFK01 (sample SAMN13153350, study PRJNA577476) | soil metagenome | isolation source: 20 cm soil on Douglas fir-dominated hillslope | place: USA:California | collected 2013-09-17 | reverse complement strand
GCGATACCACGCCGGGTTGATGCTGAGCGCCTCCATGTCGATGCCCTGCGCGTCCATCTCGGCGATGCGCCTGGGGCCCACCTCGTCGATTCCCGGGCCGCGATGGTCCTGGACCTTCAATCCGAGCAGCGCGTACGCCTCGGGGATCACGCAATGGGCGTGCACGTCGATCGTCTTCACGCGGCGGCCACCGACGACGACTTCGCGGCGCCGGTTCTTCGTGGCCGTTTCACCGCGCCGTTCGGCGGATCTCGCTGACCCTTTCCCTTTGGCAGCCGGGCGCGCGTGAGCGCGGGCCTTCGCGTGCGCCGCGACGACCAGGTCACAGGTGGTGAAGGAGATCACATTGCTGTCGATCGCGGCTCGGACACTCATTCGTCACCCCCTGTCGATCGTCTGGACGGCAAGCTCGGCGGGCTTTCTCTGACAGACGTCGACCGCGGTCGCGGCCAGCACGCGCGTTACCCTGTCCATCTCGCTCACGAGCACACAGGCGTCGTCCTCGTCGGCGTTGCCGCGGATCGTCGCGGGTCCGTACAACAGACACGGGATCCCGGCCTTCCAGAGATGGCACGTGTCGTCGGCGCTATAGGAATGCGGCAGGACGGTGCCGATCGCCGCGGGCTCCCGGCCGGTCACGGCGCGATAGCTCCGAGCCACAGCCCGCACGATCGGCGCATCGGTCGGCATGTCCAACGGGTCCATCACGAGGCGCCGTCGGCCCTTGAAGCTCGCCGGCGGCGGGATCTCGATCTCGTAGCGAAGCTCGGGGTCGCGCGCGGCGATCGGGTCGAGCGCGCGCCGGATGTCGGCAACGATGCCGTCGACCGTTTGCCCCGGCACGAAATGCACGTCGACCAGGATCGTGCACAGGTCGGGTACGTACGGCGGCTCGACGAGCACGTAGTCCTGGCCTCGGCCGCCGAGAATGCTGCCGACGTTGAGCCGCGGGAACGCGGGCAGGTCGGGTCGCGGCATATGACGGAACTCGACGTCCTCGAGCGCCCGGACGATGTGCGTCATCTTCTGCACTGCGTTCACCGTGCCCTCGAGGCGCCCGATGTGTCCGGTGACCCCGTACGCGTGAATCGCCATGGGCACGATGCCCGAGTGCACCGTGACCAGGTGGTCCGCGCCGAACGGCTCGGCGACCACCGCCGCGTCGGCGCGGAGGCCGCTCTGCATCAGGAAATGCGTGCCCTCGCCGCCCTGCGTCTCGCCCGCGACGCAGGCGACGACCAGATCTCCGGCGACCCGAACGCCGGAGCGGCGTATGGCCTCGGCGGTCATGATGATGCTGGCAAGCCCGCCCTTCATGTTCTGCACGCCGTGGCCGTACAGGCGATCGCCTTCGAGGCTCGGCGTCCACGGATCGCGCTTCCACCGGCGGGTGAGCGCGTTGATGTCGGTGTGGCCGTTCAGCATGAGGCTCGCCCCGCCGCCGGTGCCGCGCAGGGTGGCGATCGTCTGGAAACGCCCGGGCTCGATCTCCTGCAGATCGACGTCGTACCCGCGTGCGCGGAAGAGCTTCTCGAGGAACAGCGCGACCGGCGTTTCTTCGGTCTTGAAGCTCGGGATGCGGATGAGATCGCTGGCCAGCTCGATCAGGCCACGAGCGTCGACGTGCGCCAGCACCGCGCGAGTCGGCTCATCCATCGCGCGTCGTGTCGTTCATGGCGGCGAGGATCAGACGAAGGTGAGCGGCTCGACGTGGGCTTCGCCGCGCGCGAAGCGGCCGATGTCGAGCGGGCCGGCGTCCATCGTGACGGCGCGGCCGTGGACGAACATCTCGGCCATGAGCTGGCCGGCGATCGGACCGTGCATGAAGCCATGGCCGCTGAATCCGGCGATGACGTAAAGGCCGGCGGCGCCGGGCACGGCGCTGACGATCCCGGTCTGATCCGGCGTCATCTCGTAAAGGCCCGCCCATGCCCGCATCAGCTCGGCATCGGCCAGAGCGGGCGCGCGGTGGATCGCGCGCTCGATCAGCGCGGGCTCGAGGCTCCGGTCGATCTCGGTGCTGAAGCCGTCGGGCTCGTCGCGCCGGCCGTGCCCGAGCAAGAGCCCCGGGCCTTCGCGGCGCAGCGAGAAGTTCGTGTGCGGGTCGATGATGAACGGCGTCGCCGCCGGGATGCGCGAGGCCGGAAACGGCGCAGTCATGAACTTGTGACGCCGATGCGGGCGCACGGGGATGTCGACACCCGCCAATTGGCCGACGACACCCGACCAGGCGCCGGTCGCGATGACAGTGGCGCGCGCCTCGAACGAGCCGGCCGCGGTGGTGACGCCGAGCACGCGATCGCCCGCGCGGATGAAGCCGCGGACCTCGTGCTGTTGCTTGATCGTCACGCCCAGATCGCGCGCACGGGCGGCGATCGCGGTGGTGCACAGATACGGGTCGGCGTAGCCGTCGCGCGGCGTGTAGGTGGCGCCCAGCAGATCGCCGGTGTTGAGATACGGGCACAGCGCGCGTGTCGCCGCGGCGTCGAGCAGCTCGACGTTCACGCCGAGGCTCTGCTGGAGCGCGACGCTGCGCCGCGCGGTCGCCAGCTCGTCCTCGCCGCCGATCAGGATCAGGTAGCCGTGCTGGCGGAAGTTGGGGTCGACGCCGAACTCGTCTCGAAAGCGCTCGTAGGTGACGATGCTGTGCGTGGTCAGCTCGACGCCCAGCCGGTTCGCATACTGATGGCGGATGCCGCCACTCGCGAGCGCGGTCGAGCCGGAGCAGACGGTATCGCGCTCGAGGACGATCACCGGCCCCACGCCGAGCCGGGCCAGATGATAGGCCGTGCTCACACCCATGATCCCGGCGCCGACGATCACGACTTCCGCGGTGTCCGCCACGCCGCCACCATACGGCAAGCGTGAGCCCGGCTCAACCGAAAGCCGCTTGAACCGGCGGCGTAACACGGCGATCATGGCGGCCGGAGGAAAGCCCCATGGCCACGATCGATCCTGTGTGGGCGTCGGTTGCGGAGCTGTCGCGCGCGTTCGAGGCGCGGACCTTGTCACCGGTCGATGCCGTCGAGGCGCTGCTCGGGCGAATCCGCCGGCGCAATCCGGCCCTGCATCGGACAAGGCCATGCGCTCGGGCCATCGCGTGGGTCCGCTCCACGGTGTTCCGATCGCCCTCAAGGATCTCGTCGATCTCCAGGGCCGCGTCACGACCGGCGGATCGAAGGTGTGGGCCGAGCGCGTGTCGCCGGTTACCGCGACGCTCGCCGAGCGGCTCATCGGGGCGGGCATGATCGTGCTCGGCAAGACGCACACGGTCGAGTTCGCGATGGGCGGCTGGGGTACCAACACGCACATGGGCGCCCCGCGCAATCCCTGGGATCTCTCGGTTCATCGCACGCCCGGCGGCTCGTCCAGCGGCTCGGGCGTCGCGGTCTCCGCGGGTCTGGCGCCGGTCGCGATCGGCACCGACACGGGCGGCTCCGTCAGGATTCCGGCTGCATGGTGCGGCATCGTCGGGCTCAAGGTGACGGCGGGCCGGATCAGCACCTACGGCGTGCTCCCGCTCAGCTCCACGCTCGATACGCCGGGACCCCTGACGCGCTCGGTCGAGGACGCCGCGCTGATCTATCGTGTGCTCAGCGGGGCCGACCCGCGGGATCCGCAGACGCTCGGGTGGGCACCGGTCGATCCGCTGCCGACTCTGCGTCGCGGCGTCGCGGGGCTGCGGCTGGCCGTGTTACCTGACGCCGAGCGGGTCGGAGTCGAGAAGGAAGTCCTGGCGGCGTACGACGCCGCGGTGAACGCGCTGGCCGGGCTCGGCGCCCAGGTCGTCCGTGTCAATTTCCCTCGGCGACTGGCCGACTACACCGCGGCAACTGGCGTGATCATCGGCTCCGAGGGCTATCGGTTCGTCGGCCACCTGGTCGATGATTCGGCGCTGCCGACGGATCCGCACGTGCGGCCGCGCATCCAGCTCGGGAAGAACATCTCAGCGCGCGACTATCTCCTGGCGCTGGCGCAGCGCGAGGAGCACAAGCGCGAATTCGCCGCGGCGCTCGCCGATGTCGACGCGGTGCTGACGCCGACCGCGCAGACCGCCGCGATTCCGATCGATCGCGTGGACCAGTCGACCACGCCGGCTCACTTCACCCGGCCGGGCAACTACCTCGGCCTGTGCGGCCTCGCGATCCCCAGCGGATTTTCCGCCGAGGGTCTGCCGCTCTCGCTCCAGATCCTGTGTCACGCCGGAGAAGAAGCAACGGCGCTGCGCATCGGCTGGGCGTACGAGCAGGCCTCGAGCTGGAAGGCGCGCCGGCCGCCGGAGCCGTAAGCAGCTCGAAGCTCGCTCGCGACATCCAAACCGCCACCTCACCCGTAGCTCTCGGTGAGGAGGACACAGGCGATGGGTGCTCGCGGAATCATCGGAGCTGGTAGCGCGCTGGCCGTGACCGTGGCCGCACTGGTCGCGTCGGCCGCGCCGACTCCTGCCGTCGATATCCAGGTCTTCCAGTTTCAGCCCGGCGCCGTCGAGGTCCGAGCCGGGACCGCGGTCACGTGGACCAACCGTGACGACATCGAGCACACCGTGACGTCCGGCGATCCCGAGCATCACGGCGGCCGCTTCGACCTGAGCCTGCCGGGCCGTGGCACCACGAAGACGGTCACGTTCAGTGAACCGGGTGTCTATCCCTACTTCTGCGATCGGCACCCGTCGATGCGCGGCGAGATCCGCGTCAACTCAACCAACGAATCAACCAACGAAAGGAAAGAGCGATGAAACAGCAGATTATCGCGTGGGTGGGGGCAGCGAGCGTGGTGGTGCTGGCGGGGTGCACGCAATCGATGGCGCAGCAGCCCGGCCACGGGGCGATGTCGATGCCGATGGCGTCGACGTCCGGGACCAAGGCGGCCGAGCTGCGGGCCGGACTCAACAACCTCTTCTCGGAGCACGTGTACCTCGCGGGTGCCGCGACCAACGCGGCGCTCGGCGGGCGCGAGGCGGAGTTCAAGGCGGCGGCGGGCGCGCTCGACGCCAACTCCGTGGCCATCTCGAAGGCGATCGGCTCCGTGTACGGTGAGGGCGCCGAGAAGGCGTTCCTGCCCTTGTGGCGCCGCCACATCGGCTTCGTCGTCGACTACACGGTCGGTGTCGCCAGCAACGACAAGACCAAGCAAGACAAGGCGGTCAACGATCTGGTCGCCTACACGCAGGACTTCGGCGCGTTCCTGAGCGCGGCGAATCCGAATCTGCCGAAGTCGGTGGTCGCCGACCTCGTGAAGCACCACGTGGTCACGCTCAAGACCGTCATCGACGCGCAGGCGTCGAAGGATCCGGCGCGCGCCTACACCGCGCTGCGCGCCGCGGCCGGTCACATGCAAATGATCGCCGATCCGCTCGCGGAGGCGATCGTGAAGCAGTTCCCAGACAAGTTCAGCAGCTAGATCATCGTCGTGGATGCAGTCCGCGCCCCGGGAAAGACCCCGGGGCGCGCGCGTTTTCAGGCCTTGGCGGGTGGGCGCGGCGTGACGTGGCCGCAGCGACTACACGTGCGATTCTTTTCCGAGCCGTAGAACTCCTCGTAGGCGCGCGAGACCGGGTCTTCGCGATAGTCGGCGACCTGCTTGACGCTCTGGTGGAGCTGAGCTCCGCACTGCTCGCAGAACCAGGTGAAGCGATCGCTCTCGTCCGGCCGGCGCTTGCGCTCGAGGACGAGGACGAACGCGTCGGGCGAGAATCGCGGAGAGTGCGGCGTGCCGGCGGGGCAGTAGACGATGTGGCCCTCGCGGATCAGCGCGATCTTCTCGTCGCCCTCCGGCGTCCGGTAGTGGAGGTTCATGTCGCCCTTGATCATATACATGACCTCGTCGCTCGGATCGCTGTGGAACTCGCTGCGGAACTCGCGGCCGCGGGCGACGAAGGCGATGCTGTCGGGCGCCTGCCACAGCACCGTGTTGGGCCGGCCCGAGGCGCGGATGCTGCTCATGACCTGACCGAGGTCGACCGCTTTGATCTCGTCCATGACTACTCCTTCGTCACGTGCTCGACGCGCAGGTCGAAGCCGCTCGGATGCAGGCTGAAGCCCTTCACGTTGGCGCGCGTGGCGACGACCTGGACCTCGTGGTCGACGAAGATCGACGGCGCATCTTCGACGATGAGGCGCTGCGCCTTCTTGTAGAGCTCGGCGCGCCGGCTTCGGTCCGTGAGCTGCCGGGCCTGCACGAGGAGCTGATCGACCTCGGGGTTACTGTAGTTCGACCGGTTCGGCAGGGGCTGGTTCTTCGAGAAGAAGAGTGGATACATGGACAGGTCCGGATCCTCCGACTTCAGGAACCAGGACAGCGCGAACATCGCGGGCGCATCGGAGCGCACCTTGCCCAGATAGGAGCCCCACTCGAACGTCTTCAGCTGCGCCTTGACGCCCACGGCGGCCAGGTTCGCCTGGATCACCGTCGACATCTCGACCGGCGCCTGCATGCCGGAGCCCGACTCCGGCACCCAGAAATCGACCTCGAGGCCGTTCGGGTACCCGGCCTCGGCGAGGAGCTTCTTGGCGGCGCCGGGATCGTACGCGTACTTGTGGACGTTCGGCTCGAAAGCCCAGGTACCCGGGAGCAGAGGACCGACGGCGGGGATCCCGGTGCCCTTGAGGATGTCGCGAACGATCGCGTCCTTGTTGACGGCGTGGTTGAAGGCCTGGCGCACGCGGCGATCCGTGAACGGCTTCTTCTCGATGTTGAAGCCGGCGTACCAGACGGTCAATCCGGTGGCCTTGTACACGGTGACGCCCGACGTCTTCTCGAGGCGTCCGACGAAATCGGGCGGGATCGGCAGAATCAGGTCGACACCGCCGGTCAAGAGCTCGGACACCCGGGTGTTGGCTTCGGGAATGCCGCGATAGACGAGCGCCTGCGGCTTGCCCTTGACGCCCCAGTAGTCGTCGTTGCGCCGGAGCACGAGGCGGCTCCCGCGCTCCCACGACTCGAACTTGTACCGGCCGCTCCCCACCGGCTTCGCGTCGAAGTCGGCGGGCGCCTTCGTGAAGGCCGTCGGGCTGACGATCGCGCAGTTGGGCAGGGCGAGGAGCGCCAGGAGCGAGCCGGTCGGATATTTCAGATTCAGCTGCACGGTCTGAGGATCGATCACCTCGACCGCTTTCACGCTCGACAGGTACCCCGTGACGAACGTCCACTTGCCACTCTTGGCGTGCGGGTGGGCCGGATCGATGATCCGGTCGAAGGTGAACTTGACGGCCGCGGCATCGAGCGGCGTGCCGTCGTGAAAGCGCACCCCCCGGCGCAGCTTGAACGTCCAGGTCATTCCGTCGGGCGAGGTGGTCCAGGACTCCGCGAGCCCGGGGATCACCTCGGTACTGTCGGGGCGCGTCGCGACCAGGGTCTCGAAGATCTCGGCGGTCACCCGCAAGGTGTGAAGTCCCAGCGCCTGGCCAGGATCGAGCCCCGGCGGCTCGGCTTCCATGCCCACCACGACGACATCGCGCGGGATTTGCGCGCCGGCCGGGGACGCGAGGAGCAGAGCGGCGAGCAGGGCGGCGGCGAACGGAATCGATCGTGTCATGCCCTCTTATAGCGCCGTGATTCCGGCGGCGCAATCACCGCCGTCGCAGCTGGCGCAGCTCGCCGAGTGTCATGTTCGGAATGGTCACGCCGTTGCCGGCGACCCATCCGGCCATCGACTGGCTGTCGGGCCACGGTGCCGCCTTCGCGATCCCCCAGTCGCCTTCGACGACGTGGTCCGGGCCCTGGACACGAAACGCGAACGAGTCGCCGGCGACCTTCCTCGCCGATATCTCGAAGCGCGACCGGTCCAGATCCACCGGCCGCGAGTCCCATGTCGCGGGAAGCGCGCCGGCGCCCTCCGGAAAGCCCGTGGCCATCAGGCGCAGGACGAGGATCGCGACTCGCGCGACTCGCGTCTGGTATTTGGCGCGGAACGCCTCGGCCTCCTCGGCGCCCTGAACGCCGAAGAACAGGAAGGTCGAGTCCGGCTGGGTGAAGTGCAGGAGCTTTCGTGGTCGCGAGCCGGACAGATCCTCGAACGAGACCTCGTAGTTCGTGAAGACCGAGAAGCTGTAGGTGCCCGCCACGTCCTCGCGCGCCGCCCTCGTCACGCGCATCTTGATCTGCCCCATGCAGCCGAGATCGGAGCAGCCTTTCCAGGTGACGAGCGGCGGCGCGTCGGCGAGCAGCGCTGCCGGGAACGCGAGGAGACAGCCCAGGACGACGAGGGCGCGTGTCACTTGATCGCGAAGCAGTAGAAGAAGCCGTTGCCTCCCGTGCTCTTCAGGTCGTTCTGGCTACACCCGCCATCGGGACCGCGTGAGGGATGCGAGGAGTTCCACGACTTCGACGCGTCGTCGTCTCTGAGCCCCTGGCGATCGTGGTGGCCGACCATCGCCGAGCCCTGGGTGCTCTTCGCCCAGTTGCCGCACGTGCGATCCTCGGCGGCGGCGAACGCGGTCCCGTCCGGCTGCGAGCCCGTGAGGATGTCGTGCATGTTCGGCGTGTCGCCGCGTCCGTTCACCATCTCGCCCTTCTCGGTCAGCGCGGTCTGCTTGCTGATGTTGTTGGTGCCGTGCAGCTCGGCCAGGCTCTTCGCGACGACGGTGCCCTTGGCGTTCTGCCAGGGGCCGCTCCCGATGCGGTCGCGGGCGTTGACGGCGCCGGGCCCTTGCGTGCTCAGGTACGCGTGCCACGTCTTGCCGCCGGCGCCGGCCGCCTGAGCCAGCATCTGGCAGTGCTTGTCGGCGCCCGCGAGGCCGCTCAGATCTGCGCCCTTCCCCGAGCCGGCGCTGGTGACGAAGAACGTCATGTCGGATTGCTGCGCGTGCGCGGCCCCTCCGAAGCACGACAGCAGCGCCAGCGCGAACACGATCGCCAGGACGATGCGAGAGCTCATTGCGGTTCCTCCATTGGGACGAATCATACCCTCTGGCCGGCTCGCAGCGCACGGTAGCGGGCCGGCGTGAGCCCGAAGGCCGAGCGGAAGACGCGGGTGAAGTGCGCCTGATCCGCGAAGCCCGCGTCACAGGCCACGTCGACGAGCGGGCGTTGCTGATGGATCAGCTCTCGCGCCAAGTCGAGGCGGCGCATGAGCAGGTAACGGTACGGGCTCGTGCCGAACATGTGCCTGAACTGACGGGCTAGATCGTAGCGAGTCAGCCCGGTGACGGACTCGAGCTCCGCCGAATGCACGACCCGGGTTCGCTCGGCGTCGAGAAACCGCCGCGCGCGCTCTGCGGCGGCGGCGTCGATCCGAGGCGCGCCGGGCGATGACGGGCCCGTCCGCTCGAGGTCGAGCAGGCCGGCGGCCAGGTCGACGAGCAGGCTGTCCGCGGCCAGCGGCTCCATCGGCAGCCGAAAGGCGGCGTCGATCGCCCGCGACAGCGTCGGGTTGGTCGAGACCGGGTCGCGCACGAACGGCAGAGGATGGGGACGCCCGCGGAGCGCGCGAAGCGCCTGGGACAGCTGGACCGGCTCGACGTAGATGATCCGGTAGCCAAAGCCCTCGCTGGTGCCCGCGCGGCCGTCGTGAGCCTCGTCCGGATAGAGCACGACGACCTGACCGGGGGCGCTGACGCGTCTCGCGCCTCGGTAGTCGAAGACCTGAACGCCGCAGTCGGTCAGGCCGATGGCGTAGGTGTCGTGACGGTGCTTCTGGTACGCCGCGCCCGCGAACCACGCGTGAAACAGCTCCACCCCGTCGGCCGGCTTGGCGCTGGCGATCCAGCCCCCGGACGGACGCTCGCACGATCGTTCAAGACCCTCGCCGCCGGATCTGGTCTCCTTGGAACGCACAGGAGATAGAGTACGACCACGGAGCAAGTCGTCGCGTTTCTTCTCTTCGCGGTGGTGGCCGCGGTCACGCCGGGGCCGAGCAACATCATGCTGACGGCCGCCGGCGCGAATGTCGGTCTTCTGCACGGGCTGCCGTGTCTGCTGGGTGTCGCGAGCGGCATGGGCGTCATGATGTTTCTGGTGCCGCTCGGGCTGGGGAGCGTGGTGCTCCGCTATCCCGTCGCGCTGAAGGCGCTCAACTGGGGCGGCGCGGCCTTTCTCCTCTGGCTCTCGTGGAAGATCGCGACGTCGAGCGGCATCGAGACGACCGCCGATCGCCGGGGCGTGGGCTATCTGCAGGCCGCGGGCTTTCAGTGGGTCAACCCGAAGTCGTGGCTGGTGAGCGCGAGCGCGGCGGGGACGTTTCTCAGCGCGGGGGCGGGGAGCCCGGTCACGCAGTCCGTCTATCTCGGCGGGTTGTTCTTTCTCGTGGCGTTGCCGAGCGGGCTCGTATGGCTGGCATTCGGCGCCACGGTCCAGCGCCTGCTGCGGAGCCGGCGCCGGCTCAGGATCTTCAACGTCACGATGGGACTCTTGCTGGCAGCCTCGATCGTCCTCATTCTTACCTGAGGAACTCGGGGACGACCCAGAGCGGCGCCCGCCCGGCCTCCATGCGCTGGATGTTGTCGAAGCCGTTGCGGTACGCCTTCGTCCAGTTGTCCCACGTCGGTCCGGCGCTGTGCGGCGAGAGCGTGACGTTCGGCAGCGAGAACAGCGGGTGAGTCGGAGCCGGCGGCTCTTCCACCATCACGTCGAGGCCGGCGGCGGCGATCGTCCCCGACGTCAGCGCCTGGTGCAGCGCGGTCTCGTCGACGACCGGACCGCGGCACGTGTTGATGAGGATCGCGGTGCGCTTCATCATCGCGAACTCGCGCGTCGACATCATCTTGCGGGTGACGTCGTTGAGGGGCACGTGCAGGGTCACGACGTCACAGGTTCGCAGGAGCTCGGTGAACAGGGTGAAGCGTACGCCGAGCACGTCCTCCTGGTCTTCGGTGAGCCGGAGAATGTCGAAGTAGCGCACGTCCATGTCGAAGCCCTGAACCCGGCGCGCCACCTTCTTGCCGATGTTGCCGAGGCCGACGATGCCCAGGCGCTTGCCCTCCACTTCGTAGGTGCGAGTCGCGGCGAAGTCCCCGGTGCGCCACTTGCCGGCGACGACGTTGTTGTGGTGCCACACGAGCTTCTTGAGCACCGCGAGCATGAGCATCACGGCGTGCTCGGCGACAGCGACCGAGTTCGCGCCGCCGTTGTTGGCGACGGGCACCTTGGCCTTGCGCGCGGCCTCGATGTCGACGCGATCGTAGCCGGCGCTGGTCAGCTGCACGAGCTTCAGCCTCGGCGCGGCGCGGAAGAACTCGTTGCCGATCCCGGTCCGCGGTGAGCCCAGGTAGTACTCGGCATCGGCGGCGGCGTCGTAGAACTCGGGCTTGCCCGGATCGACGACGACCAGCTCCATGCCGGGCGGGAGCAGCTCGCGCGCGATTTCCATGACCGGGGCGGGTTGCGGGGGCGTGAGGATCTTGGTCACGATCTCCTCCTGAGAATTGGCTAGGCTTCTGTCGACTCCGCCGGCGGCAAGACGAAGTGAAAGCTCGCGCCGCCGTCGGCGTTGTTCTCGGCCCAGAGGCGGCCGCGGTGGACGCGAATGATCGTGCGGCACACCGTGAGGCCGAGCCCCATCCCTTCGCGCCGCGTCGTGAAGAAGGGCTCGAAGATGCGGGCGAGGCAATCGGGGGGAATCCCCGGCCCCGAGTCCGCGACGGTGACCCGCACACCCTCGCCGTCGGCGAACCGGGTGCGGATGACGAGCCGTCGGCTGGACGCCGGGACCTCGGCCATGGCGTGGCAGGCGTTGGTGATCAGATTGACGAACACCTGCTGCAGCTGGACCCGATCACCGCTGGCCGCCGGGAGATCGGCCGCCGGCTCCGTGCCGACGTCCACGCCGTGGGCGATCAGCTCGTTCTGCACGAGCCTCACCGCATCGCGCACCAGCTCGTTCACGTCGATCGGCTGGCGCTGCGTCTCGCCTCGCTGGAACAGCTCCCGCAGCCGCTGGATGATCCCCGCCGCGCGCTGATCGTCCGCGACGATGTCGCTGAGAATCTCGCGAATGTCCTTCGGGTCGGCCCGGTCCTGGGCGAGAAAGCGCTGCGCCGCCTGCGCGTTGGTGAGGATCGCGGTCAAGGGTTGACTCAGCTCGTGCGCCAGCGACCCGGACAGCTCGCCGAGCACCGCGACGCGCGACAGCTGGGCGAGCTCGTCACGCTGCTGCTGGACCTGCAGCTCCACACGCTGGCTGTGCGTGATGTCCCGCGAGATCCCGCGTATCCGGACGGGCTTGCGCGCGGCGTCGAGCTCGACGTGACCGACCGTCGCGATCCATCGCAACCGGCCGCCGAGCGTGAGGCGATATTTGCCCTCGTAGTCGGTGCCGTTCGTGCATTGCGCGAGGCCGCTGGTGAGCGCCGCGCGGTCGTCGGGGTGAACCCGCTGCATGAACGTGTCGAAGCGCATCGGGGCGAATCGCCCGAGGCCGTCGTGCCCGCCGCTCGGATTGGTGAGCCAGATCTGGTCCTCGACGAGGTCCCACTCCCAGAGCCAGAGGTCGGCGGCGGTCGCGGCCAGGCTCATCCGTTCCTGGCTCTCTCGCAACGACTGCTCGACGCCCCTTCGCTGCTCGCTGAGAATGGCGATCAGATAGAGCGGAGCGGCCCGCAGCAGGAGGAAATGCTGGAGCGCCAGCGCCGCGCCCGCCGGCGACTGCCCGGAGAACGGCCCGCGCCCCTCGAGGGCGGCCTCGACCGACAGCAACGCGATGATCGCGACCGCGCCGGACGCGCCGGCCATGCCGAACCGGATCGCCGCCCAGAAGAGGAACGGCACCGGCGCATAGAAGCGCGGCTCCGCGAAGCTGAGCGAGCCGGATTGCGTGACGAAGGCCAGATAGCCGCTGACGACCAGGCCGATCGCCAGCAGCCCGCCTTCCAGCCGGCGCTGTGCGCTCGAGGCGCGGATGTCCCCGAGGGCGCCGAACACCCAGTAGAGGATCACCGGGGTCACCACGAGATGGGTGAGCGCGTTGCCCAGGAACCACTGTTCCCAGGCCGACCAGAACTCGTGGCCGAGAGCCTGGCGCGCGAATGCCCCGGCGAAGGCCGACGCCGCCGGGATCAGCAGTACCGCCCACAAGCAAAACGCGGCGAACTCTTGAACGCTTTCGAAGCGAACAGCATTGCGCATGACCCGGCGGAGCACGAGCGCCGTCAAGACGCCTCGGGCCGAGTCGATCGCGTACGTGGCCAGCAAGAACCAGAGCGGTATGTCGTGGGCGACTTCCGAGAACAGCCGAATCGGCAACGCGCCGAGGAGGAAGATCGGCCACCGGCCGCGTCCCGTCAGCAGCAGCGCGCACAACAACACCGAATCGGGAAACCAGAAGGGCGATGCGAGGGCCTGGCTGAAGGACATGCCGTAGCGATACGCGAAGTAGAAGGCGGCCTCGAACAGACAGAACGCCAGGACGCCCTGGACGAGCCTGCCGTGTCCCTGCGTCGCGAGGCTCCAGAGCGACACGCGCGGAGCTCCTTGCGACGCGGTGGTGCCGCCGAGCTTCGCGAGCACGGAGCTTCGTAGCAAAAGTGACATAGAGGCCCCGATGCGTTGGGGCCCAATTGGACCATCGTGACCGGCGCAGGTCAACAGCGCCGGGAGAGCGGCGCCTTGAGGTAAGCTCTAGCGCAGATCAGGAGGGACGCATGCTGATCGTCGATTCGCAGATCCATCTCTGGCAGAACGGCAAGATGAGCGCGCACCACCGCCAGATCCCGACGTATTCGGTCGACGACGCGCTGGCCGAGATGGCCTCCGCCGGCGTCGATTGCGCGGTGATCCATCCGCCCAGCTCGCTCGGCGAGCCGGTCAACGTGCTCGCGGTCGACGCGGTCCGGCGGCATCCGGCCAAGTTTTGCATCCTCGGGCACTTCGACCTGGAAAGCCCGGATCGCGAGCGCATCGTCGCGCACTGGCGCGAGCGGCCGGGTATGCTCGGGTTCCGGTTCACGTTCAACCAGCCGCGGCAGAAAGCCTGGTGGACCGACGGCTCGCTGGACTGGTTCTGGGCGGCCTGCGAGCGGGCCGGCTTGCCGATCGGGCTGCTGGCCGGCGGGCAGATGGCGGCGCTGGCGAAGATCGCCGAGCGGTATCCGCGGCTGAAGCTGCACATCGATCACCTCGGACGCCAGGGTGGCGGCACCGGGATGACCGACGACACGGCCTTCGCCGATCTCAAGGACACGCTCGCGCTGGCCAAGCATCCCAGCGTCGCGATCAAGATGTCCGGCGCGCCGAGCTACTCGAGCCAGCCCTATCCGTACAAGAACATCCACGGCTACCTGCGGCAGATCTTCGAGGCGTTCGGGCCGGAGCGTTCGTTCTGGGGCACCGATATCACGCGCATGCCGTGCTCGTACCGGCAATGCGTGACGATGTTCACCGAGGAGCTATCGTGGCTGAAAGGCCGAGACCTCGAGCGCGTGATGGGCGGCGCGGTCGTGGACTGGCTCGGCTGGAAGCGGCCAGGAGGCCAAGCATGATCACAAAATTCGGCAGCTTGTTCGCGGGGCACGTCGATCTCGACAACGAGGGGCTGGAGGGCACGGCGGCGAACGACCGCTGGCTGTCCGACGAGCAGCTGGCGAGCGTGTTCCCCAAGAGCGAGGCGATCGCGCAGCTGATGGATCGGACCGGCTACGACACCTTCTGGCTGGCCGAGCATCACTTCCAGCGCGAGGGCTACGAGTGCATCCCGAATATTCTGATGCTGGCGCTGCACCTCTGCCACATCACGAAGCACATCAAGATCGGCTGCGGCTTCAACATCGCGCCCATGTGGCATCCCCTCCGGATGGCGGAGGACTACGCGACCGCCGATCTCCTGACCGGCGGCCGGGTCGTATTCGGCGTCGGGCGCGGCTATCACACGCGCGAGGTCGAGGTCTTCGGCGCGCCGCTGCTCGACCAGGACGCCAACCGCGAGCTCTTCGAGGAGCAGGTCGACGTCATCTTCAAATCGTTCAACCAGCGCGCGTTCTCGCACAAGGGCAAGTACTACACGCTTCCGCCGCACGTGCCCTACCGCGGCTACGACCTCCAGGAGATCTCGCTGGTGCCGCGCCCCAAGACCTTGCCCGTCGAATGCTGGCAGCCCGTCGTGAGCGCGAGCGCCCGGGCGCTGGACTTCATGGCCAAGCACAACATCAAGGGCATCATCGGCGGCGGCGCGGCGCAGGGGGGGGGAAACCAAGCTCGGCGGCGATCTCTGTATCGGGTTTTCGTTCCACATCGCCGACAGCGTCGAGCAGGGCATCAAGGAGGCGACGCCGTTCTTCGAGGAGAACATCAAGATGTTCGCGCCGCTCGGGTTCGTGCCGGGCCTCACGCCCGAGCAGATCGACGCGGTCGCCGACCCCAAGCGCGCGCGTCAGGCCGGGCTACCGACCCTGCGCAACGCGATCAAGGCGGGCACGTGGCTCGTCGGTCCGGCGGAGCTGATCACCGAGCAGCTGAAGGAGATCGAGCACAAATATCCTGGGCTCGAGGTGGTCAACGTCGGTCAGCCCGTCGGCACGCCCGAGGCGGTGATCCTCGAGCAGCTCGAGCGCTTCTCCAAGCAGGTGATGCCGGCGTTCAAGCGCGCGTAGGGGCGCGCCGCTTCAGGCGGGTAGCCTGAATCCCTGCCGCGCCAGCAGCTTCCACCCGCCGTCCTGCTTCTGCCACACCTGCAGGGCGCCGATCTTCGTGGTCGTGGCCTTGCCGTCGAGCTCCGACTCGGCCAGATAGATGTGACGCACGATCGCGGCGTTGCCGACCACCGTCACCTTGAGGTCCGGGAAGGCGAGCGACTTGACGGTCTGCTTGCGGGTCATCACGCCGGTGATGAACTGATCCTTGGTCTCGACCCGACCGTCGGAATGCCCGTAGCTGATCTGCGTCGACGCCACCTGATCGAGCTTGGCCTTGTCCTGCTCGAGCAGCGCCTTGCGCAGCGTCTCGACGCTCTGAGTCACCGCCGCCTCGTCGGCGGCGTCGGCGCCCGCGGAGCCGCCGAGCAACAAGGTGGACGCGCCAAACGCAAGTGCACCCGTCACCGCGAAGTCACGACGCGATACGTCCATGGGATCCTCCTCAGGTCGGGTCAACTACGGGTTGGCCGAAGC
>WNFK01218711.1_pt2 | contig 16042 bp, 10 predicted proteins | sample 5400281 | NCBI WGS metagenome assembly WNFK01 (sample SAMN13153350, study PRJNA577476) | soil metagenome | isolation source: 20 cm soil on Douglas fir-dominated hillslope | place: USA:California | collected 2013-09-17 | reverse complement strand
CGCCGCGCTCGTCGCCGTGCTCTGTCCGCCGCAACAGCTTCCGCCCGCGAAGCTCGCGCCGGGCGAGGTGTTGATCTTCAAGCTCGACGTGGTCGGGGCCGACGTGGGCACGTTCGAGGTGCGCACGGAGCCCCCGCCGTCGGTGGAGAAGCGGGCGGTGGTCCAGCTCAGCTCGCGGGCCAAGACCAACGCGTTCATGGCCACCAACGTCGGCCGCTACGAGGTCTACGCCACCTCGCTGATCGCAGGGGACTTCACCCCGCTGCGGTACCGCGAGGACGTGGACGAGAACGAAGTGCACCGCGGGGTCGAGATGGTCTTCCCGCCGGAGGCGGGGAAGCTCGCGATCAAGGCGACCAAGAACGGCGATCCGGAGCCCTTCACGCTGGAGGCCGAAGCGGACGCCCGCGACATGATCTCCACCCTCTACCTGATGCGCTTCTTGCCGATGAGCCAGCCGGTCTGCCTCGACGTGTTCGCGGCCCGCAAGATGTGGAAGGTCACCGGCCGGATGGCGGCGAAGGAGACCATCGATACGCCGGTGGGCCGCTTCTCCACCTTGCGGTTCGACGGCGAGGCCGCGCGCAGCGACGAACCGGGCATCAAGCGGATTGCGGTGATGTGGGTGACCGACGACGCACGCCGGTTGCCGGTGTCGGGGATCGCGGAGGTGCGGGGGAAGACCATCCGGGCGCAGCTGATCTCGGCGCCAGGGATGCGCCGTGCCGCCCGGAAATAGCCGCGGCTACACCAACCCCTTGTTCCGGCGGATCTGCTCGACGGTCTTCTGGTACTCGACCTCCCAGGCCTGGGTGCCCTCGGAGAGGTGCTTGAGCCGGGAGCGCGCCTCGCGGTCGATGTCCTCGTCCACGTCGAGGTGCTTCTTGAACACCTGGTAGATCTTGCGCCGGATGGAGTGATCCTCGGCGAAGACCTCCTCGATGTTGCGGGAGATGAGCAGGAACTCGATCATCTGGTTGATGATGTAGTCGATGCCCTCGTCGCCCATCTTGAAGCCGCGCACGTCGGCCATCTCGCGCTTGACCTGGTTGAAGCGGGAATGGTCATACCCGCGGCGCTCGAGCGCCTCGCGGGTGGCCTGGTTCACGCGCTCCTCGGAAGCGAGGTATTCCTTGAGGATCGCCGCCATGTCCATCTCGGCGTCCGCGACCCGCATCGTCTCCACCTCGATGTCGCCTTCCGCCATCAGCGATGCGATCACGTCGCGGGCGATGGCGGGGATGATCTTCGGGTAGAGCTTCATTCGCCTCGGGTCCTTTCGATGCTTCCCTGCGAGGGACGACCTTGTAGGACAGGTGTCCGGTACGGGGCAAGAAAAAACCGTGCGTTGGAAGTCAATTCACCGCGTCGATCGCCTCGGGCGCCGGCGCGTCTTCCTCCTCCAGCGCGTCGAGCTCCGCCGCTGCGGCGTCGAACGCCACGTCATCCCGATCGCGCAGGAGCGTTCCGTCGCCTGGGCCGGCCTCCGGAGGAGCGCCGCCGTCCAGCGAAGCCCCGCTCTCCGCGGAATCCCGTGCATCCACCTCCGCGGACTGCGCGGCGAGGAACCGCTGAACGCGCTCGGCGAGCTGGAGGTTGAAGCCCTCGACCTGCGCGACCTCCCCGGCGGTCGCGTTCCGGATGCGCTTGAGCGACCCGAAGTGGCCGAGCAGCGCCCGCTTCCGCTTCTCGCCGATCCCGGGGATTTCCTCCAGCACCGAGCGGAAGTTGCGCTCGCGGCGCAGCTTGCGGTGGAACGTGATGGCGAAGCGGTGGGCCTCGTCGCGCAGGCGCGCGAGCAGGTGCAGCTCGCTCGTGTTCTGCCGCAGCACCACGGGATTCTTCTGGCCCGGGAGGAAGATGCGCTCGGGGCTGCGCTCGATCTCGCTCTTCACGAACCGGCCCTTCTGCCGCGAGCGGCCGCGGCGGGGGGGCGCGGAAGCGGGGGCCTCGCCCGGCCCGCCCTCGGCGATCTGCGGGACCTCGGGCTCGGGTCCGGCTTTCTCCGCCCAGGCCTCGGCCACGCGGAAGCCCTGGCGCGCGGCGAAGCGCTCCTCGTCCTCCAGCACCCTGCTCTTCGCCAGCCCCGCGAGCGGCACTTCCGCGAGGCCGAGCCCGAGCTCCCGCAAGGCCGCGCGCGCCACGTTGAGCTGCCCCTTGCCTCCGTCGACCACCAGCAGATCCGGCAGGTTCTGCTCCTCGATCCCCCGCTTGAGCCGCCGGGTGAGCACCTGGAACATCGAGGCGAAATCATCGCCCGCAGCCTCCCCGCGGACCTTGAAGAGGCGGTAGCCGCCCTTGTCGGGCTCGCCGTCGGTGAAGACCACCTGCGAGCCGACCGTGAGCTGTCCCTGGAAGGTGGAGATGTCGAAGCACTCGATCCGCCGCGGCAGGCGCGGGAGGCGCAGCCGCGACTGCAGCCGCGTCAGCGCCTCGAGCTGGGACTTCCGCGTGCGCGCCTTCTCCTCGAAGCTCTGGCGCGCGTTCTCCATCGCCATCTCCACCAGGCGCACCTTCTCGCCCCGCTCGGGGGCGTACACGCGCACCCGCTCGCCCTTCTTCTCCGAGAGCCAGATCTCGCGCATCGAAGCGTCCGGCAGCTCGATGGGGAGCAGCAGCTCCTTGGGGATGAACGCGCCCGACTCGTAGTACTGATCGAGGAAGCTCGAGAGCAGCTCCTCGGTGGGAAACTCCTGCCGGCTGAAGCTGAAGCCGCGGCCCCCCGTGAGACGTCCGCCGCGGAAGAATTCCAGGAAGATCTCCAGCGCCGGCCCTTCCCGGTGGTATCCGAGGACGTCCTGGTCGAGCTGGTCGCCGAGCACCGTGCGCTGCTTCTCCAGGCTGCGCTCGATGGCGTGAAGCTGATCCCGGAGCTGCGCGGCCCGCTCGAACTCGAGCTTCCCCGAGGCGTCCTTCATGCGGCCTTCCAGCTGCGTGGTGAGCTCGTCGGCCTTTCCTTCGAGAAACAGCGCGACCTCGTCGACCGAGCGCCGGTACTCCTCCTGAGACACGCTGTACACGCAGGGCGCCGGGCAGCGCTTGATCTGGTACTGCAGGCACGGCCTGCGTCGGTTGGACATCACGGAGTCGGTGCAGGTGCGCAGCTGGAAATGCCGGTTGACGAGGCTCAGCGTCTCGCGGATGGACGAGGCGCTGGCGAACGGACCAAAGTACCGGGCGCCGTCCTTCTTCACCCGGCGGACCACCTCCAGGCGCGGGTACGGATGCGTGCCCGAGAGGCGCAGCGAGATGAAGTTCTTGTCGTCCCGCAGCTTGACGTTGAAGCGCGGCCTCAGCTTCTTGATCAGCTCGTTCTCGAGCAGCACCGCGTCCTTCTCGGACGGGGTGATCGTCACCTCCACGTCGCCGAGCAGGTCTTCGAGGAACGGGATGAAGGCGCGCGTGTCGCTGCTCCGCTCCTGGAAATACTGGGCGACGCGCGCGCGCAGGTTCGTGGCCTTCCCCACGTAGATCACTTCGCCGGCTTTGTCCTTCATCAGATAACAGCCGGCCTGCGTCGGGAGCGTCTCGAGCTTCCGCTTCAGCTCGTCGGAGAGCATGGGCCTACCTGCGCTGCCCCGGGCGCCCGTTGGGCCGGCCGCGCCGTCCCGGATGTCCGGCCGGGCGGGTCGGCAGGCCTGCGGCGGCTCGCGCCTCCTGCTTCAAGACCTCGGGCCGCTTGGGCATGATCCCCAGATCCAGGTCCTTGATGGCCTGGATCCGGTCGCGGAGGATGGCCGCGCCCTCGAAGTCCAGCTCTTCCGCCTTGGCGTGCATCTCCGCTTCCATCTGGGCGATCACCTTTGGCACGTCCTTGCGGTTTTCCGGCAGGTACCCGGCCAGCTCTTCCTTCCCAGCCAGCGCGTCGTCCACACCGGAAGCGATCCCGTGAATGGCCATGTCGAGGATGGCGCGCTTGACGGACTGCGGGGTGATGCCGTGCTCCTGGTTGAAAGCAGTCTGTTTGGCCCTGCGGCGATCCGTTTCCTCCAGGGCTGTCTTCATCGAGGCGGTGACCGAATCCGCGTAGAGGATCACCCTGCCCTCGACGTTCCGGGCAGCGCGCCCGATGGTCTGGATCAGCGAGACGCTCGAGCGCAAGAACCCTTCCTTGTCCGCGTCCAGCACCGCCACCAGCGAGACCTCCGGGATGTCCAGGCCCTCGCGCAGCAGGTTGATGCCGATCAGCGCGTCGAACAGGCCGCGCCGCAAATCGCGCACCAGCGCCAGCCGCTCGAGCGTGTCGATGTCGGAGTGCATGTACCGCACCCGCACGCCCAGGTCGGCGAAATACTCGCTCAGGTCCTCCGCCATCCGCTTGGTGAGCGTGGTCACCAGCACCCGCTGTCCCAGGGCCGCGCGCTTGCGCACCTCCTCGAGCAGATCGTCGACCTGCTGCGCCACCGGACGGACCTCGACCTCCGGATCCACCAGCCCGGTGGGGCGGATGATCTGCTCGACGATCACCCCTTCGCTCTTCTGCAGCTCGTACTCCGCCGGGGTGGCCGAGACGAAGATCGACTGGTTCACCAGCCGCTCGAACTCGCCGAACTGCAGCGGCCGGTTGTCCAGCGCGGAGGGCAGCCGGAATCCGTACTCGACCAGCGTCTCCTTGCGCGAGCGGTCGCCGCGGTACATGGCGCCGATCTGCGGCACGCTCTGGTGCGACTCGTCGATCACCAGCAGGAAGTCCTTGGGGAAGTAGTCGAGCAGCGTGGGCGGAGGCTCGCCCGCCACCCGCCCGCTCAAGTGCCGCGAGTAGTTCTCGATCCCGCTGCAGAAGCCCACCTGCTCGATCATCTCCAGATCGAACATCGTGCGCTGCTCGAGGCGCTGCGCCTCCAGGAGCTTGTCCTGCGCCCGCAGCTCGATCAGGCGGCCCTGCAGCTCCTCGCGGATGGAGACGATGGCGCTCTTGCGCCGCTCTCCGCTGGTCACGTAGTGGCTGGAGGGGAAGATCGACATCTTCTCGAGCGTGCCCAGCACCTTCCCCCGCAGCGGATCGATCTCCTTGATGCTCTCCACCAGGTCGCCGAACAACTCGACGCGGATGGCCCGCTCCTCCTCGTAGGCGGGGAAGATCTCGACGGTGTCGCCCTTCACCCGGAAGGTGCCGCGCGAGAAGTCGTGGTCGTTGCGCTCGTACTGGATCTCGACCAGGTCGCGCAGGAGCTTGTGCCGCGGGTACTCCTCGCCGGTCTGCAGCGCGACCTTCAGCTCGTAGTAGGCCTCCGCCGTGCCCAGGCCGTAGATGCAGGAGACCGAGGCGACGATCAGGACGTCGTTGCGCGTGAGCAGCGAGTGGGTCGCCGAATGCCGCAGGCGATCGATCTCGTCGTTGATGGTCGAGTCCTTCTCGATGTACGTGTCCGACGCCGGCACGTACGCCTCCGGCTGGTAGTAGTCGTAGTAGCTGACGAAGAACTCGACCGCGTTCTGCGGAAACAGCTCCTTGAACTCACCGTAGAGCTGCCCCGCCAGCGTCTTGTTGTGCGCGATCACCAGCGTCGGCTTCTGCACCTGCGCGACGACGTTGGCGACGGTGAACGTCTTTCCGGAACCGGTCACCCCCAGAAGCGTCTGGTGCTTGTCCCCGCGGCGCACCCCGGCGATCAGCTCGGCGATGGCCCGGGGCTGATCGCCCTGCGGCTTGTAATCGCTGCGCAGCTTGAAGGGCATTGCCGTGCAGTCTAACCCACCGGAATCACCGAGGCAGCTCGAACACCCCCACCTCGCCCGCGTCGGGATCGAAAGCCTTGCCCACCCGGCGCAGGCCGGCCCGCTCGGCGACCCGCTCCGAGGCGAGGTGGCCGATCGGGATGGTGGCGCGGATCCGTTTCACCCCTGGTTGCGCGAGCCCGTTTGCGCAAAGGGCGCGGACCGCCTCGGAGGCGTATCCCCGGCGCTGGTGTCGGGGCCAGATCGAGTAGCCGAGGAACAAGGTACCGTCGCCCATCGCGCTGGTCCCGCCGGCGCCCACCGGCTCCGCCGTCTCGCGGAGCACGAACAGCCAGGGCCCCGAGCCCGCCCCGTCCTTCAGGATCTGCCGGATCCGTGGCAGGTCCGCGTCGAACAAGGGCGGAGCGTCGACGGGCTCGGGAAACCGGGCGCTGGTCAGCTTCTCCAGCGCGCTGGCGTCGCGAGCGATCCAGGCGTCGATGGCGGGAGCGTCGAGCTGGACCAGGTCGAGGCGGTCGGTCTGCAGTCGGTTCACAACAGCACCCGCCAGTCGGTCCCGCCGGGGCCGTCTCGCAGCTCCACGCCGCGGGCGCTCACCTCGGCGCGGATCGCGTCGGCCTTGGCGAATTCCTTCGCCTTGCGCGCGTCGAGCCTGGCCGAGATGCGCTCCGCAACCCACGCGGGGTCGATGCCCTTCCGGGTCGCCGCGAGCTGCCGGCGGGTGCGGATCGCCTCCAGCGGCGCGCGGGTCGAGAGCCCGAGCACCTGCGAGAGCACGCGCGCGGTGTGGAGCAGGGCGGCGACCTCGTCCGGCCGCGCCTTGGCATCGATGCGCGCGTTGAGGGTGCCGTAGAGGCGCTCCAGGCGCGCCAGCGCTTCCGCGGTGTTGAAGTCGTCCTCCATCGCCTCGCGGAACGCCTGGACGTGCTCGGGCAGCGGCTCGAGTTCCCGCGGCGAGAACTTCTTCTGCAAGAGCCAGGCGTCGCCCTTCGCCAGCGTCTCGTAGAAGTATTCGACGCGGCGGTCCGCCTCGACGATCGCCGGCTCGGTGAAGCTGATCGGGTTCCGGTATTGGGTGGAGAGGAGAAAAGCGCGCAGCGCCTCCCCGTCCCAGTGCGTGAGCAGATCGCGGATGGTCTTGAAGTTCCCCACCGACTTGCTCATCTTCTCGGCGTCGATGGTGACGAAGCCGTTGTGCAGCCACAAACGCGCGAGATCCTGACCGCTCGCGGCCTCGCTCTGCGCGATCTCGTTCTCGTGGTGGGGAAAGACCAGGTCCTTGCCGCCCCCGTGCATGTCGAAGGTCGTGCCCAGGTATTTCTGGCACATCGCCGAGCACTCGATGTGCCAGCCCGGGCGGCCGGGGCCCCAGGGGCTCTCCCAGGTGACCGACGCCGGCTCCCCCGGCTTCGCTGCCTTCCAGAGGGCGAAATCGAGGGGATCGTGCTTCTGCTCGCCGGGCTCGACCCGCGCTCCTGCCCGCAGGTCCTCGAGATGCCGCTTGGAGAGCTTCCCGTACGCGGGGAACGAGCGCACCGAGAAGTAGACGTCGCCTTGCGAGGCGTAGGCATTGCCGCGCTCGATCAACCGCGCGATCAGGGCCTGCATCTCCGGGACGTGGTCGGTTGCCTTGGGCTCTACGTCCGCCGGCATCACGTTCAGGGCCTGCATGTCGCGCCGGCACTCCTCGATGAAGTGCTCGGCGAAGCGCTTCGGATCCTGTCCGCGCTCCTGGGCGCGGCGGATGATCTTGTCGTCCACGTCGGTCCAGTTGCGGACGAAAGCGACTTCCCATCCCGCCCAGCGCAGGTACCGGACCATCACGTCGAACGCCGTCAGCATCCGGGCGTGGCCCATGTGCGGCAGGTCGTAGACGGTGATGCCGCAGACGTAGAGGCCCAACCGCCCCGGGCGGAGCGGAACGACATCCTGCTTTTCGTTCGACAGCGTGCTGAAGACGCGCAGCGGCATCGGGGGCCTTTTCAGGGGCTCGAAGCAAGTCGGGCGCGGGCAACCGCTTGTGCCCGCGCCCGCCTGAATGTACCTCAGAAGATCAGCAGTTGAAGATCGTTTTCAGGTCGCCCTCGATGTCGTCCTCGTTGACGCCCTTGGCGAGCGAAAGCTCCTTGATCAGGAGGTTCCGCGCCGTATCCAGCATCTTGCGCTCACCGAAGCTGAGGTCCTTGTCGAACTTGAGCAGGTACAGATCGCGCAGCACCTCCGCGATCTCGAACACGGACCCGGTCTTGATCTTCTCCATGTACTCGCGGTAGCGCCGGTTCCAGGTGGCGGAATCCACCGAGATATCCTTCTGCTTCAGGATCGTGTAGACCTTGTTGACGGCCTTCTCGTCGATCAGCGAGCGCAGCCCGACCGACCCGACCTTGTTGATGGGGATGAGGATTTTCATCCCGTTTTCCATGATCTTGAGGACGTAGAAAGACTGCCGCTGGCCGGCGATGTCCTTGTGCTCGATCCCCATGACCTCGCCGACGCCCTGTCCCGGGTAGACGGCCTTGTCGCCGACCTTGAAAGTCTGCATAGGAACGGGGTTTTAACACGAAGCGCCATTGTGAGTCAAGGACCGACTTGACGCGGATTTTGGAGTGGGTGTACCGTGCTGGGTTCGCGTGCGTGTGATGTAGGTGAACGCACACAGGGCCGTGACGGGGACATGATGAGCGGCGGAGCCGCGATTCGTGTCCCCCTGGGGTTGGAGGGGGGGCGTGGGGGTCCGGCCGCTGCTGGTCGCGTGCCTGGCATTTCTGGCCGGCGCGTACTTCGGAATCACGATTTCCTGGTGGGTCGCGCTCGTTGCGCTGCCCCTTCTGGCGTGGCGTCAGGTCCGACCTGCCGCGGCCGGTCTGATCCTGGGCCTCTTGCGTGGCGCCGCCCAGGAGCACCCCCCACCGTTCGCCCTGCCAGAGGAATTCGAGGGCCGCGTCATCGCCGCGGACGTCGTCCGCGTGCCGGAGGGGCTGGTCTCGCTTCGGCTGCGGGGTATCCCGGTCCATCACGGGGACCGCGCCAGGTTCTTCGGCGGAGTGCACGTTCCGCCCCCGCAGCTGAACCCGGGCGGCCGCGACCGGCGAGCCCAGCTCTTCGCCCGCGGGATCGCCGTCGAGGGCAGCGCCGAGGTGATCGAGGTCCTGGAGCGCGGCCCCCGGATCTGGCGCTTCTTCGGCGAGCTTCGGACCCGCTTTGCCGAGCGGGCGCTCGCCGTTTGCACCACGCCGGAGAGGGCCGCGCTGGTCACGGCCCTCGCGGTCGGAGACCGCGGCGGGCTCTCTCGAGACGCGGAGGACGAGCTCGCGAAGAGCGGCCTCGTGCACCTGCTGGCCAGCTCCGGGCTCCACCTCGCGGTGGTGGCGCTCCTGGTCCGCGAGCTGGCCAGGCGGGCCTGGCTGCGAATGCCCTGGGCGCCGAAGCTCAGGGCCGGGCTGGTCGGCGCAGCGGTCGCCCTGCCCTTCGCGGTCTTCGAGGTGCTTCTGCTCGGCGCACCCTGGCCGGCCGTGCGCGCGGGGGTCGGCGCGTCGGTCGGGCTCCTCTCCTCCGCCGTCGCGCGCCGCACCGACGGGCTCACCACGCTCGCGCTGGCCGCCTCGGGCTGCGCCCTGCTCGATCCCGCCGCCACACACGATCTTGCGCTGCAGCTCTCGGTCATCGGAATCGCGGGCTTGATCCTGTTGTCGAGGCCGCTGCGCCAGCTCCTGCCCCTACCCGAGCCCCCCGCGGGCGCCCGGTGGTGGCGAAGGTTTCCGGAGCTTCTGCTCGGGCTCGGCTGCGCCACGCTGGCGGCCGCGCTCTGCACCGGACCGCTCCTCGCCGCGGCCTTCCACCGGCTGTCGCTCGTCTCGGTGCTCGCGAACGCGCTCGGGCTCCTGCCCGGCCTGGCCGCGATCCCGGTCGCGACGCTGCTCGTCCCTCTCGATCTGTTGCCGCTCTGGTGGCTGGCGGATCTGCTGGCCGCCGCGACGCTGCTGGCGTCGCATTTCTTCGCCTCCCTGCCCCTGGCCACCGTGGTGGTCGCCGCGCCCGGCATCCTCGGCGGTGCCCTCTGGTACGCGGGCGTCCTCCTCTGCATCCGGCGCTCGTTCCGGACGGCGTTCGTGCCTTGGGCGCTCCTGGCGCTGATCGCCGGCTCCCGGGCCGCGCTCGCGCACGTCCGGCGAGGCATGACCATCACCTTCCTGGCGGTCGGTCAGGGCGATTCGGCGGTGGTCCAGCTTCCCGGCGGAGGCGCCATGCTCGTCGACGGCGGCGGGGATCTGCGCTGGCCGGGAAAGTTCGACCCGGGCGCCCGCGACGTGGTGCCGGCCCTGGCGGAGCTCGGTGTCGGCCGGCTGGATGTCGTCGTCCTGACGCATCCCCATCCAGACCATGCCGGCGGTCTCGCAACCGTCCTCGATCGCCTGGAGGTCGGCGAGCTGTGGATGACGGCGGAGCGCGATCCGATCGCCGCGGCGATCCGCGAGCGGGCGCGCGCGAGGGGAATTCCGGTCCGCGAGCCCCACGATTTGTCCCTGGGCGGCGTGCGGGTGGAGGTGGTCTCGCGGTTCGAGGAGGGGCGATCGCTGAACGACAACTCGATCGTGCTGCGCCTCTTGCACGGCCGGGCCGCGGTGCTCTTCGCCGGCGACGTCGAGGCGCTGGCCGAGTCCGAGCTCGCCCAGGGGGAAGCGGAGATCCGCGCGCAGGTCTTGAAAGCGCCGCACCACGGGAGCCGGACCAGCAGCACCGATGCGTTCCTGCGCCGGGTCGACCCCGCGTTCACCGTGTATTCAGTGGGAGCCGGGAACCGATTCGGGTTCCCCAATCCGGAGGTGGTGGCGCGCACCCCCGGCCAGCACTACAGCACGGCCGAAGGAGCGATCGTTGCGGAGATCGACGGGCAGACGGCGGACGTGCACCCGTGGAGACGGTAATCGCTACTCCTCGAATCGCAGCCTGCCGAACCGGTCGAGTGCGTGGAAGTCTCCGCGCATCGGCGGCGACCAGGCCTGCCCCTCTCCCGGCTGGCCCGGCCCCTGCCGCAGCCGGTAGAGGTTGAGCTTCCAGCGGTCTCCCCGCTGCGGCCTTGGCCGCGGCATCCCGGTGAGCGAGGCGAACGGGATCGCCAGCTCGACGGTCCAGCCGCGGTCGACGTCCTTCGGATCGTTCAGCGTCCCGTCCACGTGCACGGCGTGGCGCGCGTGCGACGACCAGGACAGGTCCATCCCCTTCCGTGAGCCGCCCGTGAAGCTGGCGTCGAAGAGCGCGTTGGTGGGCGCTACCTCGATCTCGTCGTAGCGGGAGTCGTCGCCGGAGGGGTTGAGGAAGATCTCCACCACGTTCGAGGTGTAGAGCTTCTCGTCGTCCTTGAAGAACGTCCCGGAGACGTTGGCATCCTCGCAGAGGAAGGCGACGTAGAGGTTCTCGTCGTCCCAGAGCAGCCGCGCCTCGGTTGCCGCGCTCGCCGTCTTCCCGTCCAGGCTGCGCACGAACGGGCCGGCCCGCTCGGCGCGGTCCCAGGCGGGGTCCGCCAGGACTCCGTCGATCGCGATAGCGCCGCGGGCCCGGTGGACGACGTAGTCGCCCCCGGACCGGCGGCAAGCGCAGACGAGGACCAGGATCAGGGTCGCGCGCACCGGCGCGGAGGCTATCTCAACCGCGCGTACCGCACGATCAGATCGCACAGCCGCTGGTGACCGGCCAGGAGCGACGAGAACGTCAGCGACCCGCCGCGGGTGCGCACGGCGTAGGAGGTACCGAGCAGCCCCGGCACGATGTCTACGCGCAGGATGGCATCGAACGGAACCGTTCGCTCCAGCGCCACGGTGCGGACGGTCAACCCCGTGTCGCTGACCGTGAACGCCAGCCGGTTGTAGAAGAGCGAGCAGGCGGTGAAGAGAGCGACGAAGAAGGCGGCCGAAAAGAACGAGGAGCGGGTCGCCCCGTGCATCGCCACCAGGGCCAGGAAGACCGCGGCCCAGAGAGTGGCGGCGCCCATCACCACCGTGCGCAGCGCCATCCAGGGGCGGAAGGTCTCGGGAGCGAGCGCTTCACGTCCTCTGGGTTGCTGCATGAAATCAGCATAGCGACGCGGGATGGAGGCGGCAATTCCGGGCCGGCGGAAGACCGCGCCAGCCGCAGGCCGGTCAGCGGCTCCGCCTTCGCTGGAACATTCGCAGTGGAAGTGTCCTAGACTCCTGGCGTGCAGGGATCGGGTCAGGCTCAAGTGCCGCCCGGCTGGGAGGACGCCGAGCGGGCGAAGCGGCTTGCGGTGCGGATTCCCGTCGAGACGGGGCTCCCCGCGGCCGATCTGCTCGCGCTCTGCGCCCAGAGCGCCGACCCCGACGGCGCCCTGGGCGGTGCCGTCCGGGCCCTCGCCGCGCGCAAAGAGCGGTACGGCCGCCCCGCGGCCGGCGAGACCCTCCCACCGCTGGTGCGCGTCTGCGCCGCGTCGAAGTTCCTGGCGCAACTCCTCGCGGCGCGGCCCCGGCTGGTCGATCTGCTCGCCTCCACGCGCTTTCCCCGCAGGCCGACGCCGCTGCGGACGTCGGACCTGGGCGACGCCGACGCCGGAGCGCTGGCCCGCAGGCTTCGCCGTCACAAGCAGGTCGAGGTGCTGCGCATCGCGCTGCGCGATCTGTCGGGGGCTTCCATTCCGGAGGTCACGCGCGACCTCTCGCGCTTGGCGGCCCGCGCGTTCGAGGCGGCGGTGCGGTTCCACTACCGGCGCCTCTGCGCGATCCACGGTCCGCCCGCGGACCGCGGCCTCGCCGGGCCGACCGGGTTCTGCGTGCTGGGCATGGGCAAGCTCGGCGGAGAGGAGCTGAACTTCTCCTCGGACGCGGACGTCGTCTATGTCTACGACAAGGACGGCCGGACGCAGGGGCCGAACCCGATCGACCATTTCGCCTTCTATGCCCGGCTTGCCGAGTCGGTCACGGCCTCCGTCGGCTCCCCGGGCGTCACGCCGGAAGGCGGATTCGTCTTCCGGGTGGACCTGGACCTCAGGCCCGAGGGCCGCAGCGGACCCATCGTCAACGCCATCCGGGGTCTCGAGCTCTACTACGAGGCGCACGGCTCCACCTGGGAGCGATTCGCCCTGCTCAAGGCGAGGCCGATCGCGGGCGACCTGCGGACCGGCGAGGAGGCGCTGCTGCGGCTCACCCCGTTCGTCTTCCGCAAGTACTTCGACCTCAAGGGGGTCGACGAGATGCGCCAGCTCAAGGCGCGAGCGGAGAAGGAAGCGGCGCGGGCGCCGGGAGTCGATCTCAAGCTCGGCCGCGGCGGCATCCGCGAGATCGAGTTCTTCGTCCAGGCGCTGCAGCTCCTGCACGGCGGCCGCGACTCCAACCTGCGCGTCCGGGGCACCCTGAAGGCCCTGGAGCGGCTGCTCTACGCCGGGCTGCTCTCCAGCCGCGACCGCGACGAGCTGGCGGAAGCCTACGTAGTGCTGCGCCGGCTGGAACACCGGATCCAGATGGTGGCGGAGCGCCAGACGCACTCGATGCCGGAGGATTCCCGCGAGCGGGAGAGGCTGGCGCGCCGCGCCGGCTAACCGCTCCCGGGTGGAAGCGCGCTTCCAGGACCTGCTTCGGGTCGCCTCGGGCCGGGCAGCGGGCGAGGATCCGCGCGCCGCGGCGGCCGCCGATCCCGAGTCGACCACCGAGAAGCGCGCGGCCGCCCTGGCCGAGCTGGGCTTCGACCAGCCCGAGGCGAGCGCGGAGGAGCTCTCGCGGCTGGCCCGCAAGCGCGGCACGCCCTTCCACGAGGCGGAGCCGCTCGGCGCCGCCCTCGTCACCGAGCTGGCGGCGGCCCCCGACCCGGACCAGGCGCTGCGCCATCTCGCCGACCTGTTCGGGAGGCTGGCGCATCCCCGCGCCACCCGCGATCTGCTCGCGCAGAGCCCCCGCACCACCAGGTTGCTGATCTCGCTGTTTGGCTCCAGCGACTACTTCTCCCGGCAACTCTTGCGGCACCCTGAGCTGATCGACCAGCTGGTCCACCGCGGCGCGGCCGCCCTGGTGCGCGAGCGCGAGGACCTGCGCTCCGATCTCGACGCGCGCCTGCGCGAGCTCCCGCCGGGAGACCTGGAGGCGGCGCTGAGCGAGCTGCGCCGCTTCCGGAACGAGGAGGAGCTCCGCATCGGCCTGCACGACGTCGCCGGAGCGCTGGACGTGGAGGACGTGTCGCGCCAGCTCTCCGACCTCGCCGACGCGTGCGTCGCGGCCTGCTTCTCGTTCGCCAGAGCGGAGATCGAGAAGCGCTACGGGCCGCGCGACGCGACCATGGTGGTGGTGGCGCTCGGCAAGCTGGGCGGCCGGGAGCTGGGGTACCACTCCGATCTCGACCTCCTCTTCGTCTATTCCCAGCCGGGCGAGCACGGCGAGAACCACGAGTACTTCGCCAAGGTGGCGCAGAAGCTCATCAGCCACCTCACGCTGCCTTTGCGCGAAGGGAGCCTCTACCGGATCGACACGCGGCTGAGGCCCAGCGGCAGCGCCGGACCGCTGGTGATCTCCTTCGAGGCGCTAGCCACCTATCACGAGCGGGAAGCGCGGCTCTGGGAGCGCCAGGCGCTGCTGCGGGCGCGCCCGGTGGCGGGGGACGCCGCGCTGTTCGCCCGCGCGTTCGCCGATGTGCTCGAGCCCAGCCTCTTCCGGCCGATGGATCGCGCGCTGGCCGCGAAGGAGCTCCTGGCGATGCGCGAGCGCATGGAGCGCGAAATTGCCGGTGAATCTGCCGGCCGGTACAATTCCAAGCTGGGCCGTGGCGGCCTCGTCGACGTGGAGTTCGCGGTGCAGTTCCTGCAGCTGGCGCACGGCGCCATCGACCCGCAGGTCCGCTCGGCGAGCACGCCAGAGGCGCTCTCGCTCTTGCTCCGTCACGGGCATCTCGCTCCGCAGGACCACGCTCCGCTCGCGCGCGGATACCGATTCCTGCGGCGGCTCGAGTCCCGCCTCCGCATCGTGCGGGATCGGTCCGTCGATCGGCTTCCGGAGAGCGGGACGGAGCTGCTGCGGCTCGCCCGGCGGATGGGCTACTCAGGGCCCGGCGCCGGCGAGGAGCTGCTGGCGGACTACCAGCGCACCGCCGAAGAGGTGCGCGCCGCGTTCCTGCGCGTGCTGGGAGCGGCATGAACGAAAGATTCGCGGAGGTCGGACCGATCACCGCCATGGAGGCGCAGCTGGCCCGGGCCGCGGTGGCGGCGCGCGGGCGCCTCGACGATCGGGACGAGACCGCCATCCGCTACGCGCTCGCGCTCACCCGCTGCTGGCACGTGCGCGCTCCCGACGGCCGCGACGTGGCGGTCGCCGCGATCCTGCGCCCGTTCCGGGAGAAGCTGGTCCAGATCCTCTGGCCGCTCCTCGATCCCCAGCGCGACCTGCTGGCCGCGCCGCACGAGCTGTTGCCCGCCGCGCGCGAATCGCTGCGCCTGGCGCGGGACGCCTCGGCCGAGGTCACCCGGCAGCTCGGGCACCGCTTGCCGGCGGAGCGGCTCGACCGCGAGGTCCGCGAACGGCACCTGGTGCTGGTCTGCGGCGGCGGCGGCGGCACCGGGTACGTGCACCTCGCGGCCTTCGCCTTGCTGGAGGCCGCCGGCCTGCAGCCGGCCTTGATCGCCGGGAGCTCGATGGGGGCGATCCTCGGGCTGTTCCGGGCGCGGGAGAGGCGCTTCGATCTGGCCCGGATCCCGGAGATCCTCGAGGACCTGACCTACCGGAAGATCTTTCGCATCATCCCGCAGCGCAGCATGTACGGCCTGCCCGGGCCGCTGCGCCTTCACTTGCGGGCCGCGATCGGGCACTGGTTCCGGCATCCCGACGGGTCGCCGCTGCGGATTTCGGATCTGCCGATCCCGCTCCTGGTGACGGTGACCGGGATCCGCCGCGGCAAGCTCCCCCGACCGCTGGAGGAGTACGAGTCCATGGTCGGCGTGCCCGATGCGGATCCGTCCCGCTGGGGAGTGCGGGCCCTGCACCGCAACGTCCAGCGGCTGACGGCCGCGATCTCCGAGCTGACGCGCATCCCGCGCCTCACCGCCCGGCTCGTCTTCGGCGCCTCCGAGGAGACGCGCCAGGCGGACGCCATCGACGCCGCCGGCTTCTCGGCCAGCGTCCCCGGCGTGATTCACTACGACGTCCTGCGCGACGACCCGCGCATGCACGAGCTCCTCCACGGCCTCCTGGAGCGCCACGACCTCTCGCGCCTCTGCGACGGAGGGGTGGTCGACAACGTTCCGGTGCGCACGGCCTGGCAGCACGTCCAGCGGACCGGCCTACCCGGCGCCGGAAGCCGCAACGTGGTGATCTTCGCGCTGGACGGATTCGCGCCGCGGCTGCTCACCCCGCTCTGGCTGCCCTTGCAGAGCATC